>RCMZ01000704.1_pt1 | contig 14650 bp, 13 predicted proteins | sample 2041141 | NCBI WGS metagenome assembly RCMZ01 (sample SAMN09708263, study PRJNA481090) | Wastewater metagenome, whole genome shotgun sequencing project. | biome: sewage; isolation source: Davis station wastewater (DW) | place: Antarctica: Davis Station | collected 2010-03-01
CCGAAACCGGCCGCCCCTTCCAGGAAGGCGCCGAAGGCAAAGCCGATCAGCAGCACCTGCAGGCGCTGGTCGTCCGTGACCGACAGCACCGAGGCGCGGATGATGTCGATCTGCCCCGTCTTCACGACGATCTTGTACAGGAAGACGGCCGTGACGATGATCCAGGCGATGGGCCACAGGCCATATGCAAAACCGTAGCCGGCCGCCGCCAGCGCCTGCGGCACGGGCATGCCGTAGGCGAAGATGGCCACCGCCAGCGCCAGCGCCAGGGTGACGGCGGCCGCCACGTGGCCCTTGATGCGCAGCGCCGCCAGGGCGATGAAGAAGAAAATGATGGGAACGGCTGCCGCCAGCGACGACAGCCACAGGCTGCCGAGCGGTGTGTAAAGTTGGGTCCAGGTGTGCATGTCGGGTCTCCTCCGGTGGATGCGGGTTGAATGAAAAAACGGCTTTTGATGTAATTGTGTGCAGCGTGTTTTTTGCGGTATGGCGCGGTGTCGCTATTCTTCCTGCCCCCGTGCGTTGAGCAGGTCGGCCAGGCTGCGCGGCGCCGGTGTTAAAGGCTTGCGGTGCTGGGTCCAGCCCAGCTGCGCGCGCGGCGTCAGCATCCGCAGGCGCGTGGCGGCCCAGCGGAACAAGCGGTAGCTGGCGGGACGCGCGAAGGCGCCGCTCCAGAAGCGCCAGATCAGGCTTTCGCCGCGGCTGAATTTGGCGCCCTGGCCACGCAGCGGATGGCTGACTTCCTCGTTCGGATTGCGGTTCGCCTCCGTGCGCAGGCGCACCAGCAATTGCGGAATCGGGATGCGCACCGGGCACACTTCGCCGCAGGCGCCGCACAGGCTCGACGCCGTGGCCAGGTCCGCCGTCGCAGCGAGCCCCAGCAGATGGGGCGAAATGATCTTGCCGATCGGTCCCGGATACGTGGTGCCGTAGGCGTGGCCGCCGATGCGCGTATAGACGGGGCAGTGGTTCATGCAGGCGCCGCAGCGGATGCATTGCAGGGTGGCGCGCAGCTGCTCGTCGGCGTAGGCCTGGCTTCGGCCGTTGTCGAGCAGGACCAGGTGCACTTCGCGCGGGCCGTCCTTTTCGCCGTCGCGGCGCGGGCCGGAAATCAGGTTGAAATACGTGGTGGTGGCCTGCCCCGTCGCCGAGCGCGTCAGCAGGCTCGCCAGCGGCACGATATGTTCCAGCTTGGCGACCACCTTTTCCATGCCCATGATGGCGATGTGGACCTCCGGCACGGAGGTCGTCAGCCGGCCATTGCCCTCGTTTTCCACCAGCCACAGGGTGCCCGTGTCGGCCGCCGCGAAATTCACGCCCGACAGGCCGATGTCCGCCTCGACGAAGGCCTGGCGCAGGGCGCGCCGCCCGGTCTGGATCAGGCTGTCGACGTCTTCTGTGTAAGGCGCGTCGGGAATGTGCTCGGCGAACAGGCCGGCGATGTCGGCCTTGGTCTTGTGAATGGCCGGCATGACGATGTGCGACGGCTTTTCGCCCGCCAGCTGGACGATGTATTCGCCCATGTCCGACTCCAGGCACGTCATGCCGCGCGCTTCCAGGTAGTGATTGAGTTCGATTTCCTCGCTGGCCATCGACTTGCCCTTGATGCAGCGCGTCGCCTGATTGCGCTGCGCGATGGCGTGGATGATGGCGTTGGCCTGCGCGCCATCCTCGGCCCAGTGCACCTGCACGCCGGCCGCCGTCAGCTTGTCTTCCAGCTGCACCAGCAGGTCGGGCAGGCGCGCCAGCGCGTGCTGGCGCACGGCTTCGCCGATGTCGCGCAGGCGTTCCAGCTCGTCGCCGTCGGGGAACTGGGCGCTGCGCTTGTCCTGTAAAAAATCCATGGCGCCGCGAAAGCTCTGGCGCAGTTTCGGGTCGTCCAGCGCGGCGCGGGCGCGCGCATGGAAATCGGCCGGCGTGACGAATTGCAGGGGCTTGGCGTTCATGGCCGGCCTCCTTCCGGGGCGGTCAAATCATCGATGATCAGCACCCACAGCCAGCGCGGGCCGTGCGCGCCATACGCGAGCGTTTGCTGGATATCCGACGTTTTCGAGGGGCCCGACACCAGCACCAGATTCGATGGCATGCCATCCATCCAGCGCTCGGCGCGCGCCGCCGCGTGCAAGTCCACGTGCAGGGTGCTCGCATACACGAGGCAGACATGCAGGGGCGGCGCCAGGGACACCGTGCGCGGCGTGGCCGCGTCGGGCGCGATGACCAGGGTGCCGGTGGCGGCGATGCCGGAACGCGCGACGGTCAATCCCGCATCGACGGTATCGAACAATTCCCCCTTCCATTGCGCCAGCGGACGCTCGAACGGCAGCGCTTCCAGGCCCTGCGGCAAGGCGGCGCGCAAGGCCCTCCCTTCGGCGCTGCCCGTATCGAGCAGCAACCGGCGCACGCCGTGTTCACCGAGGCGCTGCGCCAGCAGGGCGGGCCAGGCGTCCGCGCTCACGCAGTCGACCTGCGCGTGCGCAGCGCGCAAGGCTGCCTGCATGGCCGCTATCCGGTGATGCGGCGACAAGGGCGCGGCGGCGCGGCGGGCCTGGTAATGGTTGTCGATGGCCGTATCGATGATGTCCACCGCCTCGGGCGCGGCGGGAGCGGCGGCGCGCAGGCGTCCCAGCATGCGTTCGCGGGCAGTCAATGCCGTGCTCATGGCGCACCTCCCGTGCGGCGCCACAGGAAGCTGGCCAGGTGTTCGACGGGCAGCGGCGCGCCCTGGTGCTGCGCGGCGTGGCCGATATTGAGCAGGCAGCCGCAGTCGGCCGAAACGAGCCGGTCGCAGCCTGTGGCGCAGGCCGAGGCGATCTTGTCGCTGACCATGGCGCCGGAAATATCGGGGTGCTTCAGTGAAAACGTGCCGCCGAAACCGCAGCATTCCGATTCGCGCTGGTGTTCGATGCGCGTCACGCCGGGCAAGGCGTCGACCAGGGCCACGCCGTGGGTGCGCGTGCCCATTTCGCGGCGCGCCCCGCACGAGGTATGCAGCACCACGTTTTCATCGGCCTGCCCGGGGCTGGCCAGGGCCAGACCGGCCAGATCGAGCTGCAGCACGCAGACGAGAAATTCGCTCAGTTCATACACGCGTCCGGCCAGTTCGACCGCCTTGTGACCGGCCACGGGATCGTCCTGGAACAGCTGCGGCCAGTGGTGGCGCATCATGCCGGCGCAGGAACCGGACGGCACGATCACGGGCCACGGCTGCGCAAACAAGTCGAGCTGGGCGCGGGCCACGGCGCGGGCCTGTTCCGGGTTGCCGCTGCTGTAGGCGGGCTGGCCGCAGCAGCTCTGGCCGCGCGGATAATGCACCAGCAAGCCCTCGCGCTCCAGCAGGCGCACCGCGTCGAGCCCCGCCTGCGGCACGAACAGGTCGACCAGACAGGTGGCGAACAGGTACACCTGGAGCGACGCGGGCGGGTAGTGGCGTGGTGCGCGGCTTGCCACGTGGCGTGGCTGGCGCGGGTCTGGCTGCGGGTCTGGCTGCGGATCTGGCTGCGGATCTGGCTGCATGAGTGTGTCTCCCGGCGCTCCGTGTGTTGCTGCGGCGCCGCTGTGTGTTGTTAAGAATGACCGGTTCACGCATAATTCCAGCTTCCGCAAGCCACTTCAAATTGCTCGGACCACTTTAAAACAACAGCGGAAGACATCGATGGCGACAGGCATGCAAACACGGGGCAGGGTCGAGACGGTGATGCGCAGGCTGGAAACAGCCCTGCTCGATGGCAGCTTGCCGGCGGGCGCGCAATTGCCGGCCGAACGCCTGCTGGCGCAGCAATATGGGGTCTCGCGCAATACCGTGCGCGAAGCGGTGCAGCGGCTGGCGGCGCGGGGCCTCGTGCGCAGCCGGCGCGGCGCCGGCGTGTTCGTGACGGATCAATTGCGCACCGGCATGGCGTCGCCGTGGAGCCAGCTGGTGGCCGACCACCCCGCCCTGCGCGACGACATCCTGGAATTTCGCCGCGTGCTGGAAGGGGCGACGGCTTATTTCGCGGCGCAGCGGGCCAGCGGCGACGAGCGCGCGCAGATCATGGCGCTGCTGGCCGAACTGGAACAGGCGCGCGCCAGCGACGACAAGCACGGCGAGGCGCAGGCAGATGCGCGGCTGCATGAAAGCATCGCGCAAGCGTCGCACAACACCATGTTCCTGCACCTGCACACGAGCATCATCGGCATGCTGCGCGAACACATCACCATCAATGGCACGGGCTTGCGCCAGCAGGATGAGACAACCTCGCTGCACTTGCTGGCGCAGCACCGCACCCTGTGCGAAGCCATCTGCGCCAGCCGGCCCGAGGAAGCGCGCACGGCCATGCAAAGCCACATCGATTTCGTGCGCACGCGCGTCACCAGCGATGACGACTGAGGCCACTGGTCGGACCAGTCGACGGCCACAGCGGCGGCGAAAACTGCTACCATCGCGCGCCGCCACTCCTTTCGTCCTGCCATGACCGTCCTCGTCCATACCCATCCGCTGGTGCGCCAGCTGGAAAACGACTTGCTGCCCCTGTTCCGCGCCGCCCTGCCCGCGCTCGCGGCCGCCGCGCCACGCGCGCTCGCCTCCGTGTTCGCCTTTTCCAGCGGCACGGCCAGCGCTTTCCACGATTACCACTTCGGCATTTCCTGCCTGCTCGAAGACGTGCCCGACGATGCTCCGGAAGAGGTCGCGCTGCTGGTCAGCGTCACGGGCCTCGACACCGGAGCCCGGCTCAGCGCCCAGGTCGTCTGGGGCCAGCCATCGGGCCAGGTGGAAACGCAGGCCGAACTGGCGGCGAGCGACCTGCCCGCCTTGCATGCGGCCCTGCCCGGCTTGCTGGCCAGCCTGCAAGAGGCAGCCAGCCGAGGCGGACCCGGAATGTAACAAGCGCATGTGACAGGCGCATGAAAAAGTGCCACTAAACAACAACTTACGATTTCCGTATCGCAACATTATTGACTTGTACTAGTCATACCCCCTATCCTTTCAGTTACGTTTGGTGAGAATATGTGCATGCCCGCGCGGCCGTCTGCTGGCCGCCTGGCGCGCAGGATGGCATCACCTTTCCTTCTCCGACCTAGTCTTTTCCGCATTTTTTTGCAACCACCAGGACAGCGCGCGCCAACAGCCGCTGCCAGCAAATACGGAGCCGACTGCCATGCGACCGACCCTGCAATCCCTGATTACCGCCCTGCTGGGCAGCACCCTGCTTGCGCTGGCAGTGCCTGCCGTGTGCGCCGATGACAGCGCGCCCGCCGGCGCCAGCGTCAGCGCCAATGCCAGCCTCGTTTCACAATACATTTCGCGCGGCTTCCGCCAGACGTGGGGCAAGCCCGCGCTGCAGGCGGGCGCCGACTACGCGCACCCGAGCGGCTGGTCGCTGGGTACCTGGGCCTCCACCGTCAGCGACCGCTACATCCAGGATGCCACCGTCGAATGGGACCTGTACGGCGGCTACGGCGGCACCGTGGGCGAGCTGGGCTACAGCGTGCTGGCCTACTATTACAAGTATCCGGGCGCCGTCTACCGCGCCACGGGCGTCAAATACGACTATGGCGAACTGTCGCTGGGCCTCAGCTACAAGATGCTGTATGCCAAGTACAACCGCACCGTCACGCCGGACTTTTTCGGCATCACGCATGCGCGCGGCACGGGCTACCTGGACGTGGGCGCGAATGTCGACCTGGGCCATGCCTGGACCTTGAACCTGCACGCCGGCGATGGCCGCGTGGCCGGTGCCGGCAATGCGATGTGGAACTGGCGCGACGCCAAGATGGGCGTCACCAAGGCCTTCGACGGCGGCTGGAGCGTGAGCGGCGCCATCACGCGCGCCTGGGGCGCCACCGATGCCTATGACCATTACACGCTGGGCGTGCCGGATGCGGCGGGCCAGGTCGACGCCTCGAACCCGGCCGCCACCACGGTCGTGCTGGCCGTCAGCAAAACGTTCTGAACCGATATATCTCCCTACCAAGGAACAGCATCATGCAACTTTCACTCAACAGCAAAATCTGCGTCGCCGCCACCGCGCTGGCCGTCCTCAGCCTGGGCGTCACGGCGGCCGTGATCGGCTACAAGAGCAGCGCCAGCGCCGAAGCGGCGGCCCTGGAACTGGCCCGCACCTCGGCGCGCGAAGTGGCCGGCGCGCTGCAGGCGCGCATCGCCAGCAACCTGTCGAGCGTCTCCAGCCTGGCCGGCGCCATGCGCGGCACCAAGAGCGCGAACTTGCCCATGCAGCGCGAGCAGATCAATGAACTGACCAAGGCTACCCTGACCAGCTCGGAAGACTTGCTGGGCGCGGCCGTGACGTGGGAGCCGAACGCGCTTGACGGCAAGGATGCGGAGTTCGCCAACCAGAAACCGCACTACGACGCCAGCGGCCGCTTCATGCCCTACTGGACGCGCGGCGCCGGCGGCAAGCTGCAGGTCGAACCCATCGTCTTCGACCCGAAAGCGGGCGCCAACGACTGGTACGACGTGCCCAAGCGCACGGGCAAGACCTACTTCACGGAACCGTACATCTACCCCGTGGATGGCAAGAATGTGCTGATGGCCTCGCTGGTGGCGCCCATCATGATCGACGGCAGCTTCAAGGGCACGGCCAGCGCCGACTTCATGCTCACGCGCCTGGCGAAAATCCTGGCCGACCTGAAAGTCATCGAAGGCGGCAAGCTGGCGCTGATCTCGAACGGCGGCCTGTACGCCAGCCATCCCGTGCCCGAGCGCCTGGGCAAGAAAGCGGACGACGTGCCGGCCGCCGGCCTGGAAAAAGTGCGCCAGGGCCAGCCATACGAGTATGAAGACGGCCAGGGCTACATCCATTTGCTGCAGCCGTTGCAGATTCACCCCGACATCGCGCCGTGGAGCGTGGAGCTGAACTTCCCGAAAAGCGTGGCCACCGCCTCGGCGCGCGAGCTGATGACCTACACGCTGATCGTCGCCCTGCTGTGCGCGGCGGCCACGGCCGGCATCCTGATCCTCGTCGTGAATCAGCTGACGCGTCCGCTGCGCACCCTGGGCCGCACCATGACGGACCTGTCCAGCGGCGACGCCGACCTGCGCGTCAAGCTGGAAGTCAAGGGCACCGACGAGCTGGCCGTCATCGGCAAGGGCTTCAACGCCTTCGTGGAAAAAATCCACGCCGTGCTGCTGCAGGTGCAGGCCAGCGCCGACAACGTGGCGCGCGCCAGCGCGGAAATTGCGCAAGGCAATAACGACCTGTCGGCCCGCACGGAACAGCAAGCCAGTTCGCTGGAAGAAACGGCCGCCTCGGTGGAAGAACTGACCGGCACCGTGAAGGAAAACGCCGACCATGCGCGCCAGGCCAATCAGCTGGCCGCGTCCGCCTCGGATGTGGCGCAAAAGAGCGGCGAAGTGGTGGGCAAGGTCATCGAGACCATGACCTCGATCAATGACTCGTCGAACAAGATCGTCGACATCATTTCCGTCATCGATGGCATCGCCTTCCAGACGAATATCCTGGCCCTGAACGCGGCCGTGGAAGCGGCGCGCGCGGGCGAACAGGGTCGCGGTTTCGCCGTCGTCGCCACGGAAGTGCGCAACCTGGCGCAACGCTCGGCCGCCGCCGCCAAGGAAATCAAGCTGCTGATCGACGATTCCGTCGGCAAGGTGGCGGCGGGAAGCAAGCTCGTCGATGAAGCGGGCGCCACCATGGAACAAGTGGTCGACAGCGTGCGCAAGGTCACCGCCATCATGGCCGACATCAGCGTCGCCACCACCGAGCAAAGCGACGGCATCGCCCAGGTCAACCAGGCGCTGGCGCAGATGGATGGCGTGACGCAGCAAAACGCGGCCCTCGTCGAGGAAGCGGCGGCCGCCGCCGAAAGCCTGCAAGACCAGGCCAGCCACCTGGCCGAGGTGGTCAGCGTGTTCAAGCTGGGCGAGCAGGTGCGCGCGGCCGCGCCGGCGCAAGCGGTAAAGAAAGTCACGGCGACAGCAGCGCCAGCCAAGGCGGCGCTGCCTGGCAAGCGCCTGGCCGCCGCCAAGCCGGCGCCTGCCGAACGGGCGCCCGCCAAGGCGCCGGCCGGTGATGACTGGGAAGAGTTTTAAGGGCGCAGCGTGCGTCATCGGGAGCATCGCTGCGACGGCAAGAAATATTGATTTAAATCAACTTGCAAAGACAATCGGTGAGAATTGCGCCCTATCCATTCTCCTATACTGTTTGCCGCGCCTACGGCACGCACGCTTGCCGAAATCAAAGGATGGGGCATGAAAAAAACAGTAGCAATCTTCTTGGCATCAAGTAGCGCACTGCTGGCCGGCTGCGGGGGCGGCGGGGGCGATTCGGGCAGTTCCAATGCGGGCGCATCGGGCAACACGCCGGCCCTGGCCGCCTACGTTGGCACCTGGCAAGCCCCATGTGACGACCATGAGCGCGACACCATGGTCGTGACGCTCAAGGGCGATGGCAGCGGCGCGCTCGAATTCACGCCAACGACCGAGACTTATTTCAAGGCGGACTGCAGCGGCGCCTTGCTGGGCACGGAAACCATGAGCGCGAAGATCAGCGCGGCACCGGATGGCACGGCCGATATCCAGATCAAACTGACGAACAATGGCGCCGCCACCAGCGTGCGCATCGACAAGCTCACTCTGTCCATTCCCGCCTACAGCTTCAGCGTCACGGGCCCCGGCGTGCAATACGTCAAGAAAGAAGGCCAGCAGCAATGGTGCATCGACTATGAAGGCGGTTCGACCTGCCTCATCGACGAGGGCATGCGGCCAGCGCAAACCATCGCCGGCGGTGTCTTCTTGCGCGATAACAACCTTTACACCGTCGTCAAGGACGGCGGCGCCTACGTGCCCGACATGCTGTATGTAAAAAAATAGGCCATGTCGCCGTTTCCAGCCGGCTGGCCGCCTGATCTGCTGCCGCCTGGCGAGTATGCGGAGTCGGGCAGCACAGCCAGGGGAGGATTTTCTCCCCCCCCCCTATCTACCGATGACAGAGCCAAAAAAGAAGCGCCAGGCCGGCTGCGGGGCTCCCGGCCTGGCCGCACCCCGGCCGCCACCTGCTTCCCGCTTTCATGCACTTGTGTCCGTTAGCGCGCGAATGTGCAGGATCGAACATACATTGTAAAAATAGAAAGCTAAGCTCTTGAAAAACAGGAGCTTGCCATGTCACCCACCGCCTTTCCCCTGCCGTCCCCCGCTGCGCTGACCGCCTTGCTGCGGCCACAGGACAGCGATTTCTCCCCCATCGAAGGCTTGCGCCGCCTGCGCGACGCGGGACTGGACCAGCTGCCGCTGCCCGGCCATGGCGCCACCCTGGAGCGCTGGCGCATGCTGGCCGCCGTCGCCGCCATCGACCTTTCCCTGCTCAAGCTGTATGAAAGCCATACCGATGCGCTGGCCATCCTGGCGGAAATCGATGGCCCCGGCGCGCCAGCCGGCAGCAGCTGGGGTGTCTGGTGCGCGGAAATGCCGGGCGCGCGCGTCAGGCTGCAGCAGACGGCGGACGGCCGCTACGTGCTCGACGGGCGCAAGGCCTGGTGTTCCGGCGCGAGCGGATTGAGCCATGCATTGGTCAGCTGCTGGAACGACGATGGCCAGGCCTGCCTCGCTTCCGTCGCGCTGGCGCAAGCGGGCGTGCATGTCACGGACGAAGGCTGGCACGCGGTCGGCATGCAGGCCTGCGCCAGCGTCGACGTGACGTTTTCCGGCGCGCGCGCCTTCCCCGTGGGCGCGCCGGGCGCCTACCTGGAACGTCCGGGCTTCTGGCACGGCGGCGCCGGCATCGCCGCCGCCTGGTATGGCGCCGCCTGCACCATCGCCAGCCATCTTCACGCGCGCGCGCAGCACGCCGCGCCCGATCCCATCCGCCTGGCGCAACTGGGCCAGATCGACTGCGCCCTGCGCGCGGCCGGCGCCCTGCTGCGCGAAGGCGCGGTGGAGCTGGACCAGCACCCGCAGCGCGACGCCATGGCACTGGCGCTGCGCCTGCGCCTGGCAGTGGAAGACGCCGCTACCCTGGTGCTGCACCTGGCCACGCGCGCGCTGGGCGCCGGCCCCCTGTGCCGCGATGCGCGCTTTGCGCGCCTGGCCGCCGACCTGCCCGTGTTCCTGCGCCAGAGTCACGCGGAGCGCGACCAGGCCGTGCTGGGCGGCATCGTCGCCGGCGCCGAAGACCATCCCTGGGGACTCTGACATGTTCGCCCATCTCGACACGCATGCACGCCGCATCGAAGGCGGCGGCACGCCGGACCACGTGTGGCAATCCTGGCCCGGACTGAGCGAGCTGCCCGTCATCGACGCGGCCGAGCTGGTGCCGCCGGGCGCGCGCGCCGTCATCGTCGCGCCCCATCCCGACGATGAAATCCTCGCCTGCGGCGGCTTGCTGCAACTGCTGGCGGCGCAGGGCAGCGCGCTGCTGCTGGTGGCCGTCACCGATGGCGACGCCAGCCATCCGGGTTCGCCGCTCTGGCCGCCCGAGCGCCTGCGCCAGGTACGGCCGCAGGAATCGGCGCAGGCGCTGCACGCCCTGGGCCTGGCCCCGCCCGACTGGCTGCGCCTGCGCCTGCCCGATGGCGGCGTGGCTGGCATGACGCCGGAGCTGAGCGCCGCCCTGGCCGCGCAGCTGCGGCCCGGCGACCGGGTGTTTACCACCTGGCGCCTGGACGGCCATCCGGACCATGAAGCATGCGGCTGGGCCTGCGCTTCGGCGTGTTCGGCCAGCGGCGCCACCCTGGTGGAAATGCCCGTCTGGGGCTGGCACTGGGCCACGCCCGGCGACACGCGCCTGCCCTGGCACCGCGCGCGCCGCCTGTGCTTGTCGGCAGCCCAATTGCAGCGCAAGCGCGACGCCCTGCGCTGCTTCGCCAGCCAGATGCAGGGCGACCCGTCGACGGGCCAGCCGCCCATCGTCGCCGGCGACGCCTTGCAACGGCTGCTGCATGCCTGGGAGGTGTATTTTCTATGAACTCCGCCAAACCGGATGATCAGCGCGGCGCGTATTTCGAGAATCTGTACCGCCAGGACGCCGACCCGTGGCGGGTGCGCCAGCGCTGGTACGAGGAACGCAAGCGCGCCTTGCTGCTGGCCAGCCTGCCGCAGCGGCGCTACCGCCACGCGTATGAACCGGGCTGCGGCAATGGCGAGCTGACGCTGGAACTGGCGCGCCGCTGCGACCGCGTGCAGGCGGCCGACCTGTCGGCCGAAGCGCTGCGCCTGACGCGACAGCGCCTGCTGGACGCGGGACAGGATGCGCATGTCAGCCTGGCGCGACACAAGCTGCCGCAGGACTGGCCGCGCATCCTGCCGGGCGCCGATAAATTCGACCTGATCGTCCTGAGCGAGATTGCCTATTACCTGACGCCGGAAGAACTGGCGCGCGTGGTCGAGCACAGCGTCGCCAGCCTGGCGCCAGGCGGCAGCATCGTGCTGTGCCACTGGCGCGCGCCATTCGCACAACGCATCGTCTCGACCGTGCGCGTGCATGCGGCCTTCCACGATGCCCCCGGCCTGTACCGCGTGCTGCGCCATGAAGAAACCGATTTTCTGCTGGGGATCTGGTCGAATGATGCGCGCTCGGTGGCGCAGCGCGAGGGCTTCGCATGATCGGCATCGTGGTCCCCGTGCATGACGAAGAAGCCTGCCTCGGCGCCTGCCTGGAGGCGCTGTGCGCCGCCGCCACGTGCCCCCGGCTGCACGGTGAAACGGTCAGCATCGTCATCGTGCTCGACGCCTGCAGCGACGATTCGCGGCGCATCGTGCTGGCGCACGCCATGCATGCCGACCCGCGCTGGCACCTCGATTGCATCGCCGTCGAGGCCCGCAACGTGGGCTTTGCCCGCGCGGCCGGGGCGGAAGTGCTGCTGCGGCGCGGCGCGCGCTGGCTGGCCTTTACCGATGCCGACACGCGCGTCTCGCCGGCCTGGCTGAGCACCCAGCTGGCGCTGGACGCCGATGCCGTCTGCGGCACGGTGGCCGTCGACGACTGGTCGCCGCACGGTCTCAACGCCGATGCGCTGCGCCAGCACTTCGCCGACACCTACACGGACGCCGACGGCCATCGCCACATCCACGGCGCGAACTTCGGCGTGCGCGCCAGCGCCTACCTGCGCGCCGGCGGCTTCGCGCCGCTGGCCTGCAGCGAAGACGTGGCGCTGGTGGCTGCCCTGCAGGCGAGCGGCGCGCACATCGCCTGGAGCGCCGCGCCGCGCGTGGCCACCAGCGCGCGCCGCCAGGCGAAGGCCCGCGGCGGTTTCGGCGATACTTTGCTGCAGGTGGTCGAGGCCATGGCAGGGCAAGTGGCAACGTGCAATTTCGCACTGTCGCCAGAGCATCCAGGGTAGGCGATCATGCGCCTGCCTGCTCCGCGCGCCGGGCCTCTTGCTCCAGCGCTTGCCGCCGCGCCTCCTGCGCCGCCTTCTCCGCCTGGGCCTGCGCCTGCGCCTTCTCCGCAAGCTGTTCACCCAGGCGTAGCCTTGCCTCCGCCCAGGCAACCGCAACCTTGGAAGACACCGCAAAACTGGCAAATAGCAGGATCAGCAAAGGCAGCAGGCTAAAGGCATAGGTCAGCAAGCCATCCTGCAGATCAATCACTTTTAGTTTGGAAACGCCCTGCTCCAGCGCCACGGCCTTCGCACTCCCGGCGGGCAAGTCGAGTAACTTTATCTGCAAAACGATCGCATCGATATTCCCCGTAACTTCCCCTCCCGTATCCAGCATCACCCTGTCGTACAGCGCAGCGATTTCCCGCGTGATGGTGACACAGCTCTTTTTCAGCTGCTGGCGTGACAAGCAATACTCAGGCGGAAGATGTTCCTTGAAAATGGCCGAGGCGAGATTCAGATGGTGAATTCGTTCATGTCTTGCTAATTTATCCAGACTCAGGCCGATCTGATAGTAAGGGCCGATGAATACGATGAGCGCAAATGCCGCCATGACCTCGGCGCGAAATTTCATTCCGGCGACAAGGACATTGCGTTCCGTGCCCTGCTGTGCAGCGAGCACAGTGTCACGTTTGCGATACGTATGCAGAATCGTCCCCATGACCACCAGCAGGCACACCGCAACGTAAAAATACCTGAGCCAGACTGCGTCGGCCGCCAGTGGAAATACAAGAGCTACCGCGCCGGGGACGGCCACGACCAACCCCGCGATACTCAGCGGGCGCTTCCATTCAAGTTGTTTGTATATTTTCATTATGCAAAGACAAGGCCAAGAGACGCGCCACGCCGGAGCACCGGCGCAATTGACAATAAATATTTCCACAGGGAGCTTACATGCGGAAAGGCGGCACGCGGAAGCGGACCGTGCGTCCGTCCATGCGCGCCGTCTTTGCCGCTGGACCAGCGCGCGTTACAGCGCTTCCTTCAGCCCCGGCGCGAACTCGGCGCCGTGCTTGACCTGCGCGGTGGACGCCTTCAGCGTGGCGCCGATCGGCTCGGCGCGGCCGTCGAGGCATTTGCCGAGGAAGTTTTCCGTCACCGCGTTGAAGGCGATGTTGTTGACGGGCCGCGCAAAACCGTGGCCTTCGTCGGGGAACAGCACATAGGTGACGGGGATATTCTTCGCCGCCATGGCCGCGACGATCTGGTCCGACTCGGCCACGTTGACGCGCGGGTCATTCGCGCCCTGGCCGATCAGCAGCGGGCGCTGGATATTCTGCGCGAAGTTCAGCGGCGAGCGCTCCTTGAGCAGCGCGCGGCCCTCTTCCGTGGTCGGATCGCCCATGCGCTTGTAGAACTGCTGCTTGCCCGCCTCCCAGTACGGCGGAATGGTTTGCAGCAGGGTAAACAGGTTCGACGGGCCGACGGTATCGACACCGCAGGCGAACGTGGTGGGCGTGAAGGCCATGCCGGCCAGGGTGGCGTAGCCGCCGTACGAGCCGCCCATGATGGCCACCTTGTCGGCCGTCGTCACGCCGCTCTTCACGGCCCATTGCACCGCGTCGAGCAGGTCGTCATGCATCTTGCGGCCCCATTGCAGGTCGCCGGCGGAGATGAACTGCTTGCCGAAACCCGTCGAGCCACGGTAATTCACCGACAGCACGGCGTAGCCGCGGTTGGCCAGCCATTGATGGTAGCCGTTGTAGCCGTAGGTATCGCGCGCCCACGGGCCGCCGTGCACCAGCAGCACCATCGGCACCGCCTGCGTGGCCTTGCCGCCGGCGCCAGCCTTCGATGCCTGCGGCAAGGTCAGGTAGGACACGAGGGTCAGGCCGTCGCGGGCCTTGATTTCCTGCGGATACATGGGCACCAGCGGCGCGCCCTCCAGCTCCGGCCGCGTGACGTACAGCTGCGTCAGCTTCTTGCTCTTGCGGTCATACAGCCAGCTCGATGCGGGCGCCGTCACGGCATCGACGCCCACCAGCCACTTGTCGTCGGCTTCCGTGCGCGACGTCACGTTGAACTGTCCCTTGGTATGTTTTTTCAGGAAGGCCAGGTCGGCCTTCAGGTCATCCGTCAGCGGCAGGTATTCCTGCTGCAGGTAATCGACGGAATAGGCCTGCACCCGGCCCGTGCGCGTATCGTACAGCGCGTCCGAAATGTCGGCGCGCGGGTCTTGCGCCACCACCGTCGTCTTGCCGCTGGCCACGTCCTGCGCCAGCAGCGCCGACGTATTGCGGCCGCGCGAGTCGGTCCAGTACAAGGTCTTGCCATCGACCGTAAACGCCAGCGGCGCCGTGGTCTGCGAGTCTTCCAGGCC
>RCMZ01000931.1_pt1 | contig 14609 bp, 14 predicted proteins | sample 2041141 | NCBI WGS metagenome assembly RCMZ01 (sample SAMN09708263, study PRJNA481090) | Wastewater metagenome, whole genome shotgun sequencing project. | biome: sewage; isolation source: Davis station wastewater (DW) | place: Antarctica: Davis Station | collected 2010-03-01
CCTTGTAGTCAGGCATAGCGAATAACCTCTGCTGTAAATTCCTAGTAAGGGTGACCGGTTTACCAGTCGCTTGCGGGATCACTCCCAGCTGCCCGAAAGTTGATGCGGGCTAGCAATCAAACAGGCGTTTGAAACATACGTTTACGCCCCTGCCTTGTCAAGCACCTGCAGCGCGCAAATCAGGCGATCAGATCAACCAGCGGCGGCGCTTCTTGCGACTGGCTCAACCGCTGATAGATCTGCAGATTAGGCGCTAAATCAAAACCCTGTCGAGCGGCTTCAGGCTTAGCACTTACATCCTGCTCGGCCTGCTTTTCTTCACGCGCCACGGCCTGCGCCTTGCGTTCGGCGGCAGCAGCCGCTACCTCTTCACGCTGCAGCGCCGCCAACTCAACCCGCGCCTGGGCCGCTGTGGTCTGCGCCTGAGCGGCCACGCGCAAGTCTTGAGAGGATGGTTCAGCGGGTGCCAGCGCCGCCTGTTGCACGCGCTCCATTTTGCGCAAGGTAGCGGCAGGATCATTAGGTACAGAACTGACATCAATGCTGACCTCACCGCCCACCGCGTAAGCCTGACCATCGGGTCCGCGGGTGAAGCTGTAAGTCGGCGCACCGGCATAATTACCGCCCACGGCCGCATGAGCTTGCTCATGGCTGCGCACTTCGCGGTCACGGCTGGCCAGCTGAGCAATTTGCTGCTGTTGCAGGATTTGTTGCTGCGGGCTTAGTTCGGCGCCGCCTCGCGCCGTAGCAGCCGGTGAGCCGGAATCAGCAGACGCAGAATCGATACTTGAACCGGGGGCTGTTTGTTCAGTAGAGGGTGATAGGTTTTTAGCTTGCGGGTCAGCACCAGCGGATCGCGCCAGCGGCAGGGGCAGCGCGACAACTAACCTAGACGACTGCGGCGTAATATTCATCTGGCACCTCCCCGCGTACGCGGGAGGTCGCTAAACCAACTAGGCGCGGGTATCAAGCATGGTGCCGAGCACCGCATCAGCGGTTTCCAGCACGCGGGCGCCGGCCTGCGCTTCAACCTTACCTACTTGCAAATCCACCAAGCTATTGCTCAAGTCTTTCGGCCGAGTCTCAGTTGAGGGCTGCAGCACCGGCTGCGCCTGAGCCGTACGTGGCACACTGGCACCGGCAATGTCTGCTGCCGCTTGATCAACGCGACGCTGACCACTTTGGAGACTGCTCAAGCCTGAACTGAAGGCGCTGCTGCCTGAAATTTCCATAACCCAACTCCAATCGAACAAAACTACGCTTCATTGAAGCCGAGTTTGTTCAAAAAATATACAAACAAAAAGCAATCACCGCGCAATTGCTTATAGCTCAGCTGTTACTGCGCTCAGCCCTAAAAGGCTCAGGTCTAAATATCGCGCAACCGCTGCAGCGTTGGCTTGCTCCAGCCGTGGCACTCGCCCCAGACAGGGCGCTGCTAGCCGCTCAGTTAACGTGCGCAGGTTATCTTCCAGGCGCGAGGTTTGCGGGTCGATCACATTGGCGACCCAGCCGGCTAAGTGCAGGCCATCGCGGGCAATCGCCTCAGCCGTCAGCACGGCATGATTGATGCAGCCGAGGCGTACGCCAACCACCAGAATCACCGGTAAGTCGAGGGCGATGGGCAGATCGGCCAGAGTTGCCTGATCACTCAAAGGCACGCGCCAACCACCAGCACCCTCGACCAAAGTGAAGTCCGCCTGCTGATCGAGTACCGCCCGCACTGCATCTGCCAGCACCGCGACCTCGAGCGCCACACCCGCCTCACGTGCCGCCAGATGCGGGGCAATCGCTGGCGCAAACGCAAATGGATTGACCTGCGCATAGCGCAAAGGCAATGAGCATTCGGCCAACAGCGCCAGGGCATCGCTGTTGCGCAGCCCCTCAGCACTAGGCTCGCAACCGGAGGCCAGCGGCTTGACCGCTGCCGTGCTCAGCCCTGCCAGTCGTGCCGCACGCAGCAGGCCGGCAGCGATGGTGGTTTTACCTACATCGGTATCGGTACCGGTAACGAAGAATGCAGCGCTCATCTCAGCCCTCCTTTTGCAGCACGGCATATAGCACTTGATAGGTCGCAGGTAGTCCTTGCGGCTGACGGAAATTCTCATAAGCAGCAAGCAGCGCGCGGATACGCTCGCGCCCGGTCAGCCCGCCGGGTCGGCCAGGATTAAGATTATGCGCACCCAACGCCTTCAACTCGCCGGTTAAGGTGCGCACGTCCGGGTAATGCAATACCTGCGGCTGTACGTGCAGCTCCAGCACCTGCAAACCACTGCCTGCACACAGTTGCTGATAAGTGCTCAGCGCGCGAAAGCGATTGACGTGCACATGCCCATCCACCGCCTGCCAACTGTCGCGCAACTCCTGCAAGGTGCCAACGCACAAGCTGCTAAAGGCCAACACGCCGCCCGGACGCAGCACCCGCTGCGCCTCGCGCAGCACCGCAGCAAAATCGCCACACCATTGCAGCGCCAAGCTGGAATACAGCAGGTCACAGCTGGCGCTACGCAGCGGTAGCCGCTCGGCATCGCCGGCAATAAAATGTTGCGCCCCGGCGAGCGGCCGAGCGTGGCGCAGCATGCCTTCGGCCAAGTCGATGGCCACCCCTTCGCTACCAGCAAAGCGCTGCGCCAGCGCGCGCGTGCAATAGCCGGTACCACAACCCAGATCCAGCCAGCGTTGCGGGCGCAAATCGACCGGTAATCGAGCCAACAACGCATCAGCCACCGCGCGCTGTAGCGCCGCTACGCTGTCATAACTGGCAGCTGCGCGGGAAAACGAGGCGGCTACCTGACGTTTATCCGGCAAGCCCGGCAACTGCGTTTTAGCCAGATCAGTCATCCTTGGCCTCATGCAGAAACGCCTGAATCGCCGCCGCGACTTCGTGCGGGTGCTCAAGCATAAAGGCGTGACCGACCTGCTCGGCCAACCCTACCTCCACATCCGGCAACAACGCCAATAAGGCGCCTGCGGCCTCGGCCGGCACCAGTGCATCCACCGCCGCAAACAAGTGCAATTGCGGGCCGGCAAAGCGTTGCAGTGCGGCACGAATATCTAAGCCGGCCAGTAACTGCAAGCCTTGATCCAGTGCCCCTGAGAGTGCCAACGGCGCGGCCGATGCCAACAAGCGCGCCATACCGCGCGCATCTTCGCTGCCCTGAGCACAGAGCACGCTGAAGCGCTTCAAGCACACGGCAGGGTTGGCCGCACAACTCGCCTGAAACTCGGCAAAGGTGCTGGCTGGCATGGCATGCGGCCAATCACTGCGCGCAACAAAACAGGGGTTACTGCCCAGCGTTAGCAGCCCGCAGCAACGCTCGCCACGTCGCGCGGCCAGTTCGGCTGCAAGCATGCCACCAAGCGACCAGCCGCCCAGCCAGCAGTTATCCGGCAGATTACTGTCCAACTCATCCAGCCAATCGTCCAAATTGATCGAGCCCGGCGCCGGCAGCGGCTCAATTTGTACTTGCAGACGCTCATCAAGCCCACCTAAAGCAGCCGCCAGCGACTCCAGTGGCGCACTCCCCAGCCCCCAGCCGGGCAACAAAACCAGTCGATTACGCATGCTCACCCTCGCTCACTAACGGCCAGCACTCGGCCAACGCCTGTAGCAAGCGCTCCAACTGGACTTCGCTATGGGCGGCACTCAAGGTCACGCGCAAACGCGCGCTGCCGGCCGGCACAGTGGGCGGACGAATGGCAGTAACCAACAAGCCACGCTCACGCAACAACGCGGACAAACGCATGGCGCGCTCACTGTCGCCAATCATGATCGGCTGGATCGGCGTGGCGCTGTCCATCAGGCTCAGACCGATCTCGGCCGCACCCTCGCGGAAACGGGTGATCAGCTTATTTAAGTGCTCGCGGCGCCAGCCTTCCGTGCGCAGCAATTCGAGGCTTTTTAGCGTGGCGCAGGCCACCGCTGGCGGCTGACTGGTGGTGTAGATGTACGGCCGGGCAAACTGAATCAGCGTCTCGATCAGCTCATCGCTGCCGGCAACAAACGCACCCGCGGTGCCGAAGGCCTTGCCCAGCGTACCGACCAGCACCTGCACATCATCCACGCCCAGCCCGAAGTGCTCGACAATGCCGCCACCGGTTGCGCCCAGCGGACCGAAGCCGTGAGCGTCATCCACCAGCAGCCAGGCATTTTTCGCCTTGGCCGCCGCACACAGGCTCGGCAAGTCGGCCAGATCGCCGTCCATGCTGAATACGCCGTCGGTAACCACCAGAGTATTGCCGGTAGCTTTGGCCAGACGGCTGGCCAGGCTTGCCGCATCGTTATGCAGGTAGCGCGAGAAGCGCGCGCCAGACAGCAGCCCAGCATCCAACAAAGAGGCGTGATTGATGCGGTCTTCCAGCACCGTATCGCCCTGCCCAACCAGCGCGGTGACCGCCGCCAAATTGGCCATATAGCCGGTGGAAAACAGCAGCGCACGTGGCCGCCCGCTGAACTCGGCCAGCGCTTCTTCTAGCTCGTGGTGCGGCGTGCTGTGGCCGATCACCAAGTGCGAAGCACCGCCACCGACACCCCATTTGGCCGCGCCCTGCTGCATGGCGGCGATCACCTCAGGGTGATTGGCCAACCCTAGATAGTCGTTGGAGCAAAACGCCAGCAACCGCTGACCGTCGACCAGCACCTCAGGCCCTTGTGGCGTTTCCAGCAAGGGCCGCTGGCGGTACAGATGGGCGGCACGGCGCTCGGCGAGGCGCGTGGCAAGATCAAAACTCATGGGTATTCCCGATGGAAGCGCTGGCGCGTCTTCCACCCCTACAGAGAGTGGAGGACGCGCGGCTAATCCAGCCAACAGGCCATCAGACCGCGGCGTTATAGAACAGCTTGGAGTCGCGCTGCTCGACCAAGGCCTGCTCGATGGCGGCTTGATGCACTTCGTCGGCATGCTCCTCACGGGCTTCCGGCTGGATGCCAAGACGGGCGAACAATTGCATGTCCTTGTCCGCCTGCGGGTTGGCGGTGGTCAACAGCTTGTCGCCGTAGAAGATCGAGTTGGCACCGGCGAGGAAGGCCAAGGCCTGCATCTGCTCGTTCATCGCCTCACGCCCAGCCGACAGGCGCACGTGGGATTGCGGCATCAGAATGCGCGCCACGGCGAGCATACGAATGAAGTCAAACGGATCGACGTCGTCGGCATTTTCCAAAGGCGTGCCAGCAACCTTCACCAGCATGTTGATCGGCACCGACTCCGGATGCTCAGGCAGATTGGCCAACTGAATCAGCAGGCCAGCGCGATCGTCCAGCGACTCGCCCATGCCAAGGATGCCGCCGGAGCAGATCTTCATCCCCGACTCACGCACATAGTTGAGGGTTTCCAAACGGTCGGCGTAGGTGCGCGTGGTGATGATCTTGCCGTAGAACTCCGGCGAGGTATCGAGGTTGTGGTTGTAGTAATCCAGCCCCGCATCGGCCAAGGCCACGGTCTGCTCCTGATCGAGCTTGCCGAGGGTCATGCAGGTTTCCAAGCCTAAGGCCTTGACGCCTTTGACCATCTCCAACACGTAGGGCATGTCTTTGGCGGATGGATGCTTCCACGCCGCGCCCATACAGAAGCGCGTGGAGCCGATGGCTTTGGCGCGCGCCGCTTCCTCTAGCACCTTCTGCACTTCGAGGAGTTTTTCCTTTTCCAGGCCCGTGTTGTAGTGGCCGGACTGCGGACAGTACTTACAGTCTTCCGGGCAGGCGCCGGTCTTGATCGACAGCAAAGTCGAGACCTGCACCCGATTGGGATTGAAGTGCCCACGGTGTACGGTTTGCGCCTGGAACAGCAGATCGTTGAACGGCTGCCGAAACAGGGCTTTGACCTCAGCCAGAGACCAGTCGTGACGCAAATTAGCGGAAGTAGACGCGCTCATTGGATGTTCCTTATTAGTAGTCGGTGCCTGCGCTAAGCTGCTTAGCGCCCAGTAGAAAGCAGCACCACACGGATGTTTGGCATAGTTAGGGAAGCCATATGCGCTGTCAACCAAGACGCGACAATTCGGTTTACATCTGGTTAAAAAACAAACAGGTCTGCTCGCTGTGTGACGAACCCAGCGATACCTCAATTGAACTCTGTAGCGCCTGCGAGGCCGAGTTACCCTGGCTCGGCGCTCACTGTCTGATCTGCGCCTTACCTCTACCCGTCCACGGCCTGGTCTGCGGTGCCTGCTTGCAACGACCGCCAACCTTTAGCCGCGTCGAGGCGGCTTGGCGTTATACGTTTCCGCTGGATGCGCTAATCACTCGCTTCAAACATCAGGCGCAATGGCCATTGGGACGTCTGCTGGGTGAGTTGCTGTCACATCATTTGCAACATGCTTTCAGCGAAGGCTTGGCCAAGCCCGATGTTTTGCTCGCGGTGCCACTGTCCAGCCGACGCCTGCGCCAGCGCGGTTTTAACCAAGCGCAGATGCTCGCCCGCTGGCTTGGCCACAGCCTGCAACTGCCGGTCACCGAGCATCTGCTGCAACGCACGCAGGACACCCCAGCGCAGCAAAAACTCAGTGCCGTCGAACGTAAACGCAACCTGCGCCAGGCGTTTCAACTGGGCGATCCGCAGGCCGTCACAGGTCGCCACGTGGCCTTAGTCGATGACGTACTGACCACCGGCGCCACCGCTGAGGCCATCGCCCGCGTGCTGAAAAAAGCTGGCGCGGCACGCGTTGACGTCTATTGTCTGGCGCGCACACCAAGGCCTGGCGAGCATTGACGGCGCCTTGGTCGCCGGGCACATTAGCTCGCTATATCAGAAAATATATAACGGTTACCCATGCACGCGTTACTCAGCCTGGCTCAACACGCCAATCACCGTCCGCAACGCCTGACGCTGCTGGAGCAAATCGCCAGTCTCGGCTCGATTACGGTCGCCGCCAAAACTGCCGGCCTGAGTGACAAGGCGGCTTGGGACATTATCGACGAGCTGAACAACTTGGCAGAGATGCCACTGGTCGAACGCAGCCGCGACGCACATGGCGGCGTCACGCTGACCACTGGCGGCATGCGCTTGCTGGGCCTGTACAAACGCTTAGAAGCGCTGCAGGCCCAAGTGCTGCAGGCCGCTGAGCATGATGCCGACCTGCAGTTACTCAGCCGCCTGATGCTGCGCACCAGCGCACGCAATCAGTTGGCCGGTCGGGTGTGCGCTATTCACGCCAAAGGCCGCAATGATCTGATTGAAATCGAGCTCCCTGACGCGGCGCGCATTCAAGCGCAGATCACCCATGGCAGCACCGAGCGGTTGGAGCTGACGCTCGGCAGCGAGGTAGTCGCCCTGTTTAAGGCCGGCTGGCTGACGTTGCATGCGTGTGATGCAACAGCTAATTCGGCGACTAACCAGCTTACCGGGCGCATCAGCGAGATCCTCAGCGCCGGCGATGGTCCCTGCGAGGTGCGCATTCTGCTGAGTAACGGCCAAACCCTTTGCGCTTTGGCTGAAGCGGATTATCTGAGCGCACAAGGCTTGAGCGAAAACAGCCCGGTGTACGCGCAGTTTTCTCCGAGTCAGGTACTCATCGGCACCCATCTCTAGGCTCTAACTGGCTTGCACGGCCGCGCTCACGCAGGCGCGCGTGGCGTACACTGGTGCGCCACGCCATCCGGACACTGCCATGAGCCACCCATTTGCCGCCTTGACTCCAGACTTGGTGCTGGATGCCGTTGAAAGCATTGGCTATCTGTCCGACGCCCGCGTGCTGGCGCTCAACAGCTACGAAAACCGGGTATATCAGGTTGGCATCGATGACCAGCAGCCGCTGATCGCCAAGTTCTATCGCCCTGAGCGCTGGACAGATGCGGCGATCCGCGAGGAGCACAGCTTTAGCTTTGAGCTGGCCGAGCACGAAGTGCCGGTGGTGGCACCTCTGATGCGCGATGGCGAAACCCTATTCGAACACGCAGGTTTTCGTTTTGCGCTGTTCCCTCGGCGTGGCGGCCGAGCGCCTGAGCCGGGCAATCTGGACCAGCTCTACCGCCTCGGCGGCTTGCTTGGGCGAATGCACGCAATCGCCGCCATTAAGCCGTTCGAGCACCGTGAAATCACCACGGTGAAGCACTTCGGTGACGCCTCACTGGCGACGTTACTGGAAGGCAAGTTTATTCCGCGCGGTCTACTGCCGGCCTACGAATCGGTGGCCCGCGACCTGCTTAAACGCGTTCACAGCCTGTTCGATGCCACGCCCTACCAAGCTATCCGCGTGCACGGTGACTGCCACCCAGGCAACCTGCTATGCCGTGACGACAGCTTTCATATGGTCGACCTAGACGACTGCCGCATGGGTCCGGCGGTGCAAGATTTGTGGATGATGCTCGGCGGCGGTGAACGTCATGAGCGCCTGTCGCAACTGGCGGAGCTGATGGACGGCTATCAGGAATTTCATGATTTCCACCCGCGCGAGCTGGCGCTGATCGAAGGCCTGCGCTCACTGCGCCTGATGCACTACAGCGCTTGGCTCGCGCGGCGCTGGGATGACCCAGCCTTCCCCATGAGCTTTCCATGGTTCGGTAGCGAACGTTACTGGGGCGAGCAAATTCTAATTCTGCGCGAGCAAATGGCCGCGCTGGACGAAGAACCGCTGCGCTTGTTTTAAGCCCACCACCCGGTTTTATCTAAGTATTCGGCGAACACGAAAAACCTGAGCAGGCGGACAAACAAAGGGCCACACAGTAAACTACACGACTGTTTGTCCACGCCTGCCAAGGACCCCAATGAGCACCATCAACCCGCGCCGTGGCTATCTGCTAGGCCTTTGCGCTTATATCGTCTGGGGGCTATTCCCGCTGTATTTCAAAGCGCTGGCGGCGATTCCGGTACTGGAAATTATCGCGCACCGGATCATCTGGTCCGCTCTGGGCGGCGCGCTGCTGTTGCTAGTGTGGAAGCATGCCAATTGGTGGCGCGAGTTACTGGCTAATCCAAAGCGCCTGGCAGTGCTGACCCTGAGCGGCCTGCTGATTGCCTGCAATTGGCTGCTGTATGTATGGGCGGTGAATAACGGGCAGATGCTCGAAGCAAGTTTGGGGTACTACATCAACCCACTGCTCAACGTGCTACTCGGCATGCTGTTGCTCGGCGAACGCTTGCGCCGTCTGCAATGGCTGGCGGTTGGCCTGGCGGCGCTTGGCGTGCTGCAACAGCTTTGGCAAGTGGGCAGCCTGCCTTGGTTGTCGCTGGCACTCGCCTGCAGCTTTGCTTTTTATGGCCTGATCCGCAAACAGGCGCCGGTAGCTGCGCTGCCCGGCTTAGTGGTGGAAACCTGGTTACTGCTGCCCGCCGCGCTGATTTGGTTGCTGCTCAACCCACAAGCCACCAGCGCCCAAGCGGCTTTTTGGGGCTCCAGCGATGCGCTCTGGCTGATGGCCGCAGGGCCCGTCACCCTGCTGCCGCTGCTGTGCTTTAACGCTGCGGCCCGCCACTTGCCCTACACCACTCTGGGCTTTTTGCAGTACATCGCCCCAACCTTGGTGGTGCTGCAAGCGGTATGGCTGTTTGGCGAACACTTCGAGCCGAGCAAGCTGCTGACCTTCGCCCTAATCTGGGCCGGGCTGCTGGTCTATAGCGTGGATGCCTGGCTCAGCATCCGCCGCCAGCGTGCAGTAGCACTGCCGGATTAAATAAACCTTAAGGCCACTCAGGCCTCAGTGCGCAGGCGCAGCTCAACCATCAGGTCATCAGCTAGGGCTTCCAGCTTGCTCTGCAACACCTCCAGCGTCAGGCTCAGCGGCACCGCCAGCAAAGCATCGGCATGGAACAACGACTCGCTGCTCATCGGCGCCGGCGCCACCGACGTGGTCAGACTTTCGAGATTGACGCCCAGCTCCGCCAGCAGCCGAGTGATATCGAGCACGATCCCCGGCCGGTCGTTGCCCACAAGATTGAGCAAAATCGGCTTCCAAGTGCAGGACGGCTGGATGCCGCTTTCCGCCAGCACCACGCGAATATCTTGCGCACTCAGCGCATGCAAGGCGGCAACCAACTCATCGTAAGCCTCTGGGGGCACGCCGACGCGCAAAATCCCGGCGAACTGACCGTCCATCCGCGACATGCGACTTTCCAGCCAATTGCCACCATGGGCGGCGATGCACTGCGCAACCGTCTGCACTAACCCCGGCTGATCGGGGGCTATCACCGTCAAAACCAGATAATTCACAGGCCACTCCTTATCGATAGGCGGCGCAAGCAAAGCGCCTCAGGTGTTAGCCAAGCTTAGCCAATACGTCAGGTACACCTCGTCGCGCACATAGCCCAAACGCTCATACAAGGCCTGACCGGCCAGGTTGGTTTTCGCTGTTTCCAATTGCAGACCGCAGGCACCGCTAGTCTCAGCATGGACTCGGGCGGCATTCATCAGCGCCTCACCGACGCCCTGACGACGAGCGTTGGGCGCAACAAACAAGTCACTCAACAGCCAAGACGGCGCCAATGCCAGCGACGAATGCAGCGGATAAAGCTGGGTGAATCCTTGGGCCAAGCCCTGCGCATCCCGGGCAATAAATAGCTGTGCATCGCCGCGCTGTAACCGCTGGAGTAAAAAGGTCTGAATCTGCTCAGCGGGTCTTGGCGCCTGGTAGAACTCTAGGTAGCCCGCAAACAGCGGCACCAGCGCATCGAGATCAGCAACAACAACGGCAGTAATGGACATGAGTAACTCCCGACAGAATTTGCGCCGAGTATAGCTAGGCGGCCGTTTGTGACCAGACTCAGTCAAATAGTCGCGAAGCGACGTGCGCCCGCTGATTTTTCCCCCGGCTTCATGTAGTATCCGCCGCCACGAACTACATGGCCGTTTGGCCTTGGTTTAGAGCCTGCTTGGCGGCGGTTAAAAGCCCCTCAGCACAGGCTCTCCAGCGTTGATTTTGATAGAGAGAGGCAAGCAATGACTGAGCGCGTACAAGTCGGTGGCCTGCAGGTCGCCAAAGTCCTGTAAACAACGAAGCCATTCCGGGTACCGGCCTTGCTGCCGACCAGTTCTGGTCCGGCGCCGAAGCCCTGATCAATGATTTGGCCCCGAAAAACCGCGCTCTGCTGGCCAAGCGTGATGCTCTTCAAGCCCAGATCGACGGCTGGCACCAGGCTCACGCAGGCCAGACTCACGACGCTGCTGCGTATAAAGCCTTCCTGCAGGAAATCGGCTATCTATTGCCAGAGCCGGCTGACTTCAAAATCACTACCGAAAACGTCGACGCCGAGATCGCCACCATGGCCGGTCCGCAGTTGGTGGTGCCGGTGATGAACGCCCGTTTCGCCCTCAACGCCTCCAACGCCCGCTGGGGCTCGCTGTACGATGCCCTGTACGGCACCGACGTGATCAGCGAAGCCGACGGCGCCGAGAAAGGTAAAGGCTACAACAAGGTTCGCGGTGACAAAGTTATCGCCTACGCTCGCGCCTTCCTCGACCAAGCTGCACCGCTGGCTGCCGGCTCGCACGTTGACTCCACTGGCTACCGCATTGAAGCCGGCAAGCTAGTTGTCAGCCTCAAAGGCGGCAGCAACAGCGGCCTGCAAAACGATGCCCAGCTAATCGGCTTCCAGGGCGACGCCGCCGCGCCGACCGCCGTGCTGCTCAAGCACAACGGCCTGCACTTCGAAATCCAGATCGACGCCAGCACCCCAGTCGGCCAGACCGACGCTGCCGGTGTCAAAGACGTGCTGATGGAAGCCGCGCTGACCACCATCATGGACTGCGAAGACTCCGTTGCTGCCGTCGATGCCGACGACAAAGTGGTGATCTACAAGAACTGGCTCGGCCTGATGAAAGGCGACCTGGCGGAAGAAGTGGCCAAAGGCGGCACCACCTTTACCCGCACCATGAATCCGGATCGCGTCTACACCGGCGTCGACGGTGGCGTTGTTACGCTGCACGGCCGTTCGCTGTTGTTCGTGCGTAACGTGGGTCATCTGATGACCATCGACGCGATCGTCGACAAAGACGGCTTCGAAGTGCCAGAAGGTATCTTGGACGGCCTGGTCACCAGCCTGATCGCCTTGCATGACCTGAAAGGCAACAGCACACGCAAGAACAGCCGCACCGGCTCGATGTACATCGTTAAGCCGAAGATGCACGGCCCAGAAGAAGCCGCGTTCACCAATGAGCTGTTCGGCCGCATCGAAGGCGTGCTGGGCATGCAGCGCAACACCCTCAAAGTCGGCATCATGGACGAAGAGCGGCGCACCACAGTCAACCTGAAAGCCTGTATCCAAGCCGCCAGCGAGCGCGTGGTGTTCATCAACACCGGCTTCCTCGACCGCACCGGTGACGAGCTGCACACCTCCATGGAAGCAGGCGCCATGGTGCGCAAAGCGGCCATGAAATCCGAGAAGTGGATCAGCGCCTACGAAAACTGGAACGTCGACATCGGCCTGGCTGCCGGCCTGCAAGGTCGTGCCCAGATCGGTAAAGGCATGTGGGCCATGCCCGACCTGATGGCCGCCATGGTTGAGCAGAAAGTCGCTCACCCAATGGCCGGCGCCAACACCGCCTGGGTACCATCGCCTACCGCCGCCGCCCTGCACGCCATGCACTACCACCAGGTTGACGTGTTTGCCCGTCAGGCTGAGCTGGCAACCCGCACCCGCGCATCTCTAGACGACATTCTGACCATCCCGCTGGCGCCCAATACCAACTGGGCGGCAGAAGAAGTACAGAACGAACTGGACAACAACGCCCAAGGCATTCTCGGCTACGTGGTGCGCTGGATCGACCAAGGCGTCGGCTGCTCCAAGGTGCCGGACATCAACGACATCGGCCTGATGGAAGACCGCGCAACACTGCGGATCTCCAGCCAGCACATCGCCAACTGGCTGCGTCACGGTGTTGTTAGCCTTGCGCAAGTGATGGAAAGCCTCAAGCGCATGGCACCGGTGGTTGACCGCCAGAACGCCAACGACCCGCTGTACCGTCCGCTGGCGCCAAACTTCGACAGCAACATCGCCTTCCAAGCGGCGGTTGAACTGGTTGTTGAAGGCACCAAGCAACCCAACGGCTACACCGAGCCGGTGCTGCACCGTCGTCGCCGTGAGTTTAAAGCGGCCAACGGCCTGTAATCGCTGCGTGACAAAAAGCCGCCTCAAAAAGGCGGCTTTTTTATGCCATATCAGTGCATTTGTGCAGCTAAACGGCTATAGCAAATGTAGGCACAGCCGATATCAATATAATGGGGTCGACTACGCCCTCAGTTAGTACGCTCCTGAACAGACCAAAATGCCCCGGTCACTCCTGTATTACTTACGTGTCCCGTATTGGAGCACAACATGCTCAAGAATCTGTCCCTGACCTGAAACTGGCGTGCTGCCAGCCGTTGCCCTGCTCGGCCTACTGCTGTACGTGGGCTACAACTCGCAACAACTGTCCAATAACGATTCGCGCCTGGTGGAGCTGGAAACCCATAGCTACCCGACCCTGGAAAAAACCGATGCGGTGATCTTCCAGTTCTCGCGCATTCCCGCACTGCTCAACAGCGCGGTAGCGGCCGGTGAAGAGTCGACCCTCACCGAAGCCCGTGAGGTATTGCAGGCCATCGCCGCGAAGCAGCAGGAGCTGCAAGGCCTACTCAGCAACCAGCGCGAGCGCAGTGACGAACTTGATGCCTGGCGAGTTGCCGTGCAGCGCTATGCGGAAAACGCCTTGTCGGCGTCCTCCCAACTGGTCAAAGGCACGGCCGACTTCGAAGCCCTGCGCCCCAACCTGGACCGCATGGCCAGCGACCTGAGCCAGGCGCAAAAACTCGGCTCCGCGTTCCGCACCAATGCCTACCAGGACTTCCAGGACGCGCTGGCACAAACCCGCAAGGACAATGCCACCACCACCCGCGTAGGGATCATCCTCAGCCTGGTGCTGGTAGCGCTGGTAGCCCTCGGCTCATGGCTGGTGATCAGCAGCATCATGCGCAACGTGCATGGCGTGATCGACTCGCTGCAGGCCATTGCCCGCGGTGACGGCGACCTCACTCGCCGAGTAACCGTCGAAGCCAACGATGAAATCGGCGCCATGATCGAGCTGTTCAACGGCTTCCTCGACAAGCTGCAAGGCACCATTCGCCAGATCGTCGAGGCCGCCAGCCCGCTGGGGCAGATGTCTCAGGAGCTGTACCGCCTGACCCAGGGCTCGGAAGAAAACGCCAGCTCACAGCAGGGCCATACCGACTCCATCAGCCGCGACATCCAAACCATGACCAGCAGCATCCAGGAGGTCGCCCACCGTTCGCGGCAAGCCTCGGATGAAGCCGGCGCTGCCTCCAAACAAGCGGATGCCGCACGGCAGAGCATCGGCAGCCTGTCCTCCAGCATCAGTGACCTGGGCAGCAGCGTGATGGGCGCAGTCGAGGCCATGCAGCAACTGGAAGAAGAAACCCAGCAAGTCGGCTCGGTGCTTACCGTGATCCGCAGCATTGCCGAACAGACCAACCTGCTGGCCCTCAACGCCGCCATCGAAGCCGCTCGCGCCGGCGAGCAAGGCCGCGGCTTTGCCGTGGTGGCCGACGAGGTGCGCAACCTGGCGCAGAAGACCGCCGCCTCCACCGCCGAGATCCAGCAGATCATTCAACGCCTGCAAAACAGCGCCAATGGCGTGTTGAACGTGATGACCGTCAACGGCGAAAAAGCCCAGAGCAGCATCGAACG
>RCMZ01000706.1_pt1 | contig 14574 bp, 12 predicted proteins | sample 2041141 | NCBI WGS metagenome assembly RCMZ01 (sample SAMN09708263, study PRJNA481090) | Wastewater metagenome, whole genome shotgun sequencing project. | biome: sewage; isolation source: Davis station wastewater (DW) | place: Antarctica: Davis Station | collected 2010-03-01
GCCCGCACCGGCATTCTGTACTCTGATGTTATGAAAGCAGCCCAAATCGTCGCTGCCGATGGGCGCAATCCCACGGTCGACAGCGTGCGCGAAGCGCTGGGCAGCACGGGCAGCAAGAGCACCATCGCTCCCCTGCTGAAACGCTGGAAGGAAGAGTTCCAGGGCGCCGGCGCCGTGAAAACGGAAGCGGGCTTGCCGGCCGAACTGATGGAAGCGATGCGCGGCGTCTATGACAAGCAGCAGCGCGACGTGGCGCAGCAGCTGGAAACGGGCATGCAGCGGCACCGCGCCGAACGCGACGCGGCGCTGGAAACACTGAAGAAGACGGAAAGCGAACGATTGAAGCTGACGGAAGTGCGTGCCGCCCTCACCCAGGAATTGCGCGCCACGCAGCATGCGCTGGCGCAACTGAAGGAAGAGCACCATTTCCGCGCCGTCACGCTGGCCACCCTGCACAGCGATAACGCGGGCCTGACCCAGCGCCTGGCGGACCGGGGCGAGGAAGTCGCCGCCCTGAACCGCCAGCTGGCGCAGGTGCGCTCGCAGTTCGACCATTACCAGGAAGCGTCCGCCGCCCAGCGCAGCGAAGAACGGGCGCAGGCGCAGCAACGGATCAGCCGTCTGGAGCAGGACAACGCGCAGCTGCAGCAGCGGCTGCAAGGCCAGCAGGCGACCCTGGTGCAGCAAGACATGCGCCTGGCGCAGCTGCAGGCGGAGCAAACACGCTTAAGCAGCGAAGCGGCCGCCGACCGCGAGGCCCTGGCCACCGTGCGCCCCGAGCGCGACCAGTTCGAGTTTCAATATCTGCAGGCGGCCGCGTCGGCCGACGCCCTGCTGGCCAAGCTCGATACGGCCCTGCTGGCGCTGAACGACGCCAAGGTGGCGCTGGCCGCGCAGGACAAGCAGCTCGACATGCTGGCGGAGAATACGCAGGCAATGCAGCAGCGCGCCGAAGCGCTGGCGCAGGAACGCGACGGCTTGCTGCGCGACAACGCCGGCATGGCGGCCAGGCTGGCCCTGCTCATGGATAGCCAGGAGAAACGCGCTGTTTGAACCGGTCTACATGGCATGGGATCTCCATGGCGCTCCCCAGGGCGGGTCTGGTCAGCGTTCAAGGCTTGCTGCGCCAGACGCGCTCCATCTGCGAGCAGGTGTCTGCCGATAAGCGGGCATCACGATCTGCCCTGGAGCGACGGGTCAGGCGCCTGGATCTCGCTTGCGTGCTTCCGACACCCCCAGCGCGAACAGGACGAGCGCGAGGCCGACGCCGACATAATCGAGGATATCGAAGCTGGCAAGGAAGACGGCGGTATCGCCCGGGTCGCCCGGACGGTATGCACCCGGATGCGGGCACCTGGCGCCATGCTGGCCAGGCGCCAGGCCGTGACGGCCTGGTCGCGGTGGCAGCCGGCATTGCCAATGCGCGAGACGCCGATGCGCGCACTTCGGTAGGCCTTGCCCTCCACAGTGTAGCGATAGGCCAGCTTGACGCACCAGTCCTGCGACTTGCCCGTGCCTGATACATGCTGCTGCGCACGATTTCGGCGCTGGTCACGGGCCATGCGGGTGACGTGAGCCTGTCGCACGCGCGCCAGAAGGAAAAATAGCCGGCCAGAATGGCCGACAGGATCAGGAACCAGCCCATCATTCTTGCCAGGGCCGGCTCCATCGCGCCAGGATCCTTCATCGCACAGGCCCTGCGGCCCGGTAGCGCACGCGTATCCACGCGCCCATGGCGTCCACGCCGCCATCGCCTGCGTCCTCGATCCAGCCCGCGCGCGCATACAGGCGCCGCGCGCCCGTATTGGCCAGCTGCGTCTTCAGGCTCAGGCGGGGGCCGAAACGCGCCACCACGGTGGCCAGCAGCTGCGTGCCCATGCCCCGTCCGCTGTGCGCCGGATGCACGTACAGGTGGTGCAGGAAGTATTCGGGCGCGTCGCCCGTGTAGACGGCGGCAAAGCCGGCGACAGTGCCGTCGCGTTCGGCAACGAGCAGGTCTTCGCCCTGCGTCGCGGCCAAGAATGCGGCGCTGCCGGCGACAGGGCCGAAGGAATCGCGCCCGGCCAGGGCCAGGATGGCCGTGCAGGCCGCCAAATCCGCACAGGCGTAGGGGCGAATCAGGCAGACGGACATGGCTGGAGCACGCATCACAAAGCTACAGGCGCCGGTTCAGCACGCTGTCGATATCGTGGGTTTTCACTTCCATCTGGACAGCGCCGTCCTGCAGCCAGTAGCCGTCGCTTCCCCGCTGCAGCGCGTCCATGTCGAGCGCGCCCAGCGCTGGCGGGATGGCGCCGGCGAGAAGCTGCACCACATCGTCCCATGCCACATACAGCAGCTTCAGGTACCAGCCGTCGTCGTGGGCGAAGGCGAGAAAGCGGCCGCGCAAGGCGGCAGGCGGCGTGAGGGCGCCACGGTGGCCGAGCAACGCGGCCACGTCCGCATCGCCGGAGGCTGGCGGCGCGCCCCGGTAATCGGCCCAGGCATGGCTGCCGCAGGCGTACAGGTCTTCCCGGGCCAGGGCCGGCAGCTGCTGCCGCGCCAAGGCCTGGTACGGGGCGGGTTTCGCTGCCGTCCCTGCGCCGCCCCTGCGCAGCACGATGCCGTCCGCGTGCCGCAGCGCGGGAATCACATCGTTCAATTCGATGCCGGAAGCGACCAGCATGCGCTCTTCCGGGTCGTGCCAGATATACAGATAATGTCTCAAGTCGGGGTCCGCTTTGGTTTGGGCGCCGTATTGAGCGCCACGGCGGCGCGTATCAGCGCCTTGAACGCCGCCGCATCGAGATGCGCGCCTTCGTGGATGTCGATGGCCCGGCGCGTGTTGCCGTCCAGGCTGGAATTGAACAGGCCGGCCGGATCGGGCAAGGCGGCGCCCTTGGCAAAGGTGAGTTTCACGGCCAGTTTATACGTTTCGCCCGTGCAAATCATGCCCGCATGCGACCAGACGGGCACGCCGCGCCATTTGACCTCCTCGACCACGTCCGGGTCCGCCTGGTGGATCAGCGCGCGCACGGCGGCCAGGGTCTTGCCGCGCCAGTCCGCCAGCGAGGCGATCTTCGCGTCGATCAGGCTGGCGGCCGGTTCGGTGCCGGCCGCTTCCTCGGCGGGCGGCGTGCTGGTTGCAGCTTTTTTCATGGTTCACGTCTCCTTCCTGTGCGCTTGCCTTACTGCGCAGGATCGGCCATGCAATGGGCAAGCGCAGCAATGAATTGGTCGCGCAAGGCCTGGTATTGGGCATCCGTGGCAAAATCGCGCCGGTCGGCCGGCTGGTTCAGCACGTAGGCGGTGGCGACCGTGCCGCTGGCGGCATGCAGCAGCGTATAGAAACTGATAATGCCCGGTGTCTCCGCGATGCTGGCGTTATTCAATCCTAGCACTTCCACGCCTTGGCGCGTGTCCGTTTCCAGCGGCAGTTGTTGCGGCAGCCTGCTGCCGGCCGACATCTCCTGCATGTAGGCCACGATGGCCTCGCGGTCGGCGGCAAACCAGCCGTCGGCGCTGCGTTCGATCTTCAGATTCACGAAGGGCTGGCTGCTCTTGCGGAACAACATCAGCCGGTAGCCGTCGGCCGTCGATACCCGGCGCTCTTCCGCCTTCATCCTGACGATGCGCGTGGTGGCGCTGGCCGGCAAGCGGTCCTGCGTTTTGAACTGGAACTGGCTGCGGTTGATGCATTGCGCCAATGGTGCCAGAGGATCGGCCGTACGGTCCTGTGCCTGGGCCGCCAGTGCGGCAACGAGCATGGGAATGGCAAGCATCTGGCGGTGTTTCATGGGCGCAATCATTTCATCGGGTCACAGTGCTGCGAGCATAAGCGACAAAGTTACTAAAAAGCAAATGTTTAGTTGCCCTCCTCTAAATACGCATGGGGATCGCTTCTTCATATGAAATTCACCTGGCCGGCGTAGCATTCAATTCGGCAAGGCTCTCATTGTGCAGCGCCTGCCATTTTCCGGCACAACCATGAATGACATCGCTTTGACCTTGCACGACGGCGTCACCGTGCCGCCACCTGCCGCCGGCGGCCACCGCCTGAAGGCGGCACTGGGCGCCCTCTTCTTTCCCCGCCAGCGCACGCGCTGGCACGCTTTCCTGGGCAGCATGCCGGGCTTGAGCTCGCTGGCGCAGCTGCATCCTTGCCTGCGCTTCAAGATTTACCGCCCCTACGCTTCGCGCCGGCTCCGTTGCACCGATCGCCTGGCCTTGCTGGAAGGGCATTACCGTTTCCTGTGGCAGGCCGGGGCGCGCCGGCTGGTGGAACAGGCGGCGCGGCGGCCCATGGTGCTGGCCTGCATCACCGGCAAGGACGGTGCCGTGTACCGCCTGCAACTGACGGCCATCCACGACAGCCACCGCGAAGGCGAACTGTGCCTGCGCCTGACGCGCGATGAGCAGGCCCTGTACCTGGCCAGCTTTTTATTCCTGCCGCGCGCCGACGGCGTGTCATTGCAGCTGGGCGCGCTGCAAGGCTTGCGCTCGGAAGCGGGCGCACAGGCGGTCAAGGCAGCCACCCGGGCGCTGCACGGTTGCCGTCCGAAAAACCTGATGGTCACGGCGCTGCGCGATTTCGGCGATTTTTTCGCCTGTAATAATGTGTTTTTGATCAGCAATGACAACCGCATCGCCCTGAATGCGCGCCGCCGTCATCGCATTGCCGCCGATTACGACCAGGCCTGGCAAGAGTTGCACGCCCTGCGCATGCGCGACGGCAATTATCACCTGCCCTGCGCGCGCTACCGGGCGCCGGACCTGGCCGAGCTGCCGTCAAGGAAACGCGCCGATGCGCGCCGCCGCGGTGAATTGCTGCAATGCCTGTCCGCCGACATGCGCGCGCAGCTGGCGGGCTGGCTCGATACGCCGGTGACAACACTGGCGCAGGGAACTCAAACCAGCCAGCATGCAACGATGCCATGATGCTTTCTTTTCGGTAACTTTCCCCTGGCGGCATCGATGATCCCCACGCGCCTGCGTGCCCTGTTGTGTCGGTTGCATCCCGCGCCACCTGCGGCGCCATGGCCACGCCCACGCTCGACGCATCCGTGCGCGACCGCGCGAAAACCCTGGTGCGCCACGGCCAGCATTATCGCGCTGCTCCGGCACCAGCAGGGCACGGCAACGTTCGCCAAACGGCAGGTCCAGCCTTGCTATTATTCATTCGGCAAACATGGCGTAAAACTCAGGATTTCTTCATGTAGATGGCCTATGCTCGGCGTTCATTCCAGCCACTTTATCCAAGGGCCGGCGTGAACTTGCCGTTCAGTCCAACTCTTGACAGGTTCCCATGACACCCAACTTCGCCCTCCTCCCCCTCTGTTTGCTGAGCACCGCCGCCCTGGCCGCGCCCTCCCTCGACGACGCCGTGCGCCAGCGCGCGGAAGACCTCACGCGCACGGGCATGCACGCCAGCATCGTCATCGCCGTGATCGACGGCAAGGACAGCGCCGTCTACGGCTTTGGCACGGCCCATCCTGGCAAACCCGGCAAGCCGGGCGCCGATACCGTCTACCAGATCGGCTCGGTCACGAAGACCATGACGGCCTTGCTGCTGGCCGACGCCGTCGCCGAAGGCAAAGTCAAACTCAACGATCCGGTGGCCACATTGCTGCCGGGCTATACGGTACCTGCCTTCGACGGCAAGCAGATCAGCCTGCTCGACCTGGCCACGCATTACTCCTCGCTGCCACGCCTGCCCGACAATTTCACGCCGGCAAACCCCGCCAACCCGTATGCCGATTACACGCCAGCCAAACAGCGGCAGTTCCTCGCCGCCTACCGGCTGCCGCACGCGCCGGGCACGCACTTTGACTACTCGAATATCGGCTACGCCGTGCTGGGCACGGCCCTGGCCGCACAGGCCGGCACCAGCTATGAAGCGCTGCTGCAGTCGCGCATCGCCGTGCCGCTGGGCATGCGCTCGACCTCGAACCAGCCTACGCACGGCATGCTGGCGCGCCTGGCGTCCGGCCATTTGCTGTCGGGCGAGCCGACACCCGCCTGGGACTTGAATGTGGTGGCGCCGGCCGGCGGCGTGTATTCCAGCGCGCGCGACATGGTGGCCTACCTGCAAGCGTACATGTTCAAGCCGCTGCGGCCGTATGCGCTGGCGATCCAGCCGCAGCGCCCGCTGGCGCCTGGCAGCGAGACGCAAATCGGCCTGGCCTGGCTGCTGGAGCAGCAACAGGGCCAGGCCTACGCCTGGCACAGCGGCCAGACGGGCGGCTACACCAGCTATGCGGCGTTCACGACGGACGGCAAGCGGGGCGTGGTGGTGCTGACGAATACGGCGCGCACCGTCGATGCGCTGGGCTTGTCCGCCTTGCTGCCCGGCACGCCCTTGCCGCCTCTGAAAAAGCCGCAGGCCGCCATCGAACTGCCGCGCGCCGCGCTGGCCGAGTACGTGGGCGAGTATCCATTGGGCACGGATTTCACGTTGACCGTGACCCTGGGCAAGCAGGGACTGGAAGCGGCCGGCACGGGCGTCGGTTCGGCGCCCCTGTTTGCCAGCGCAAAAGACCAATTTTTCTTCCGCGCCATCGACGCGGATCTGGCCTTTACGCGCGATGCGGCGGGCAAGATCGTCAACGCCGTGCTCAAGCAAGGTGGCCAGGATGTGGTCTTGCCGCGCAAGCCGTAACCGTCACCCAAGCGGGTCTTGCATGAATTGCTCGACCCGCGCAACAAACGCCGCCTTGCTGCGCGTGCGAAACTCGCCCAGGAAGGTGTCGCTGCCCTGGACGATCTTGCCGTGGCGGTCGTAGGCCACCTTGCCCATCTCCAGCACGAACTCGCCATCGGGATCGTCTTCCGGTTCAAAATGAGAATTGAAGCAGTAGCCGCTGTCGCGGCAGTTGCCCCATAGCAGCAGCGCGCTGCTGAACCATTGCATGGTATCGGGCCCCGGCTCCACCTCGAACAGGGTGTTGACGGTGATGTGCCAGCCGCCCGGGACGCGCAGCGGTTGCAGGGAATAGGGAAAGCGTGGCTGTTTCATGGGGGCGATGGCAGGCGGCGGGTGGCGTAAAAGGCGAGGAATTCCGCGGCCGGCAGCGCTTTCGCAAACAGCCAGCCCTGGCCGAATTCGACCTTGCGTTCCAACAAATAATCGGCTTGCCGCTGCGTTTCGATGCCTTCGGCCACGATCAGCATGTTCAGGGTGCGGGCCATGGCGATGATGTGCGGCGTGACGCTGCTGGTGGCCGCGTCCGTGCCGATGGTGTCGACGAAGGACTTGTCGATTTTCAGGGCGTCGAGCGGCAGGTTTTGCAGGCTCGACAGGCTGGAATAACCGGTGCCGAAGTCGTCGATGGCCACCGCATGGCCGCGCGCCCTGGCCTTTTCGATGGTGGCGCGCGCCGCTTCCACGTTGATGAAGCCCCGCTCCGTCGCTTCCAGCCAGATCTGCTGCGCCTCGATGCCCGTGCCGGCCAGGGCGCGCTCGAGCACGTCGAGCACCCGGCCCGTTTCGATGTCGCTGGCGCACAGGTTGATGGCGATGTGCAAGGCGCGGTCGGCCACCAGCGCGGCGCGCATGTCGGCGATGACGCAGGCGATCACCTGGTCCGTGATAGGCAAGATGAGGTCGCTTTCCTCGGCCACGGGGATGAACAGGTCGGGCCGTATCATGCTGCCGTCCGGGCGGCGCCAGCGGATCAGCGCCTCGGCGCCCACGCACACGCCCGTGTCGAGCGCGATGATGGGTTGATAGTGGACAAAGAATTCGCGCCGCTCGACCGCCGTCTCCAGTTCGCCGCGCAGCGACAGGCGCCGGCGCGACAGCCACACGACGATGCCGAAGATAAAGGCCGCCATCAGCAGTCCCAGCGGCAGGAGCAGCAACTGTTCGCGCCGCAGCCTGTCATTCAGTTTGCTGCGCGGCTCGATCATGACAGCCGTCAAGCCATCGCGGTACAGCATCGCATGGATGCTGCCGTCGTGCGCGGCGTCCCCCGTCGCCGGCAGCCCGGCGAGCAAGCTTTGCACCAGCGCGGGGTCGGGATGGTGCAAGGTGTCGAGCACGCCTTCCTTGCCGATCGCCACGGCCATCTGGATATCGCTGTCGACGATGACGTCGGAAAAGCGCACGGGATCGATCAGTACCTTGTAGGCACGGTAGGACAGCCCGACCATGCGCTTGCCGCCACTGACAACGGGGCGCAGGTTGAAATCGATGCCCGTGCCGTTGGCCAGGGTGAAATCGGCGGGCGTGACGGCGATGCGGGCCTCTTCGATGCCCGTGGACGTGCATTTGAGCAAGCCGTTTTGCACGTAGCCGATATCGTCGATGCTGCGCGTGGTGATGGTGATGCGGCGCAATTGCTGGACATGCGCCTCCGAGCACGGCGCCAGGTCCAGCGCATCGGCGCTGCGCAGGGCGGCACTGGCCGACGCAATGGAACGGTGGGCGCGCTCGAGCGCGTAGCCGGCCAGCAGGCGCAGGCGTTCCTGCTCGCCCTGCTCGGCGCGCACCGATGACAGGTAAAAGGCCAGGCTCAGGGGAGCGGCCACGCCGATGACGGCGACCAGGACGCTGGTCACGATAATGCGTTTTCTGCGCATGCGATTCTCCGCACCGAACATCACCTGCTGCGCGTGGCGATTTGCGGCTTCCGATGCGCACCGCCTCGGCGGCCCCGTGCTTCGCACAGCTCCGCTTCTCGGCCACAACTCACTGCCGCTCGCTAAGGTTCTGTTCGGCGCTCTTGATTGATCGTGTTATATGATTGCCATGTGTTTCTCGATGGCATCATATTACAAGCAGAGGCCGTGCACCTGAATATTGCTGAACAGTTACACTTTTTCCGGCCGTTTCATCACGGTTATCGTCGGCCTGGCCAGCACGAACACCAGCGCCGCCACCACGGCCGCCAAGCCGCCCGCCAGGTACAGCACGCTGGCAAAGCCGTCGATGAAGGCGTGGCGGGCTGCTTCCTGCGCCACGGCCTGCAGGGCCGGCGGCAGCTGGCCGAAGGCCTCGGCCGCGTTGCCGGCGACGATGCGCCCGATCATCTCGGGCGAGGCCTTCAAGCCGTGCAGCCACGCCAGCTTGTCGAACGATGCGGCCGTGCGCAGGGCCAGCACGGCGCCCAGCGCGCCCACGGCCAGCACGATACCGACAAAGCGCGTGGTGGTGCTGATGCCCGAACCCATGCCCGTGCGTTCGCGGGGGATGCAGGCGAGGATGGCCTTTTGCGTCGTGCCGTTCAGCAATCCGGCGCCCGCCCCCGTGACGACCATGCCGGCCGCCACCCAGCCATACTGCAGGCTGGCGGCGGCCAGGGCCGTGGCCACGTTGCCGGCGGCGACGATCAGCAAGCCCGTCACCAATATGCCGCGGTCGTCCAGCACCCGCATGGCGCGCGGCGCCAGCCGGGAAAACACCACCATGGCGACGGCAAACGGCAGCATGGCGCAGCCGGCCAGCACGGCGGAAAAGCCGAAGCCGTTCTGCAGATACAGGGGCAGGAACGTCATCATGACTTGCGCGGCGATGGCGTAGCCGAACATGCCCAGCACGGCGCCGACGAACACGCGGCGGCCGAACAGCGACAAATCCACCATCGGCGCGCGCTGGCGCCGTTCCACCACGACAAAGACGCACAACAGCGCCGCGCCCGCCGCAAAGCGCAGCATGGTGGCGTGGCTGGCCCAGCCCGCCACGCTGGCGTCGATCAGGCCCCAGATGATGCAGAACAGGCCGGCGGAGAATAGCGCGGCGCCGAGCGGGTCGAAACTGGCGTTCGAGGCATCCTTCGACTCCTCCACATGGCGCTTGACCAGCAGCATCAACAGGCCCACGACGGGCAGGTTCAGGTAGAAAATCCAGCGCCAGTTGATGGCGCTCGTGACCAGGCCGCCCAGCAGCGGCGCCACCGTCATGGCCACGCCCATGGCCGCGCCCCACACGGACCAGGCGCGCGCCCTCTCCTTTTCCGCGTGAAACGTGTGGCCGATGACGGCCAGCGCGGACGTCAGCAGCAGCGCCGCACCCAGGCCCTTGACGGCGCGCGCCACGTTGAGCACGAACGGCGTCCAGGCCAGGCCGCACAACAGCGAGGCCAGCGCGAACACGGCCAGGCCATGCAGCATCACCGTGCGGCGGCCCAGGCGGTCGGCGATGCTGCCGGCAGGCAACAGGAATGAGGCGAAGGCCAGCATGTAGGCGCTGACCACCCATTCCACGTCGACGAAGCTGGCGTTCAGGCTGCGGGCGATCGAGGGCAAGGAAACGGCCACGACGTTGGTGTCGAGCATGATCAGGGCGCACACGCCCGAACACGTATATAAGGTCCAGTTGGTATTCTTCATGCGTCGATTGTAAGCAGGTTGGTGTTACTTCCTGTTATAAGATGGGCGCCTTATAATTCACTCATGGTGAATACAGAAAAATCCCTGGAGCTGCGGCATTTCCGCTGCGTGCTGGCCGTCGCGCACAGCCTGCACTTCGCGCGCGCCGCCGTCGAGCTGGGCATTTCGCCGCCCGCGCTGACCAAGCAGGTGCAGGAAACGGAAAGCCTGCTCGGTACGCGGCTGTTCCAGCGCAGCAAGCGCGCCGTGGCCCTGACGGCGGCCGGTGAACTGTTCGTGCTGGAAGCGGCGCGCGCGCTGGCTCAGCTGGCGCAGGCGCAGGAAGTGGCGCGGCGGGCCGGGCGCGGCGAGCTGGGACGCCTGGAGATCGGCTATGTCGCCTCGGCCGCCTATGCCGGCGTGCTGCAGGGCCAGTTTGCCCGCTTTCGCGCCAGCCACCCCGGCATCCACATCAGCGCGCGCGAATACCCGATGGAGACGTTGCCGGACTTGCTGGACCAGGGCCGCGTCGACCTGGCTTTCGTGCGTCCGCCCCTGCATTATCCGGAAGGCATCGCCAGCGTCGTGATGCTGCGCGACCGCTTCGTGCTGGCCGTGCACGCCGGCAGCCCGCTGGCCCGGCTGGAGGCCGTGCACGCGCCCGCGCTGGCGCAGCAGGCATTCATCGTGCCGGAACAGGAATGGGGAACGGTGGAAGTGAGCCGGCGCGGCGGCTTTGCGGCGCAGGTGGTGTCGCGGCCGGGCGGCCTGGTGGCCGTCTTGACGGAAGTGTCGCTGGGCGTGGGCTGCGCCATCGTGCCCCATTCCGTCATGGCCAGCGTGCAATTGCCTGGCGTGCTATTTCGCGAACTGGCCGGGCCGCCGATCCGCTCGGAAATCGCGGCGGCCTTCCGCCGCCACGAACAGGCGCCCGCCGCGCGCGCGTTTATTGCCCAGCTGCGCGCGGCGGCATTGCCGGCAGATTAAGGGTCCAGTTCAGGCGCCGGACGGCGCAGGGCCATATGTTCCCACACGGCCACCAGTACCAGCACGCAGCTGGTGATGCAGGCCAGGGTCAGCGGTGCATACAGGCGGCCATACGCCATGGGGATCAGCGCCAGGATGATCAAGATGCCCAGCAGGTGCGACAGGGGCGGCGCGGCACGGTCGCTGCTGACCCATTTAAACAGCGCATTGCCCAGCAGATACAGGATCGGACCGCCCAGCAAGGCGCTGATGCCGGCGAAGCTCGCCTCGTCCGGATGCACGAGGGCCAGTTCATCGGCCACGGCGGAAACGATCACGCCGCCGACGATCAGCACGTGGATGTAGGTGTACGCCTTGCGCGCGATGCGGCCCGGATCCTTCGAGTGGGCGATGCGGTGGTGGCCCGCTTCGGCGCCCGTGTCAAAATAAATCCACCACATGGCGATGCTGCCGACCAGGGCCGACAGGAAGCCCAGCCAGTTGCCGGCCGTCCATTCCAGACCCGCGAACGTGGCGCCCGTCACCAGCAGGGACTCGCCCAGGGCGATGATGACGAACAGCGCGCAGCGCTCGGCCATGTGGCCGCCATCGACATCCCAGTCCGCCGTCGAGGAACGGCCCAGGCCAGGCAAGGCGAACTGCAGCCACGGGCCCGCCAGGTCGATCAGCAAGGCCGCGGCCCACCAGAAGAGGCGCTGGGCGGGGTCGGCCAGGCCGCCGGCGATCCAGAAGATGCCAGACAGCACGGCCCACAGGGCGATGCGCTGGAAATTGCGCTGGCGCGATACCGCTTCATGGCGCACGGCCCACCAGGCAAACAGGGGGCGGCACACTTGCATGGCCACGTAGGCGCCGGCGAACGCCAGGCCCCGCGTGCCGAAGGCTTCGGGAATCGAGGCCGACATGATCAGGCCGCCCAGCATCAGCGCAAACAGGCTGATGCGCACGGGGATGCGTTCCGGATCGAGCCAGTTGGTGATCCACGAGGTAAAGATCCACACCCACCAGACGGCCATCAGCAGCAAGCCCGTCTGCAGCCAGCCCATGGCGCTCAGGTGCCCCAGCAAGCCGTGCGACAGCTGCGTCACGGCAAACACGAAGACCAGGTCGAAGAACAGCTCGATCATGCCCACCTTGCCGCTGTCCTGTCCGCCGCGCTTGCGCAACAGCGATTTACTTAATTCCATAGCTACTCTTTCATTCATGCTTGATTAAAACGGTGCATTCCGGGCTTATACGCTTACTGGCGTCAATTTACTGGTGTCAATAAGGGCAAGCCGGCGAAGTGGGCGGCCAGGTTATCGACCACCAGCTGGCCCATCGCGTGCCGTGTTTCCACGGTCAGGCTGCCCACGTGCGGCGTCAGCACCACGTTCGGCATGGCGCACAGGGCGGCCGGCACGCGCGGTTCGTCGGCAAACACGTCGAGGCCGGCCGCGCCCAGGTGGCCATCCTGCAAGGCGGCGATCAGGGCCTCCTCGTCGATGAGGGCGCCGCGGGCGATATTGATCAGGGTGCCTTGCGGACCGAGCGCATCAAGGATGGTGCGGTCGACAATCTTGCGCGTGGCGGGCGTGCCCGGCGCGCAGACGATCAGATAATCGCTTTCCTGCGCCAGGGCCAGCAAGGACTCCGCGCGCGGCACGTCGGTGCCGGCGATGGCGCGCGGCTGGAAGTAGCGCACGTGGATGCCAAAGGCGGCCAGGCGCAGCGCGATGGCTTGCCCGATCTGGCCGAAGCCGAAGATGCCGGCCGTCTTGCCGCGCAGGCTGGACGCGGGGGCGATGGCTTCGCGGCGCTCCCAGCCGCCGTCGCGCACGAAACGGTCGAGTGCGGCGATGTGCCGCGCACTGGCCAGCAGCAGGCCCAGCGCGAGGTCGGCCACGTCATCCGTCAGGACGTTCGGCGTGGTGGTGACGGCGATGCCGCGCTCGCGCGCCACGTCGAGCGCCACGCCATCGAGGCCGACGCCATTGACGGCGATGATTTCGAGCGCCGGCAGCAAGGCCATATCAGAGGCGTTCAAGCCCAGCGCGCCCGTCGTGACGACGGCGCGGATGGCCGGCGCTCGCTCGGCCAGCCAGGCATGGCGGTCATCCGCCGGCACTTGCCAGGCGTGATGGCAGTTGTATTGCTGCTCCAGCTGCGCGTTGACGGCAGCCGAGGGACTGGGGGCGAGGATGAGGAGTTCGGGTGGCATGGGCGTCCGGGTTGGTGTCGGCAAGATTTGCAGACGCAACTTAGCATATTTGATGCCGTGGCGGAGCGGATCTTGCCGCCCACGGCCACGTATTTTTGCCAGTTCCATGGCAAAAACAAACTTTTCCCAGTCGCGGCGATTGCCTGCCGCGTGCCGATCTGCACAGGGCCAGCGTCCGGATGCAAGTGTGAAACTCGGACATAGAAGATAATAAAATTTTAATTAAACAAGATATACGAACGAGAAATAAAATAAATATTATTTAAAATAACCACCCCAAACCATTTCCGTAAAAAAGTGATAATTTTGATAAAAATCAATATCCGACGATTACTCAATGCGAACATGGGAATCAGGAGTCATTTACATTGCCATGTAAAATTCCATGCAATTAATATTCACGGAAGGCAAGCTGGATTTTGATTCACCATGAATGACATCGTTCCGATTGATTCGACCCCATCAATGAAAAAATCTATTCTGGCGCAGATTTCTACCGGCGCATTCGCTCTCGCGCTACTTGTCGCGTGCGGTGGTGGCACGGAGAGAAGCTATCCCTCATATGGTGTCGACATCGCGACGCTGCGGTCTGCACCGACCAGCCTGGTCTCGGATAACGCCGGTACGGTTCAATTAGTTGCAACCGCCTTGGACCGGAACTTCGTCTTCGATGTCATGGACACGCGTATCGATCCAGTTACCGGCCAAATCCATGTCTCAAGCCGGCCATCAGCAAATGCGCAGCGCATGATTTTCCTCGGCTTTGCATTAATGAAACCCAAATTAACCGGCGGTTATGAATTGACGCCCACTGAGTGGAACGCGAGAACCGTTTGGATCTTGCAAGGCGAGAAATATATTTCCACCAAAGATATAAAAATAAAGGATGGAATATTTTCGTTAATATTAGACGATCCGCCATTGAACAGAAACCAGCCAGCCATCATCGTTGTGGACTTTAATACTGCAACTGAAACCACATTACTTCAAGGAAGCATTCAATGGGATTAAATGTTTAGAATTGGGTGATCATATTCCTATTCGCAGCTTGCCCTACTTCAAAGCCAGGCGCCTGTTGAGTACACTGTTGATTCCTGTCA
>RCMZ01000708.1_pt1 | contig 14515 bp, 7 predicted proteins | sample 2041141 | NCBI WGS metagenome assembly RCMZ01 (sample SAMN09708263, study PRJNA481090) | Wastewater metagenome, whole genome shotgun sequencing project. | biome: sewage; isolation source: Davis station wastewater (DW) | place: Antarctica: Davis Station | collected 2010-03-01
TGCACATAAAAATAGCTGCTAGCGCTTATTCAATAAGCGCTAGCAGCTATCAAAAAAAGAGCGTTTTGGGCCACCCCGGCCCGAGCGTGTTCAGCAAGCCTGCGCGTTCAGGCCGCCTGTGCAGCCTTGAGCTTCAACCGCCAGGCGTGCAGCAATGGCTCGGTGTAGCCGCTCGGTTGTTCCTGGCCTTTGAGCACCAGGTCCAAGGCTGCGCGATAGGCGTAGCTGGTGTCAAAGTGCCCGGCCATCGGTTGGTACAGCGCGTCGCCAGCGTTCTGGCCGTCCACCACGGCGGCCATGCGCTCGAAGGTTTCCTTCACCTGGGCATGGGTCACCACACCGTGCAACAGCCAGTTGGCCATGTGCTGGCTGCTGATGCGCAGCGTGGCGCGGTCTTCCATCAGGCCCACGTTGTGGATGTCGGGCACCTTGGAGCAGCCCACGCCCTGGTCCACCCAGCGCACCACGTAGCCCAGAATGCCTTGCGCGTTGTTGTCCAGCTCTTGCTGCTTCTCGGCATCGCTCCAGGCTGGGTTTGCACTCACGGGCACGGTCAGCAGGCCGGTCAGCAGGTTGTCGCGCTCGGCGTTCACGTCGGTCTTCTCCATCTCGATCTGGATGTCGCTCACCTTCACCTGGTGGTAATGCAGGGCGTGCAGCGTAGCGCCGGTCGGGCTGGGCACCCAGGCGGTGTTGGCGCCCGCCTTGGGGTGGGCGATTTTTTGCTTGAGCATCTCGGCCATCAGGTCGGGCATGGCCCACATGCCCTTGCCGATCTGTGCCTTGCCGCGCAGGCCGCAGGAGAGGCCCACCAGCACGTTGTTCTTCTCGTAGGCCTGGATCCAGGCGCTGGTCTTCATGTCGCCCTTGCGCACCATGGGGCCGGCGTGCATGGCGGTGTGCATTTCGTCGCCCGTGCGGTCCAGGAAGCCCGTGTTGATAAACGCCACGCGTGCCGATGCGGCCGCGATGCAGGCTTTCAGGTTGACCGAAGTGCGGCGCTCTTCGTCCATGATGCCCAGCTTCACCGTGTTGGCGGGCAGGCCCAGCAGTTGTTCCACGCGGCCGAACAGGTCGCTCGCAAACCCCACTTCGGCAGGGCCGTGCATCTTGGGCTTGACGATGTAGACGCTGCCCTTGCGGGAGTTGCGGATTCCATTGGCGCCGTGCCCTTGCAGGTCGTGCAACGCAACCGCGGTGGTCACCACCGCGTCCATGATTCCTTCTGGAATCTCGCGCTGCGCGCCCTGCGCGTCGGTCCACAGGATGGCCGGGTTGGTCATCAGGTGGCCCACATTGCGCAGGAACATGAGCGAGCGGCCATGCAGGCGCACTTCGCCTCCTGCGGCGCCTGTGTAAATGCGGTCCGGGTTCAGGCCGCGCGTGATGGTCTTGCCGCCCTTGGCGACCTGTTCGGTCAAGGTGGCCTGGATGATGCCCAGCCAGTTGCTGTAGCCCAGCACCTTGTCCTCGGCATCCACGGCGGCCACGGAGTCTTCCAGGTCGAGGATGGTGGACAGCGCCGCTTCCAGCACCAGATCGCTCACGCCTGCCGCATCGCTTTGGCCGATGGGGGTGGTGCGATCGATCTGGATGTCCAGGTGCAGGCCGTTGTGCTGCAGCAGCACCGACGACGGCGCGGCGGCATCGCCTTGGTAGCCCTTGAATTGCGATGGGTCCTTCAGGCCCGTGGTGCTGCCCGCACTGCCATTCGCGAGCGACACCACCAGCTGGCCGCCTTCCACGCGGTAGCCGGTCGCGTCCTTGTGCGAACCGCTGGCGAGCGGCGCTGTGTCATCGAGCACCTGGCGTGCGAACGCAATCACCTTGGCGCCGCGCACGGGGTTGTAGCCCTTGCCTTTTTCAGCGCCGCCTTCTTCGCTGATGGCGTCGGTGCCATACAGCGCGTCATACAGGCTGCCCCAGCGCGCGTTGGCGGCGTTCAGCGCGTAGCGGGCGTTCAGGATGGGCACCACCAGTTGCGGGCCCGCTTGCACGGCCAACTCGTCGTCTACGTTGGTCGTGGTCGCCTTCACATCGGCAGGCTGGGGCACCAGGTAGCCGATTTTTTCCAAGAAACTGCGGTAGGCCACCATGTCGGTGATCGGGCCGGGATTGGCTTTGTGCCAGGTGTCCAGCTCCGTCTGCAGGCGGTCGCGCTCAGCCAGCAAGGCGATGTTGCGGGGGGCCAGGTCGGACACGATGGCGTCAAAACCCTTCCAGAACGTGGCGCCGTTGACGCCCGTGCCGGGCAGCACCTTGTCTTCGATAAAACGAAACAGCGATGTAGCCACTTGCAGGCCGTGGACGGTGGTGCGGTCAGTCATGGGGGTGCCTCGGACGATGGATGGAGAGATGGAAAGAAACAACAACTGCGGCGCCCGCTCTGCGGGCCATGGGTAGACTGTATTGCAAATGTTTGCACACATAAATACGCTGAAGAGCTTGAAACCAGTGACTTTTACGCAAAGGTGCCGGGGTGGCTCATGCGGCGTGTGGTGCTGAAATACTATGAAAAACATAGCTGCTAGCGCTTTATGGATAAGCGCTAGAGGCCAATTTCATTCAAATTCTCCGCTCCAGCGGGGCCTGCCGCTGTGGCGGGCTTCGTTTCCTGTCTCCTGATAATCACCGCCCATGGACAAACTCAAGGCCTTCGAATCTTTTGTATCGGTGGCCACGCGTGGCAGCCTGACGGCCGCAGCCAAGGCCGAGGGCGTGGCGCCCGCCATCATGGGGCGGCGGCTGGATGCGCTAGAAGAGCACCTGGGCGTCAAGCTCTTGGTGCGCACCACGCGGCGCATCAGCCTCACGCACGAAGGCAGCGCGTTTCTGGAAGACTGCCAGCGTCTGCTGTCCGACGTGGCCAATGCCGAGGCCAGCGTGTCCGAGGGCGGCGTGAAGGCCACGGGGCACCTGCGCATCACCGCGCCCGCAGGGTTTGGCCGCCGCCATGTGGCGCCGCTGGTGCCGCGCTTTCGGCAAGAGCACCGGGATGTCACGATCTCCCTGAACCTCAGCGACCGCGTGGTGGACCTGGCGGGCGAGGGCTTTGACTGCGCCGTGCGCGTGGGCGACCTGCCCGACTCGTCCCTGGTCAGCGTGCGCATTGCCGATAACCGCCGCCTGTGCGTGGCCACCCCCGGCTATCTGGCACAGCGCGGCACACCCGTCGCCCCCACCGAGTTGGTGCAGCACGACTGCCTCACGCTCTCCAGCGACGCCTCACAAACGCGCGGCTGGGCGTTTCGCGTACCGCAGGCTGAGGGCGGCACTGAAGTCATGCACCTCAAGCCCGGCGGCCCGCTGGACTGCTCTGACGGCCAGGTGCTGCACGACTGGTGCCTGGCGGGCTACGGCATCGCCTGGCGCAGCACCTGGGAGGTCGAAGCCGAGATCGCCGCAGGCCGCCTGGTGGCCGTGCTGGAGGACTTTGCCGCTCCCCCCAACGGCATCTACGTGGTGTTCCCCCAGCGCAAGCACCTGCCGCTGCGCGTGCGGCTGTGGATCGACTTTCTCAAACACCACTATGCGCAGCCCGCGTTCTGGCGGGGTGGCTGATGCCCGCTGCGCCGCCCGGCGTGGCAGACTGTGACCCCATGCCTGAGCCCACGCTCCTCGTCGCAGACGACCACCCCCTGTTCCGTGCCGCCGTGTTGCATGTGCTGCGTGAGCGGTTGCCGCAGTACCGCACGCTAGAGGCCGCCAGCGCTGCCACGCTGGGCACTGCGTTGCAGGACCACCCCGAGGTGGAGCTGGTGCTGCTGGACCTGAGCATGCCCGGTACGCGCGGCTTCTCGGCCCTGCTGCATGTGCGTGGCGAATACCCCGAGTTGCCCGTGGTCATCATCTCGTCCAACGACCACCCGCGCGTCATCCGCCGCGCGCAGCAGTTTGGCGCAGCGGGCTTCATCCCCAAGTCGGCCCCCGCCGAGGCCATGGGCGACGCGATTCAGACCGTGCTCGACGGCGGCAGCTGGTTCCCGCCCAGCGCCGCAGAGCGCTCCGAGGCAGACGCGGAGCTGGCCGCACGGCTGGCACAACTCACGCCCCAGCAGTTCCGCGTGCTGCTCTGCCTGGCCGATGGCTTGCTGAACAAGCAGATTGCCGCCACGCTGGGCCTGGCTGAGAACACCGTGAAGGTGCACGTGACGGCGATCCTCAAAAAGCTCGCGTGCTACAGCCGCACGCAGGCGGCGGTGCTGGTGAAGAGCCTGGATACCGAAACCACGCCTTGACTCGCAACGGCTGAGACGGCTCGCAATCTCGTGCTGCCTGCAAAGGGAGCGGTTCGCTCGGCCTGATCGCTAAGGCGTTGAGCTTAGGAGCCAGGGTTCGAGCGCGCAGACCTATTTAGCCTTGCCGGGGTGGTGCAGATGCAGTGGATCAGGTGCGAGTTGGAGGGCAGAATTCGGCCATGAGCAGCCGGTCACCGCAAATGAAAGCGGACGCTCAAAGTAGAAGTGAGGGGCAGCCGGAGCGAAGCGGAGGGAACCAAAAGCGCAGCTTTTGGCTGTCCCGCTCGACTGCCGGGTTAGGCGTTTTCGCTCGGCTCATAGCTTGCAAACGGGCCAGTAAACAAGAAGTCTGAATTGAGACCTGCAATGACTTGGGACTGCTTGGGAAAATGATCTTCGAAATCTGCCCATGCTTCTTTAACAAATGCATCCCACTTGTTCGGGTCTAACTCGTGGACTTTTCCATCTGATATATCTACAAACTCAAAACCTTGTTTGGTAAGACTCGACACTGCTTTGAACGCAGCGGCCTCGTGATCAGTAGCCGAAACAAAAACAGGAACATGTGCGCCAGCGAGATTTGACGGCATGTCGCTATTGCTGCCGCGAAGCACGTGGAGCGTGAGCCTAAATAGCTTGGCCCTACTCGATGGTTGTTGTGATTTGAACAGTCCAAACATGATGATCGTAAAAGCCTAACGTTGGAGGCCAGCGGCGTGCAGCAAGCGCCGCGTAGCGGCAACCTTTTGCTGCGTGTCCGACTGGGCCGAAATGTTAAGTGGCGTTGTCCGCAATTTTCAGTCCCTCCGCTTCGGAAGCCAATCTTTCGAGATCGCCAAGTCCAGTCTCGATACCGACATTCACGCTCCACTCTTCCGGCGCACCGGGAAGCCCACGAAGCTTCACGTGAAATGTAACGGAGCCCAGTGCCGTGCAGGTTACGGACAAACTCAGGTCACCCTCCAAAGAAGCCCATTTCAAAGAACCTTCCCAAGGTGTCAGATGTTGGCCCAGCTTCCCAAAGAAGAAAGCAAGCTCAGGCGCGTCCATTTCTGACCATAACTGGGTGTGCGCAGTAACCGCATATCCTGATAGTTCGACGGGGAAGAAGCTCCCGTTTAGCTCGCCGATTTCGAGCACACGGTTTGAGGCGGTTGAGCGGATGGTAATCACAGCGTCCTAAGCCATTTAACGTAATGTCCAGAGCAAAGCGTGCTCTATAAGTTGGGTGCTGCTCCATAAGTTGGTCATGTGTCCCTCCTGAAAGTGGCTTGCAGCCTAGTTTGCCACTCAATATACTGGATGGATGTCCAGGTATAAAAATTCCCTCAAACCCAGCACCTTTGTGCTGCAGTCCACCCGGATTCTGGACCAGTTGCGCGAGCGTATCCGGTACATGCACTACAGCCTCAGCACTGAGCAGGTGTACGTCTACTGGGTTCGCTTCTTCATTCGCTGGTCGGGCCATGGCGGGGCCATGCGGCACCCGCGCGACATGGGTGCCAGCGACGTCGAGGCGTTTTTGACGCATCTCGCCACCGACCGCAAGGTGTCTGCTTCCACGCACAACCAAGCCTTGAGCGCGATTTTGTTTCTTTATCGGGAAGTTCTCGCTATTGAGTTGCCCTGGTTGAACGGCATCAACCGCCCCACCCAAAAACGGCGCATTCCCAGCGTGTTGACCAAAGACGAGGTGGCGGGATTGCTGGCACAGATGGAAGGTCAAGCCGCGCTGATAGCCCGATTGCTTTACGGCACGGGTATGCGGTTGATGGAGGGTATGCGCCTTCGCATCAAAGATGTGGACTTTGACCGCCAAGTGATCATCGTGAGGGATGCCAAAGGGGGTAAAGATCGGGTCGTGATGCTGCCGCGTTCGCTTGTTACAGCCTTGCGTATGCAATTGCTGGCGGCTCGCGCACTCTGGGAAACTGATCGGCAGGCGCAGCGCGGTGGCGTGGAAACGCCTCATGCGCTGGAGCAAAAATATCCCAAGGTGGGTTATTCGTGGGTTTGGTTCTGGATGTTTCCGTCACCCACGTTGTCCATTGATCCGCGAAGCGGGGTGGAACGACGCCACCATTTGTACGAAGACCGGGTGCAGCGCGCGCTCAAGAAGGCGGTACCGCTGGCGGGAATTTGCAAACCGGTTTCCGTTCATACCCTGCGCCACTCGTTTGCAACCCATTTGCTGCAGGCGGGCACCGATATCCGAACTGTGCAAGAGTTGCTGGGGCATTCTGACGTATCTACGACCATGATCTACACGCACGTGCTGAAAGTGGCGGCGGGCGGCACGGCGAGCCCCCTTGATGTCCTTTCCCAAGGCCACTGAGTGTCCGCTGCGAGGTTCGCGGACAAAGGACTGCTCAGGGCCCGAAGCCGCCCCCGACCCCGCAATTCACCGTCTTCGACACCCACCCTCCCATTCAACTGGCTTCGTCGAGTCTCGCCCGCGTTCCGATAATCTCAAGAGATTCCATAGCGAAATGGCCTCCAGCACTTTTTGCGTAAGCGCTAATAGCTATAAGTTCAATAGCTAACGTTGTTGACTCTCCCGCAGCCTCAACAACGTCTGACTCATCAACGCCCTCAGCGCTGGTGCGCGCACCGGCTTGGCCAGAAAGCCCCAGCCGCGTTCCGCTGCCTGGCGGCGCAGGGTGGCGTCGCGCTCGGCGGTCACCAAGATGACGGCGGGGGTCTGGCCCCAGCGCTGGCACAGTTGTGCGAACACGTCGGGGCCGTGGTGGTCGGCGCCCAGGTGCACGTCCAGCAGCACGAGTTGCGGCGCTTGCCCCGGCTGTGCGGCCGCCAGTGCCTCGGGCGCGCCAGCCGCCAATGGCACGGTGCAGCCCCAGCGCTGCAGCAGGGCCTGCGTGGCCGCGCAGGTGGGGCCGTCGTCGTCGATCACCCAGGCGCTGCTGCCGTGCAGCGGGGCGTCGTCCACCTGTTCAGGCGAGGCAGCGGGCGGGCCGCTGTGTTGCACCGCCGCCGCGTCGCCGAGCGGCACGCGCACCGAAAAAACGCTGCCGCGCCCCAGCTGCGAGCGCAGGCCGATCTCGTGCCCCAGCAGGCGGCCCAGCCGCTCGACGATGGCCAGGCCCAGGCCCGCGCCCCGGTCGCCGTCCTGGCCTTCGTCCAGGCGGCGGAATTCGTCAAAAATCTCGCGCTGCAGTGCCTCGGGGATGCCGGGGCCCTGGTCGTGCACTTCAATGCGAATGTGGTCGCCATCGCGTCGGCACCCCACCACGATGCGCCCGTGCCGGCTGTAGCGAATGGCGTTGGAGACAAAGTTCTGCAGGATGCGGCGCAACAGGTTTTCGTCGGTGCGCACCACCGCGCCCGTGGGCACGCAGCGCAGCGCCAGGCCCCGGCTGTCGGCCAGCACCCCAAAGTTGTGGCCCAGCACTTGCAGCAGGGGGCCCAGCGCCACGTCGCGCACGCGCACTTCCAGCTGGCCGGATTCCATGCGGGCAATGTCCAGCAGGCTGTTGAGGATGGCGTCCTGCGCGGCCAGGGCGCCGTCAATGCTGTCTACCGCATGGTGGTCCGCGTCACCCTGCAGGTGGCCGCGCAGCAGCGAGGTGAACATGCGCGCTGCGTTCAGCGGCTGCAGCAGGTCGTGCACGGCGGCGGCGACGAAACGGGTTTTGTAGCGGTTGGCGCGCTCGGCCTCTTGCCGTGCGGCGTCTAGGTCGCGGGTGCGGTCGGCCACGCGCTGTTCCAGCGCATCGGCCAGCGAGCGCAGTTCGCGGGCGGCGTTCTTGTAGCTGGTGATGTCGGCATAGCTGGTGACGAAGCCGCCCTCGGGCAGCGGGTTGCCGCGAATCTCCAGCACCGTGCCGTCGTCTTTGGCACTTTCGTGCAGGTGGGGCGAGCCGCTGCGCAAATGGGCCAGGCGCCGTGCGATGGCCTCATCCACCGGGCCGGGCCCCAGCAAGCCCCGGCGCGCGTTGTGGCGCAGCAGGTCGGCAATGGGCTGGCCTACGCGCAGCAGGTCGCTGGGGTAGCGAAACAGCTGCACATAGCGCGAGTTCCATGCCACCAGGTTCAGGTTGGCGTCGATGATGACCACGCCTTGGGGCAGGTGCTCCAGGCTTCGGCTCAAGCCCATGTCGGCCTGCTGCGCGGCCTGCACGATGCCGTCTTGTGCGGTGCGCAGCTCCTGGGCGTGCTGGCGCAGCACGGTTTCCAGCTCCTGGCGGCTGCGCTGGCGCAGGGTGGACAGGCGCTGGCGCTGGCGCACAAACAGCACCAGCAAACTCAGCGCCAGCCAGCCGCCCGCACCGGCGGCGGCGGCCCAGCGGCTGTCCGCCAGACTGCCATGGGTGTCGTGCACCAGGTGCAACTGCCAGGGTGTACTAGGCAGCGGTTGTGTCTGCCACAGCACCCGGCCGGGCAGGGTGGTGAGATCAGGGGTTTGCACGCTCACCAACCGCCCTCCGTTGCCCATGGTGTCCACCACCCGGTATTGCAGCGGGCGCAAGGGCTGTTCGGCGTACTGCCGGGTGGCGTTCAGCTCGCGGCGTTCCTCGTCGTCCAGCGGTTCCAGCAGGCGGTAGCGCCAGGCATCCTGGCTGGCCAAAAAGACCACGCCATGCGTGTCTGAGGCGAGCACGATGTCGCTGGTTTGTAGCCACTCGCGTTCCAGCTCCTGCAGCGCTATCTTGATCGCCACTACGCCCAGCGTGCGGCCGCTGTCGTCGCGAATGGCCTGCGACAGAAAATAGCCCGGCTCGCCCGTGGTCACGCCAATGCCGTAGAAGCTGCCGCGTCCCTGGGCCAGTGCCTGCTGCACGTAGGGGCGAAAGCTGTAGTCCACACCCACATTGCTGGTGGCCGTGCGCCAGTTGCTGGCGGCGAGGGCCAGGCCGTCACGGTTGAGGAGTGTGAGGGTGGATGACTGGCTGGCGCCGTTGGCCTGCTCGAGCTTGTGGTTGAGCTGCTCCACCTCGGTCGCGCGCAATGGGTGGGTCAGCGCGTTGCGCAGTTGTGCATCCAGCGCCAGCACCTCGGGCAGTGTGCGGTAGCGGTCGATGCGTTGGGCCAGGGCCTGGCCGTACAGGCCGAGCTGACCGCGCACGCTGTCGTTTTCTTCATGCAGCGACCGCTGCCAGGCCCATTGCCCCGCCGCGAACATGCTGGCCACCATCCCCCCGAGCAGGATCAGCAGCGTCCAGAATTTGCGGCGGGTGGGCGTCGGCATGGCAAAAACAAGGTTCGTGAAGGGTAGATGAGCGCGGTGCGGGTGGGCGCCCGGCGAAGCCGCAGAGTGTGCCGCACCGGGTTGGGGACTAGGTGATTACCCTGGTTGGCGGCCAGGCGCTCCCTATGGCGGCCCTCCCGACTAATACCAATAGGTTATCGGCACAAAAAGCGTGCAGCGGTACAAACGGCACCCTCGACGCACCACCAAGGTGCTGTCCCCGTGGTTTCTGGAGCATCTTTTTATGCACGTCATTCATGCTGAACCCGCCGATTCCGTGCGGCTGCCTTTTTACCGACAACTGTATTTTCAGGTGGTGTTGGCCATTATTTTGGGCGTTCTGCTGGGCCACTTCGAGCCCTCGTATGGCGCTGCACTCAAGCCGCTGGGCGATGCGTTCATCAAGCTGATCAAGATGATCATCGCGCCGGTGATCTTCCTGACCATCGTCACCGGCATTGCGGGCATGTCGCAGCTCTCCACCGTGGGCCGCGTGTTTGGCAAGGCCATGGCGTACTTCATCACGTTCTCCACGTTGGCGCTGGTGGTCGGCCTGATCGTCGCCAACGTGATGCAGCCCGGCGCCGGCATGCACATCAACCCGGCCGACCTGGACCAAAAGGAAGTCAGCACCTACGTGGCCAAGTCGCACGACATGACGCTGACCGGCTTTGCCATGGACATCATCCCCAAGACGCTGGTCAGCCCGTTTGTGGGAGACAACATCCTGCAGGTGCTGCTGGTGGCCGTGCTGTTCGGCGTGGCGCTGGCCCTGTCGGGCAATGCGGGCAAGCCGGTGCAGGCGTTTCTGGAGGCGCTGACCGTGCCCGTGTTCAAGGTGGTGAACATCGTCATGAGGGCGGCTCCTATCGGCGCCTTCGGTGCCATGGCGTTCACCATCGGCAAGTTCGGCCTGGGCTCGCTGCTCAATCTGGCCGAGCTGGTGGCCACGTTCTACATCACCTCGCTGCTGTTCGTGCTCGTTATCCTGGGCGCCGTGGCCCGCGCCTGTGGCTTCTCGGTGTTCAAGCTGATCAAGTACCTCAAGGCCGAACTGCTGCTGGTGCTGGGCACGTCGTCCTCCGAGTCGGCCCTGCCGTCGCTGATGGAAAAGATGGAGCGCGCAGGCTGCAAGAAGTCCGTTGTCGGCCTGGTGGTGCCCACGGGCTACTCCTTCAACCTGGACGGCACCAACATCTACATGACGCTGGCGGCGCTGTTCATCGCCCAGGCCACCGACACGCACCTGACGCTGGGCCACCAGGTGGCGCTGCTGCTGGTGGCGATGCTGTCGTCCAAGGGCGCGGCGGGTGTGACCGGCGCGGGCTTCATCACCCTGGCGGCCACCCTGGCCGTGGTGCCTGAAGTGCCGGTGGCCGGCATGGCGCTGATCCTGGGGGTGGACCGCTTCATGAGCGAATGCCGTTCGCTGACCAATTTCATGGGCAATGCCGTGGCCACCGTGGTCGTGTCGCGCTGGGAAAACGCGCTGGACTATGACCGCCTGAACGCTGCGCTGGACGGCCATCCGCTGCCCGCCCCGGCCCAGGTCGTGACGCCGGCAGCGGTGCCGGGACATCTCGCAGGTGACGTGGCTGCCGCGACCGCCACCTGATCCCTACAGCAGCTGGCGGATCCGCCGATCCGCTGATCCGCTGATCTGTAAAAAAGGCGGTGCGCCCCCGGGGCCGCACCGCCTTGTTCTTGGGCCTCGCCTGGGGGCTACCGGAGCGCGTCGGCGTTCAGAACTTGTATTTCATCGACACCATGACATTGCGCGGCGGGCCGAACATGCCGGAGGCGCCGGCCAGCGCGGCGTAGTAGCGCTTGTCCAGCGCGTTGTTCAGGTTCGCGCTAACGGACAACTGGGGGCTCACTTCGTAGCGTGCCATCAGGTTGACCACCGCGTAGCTGTGCTGCGTGTAGGTGGCAAGCGGGTCGCCCGTGCGGGTCTCCCAGTTCATCCCGCCGCCCAGGGTCAGGCGGCTCCAGGCGCCCGGCAGGCGGTAGGTGGTGAACAGCTTGACGGTGTTGCGCGGGATGCGCGTCATGATGCGGCCGCCATCCTGGTTGTGGCTTTCGCTGTAGGTGTAGCCAGCACTCAGTTGCCAGCCGGGCGCAAGCTGCCCGTTCAATTCCAGCTCGGCGCCCTGGGTGGTGGCGTTGTTCTCGGCCTCGTAGGCGTAGAGGACCGGGTTCCACAGCGCCAGGTTGTCCTGCTGGGTGCGGAACACCGACAGGCTGGAGGTCAGCGCACCATCGTGCAAGCTGGCCTTGATGCCGGCCTCGTAGCTCACGCCCTCCTCAGGGTCCATCGCACCGGTCAGGCTGTACTGCAGGGTGCTCGCGTCCTGCGGGCGGAAGATCTTGGTGTAGCTGGCGTACAGCGAGTAGGTGTCATTGAGCGCGTGGACGATACCCAGGTACGGGATGAATGCGCTGTTCTCGCGGGCGTGCGATTCCGTCACGGCGCCGCTGGCGTAGGTCAGGCTGCGGGTGTTGCGCTTCCAGCTCGTCAGGCGCCCGCCGACCAGCAGGCTGGTGGCGTCGCTGAGCTGCAGCCGCGAGCTGAGATAGGCGCCGTACTGGTATTCGGTCGATTCGCCTTCGCCCGTCTGCGTGAAGGTGGGCGCGGCCACCGAGTCGGCCCAGCCGAAGATGCCGGGCACGGCTTGGCGCACAACGGGGTGGCTGGGGTTGTCCTGCGCCACGCGCGACAGCGCGACGCCGCCGATCAGCTCATGCCGCCGCCCGAGGAGCGAGAAAGGCCCGGTCACGTATGCGTCCAGGTTGCTCTGTTGCGCCGTGTTGGCCCACAGCGGGCTCTGGGCCAGCAGGCCGCTACCGGCCTGGTTCACCGTGCCAACCAGCGAGGCGATCACGCCTTCGTAGGTGTAGCGCGCATGGGTCACCTCGGCCTTGGCGCTCCAGCCCGAGCCGAAGGTGTGCTCCAGCGAACCGAACACGCTGTCGTGCTGGTGGTTGTAGTAGGTCCAGTCGGGGGCCTTGCCGTCTGATGGTCGGGCTCCGGTGGGCGCGCCGTTGTCGTAGAGGATGGGGAAGGCGCGGATCGGGGCGTCGGTTTTGCGGTCGATGTGCGTGGCGCCCACCGTCAGCAGCGTGCGCGGGCCCAGGTCGGCTTCGACGATGCCGTAGAACACACCGTAGTCCTGGCGGTAGTTGTCGGTCCATGCGCCCTGGCGCTTGTAGTCGGCCACCAGGCGGCCGCGCACGGAGCCGTCGTCGTTCAGCGGGCGCGAGAGGTCCAGCCCCGTGCCGTAGCGCGACCAGTTGCCCGCCTCGGCCGTGACGCTGGCCTGGGCATCCTGGGTCGGGCGCTTGCGGATCATGTTGATGGTGGCCGACGGCGTGCCCAGCCCGCTCATCATGCCAGTGGCGCCCTTGACGACCTCCACCCGGTCGTACAGCACGCTGCTTTGCAGGTAGTTGCTCATCGACGTGGAACTGGGGATGCCGTCGATCTGGAAGTTGGTGATGCTGGCGCCCCGTGCCCAGATCTGGGGGCCGTCCCCTCCCACGCCAAAGGCCTTGACGGTGATGCCCGGCGTGGCGTCCATCACGTCGTTCAGGCTGACCAGGCCCTGGTCATCCATGCGCTGGCGCGTGATGACGGAAATGGGCTGCGGGGTTTCCTGCGGCGTAAGGTTCAGCCGCGTGGAACTGCTGGTGGAGAACGTGGTGTAGGAGCCCGACCCCTCGGTGGTGGAGCCCGGTGCCTTGCCCGAGACCGTGACGGTGGCAAGGGTCTGGCCGGTGCTGGCCGCTGGCGGCAACGGTGCGGCTTGGGGGGCTGGCTGCACTGCCCAGTTGCCCTCGCTGGTTCGCACCAGCCCCAATCCGCTGCCGTGCAATGCGGCCCGGGCGGCCTCTTCGGCCGTGAAGTCGCCGCGCACGGCTGGGGCGCGGCGGTCGCGCACCAGGTCCGCGTTGATGCTGATCTGCTGGCCGTTGTCGGCCGCGATGCGGGCCAGGGTGCTGCCCAGCGGTTGGGCGGGCAGATCGTAGTAGCGAGCGGTGTGGTCGGCGGTGGACGCCTTGGACGCAGTGGTGGCAGAGGTTTGTGCCTGGGCGTTCAGTGCGCAGGCCAGCGTAGCGATGGTGAGGGCGCGGAAGGGCAGGGCGCGCAAAGGCAAGGGGCAGTAAAGCGGCATGCGGTTTCTCTCGACAAGGTGCAAGGGTTGGAGCGGGGTTTCCAAGGCTTGTCGTTCGGGCGCGAAAAAGTGTTCAGCTTTTTGGGAGTCTGATGGGGGTGCGTGATGTGGTGCTATTAAATGAATAGCTTCTAGCGCTTTCCCATCAAGCGCTAGGGCCATTTTTTATTCACAACTGCATGGGCAGGGCCATTCAGTCGATCACCACCAACCAGCCGCGCTGGTACACGCGCACCGAGACCGGCAGGGTTTCGGCCAGCGCCGCCAGCGCGCGGTCGGTGTCGTCCAGGGCATAGGTGCCATACACGCGCAGTGCGGCCGCACCCGGCGACACGCGGATGAAGCCGCGGCGGTAGGCGCGCAAGGCCTGCACCACGTCGCCCAGGGGCTGGTCGTGCGCTTCAAGCATGCCGCGCTGCCAGGCGCTGGTGGTGTCGGGCGATTCCGTGGCGGGCTCGATGCCCGCAGTGCCGAAGCGGGCGCTGCGGCCTTCGGGCAGCGTCTGGCGCTGGCCGCGGGCGGTGGTGATCTCCACACTGTGCTCCAGCATGCCCACCAGCGTGTGATCGGATGCGCGGCGCCCGACGAAGCGGGTGCCGAGCGCCTGTACCTGGCCGTGGCTGGTGCGCACGATGAAAGGAGCCGCGCCGATGGCCTGCACTGGGGCCGGGGCCACGTGGGCTACCAGCGCGCCCTGCCGCAGGGTGACGGTGCGCCGGCCGGGCGTGAAGTCGAGGTCGGCCGCAGAGCGCGCGTCCAGCGTCAGGGTGCTGCCATCGGGCAGCGCGACGTCGCGCCGCTCGCCCGTGCCGGTGCGCAGGTCGGCCGTCCATTGGGTGACCGGAGCGCGCCGGTCCGCCAGCAGGGCGGCGCCCACAGACACGCCGCCCACGCCCAGC
>RCMZ01000709.1_pt1 | contig 14492 bp, 14 predicted proteins | sample 2041141 | NCBI WGS metagenome assembly RCMZ01 (sample SAMN09708263, study PRJNA481090) | Wastewater metagenome, whole genome shotgun sequencing project. | biome: sewage; isolation source: Davis station wastewater (DW) | place: Antarctica: Davis Station | collected 2010-03-01
GAGTAACGTCCCGCAGTTTGCGAGCGCGGGGCCTGAACACGGAAGACCCTCCGGGGCGCGCGTCAAACCGACGTCACCGACACCTCGACACCTCACGGAAATTCGTCAGAACAAGGACTGTGTGGCCATCTCAACCGATACAGTTCGAGCAAACTGTACTTAACTGTGCCTGTACAAACCCCGACTGCATCATAGGTTCTTTTCGACACAGTGAGGGATCATGGAACAAAAAGCAGCCGGTTGGGGAAGTGGAATCCTCGGGGTCATCATCTTCAGCGGCTCCTTGCCAGCGACGCGGGTCGCGGTCGCGGATTTGTCGCCAATGTTCCTCACCTCCGCACGAGCGGCGATCGCTGCCGTCCTGGCGGCAATCTTCCTGATCGTTTTGCGTCAAGCCAGACCAGCGCGAAATGACATCATGTCCTTAGCGATCGTCGCGGCCGGTGTGGTGGTCGGCTTTCCATTGCTTACAGCCTTGGCTCTGCAGCACATCACCGCTTCCCATTCCATCGTCTTCATTGGCCTTCTACCCTTGACGACGGCAATCTTCGGAGTGCTACGCGGTGGCGAACGGCCCAAGCCGACGTTCTGGCTGTTTTCAAGTCTGGGTGCGGCCACCGTGGCAGGGTTCGCCCTAGCCAACAGCGGCGGCGGGTCCCTCGCCGGCGATCTGCTGATGATTGCCGCTATTCTCTTGTGCGGCCTGGGCTATGCGGAGGGGGCTATCGACGATACTTGAAGCGATCTCACCGCTCATTAAACCCCATTTCAATGGCGTTGTGTCCGTAGTTTAGCCAGGCATCACCAACATACCGTGCTCGAGGACCTAGTCTGGTAGCGCAAGGCGCCGTGAAGATCTTTTTCAGCTACCGACCGATTAGAAGCCGACCGTCACCTCTGTCAAAGCGCCGCGAAAAAGCCGGTCGAGTTCGACCGCAGCGGCCATCTTCCGCCGAGATCACCGCGCCCCGCGCCCAGCCCGAGGCGAGTTCGCCAAGGCGGGCAACGCGGAAGCGGAAGGAACAGCCCTCTGCACTTTGATGACGGCTTTTGGGACGGGCGGGCCACGCCCGAAGAAAAGCCGTGTCATCACGGCCACTTACGGGAAAAAATGGCGGAGACGGAGGGATTCGAACCCTCGGTACCCCTTACAGGGTACGACGATTTAGCAAACCGTTGCCTTCAGCCACTCGGCCACGTCTCCAGCGAAGGGCTCGATAGCGGAGGTCGCTGCGTCGCGCAATCCGCTTCGAGCGAAAGTCCTCATGTTAACGCGACATAGAGGCCAGTTGTGGTGAATGCCTGCGTTCGCCAACCACGGATCGACATGACTGACTGCGCCTCTCACCTAGCGGATTCGCTGCCCGCGCCCACGGAAAAGACCGCCGGACGGGCTGCACGTGGACCGTTTCGGACCGAGGTCTGGCTGAATGCGCGCCAGCGTTCGGGCGTGCGGCTGGCCGCCCACTATTTCCGCGCCGCCGACGTGCTGGCGGTTTTCGCCATAGGATTGGCCGTCGCCTGGACCACGGCGCCGAATGGTCTGGGCGCCCTGACCCTGGCCCTGACCGCCCCCAGCCTGACGGCGGGCGTCGTGATTCTGGGTCTGATGCGCGGGCTGAGCCTCTATCGTTTCCGAAGCAACCGCGAGCCTCTGGTCCATCTGGCCTCGATCATCGGCCTGGCGATGGCCGCCGCGGCGGCGGCCTTCATCGCCAGCCTGATGTTCGGAGATCAGGGACTGGGGGTTGCGAGCGTCTTTATTCTGGCGACGACGACGGCGTTGCTGGCGCTCCACAGCGTCTGGCTGGCCATCGTCATGCGTTGGCGAAAGCAAGGTGTCCTGTCGCCCAGTATCGTCATTGTGGGCGCTACACGAAACGCCGAGGCGCTGATCCAGCGCGCGTTGGAACGGCGCGACCTGAATGTACTGGGCGTGTTCGACGACCGGCTGACGCGTTCGCCTAAAAACATAGGCGGCGTGCCGGTTCTGGGAGATTCGAACGCCCTGCTCAGCCATCGGGTGACGCCCTATGTGGACCGCATCGTGCTAGCTATCGACGCCCAGGGCGGAGCGCGGGTGCGCGACCTGACACGACGGTTGGAAAGCCTGCCCAACGCCCTGACGGTTCTGGTCGAAGGGGGCTGCGTGGACGCGGCGCTGGATCGTCTGGCCTCTGCCCCGCTGGCGCCCTTGGGTGGCCCCGCCCACGCCGACCGCAAAGCGTTCAACAAGCGGATGCTGGATGTCGTTGTCGGCCTGATCGCCCTGATCGCAGCGGCGCCCGTCATGGCCCTGGTGGCGCTTGCCATTCGTCTGGACAGCCCCGGCCCCATCTTCTTCCGTCAGCGTCGTCACGGCTTCAATCAGGAAGAGATCGTGGTGTGGAAGTTCCGCTCCATGCGCCACGCCGACGCCGACGCCACGGCCAGCAAACAGGTCACCGCCAATGATTGCCGCGTCACCCGCGTCGGTCGTTTCATCCGCGCGACCAGCCTTGATGAACTGCCCCAGATCTTCAACATCCTGACAGGCGAGATGTCTCTGGTCGGTCCCCGCCCCCACGCCATCGGCATGAAGACCGGCAACACCGAATCCGCTCGTCTGGTCGCCGAATACGCCCACCGCCACCGGATCAAGCCCGGCATGACCGGGTGGGCCGCCATCAAGGGCTCACGCGGCCCAGTCAACACCGAGCAGGAGGTCCGCCGCCGCGTGCAGTTGGATATCGACTATATCGAGCGTCAGTCCTTCTGGCTGGACCTGTGGGTGATCCTGATCACCGTTCCCGTTCTGCTGGGCGACAGGTCTGCCGTCCGGTGAGTGAGAAACGCATGTTCTGGCGCGGCGTGTGGGGCTATCTGCCCGCACAGGTCGTGCAGGGGGTGGTCGGTTTTCTGACCATCGTCGTCTTCACCCGGCTGCTCAGCCCGGAAGATTTCGGCCACTACGCCTTGGCCTTTTCCGTCACCACCCTGGCCCATACGGCGACCTTCAGCTGGCTGGAGGCGGCGATGGCGCGGTTCTGGGCGGCGGAGCGCACGCCTGAAGGTCTGACAGCCCATTTCGCCAGCCTGTACCGCACCTCCTTCGCCATCATCGCCGTGTTCGTTCCGCTCGCTGCGCTGGTGGTGTGGCTGCTGCCGCTGACGCCTGCATTCAAGATCGCCGTCGCCTTCGGTCTGGCGGGAGCGCCGATCCGTAATCTGGCAAAGCTGGCGCAGGAGCGTTACCGCGCGGCGGGTGAAGTGGCCAAGTCGGCCAATGTCGACATGTTCGTCTCCATTTTCGGCTTTCTAGTCGGCGCCGGGTTCGCGCTGGCCGGGACGGGCGCCGCCTCCCCGCTGATCGGACTGGCGCTGGCCCCTCTGTTCGTGCTGCCCTTCATCCTGCCGGGTGAACTGGCCCAGTCAAACGGCGGGACCGTGGATCGCGAACGGCTGAAGGCCTATGCGGCCTATGGCTATCCCATCGCGGCGTCCCTGACCCTGGCGCTGGTGCTGGCCTCGACCGATCGGTTCCTGTTGGCGGCCTTCATGGATGCGGCGGCGGTCGGCGCCTATCATGCCAGCTATAGTCTCGCGAACCGGACCCTGGACGTCATCTTCATCTGGTTGGGCGCCGCCGGCGCGCCCGCCATGGTCATGGCGCTGGAACGCGGCGGGCGCGAGGCCCTGCGTGACACGGCCCTGGAACAGGGCTCGACCTTGATCCTTATCTGCCTGCCTGCCGCTGTCGGCCTGGCCCTGGTCGCGCGGCCGATGGCCGAGTTGATGATCGGTCAGGATCTGCGCGCCGCCGCAACCATCGTGACGCCCTGGATCGCCGCATCCGCCTTCCTGTCGGGCATGATCGCCTATTATTTCGGCTTCGGATTCACTCTGGGCAAGAAAACCGGCCTGCTGCTGATCACCATGGCCATTCCGGCTCTTTCGAACGTCATTCTGAATCTTGCGCTGATCCCACGGTTGGGCGTGCTGGGCGCCGCGGTCGCCACAGCACTCAGCTTCGCCATCGGCCTGATCGCCTGCCTGCTGATCAGCCGCCGGGCCATCGCCCTGCCGATCCCGTGGGACAGTCTGATCCGCTGCGGCGTCGCCTCTGCTGCCATGGCCGGGGTCGTGGCCTTGCTGCCGCCCATCGGAGGTCTGGCTGAACTGGTGCTGGACGCCAGCATCGGCGGCGCGGTCTATGCCGCCCTGGCCCTGACCCTGAATGCAGCCGGGGTGCGCGACCTGTTGATCCGCCTGATCGCCGCCAGACGGGGGGCCGCCGCATGAGCGCAGACATCCACGACAACGCCGCATGGACGGGAGCCGCGCCGACCATCTCGGTCCTGGCGCCCTTTCTGCGCGATGATCCCGACGCCCTGATCCGTCAGCTCGACACCGAGGCGGCGGCGCTGAACGGACAGGTCGAGCTGATCCTGATGGACGACGGCACGAATGATGCGGCCCTGACCGCGCGCTTGAAGGCGACGCTGGACGGCCTGTCCCTGCCCGCCCGCCTGATCACGCTGGACGCCAACGAGGGTCGGGCCAAAGGCCGCAACCGCCTGACCACCGCCGCGCGCGGACAGGCCTTCCTGTTTCTCGACAGCGATATGAAACCCGATACACCGCATTTTTTGCAGAACTGGGCCGATCTGTTCGCCACCGATGCCCCTGCGGTGACTTTTGGCGGCTTCTCGCTGGATCAGGCGCCGACCGACGCCCGTTTCGCCGTCCACCGCGCCCTGTCCGGCGCGAGCGAATGCGTGCCCGCCGCAGAGCGCGCCAAGACGCCGGAGAAGTACGTCTATACTTCCAACCTGCTGGTGCGTCGCGACGTGTTCGACCTGGAGACCTTCGACCCCGGCTTCACCGGCTGGGGCTGGGAGGACGTGGAATGGGCCATGCGCGTGTCAAAACGGTTCCAGGTCATCCATATCGACAATCCCGCCACCCACATGGGACTGGACACTGTCGCTGACCTGGCGCGCAAGTTCGACCAGGGCGCGGCCAACTTCGCCCGCGTCGTCGCCCTGCACCCGGCCATCGTCCAGACCTATCCCAGCTATAAGGCCGCGCGGGCGTTGAAACGCCTGCCTGCCCTGCCCGTGATCCGAGGACTGATGAAACAGGCGGCGTTAGCGCCTGTCCTGCCGGCCAAGGCCCGCGCCTTCGCCCTGAGGCTGTATCGCGCCGCTGTCTATGCGGACGCCGTCTGACATGAGTGCTGCAGCCGCCCCCGATGTCGCCAAGGACGTCGCCGTCATCATCCCGACCCTGCGCCGGGCTGAAAGCTTGGAACGCGCCCTGCGTTCGGTCTTCGCCCAGACAGACGCGCTGGACCGGGTCAGCGCCATCGTCATCGCGGACAATGACCCGGACGGTTCCGCCGCGCCCCTGATCGAAAGACTGCGGGCCGACGCGCCCGTCCCCCTGACCTATGCCCACGCGCCCGTTCCCGGCGTCGCCACAGCGCGCAATGTCGGGCTGGCCGCCACGGACGCGGCCCTAATCGCCTTTCTCGATGATGACGAGGCCGCCTCGCCCGGATGGCTGGCCGCCCTGCTGAGCGCACAGGCCCAGACGGGCGCCGATGTCCTGTTCGGCCCCATTCGGGGGCGCGTGCCAGAGGGAACCGGCTGGACCACCGCCTATCTGGAGCGGTTCTTCGGGCGCACAGGTCCGACTGAGACTGGACTGACCGACGACATCCACGGCTGCGGCAACAGCCTGATGGTCCGCGCCACGGCCCTGCCCGGCGATGCGCCGTTCGACACGGCCATGAATGAAACGGGCGGCGAGGACGACCGTCTGTTCACCGGCCTGCAGGCGCGGGGCGGCAGGTTCGGCTGGGCCGCCGACGCCTGGGTGGATGAGTTTGCGCCCGCTGACCGCGCCACCCTGCGCTACGCCCTGCTGCGCGCCTTCGCCTATGGTCAGAGCCCTAGCCAGATGGCGGCGGATCGCGGCGACCGGGCGGGCGTGGTCAAGTGGATGCTGGTGGGCGCGGTTCAGACCGGGCTTTGGGGGCTGGCCTCCATCGGCGTCGCCATTCTCAGACGCCCCAACCGCGCAGAAGTCTATGACCGGCTGGTCCGGGGGCTGGGCAAAGTGTTCTGGACCAAGGGGTTCGAGCCGCGCCTGTATGGCGCCGCCATGCTGAAACGGACCGCTTAGCCCGTCAGCCGCTGCAAGAAGCCGGGCGCGCGATAGGTCGAACGGTTCATGACCACCCCGGCGATCCGGCCGCCCACGGCCTCGATCTCGTCACGCAGGATGACCGGCTCGTTCGCCGCCGTGCTCTCAGCACGAACCACCAGCACCGTCATGTCGACGAAGGGCGCCAGGATGATCGCCATGTCGTTGCGATCCGCCGCCGGGGCGTCGATCACAATCGTATCCGCGTGCTGTCGCATCACGTCCCAATAGCGCGGCTCGCCCACCGTCTCGACACGGTGGCCCGAACGCAGGGCCTCCATATGGAAATGCGTCACCCACAGCCGCCCGCCCAGGCACGACCGCGCCGTCAGCAGGCGTGACGACGGCACGGGCTTGCCGTCCCGTCCCGTCACTCGCGGCGTCACCACAAAGAAGCTGGAACCATCGGGCGAGGCGCGCGCAGGCTTGCCGATCTGTCCGAACCGATCCGGCTCTCCGGCGATGGCTTCAAGCTGCCCCTGTTGCGTCAGATCGCCGTCGATCAGCCAGACCGGCTTTCTGGCCCGCACAGCGGCCAGCCGAGCGAACTCGCGCGCCACGGTGGACACGCCTTCGCCAGAGGCCGCCGAGGCGAACTGGATGACGCGCGCACGATGAGCCGGCGCTGGTCCCAGCGCCGCCCACAGGCCGCCCATTTCCGAAGTCAGATCGACCATCGAATCGCTATGCGCTCTCCGTCACGCCACAGCGTAACATTATCTGGCCTTGGCAGGTGCCACGGCGAGAACGGGCATATCCAAAGTTCGTTCGACAGAGGCAGGTGTGGTGAAGCCCTTGCGGGTGAACACCCTCAGCAGGCCGACGCACAGGGCGGTGAACCCGGCGAACAGGAAGACCGCCGCCAGAGCCGGGATTTTCAGACTTTTGGCCGTGGTCGGCGGCTGGGCGCGCTCCAGAACGGTGACATTGTCTGCGCCCGCTGCGACCAGCGCGTTGTCGGCGCGGCTCTGGCTTTCGCGCTGCTGGAACTCGCGGATATTGGCCGTCAGCACTTCGCGATTACCCGCCAGGGTCGAGTTCTCGGACTCCAGCGCCGTCAGACGCGCCTGACGCGCCCGGATATCGTTCAACTGGCGATCGAGAGCCGACAGGCGTGCGGCCAGCGAATCCTGCTCGGCCCGCGTATTGATCCGCGTCGTCTCCAGTTCGGTCCAGATCGGGTTCGGTCCGGTGCGGACTTCCTTGGGGCCCACCGCCGTGCCGGACGACACATAGGCCTGCAGCTGCACAATCCGCGCCTCGATATCCCGCACTGGCTGGGCGTCAGGTGTGTAGCGCGACAGAAGCTGCTCACGCTCGGTGCGCAGTTGCAGGATCTGGTCCTGGGCCGAGATGTTCAGGTCCTGCTGCAGGGCGATCTCGGGCGGGGTCGACGCCTGCTGCGACATCAATGTGTTCAGGCGCTGGCTGGTCTGATTCAACTGGCTCTGCGTCGACATGCGGTCGGTGAAGACCGTCTGATAGGTCGCCGCCAGTGTCGTCTTGGCGGCGGTGAAGTCGCCGATGTCATTGGTCCTCAGGAAGCTTTCATAGGCCTGATCGGCGCTGGCCAGATCATCCTCGAACGCCATCCGCTGGGTGGCGATGGCGGGGGTCTTGTCCTGAAACACCTCGCGGCGATAGGCCAGATACTGTTCGATCACCGTGTTCAGGATGCGCGCGGCCCGTTCAGGGTCATCGGCCTTGTAGGTCAGGCGCACGACCGAACTGCCCGGCGCCGTCAGCACGCCCAGGCTGGCGCCGATGGACTTGCGCGCGGCGGCGTTGGCCTTGTCGACATCGCCCTTGGTGGCCTTGCCCAGAACTCCAGGTGCGCCCAGCGCCAGAACCACGCGTTCGCGCACGGCGCTGGAGCCGATGATGGCGGCTTCAGAGTTGGCGACTTCCGCCCCCTGCGGCGCCTGTCCGCCCCGTTCCGCCGTGCCGACGCGCGGCTGATAGACATATTCCTGGCCCACGCCTGCGAAGACCGCGCCCGTGGCGGTGTAGCTCTTCTTCAGACCGAACGCTGCAAAGGCCCCGATGGCGAAAATCACCAGGAAGATCACGATCATCAGCAGCAGTTCGCGGAACAGCATCCCCACGACGTCCAGCACGCCGTAACGCGGTCTTGTTGTGACGTAGGCCGTCGAGCGCATTGGGGAGACCGAATCCTTGAAACAAGCTTATGAATGCACCCTTCGCCGACCCGTGTTAACCTATGATTACCCATAAGTGACGAAGCTGGGCAGAACCCTCCTCTATCGGACCCGCCCGATTCCATGACGCCAGATCGCCGCCTGTTTCTTCTGGCCCTTGGTTCAGCCGCGCTTGCGGGCTGCGGCGGAGCCAACGCCTCGCGGATGCCCCATCCCGGCGTCGGTGCGGCCAGAAACCATCAGCCTCAAGGCCCGGTTATGCGTGGGGGTGATCCGCGTGGTGAACTGGGCGGCCTCAGCTTCGCCCGCTGGACGGACGCCGAGCCGGAATATCTGCTGTATCCGGGCGATGAGATTGAGGTGGCCACGCCCACAGCGGCTGAACTGACGCGGACTTTGAAGGTCGGCCCTGATGGCCGCATCGCTCTGCCTCTGATCGGTCAGGTGATGGCGGCGGATCGGACCTTGCCGGAACTGGAGCAGGTCGTTTCGACCGCCTACTCGACCCAGTTGGTGCGTCCGTTGGTCGAGGTGACTTTGCGTCAGGCCGGGCCGATCCGCGTATGGGTCGACGGCGAGGTTCGCACACCCGGCGTGATCGAGATTGCCGGCGAACTGGAGGCCTATCAGGCCGTCATTCAGGCGGGCGGTCTGGCGCCGACGGCCAAACCCGACCGTGTGGCCCTGATCCGGCGCGGGCCGGGCGGGTCCAGCATGATGCGGGTGATCGATCTGCGCCCCCGACGCGCAGAGACCGTCATGCTGCGTCGCGGCGACATCATCTTCGTGCCGCGCTCGACGCTGGGCGAACTGGCCGCCTTCTTCACCCAGGTCCGCGCCGCCATGCCCATCGGCTTCAGCTATTCGATCAACGGATCGAACGGCAACGGCTACGCGCAGTTCTAGTTTCGGTCAGGCGACCAGGGTGACGACGCCCTGATCGATGTAGCGGCGCGCGGCCTTCTGGGCCTCGGAAATCTCTTCCCGATCCATCTCCATGCTCATCTCGCGGCGATAGACGCGCGCCTCGACTGAGCCCTTCATGGCGGCCAGGTTGAAGATCATGTGGGCCGAGACCCGGTCCATCGGGCAACCGCCCGATCCGGCCGAATACATCATGCCCAGCTTGAACAGGTCGTCGCCCGACATGTCCACGGTCGGCAGCGGCAGGCCCTCGTCTTGCGAGTTGTCCTGCAGGTCGTGCGCCAATTCTTGCGCGGTCATCACCATCTCTCCCAAACAGGCGCCGTTCTGGGCCTGCCTTCTGACGCCCAATCAAATACCGCCGGTTTGAAGTTAAAGTTAACGGCAAAAGGCCGCGTCGATTTTTTCAGTAAAGCAGTCCTGAATACTCCCGTGACGATTCAGGCCTCTGAAATAATTCGGAAATCTCTTGTTTACGTCTTGTGCGCCCGCTGACCGAACAGGATCCGTCGCGCGGCGTCTGCATCCTTGCCCGCCCCGCCTGCATTGCCGCGCAATTCCTCCAGCAGCGCCCTGCCCTTCCTGACCGCCGGTCGTGCGCCCACGCGCTCCAGCCAGGCGGCCAAATGGGGGAAGTCGCCCATGTCCTGCCCCTGCAAAGGCGGCAGCACCCACGGCCAAGCCGCCATGTCGGCGATGGAGTATTCGCCTGCCAGATAGTCACGATCCTGCAGGCGCCGATCCATCACGCCGTACAGCCGGTGCGTTTCGTTCGTATAGCGTCGCACCCCATAGGCGATCTGACGCTGATCCCGGATCATGGCGGGGGCATATTGGCGGAAATGATGCGTCTGGCCCGCCATCGGCCCCAGCCCGCCGACCTGCCAGAACAACCATTGATCAACCTCGACCCTGCCGCGCGGATCAGACGGATAGAACTGGCCCGACTTGGTCCCGAGATATTGCAGGATGGCGCCGGATTCAAAGATCGACAGCGGTTCTCCACCCGGTCCATCCGGGTCTATGATCGCGGGCATCCGACCGTTCGGGCTGATGGCCTGGAACTCTGGCGAGAACTGTTCGCCTGCCCCGATGTTCACCGGCTTGACCACATAGGGCAGCCCCATCTCTTCGAGCGCGATGGAGATTTTCCAGCCGTTCGGCGTGGGCCAGTACCAGAGTTCAATCGGGCTGCTCATCTGCGCTTCTCCATAAGGTCCAGAGGCATTTTGGCGCACTGACGCCCGCGCGCAATCCGCCCTATCAATCCTGACACGGTCGTTCAGGACGCGTTCAGGCGCAGAATCCGACCCTCGCCTCATCACCGGACCAAAGGACGGCGCTTCCGTCGGCGGGTCCAGAATGGAGCACGAAGATGAATCGCCTCACCAAGGCCGCCGTCGTCGCCCTCGCCCTCTCGACCTCGGCTGTGCCGCTGCTCGCAGAGGCGCAAAGCCGCGACCGACGCGAGTATCGTGATGATCGCCGCTATGACAATCGCTACGATAACCGCCATAATTACCGCCCTGATCATCGCCCCGATCACCGTCCAGACCATCGGGATCGGCGCGACTACCGCAATGATCATCGCAACGACCGTTGGGATCGGAGCAACCGCGACTGGTGGCGCGGACGTTCGGACTTCCACGGCTATAATGGTCCGCGCAGCGGCTATTGGTATGCGCCCAGCTATGGCTATTACCGGGTCGATCCGCGCTATTCGGGCTATCGCTGGCAGACTGGCGGATACCTGCCGCCGCAGTACCGCAGCTATTATGTGCGCGACCCGTACGTCTATAATCTGCGCCCCGCGCCGCGCGGCTATCGCTACGTCCACGCCGGCAACGACATCGTCCTGATGGCCGTCGCCACCGGCCTGATCGCCAGCGTCATCGCCGGGGTCTATTGAGGTCCAAGCGGCATCGCTTCCACAGCCCCGCGGAGACTATTCCGCGGGGCTTTTCATGAACTCCGCCAAGCAGTCTGTTGATTGCTAACAATGTTCAGCCTGGGTTCATCGACAAAGACGAAGATCACCTCAAGCCGCTGGAGAACCGGCGTGCAGGAACCAAAGACCATGAAACGCCTCTTGTTGGCTTTCACCGCCGTCGCCGCCTTCGCCGGTCCGCTTGCGGCGCCGATCCAGGCTCTGGCCCAGGATCAGAACCAGCCGACCCGCGAGCGCCCCTCGCGTGGCGGCGATGGCCCGCGCGCCATACGCCCGGACCGCTCGGGAATGTCCGAACGCCCCAACCGTCCTGAGTTCAGCCAGCAACGCCCAGAGCGCCCATCGCGACCCGAAGGCGGCTGGACCCGCCCTGATCGGCCCAGCACCGGCGGCGAACGCCCCAGCCGTCCGGATCGCCCTGATGGTGGATGGAATCGCCCAGACCGCCCCGGAACCGGCCAACCCGGCCGTCCTGATGGCGGCGGACAACGGCCCGACCGCCCCAATCCGGATCGGCCCAACCCGGGCCGCCCTGACAATGGCGGCTCGCGCCCGGATCGTCCCGACAACGGCTGGAACCGTCCAGACCGGCCGGACCAAGGCGGCAATCGTCCCGATCGGCCAGGCGCAGGACGTCCTGACCGCCCCGACAACGGCTGGAACCGCCCAGACCGTCCGAACAATGGCGGCAATCGCCCGGATCGCCCCGGCGCAGGTCGTCCAGATCGCCCCGACAACGGCTGGAATCGTCCAGACAGACCTGGCGCAGGACGCCCGGACAACAACTGGAACCGCCCAGGCCAACACAATCGCCCCGGGAACAACTGGAACGGCCGTGATCGCGACCGCATGGAGCGCGAGTTCCGCCAGCGTTTCAACAGCAACCAGTGGCGTCGCGACTTCTATCGCGACCGCAACTCGAACTGGTGGCGTAATGACAACCGGTTCCGCAGCTACAGCGGCGTCCGCGCCGGTTTCTATTTCGCGCCGGGTTGGGGCTACTATAGCGTCCCCCGCTCCTATTGGGGACGCTACTGGTCGGCAGGTCAGTATCTGCCCGACATCTTCTGGCGCTACCAGTTGAACGACTGGCGCACCTTTGGCCTCGGCTATCCGCCCGAGGGCACGCGCTGGGTCTCGGTCGACAACACCCTCTATCTGATCGACGACTACGACGGCTACATCATCGACGTCATTCGCAACGCCTGGCGCTGGTAGCCCACAAAGACAAAGGCCCGGAGATCGCTCTCCGGGCCTTTTATTCTATAAGCTTCATCACCCTCGGGCTTGACCCGAGGATGACGCAGAAGAAGCCGTTACAGCCCCAGCTTCGCTTTCAGAATATCGTTGACCGCCGCCGGATTGGCCTTGCCGCCCGTGGCCTTCATCACCTGACCGACGAACCAGCCGATAGCCTGAGGCTTCTCCGCAACTGCTGCCGCCTTGTCCGGGTTGGCTGCGATGATGTCATCGACGGCCTTCTCAATGGCGCCCGTATCGGTCACCTGTTTCAGGCCGTGCTTCTCGACCACCTCGGCGGGCGAGCCTTCGCCGTTCCAGACGTGATCGAAGACTTCCTTAGCGATCTTGGACGAGATGACATTCGTCTCGATCAGTTCAACCAGTTGCGCTACGTGGGCGGCAGGCAGCGGGTTGTCGCTGAAGTCCTTGTTGTCAGCAGCCAGACGCGCCGAAACCTCGTTCGTGACCCAGTTGGACACCAGCTTGGCGTCGCGCCCCTTGGCGGCGGTTTCGAAATAGTCGGCCTTGGCCTGTTCGGAGATCAGCACGATGGCGTCGTACTGCGACAGGCCGTACTCGCTCATCAGACGCTTGCGCTTGTCATCCGGCAGTTCGGGCAGGGACGCCTTGATGTCGTCGATCCAGGCTTGCTCCAGATCCAGCGGCAGCAGGTCGGGATCGGGGAAATAGCGATAATCCTGCGCCTCTTCCTTGGAGCGCATCGAGCGGGTTTCGCCTGCAGTCGCGTCGTACAGGCGCGTTTCCTGAATGATCGAACCACCGTCTTCCAGAATCTCGATCTGACGGCGCGCCTCATACTGGATCGCCTGAGATATGAAGCGGAAGCTGTTGACGTTCTTGATCTCGCAGCGCGTCCCCAGATAGCTGAAGTCGCCTGTTTCTTTGAACTTGTCATAGTTCCCGGCGCGGCAGACCGACACGTTCACGTCGGCGCGCAGGTTGCCCTTCTCCATGTCGCCGTCGCAGGTGCCCAGATAGATCAGGATGGTGCGGATCTTCTTGACGTAGGCGACCGCCTCGTCGGGCGTGCGCAGGTCGGGGCGCGAGACGATCTCCATCAGCGCCGTGCCGGCCCGGTTCAGGTCGACATAGGATTCGGTCGGCGACAGGTCGTGGATCAGCTTGCCCGCGTCCTGCTCCAGATGCAGACGCTCGATGCCGACGTTGAAGAAGGCGCCATCTTCGCCCTCAACCTCGACCACGCCCTCGCCCACGATGGGGTAATAGAGCTGGCTGATCTGATAGCCGGTCGGCAGGTCAGGATAGAAGTAGTTCTTGCGGTCGAACTGGCTGCGCTTGTTGATCTGGGCACGCAGGCCCAGGCCCGTGCGGACGGCCTGTTCGACGCAGTGTTTGTTCAGCGTCGGCAACATGCCGGGGAAGCCCGCGTCCACCAGCGACACCTGCTCATTGGGGCCTGCGCCGAAGCCGACGGCGGCCCCGGAGAACAGCTTGGCCTTGGACGCCACCTGGGCGTGGATCTCCAGCCCCATGACGATTTCCCACGGGCCGGTCCGACCCTGGATGAGTTTGGTGTTCGTAGCGGTATCGGTCATGAGTTCGTCCTAGCGCCCCGATGCACGCGGAGAAAGAGCCTGTCTTGATGATGACGCGAAACTACGTGCATCTTCACCCTCTCAACGGAGATTTTCGATGATCAAGACCCTGTTCGCCACCGCAACCGCCTCGCTGCTGATCGCAGGCGCCGCCTCCGCCCAGACCGCGCAACCGGCGCCCGCCCCGGCTCCAGCCGCATCCGCAGACCACGCACATCACGCGCGCCCGACCATCGACAGTTCGATCGAAGATTTGGTCGGCAACGCCGCGACCAAGGCCGTGTTGGACAAACATCTGCCGGGCATCGACCAGCATCCCGCCTATGGCCAGATCAAGGGCATGACCCTGGCCCAGATCGCCCCCTTCTCGGGCGGCGCCATCACCGACGAGAAAATCGCCGCCATCGACGCCGACCTGAAGGCGCTTCCGGCGCAGTAAAAAGAACAAACCCC
>RCMZ01000710.1_pt1 | contig 14488 bp, 16 predicted proteins | sample 2041141 | NCBI WGS metagenome assembly RCMZ01 (sample SAMN09708263, study PRJNA481090) | Wastewater metagenome, whole genome shotgun sequencing project. | biome: sewage; isolation source: Davis station wastewater (DW) | place: Antarctica: Davis Station | collected 2010-03-01
AAAGTGATCGACAAGGGCGCTGACGAGTAAATCTTGTCCGCTCCGATCATCGCAGTTGATGCAATGGGTGGGGACTTCGGTCCCCACTGTATTGTTCCGGCCAGTCTCGCCTGTTTGGCCGAAATCCCTTCGTTGCACCTGGTCCTCGTCGGCCAAAATACTCTCCTTGAAGAACTGATCAGCCGCCATTCCGGTGTCGATCGTGCGCGCCTGCGTATCGAGCATGCCGCCGAAGTGATTGGTATGGCTGAGCGTCCCTCGCAGGCTCTGCGCGGTAAGCCCGATTCCTCCATGCGTGTGGCGCTGGAGCTGCAGCGCGATGGCAAAGCGCAGGCATGCGTCAGTGCGGGCAATACCGGCGCCTTGATGGCGCTTTCACGTTATGTGCTGAAAACTCTACCGGGCATTGATCGTCCGGCCATGGTTACGGCCATTCCGACGGCGCGCGGACATTGTCATCTGCTCGATCTGGGTGCCAATGTCGATTGCAGTGCTGAGCATCTGTATCAATTTGCCTTGATGGGTGTTGTTGCGGCAGAAGCGCTGGGCGTCGAACGTCCGCGGGTGGCGCTGTTGAATGTGGGCACTGAAGATGTCAAAGGCAATCAGCAGGTCAAGCTGGCGGCCAGTCTATTGCAGCAGGCTCAGGGGCTGAATTACATCGGTTTTATCGAGGGCGACGGGCTCTATCGTGGCGATGCCGATGTAGTGGTGTGCGACGGCTTTGTTGGCAATATCTTGCTCAAGTCCAGTGAAGGCTTGGCCGCGATGATCGCTGCGCGGATCGAGGCCTTGTTCCGTGCGTCTCTGCGGGCTCGCTTACTGGGGTTGCTGGCGTTGCCGCTGTTGCGGCGCTTGCAGCGTGAGCTGGGTCCGGTGCAGCGCAACGGTGCGAGTTTTCTTGGTTTGCAGGGGATTGTGGTCAAAAGCCATGGTGCGGCTGCTCCCGAAGCTTTTCAGAGTGCCATTCGCTTAGCGCTGGCCGAGGTTGAAGAAAACTTGCCACAGCGTCTGCATGGGCGCCTTGAGCATCTGTTGCTGTAAGATGTGACCCCTTTGGTGGGCCTGGCATCCAACGGAGAGTTTGTTGCGCCGGGTACTCCGGATCACAATATTTCCGCCGATCAGACCATCAGAGAGCCATCAAATGTCTGCAAACCTCGCATTTGTTTTCCCCGGTCAGGGTTCTCAGGCCCTTGGCATGCTGGCCGAACAAGGTGCTGAACACGCACTGATTATCGAGACCTTTGCTGAAGCGTCCGCTGCTTTAGGTTACGACCTATGGGCGTTGACCCAGCAGGGGCCGCAAGAGCAGCTCAATCAAACCGACAAGACCCAGCCCGCGATTTTGGCCGCCTCGATTGCCCTGTGGCGTTTATGGTTGGCTGAGGTGGGTGTAAGGCCGGCATTTGTCGCCGGCCATAGCTTGGGTGAGTACTCGGCTCTGGTGGCCGCGGGCAGCCTTGGTTTTGCCGATGCGCTGAAGTTGGTTGAGCGTCGTGGTCAGTTGATGCAGCAGGCCGTGCCGGCTGGGCAGGGTGCAATGGCGGCTATTCTCGGTCTTGACGATGCTCAGGTGCTGGCGGCTTGTGCCGAAGCCGCCCAGGGCGAAGTGGTTAGCGCGGTGAACTTCAATGCGCCAGGTCAGGTCGTTATTGCCGGTGGTGCGGCTGCCGTTGAGCGCGCTATCACTGCTTGTAAGGCGCATGGCGCCAAGCGAGCGATGGCGCTGCCGGTGAGCGTGCCGTCGCATTGCGCACTGATGCGCCCGGCGGCTGAGCAGTTTGCCCAAACGGTTGCTGATATCAACTGGCAGGCGCCGCAAATTGCGCTGGTACAGAATGTCAGTGCCGCGGTTGTGCAAGATCTTGAAAGCCTTAAACGCGACTTGCTCGCGCAGCTATACAACCCTGTGCGCTGGGTCGAGTCGATGGTTTGCTTGGCCGATCATGGTGTTACTGATCTGCTGGAGTGCGGGCCGGGTCGTGTGCTGTCCGGCTTGAACAAGCGCTGCGTGAAAGGTGTTAATACCTACAATCTGGATACCCCCGATGTCTTTGCCGCTGCCCGTGCGGCGCTGGCCTGAATTAAGGAAAAATGCATATGAGCCTGCAAGGTAAAGTGGCCCTAGTCACCGGTGCGAGTCGTGGTATTGGTCAGGCCATCGCGCTTGAGCTTGGGCGTCAGGGCGCGGTGGTAATCGGCACGGCGACTTCGCCAGCCGGTGCCGAGCGGATTGCCGAGACGCTTAAAGAGAATGGTATCGAGGGTGCAGGCTTGGTTCTGGATGTTAGCGATAGTGAATCAGTCGCCAGCACGCTTGAGCACATTCAGCAGCATCTTGGCCAACCGTTGATCTTGGTCAACAACGCCGGTATCACTCGTGACAATCTGATGCTGCGGATGAAAGATGATGAATGGTTTGATGTGATCAATACCAATCTCAATAGCCTGTATCGCCTGTCTAAGGCTGTATTGCGCGGCATGACTAAGGCACGCTGGGGGCGGATTATCAACATCGGCTCGGTGGTGGGTGCTATGGGTAATGCCGGTCAGGTTAACTACGCGGCGTCTAAGGCGGGTCTTGAGGGCTTCAGCCGGGCGTTGGCGCGTGAGGTTGGTTCGCGCGCGATTACCGTAAACTCGGTGGCGCCTGGGTTTATTGACACCGATATGACCCGTGAACTGCCGGATGCGCAGCGTGATGCGTTGTTGACGCAGATTCCATTAGGTCGTCTTGGTCAGGCTGAAGAGATCGCCAAAGTAGTGGCTTTCTTGGTTTCTGATGGCGCCGCCTACGTCACAGGGGCTACTATCCCAGTGAATGGCGGTATGTACATGAGCTGAATGTGACCCGATGCTGTGAGCATCAGTCATAACAGCTGTTTAGAATTCGTTATAACGCTGTAGCTGGCTTATCGAAAGAAGGTTGATGTGTAGCAAGGGTGGTTGTGGCATTCAGCTTGAAATGCAGAAAACCCTTTCTATACACTTAGCCGCAACTAGCTACCTGAATTTGTCCATAGGAGTGAAAACACGGTATGAGCACCATCGAAGAGCGCGTCAAGAAAATCGTTGCCGAGCAACTTGGCGTCAAAGAAGAGGAAGTAACCAACAGCGCTTCCTTCGTCGAAGACCTGGGTGCTGACTCCCTTGACACCGTTGAGCTGGTAATGGCTCTGGAAGAGGAATTCGAGACCGAAATCCCGGACGACAAAGCCGAGAAGATCACCACTGTTCAGGAAGCTATCGATTACGTTACCGCACACGCGTAACACTCCGTAATCGTCGATTCCCGACTTGGAAAAACCGCACTGCCTTAATTGGCGTGCGGTTTTTCTTTAAGTGCGGTTCAGTCTGGAATACCGAACAAAAAAGAGGAACTTACTGTGTCGCGTAGACGTGTAGTGATTACCGGGATGGGCATGCTCACGCCGCTGGGTACCGATGTATCAAGCAGCTGGCAAGGCATCTTGGCTGGGCGTAGCGGTATCGGTCCGATTGAGCATATGGACCTGTCTGCCTACACCACCCGTTTTGGCGGCTCGGTTAAGGGCTTCAATGTCGAAGAGTACCTGTCAGCCAAAGAGGCGCGGAAAATCGACCTGTTTATCCAATACGGATTGGCTGCCAGCTTTCAGGCTGTGCGTCACTCTGGCCTGGAAGTCACGGACGCCAACCGGGAGCGCATCGGCGTCGCCATGGGTTCGGGGATTGGCGGTCTGACGAATATCGAGAACAACTGCAAGTCGTTGATTGAGCAAGGGCCGCGGCGCATCTCGCCGTTCTTTGTGCCGGGCTCAATCATCAACATGATTTCCGGATTCCTGTCGATCCACCTTGGGTTGCAGGGGCCTAATTACGCCATTGCTACCGCGTGTACGACGGGCACTCATTGCATCGGTATGGCCGCGCGCAATATCGCCTATGGCGAGGCAGACGTGATGGTTGCCGGCGGCGCTGAAATGGCGGCCTGCGGTCTGGGTATCGGCGGTTTTGCTGCTGCGCGTGCGCTGTCGACTCGTAACGATGAGCCGGCCCGCGCCAGTCGTCCGTGGGATAAAGACCGCGACGGCTTTGTGCTGTCGGATGGTGCTGGTGCGCTGGTGCTGGAAGAGTTGGAGCACGCCAAAGCGCGTGGCGCGACCATCTATGCCGAGTTGATTGGTTTTGGCATGAGTGGCGATGCGTATCATATGACCTCGCCGCCGGAAGACGGTGAGGGCGCAGCTCGATGCATGACTCAAGCGTTGCGCGATGCCGGTGTGAGTCCTGATCAGGTCGACTATATCAATGCTCATGGCACCTCTACCTCGGCTGGCGACAAAGCCGAAGTGGCGGCGATTAAGTCGGTGTTTGGCGAACACGCCTACAAGCTGTCGGTCAGCTCCACCAAATCGATGACCGGGCACCTGCTGGGCGCCGCCGGTGCGGTCGAGGCGATTTTCAGTGTGCTAGCGCTGCGCGATCAGGTCGCACCGCCGACCATCAATCTGGATCAGCCGGACGAGGGTTGTGACCTGGACTTTGTCCCGCATCAAGCCAAGAGCCGCAAGATCGATGTGGTGCTGTCCAACTCCTTCGGTTTTGGCGGCACCAATGGCTCGCTGGTATTTCGCCGGTTTGTCGGCTGATGCTGAGCTGGGTCGACGGGCAGCCGGCTGACGCACTGTCGGTCAGCGACCGTGGCTTGGCTTACGGTGACGGCTTGTTCGCCACCATGGGCGTGCGTGGCGCCCAGATCCAGTTGCTTGAGCGCCAGTTAGCACGTTTGCAGCAAGGGTGTACGCGGCTGGCGTTGTCTTGTGATGTCACCCAATTGCGCCAAGAGCTATTGGCCTTTGCTGCGCAGATGGGCGATGGCGTACTCAAACTGATTCTGACCCGCGGCGATGGCCAGCGCGGTTACGCCTTGCCAGTACCCGCGCAGTCGCGGCGGATTATGCTGGCGGCCGCGCGGCCGGCTTATCCTGCCGTCAATGCCGAGCAAGGCGTACGCCTATTTCCCTGCGTTACGCGTCTGGCTGAGCAGCCGCTGTTGGCTGGTCTTAAGCATCTGAATCGACTGGAGCAGGTGCTGGCGCGCGCCGAATGGCAGTCTGCTGAATATGCCGAAGGGCTGCTCTGCGACCTCGCAGGGCGAGTAGTAGAAGGCGTTTTCAGTAACCTGTTTATCGTGCGCGATGAGCTTTTACTGACCCCTAAGCTCACGCGCTGCGGGGTAGCGGGCGTGATGCGCGCCGAGTTGCTCGTGCAGGCTCAGCAATTGGGTATCACGGTGGTTGAGCGCGACATTGACTATGCCGAGTTGCTGGCCGCCGATGAGGTATTTGTGTGCAATAGCCTCTACGGTGTTTGGCCGGTGCGCGGTTTGGCTGCGCATGACTGGCCGGTCGGCCAGCTCACCCGTAAACTGCAGGCCATTGCTGGCGACATAGTGGGCTGTTAGTTGTGATACGAAAAATACGAATGCTCCTGGGTATTGGCGTGTTGGCGGCTGGCGTGCTGTTGGCGTCGGCATTCTGGTGGCAGCACGAGGCGTTGCAACAACCGCTGCAACTGCCTGCCGAGCAGTTGTTGGATGTCTCCGCCGGGGCAACTCCTGGCGGCGTGTTGAATCGTCTGCAGGCAGAGGGTGTGCTGCATGATGCCTTCTTGTTACGCCTGTATTGGCGCTTCAATCTGGCCGAATACGCGTTGCACAGCGGCGAATATCGCCTGACGCCCGGCATGACCGCACACGATTTGCTCGGGCTTTGGCAGCGTGCTGAAGTGGTGCAGTACAGCCTAACGCTGGTCGAGGGCTGGAGTTTTCAGCAAGTACGCAGTGCTTTGGCGCGCCAAGAAAAATTAGTCCATGAGCTGGATGATCTAAGCGATGCGCAGTTAATGACGCGCCTGGGGCGCGAGGGTGTGCATCCTGAAGGGCGTTTCTTTCCTGACACTTATCGTTATGTTCGCGGCATGCATGACCTTGATCTGCTCAAGCAGGCGTTGGCGCGTATGGATGAAGTGCTCGCACAGGAATGGGCACAGCGCGCCGAAGGCTTGCCTTACAAAGAGCCAGGCCAAGCATTGATCATGGCTTCGCTGGTAGAGAAGGAAACCGGCGTACCCCGTGAGCGTGAAGAGATCGCCGGGGTGTTTATTCGGCGTTTGCGCATCGGCATGTTGCTGCAGACCGATCCCACGGTGATTTATGGATTGGGCGAGCGCTACAACGGTAATCTGACTCGCGCCAATCTGCGTGAACCCACGGCCTACAACACCTATACCAATGCTGGCATGCCGCCGACACCGATTGCGTTGGTGGGGCGCGCCGCTATTCATGCGGCGCTGCATCCGGCGGACGGCAATAGTTTGTACTTCGTCGCCCGTGGTGATGGCAGTCATGTATTTTCCGCCAGCCTGGAAGCACATAACCGTGCGGTACGTGAGTTTCAGCTCAAGCGTCGCGCCGATTATCGCTCCAGCCCAGTTACGTCTGAACTGAAAAAGGACAGCCAGTGAGCGGCTTGTTTATTACCCTGGAAGGCCCGGAAGGGGCTGGCAAAAGCACTAATCGCGAGTACTTGGCCGAGCGCCTGCGCGAACAAGGCATTGATGTGCTGCTGACCCGCGAGCCCGGTGGTACGCCGTTGGCCGAGCGAATTCGTGAGCTGCTGCTGACCCCAAGCCGTGAAACCATGGCCGCCGATACCGAGTTGCTGTTGGTGTTTGCTGCCCGTGCGCAGCACTTGGCCGAGGTCATTCGGCCTGCCTTGGCGCGCGGCAGTGTGGTGCTCTGCGATCGTTTTACCGATGCCACTTACGCCTATCAAGGTGGTGGTCGTGGTTTGTCCACTGCGCGTATCGAGCAGCTAGAGACCTTTGTTCAGGGTTCGCTGCGCCCCGATCTAACCTTGGTGTTTGATTTGCCGATTGAAGTTGGTCTGGCTCGGGCCGCTGCACGCGGCCGGCTGGATCGTTTCGAGCAGGAAGGTCGTAGTTTTTTTGATTCGGTGCGTAAGACTTACCTTGAACGTGCCGCGTTGGCGCCGCAGCGCTATCGCATTCTTGATGCGGGGCAGTCATTGGTCGAGGTGCAAGGTGCTTTAGATGCCTTGTTACCCGAGCTGGTTGGGCGCTGCCGTGGCTGAAACCTATCCTTGGCAGGCCGCGCTTTGGCAGCAACTGGCCAGTCGCAAGCAGCATGCCCATGCCTATTTGCTGCATGGCCCGGCGGGCATTGGTAAGCGCGCGCTGGCAGAGCGTCTGCGTGCCTTGTTGCTCTGTCAGGCGCCTGTTGCGTTCGAGGCCTGTGGGCAATGCAAAGGCTGCCACTTGTTGGCGGCGGGCACGCACCCGGATAATTTTGTCCTCGAACCGGAGGAGGTCGATAAGGCCATTCGCGTCGATCAGGTGCGTGAGTTGGTCAGCTTTGTGGTGCAAACCGCGCAGCTGGGCGGGCGTAAGGTGGTGCTGGTTGAGCCTGTCGAGGCGATGAACCTGAATGCCGCCAATGCTTTGCTGAAAAGCCTAGAAGAGCCCTCTGGCAATACGGTTTTGCTGCTCGTCAGTCATCAGCCCAGTCGTTTACTGCCAACTGTGAAGAGTCGCTGCGTTCAGCAAGCGTGTCCGCTGCCGAGCGATACCGAGAGCCTGCTTTGGCTGCGCAGTGCTTTGCCTGACGTGGAGGAGCTGCAGGTGCAGGACTTACTCCGGCTAGCAGGCGGCTCCCCGCTGGAAGCTGTGCGCTTGCACGGCCAAGGTGTGTTGGTGCAGCGTGCGTTGATCGTGGACGGGGTAAAAAAACTGATCAAGCAGCAGATTGGTGTCAGCCAATTAGCCGAAAGCTGGAATGCCGTGCCGCTGATCTTGCTGTTCGATTGGTTCTGCGACTGGGCGCAATTGATGCTGCGCTATCAAATGACGCGTGATGAAAGTGGGCTGGGTTTGGCGGATATGCACAAGGTGGTGCAGTACCTAGCGGATAAAACTACCCAGCACAAAGTACTGACGCTGCAGGACTGGTTGCTAGCGCAGCGGCAAAAAGTACTCGGTAAGGCCAATCTTAATCGTGTATTGCTTCTCGAAGCCTTGCTCGTACAGTGGGCAAGCCTGCCCGGACCGGGCTAGAATCGGCCATTGGATCAGTTTGCTAGGAATGCCGCATGAGCTTGCCACCGAATTTGGGTCCGCGTAACGGGATCTTGTCTCTGACTATCAAAGACAAGTCCGTGCTGTATGCCGCCTATATGCCCTTTATCAAGAACGGCGGCCTGTTTATCCCAACCAATAAAAGCTACAAGTTGGGCGATGAAGTGTTCATGTTGCTTAATCTAATGGATGAACCGGAAAAAATTCCAGTTGCCGGTAAGGTTGTCTGGATTACCCCGAAAGGCGCCCAAGGTAACCGTGCAGCGGGCGTTGGCGTGCAGTTCAATGATGGCGACAATGCTGCTCGCAATAAGATCGAGACTTACTTGGCCGGTGCGCTGAAGTCTGATCGCCCAACCCACACGATGTAAGCGCTCGGCATAGCGAGCGTTAACTGCCCAAGCTGGCCTGCTCTGTGCTGGCTGGGCCAGAGGTTTTTTCGTGCTGATTGACTCCCATTGTCACCTTGATCGTCTCGATCTGAGCGCCCACGGCGGTTCTCTCGATGCGGCGCTGGCAGCTGCGCGTGCGCGCGGCATTGGTCACTTTTTGTGTATTGGCATCAGTGCCGACAACGCTGCAGCGGTCAAAGCCCTGAGCGAGCGGTATAGCGATGTCGACTGTACGGTTGGCGTGCACCCGCTGGACCTGCAGCCGGGTGTGGCACCTGCGCTGGATTGGTTGTTGGCTGAGCTGGAACACCCGCATGTGGTGGCCATTGGCGAAACCGGTCTGGACTACCACTACGAGCCACAAGCGGCTGAATTGCAGCGTGAAGCGTTTCGGTTGCATCTGAACGCGGCGCAGATCACCGGCAAACCAGTGATTGTGCACACCCGCGAGGCGCGTGCTGACACCTTAATGCTATTGCGTGAAGCGGCTTTGCCGCAGGCTGGCGTGTTGCATTGCTTTACCGAAGACTGGCCGATGGCGAAGGCGGCCTTGGACTTGGGCTTTTATATTTCCTTGTCGGGCATCGTCACCTTTCGCAATGCCGACGCGTTGCGCGAGGTCGCGCGTCAGGTGCCGGCAGACCGCTTGTTGATCGAAACGGATGCACCTTATCTGGCGCCAATTCCCCATCGCGGCAAGCCGAATTTGCCTGAGTATGTGCGCGACGTAGCTGAGTTTCTGGCACCGCTGCGCGGTGTGGATGTCGACACCCTAGCGCAGCAGACCACGCAAAATTTTCAGCGCCTATTTCCATTGGCGCGGGTAAAGCACCAATAAAAAAACCCGGCTTCTGGGGAGGAGTCCGGGTTAAGACCATTAGGAGTAAAAACGAAAGGTGCTCGGTCTAGCACCTTTCCTGACGGGGCACTTGGGGGGAGTAACCGCGCGTCAGTAAGCATAAGTATTGGCGATGTTTGCCCAGCGTCCAGCCTCAGTTTCAGCATTCTTAAACGCTTTTGGAATAGCCGTTACGCTTGAGAGTTTGCGTTGCGCGTCAGCTTGTTAGTTGGCAGCAGCAAGGCGGTTGGTTAACGAGTATTTTCAGTTGGCAGTCGGGCGCTTGGCAACGGCCAAAAGGCCGCGAAGTACCGATGATCCGTGCATTTCTGCGCTAAGTAGGCATAATACGCGACTTCTTTTTTTGTCCTCTTTAGTGTTTTTTATGCAAAAAGAACCCCGTAAGGTCCGTGAGTTTCGCCGCCGTGAGCAAGAGATTCTTGACACTTCGCTGAAGTTATTTCTTGAGCAAGGTGAAGAAGGCGTCACTGTCGAGATGATTGCGGATGCGGTCGGCATCGGCAAAGGCACTATCTACAAACACTTCAAATCGAAGGCGGAGATTTATCTGCGTTTGATGCTCGACTACGAGCGTGAATTGAACGGGATCTTGCAGTCGACAGATGTCGAGCACGATAAAGAGGCCATGTCGCGGGCTTTCTTTGAATTTCGCATGCGTGACCCGCAGCGCTATCGACTGTTTGATCGCCTCGAAGAAAAGGCCGTTAAGGGCAACCATGTACCGGAAATGGTCGAGGAGTTGCACAAGATTCGCGCCTCTAACTTCGAGCGTCTAACGCTACTGATCAAAGGCCGTATCTCCGAGGGCAAGCTTGAAGATGTGCCGCCGTACTTCCACTTTTGCGCGGCTTGGGCGTTGGTCGACGGTGCGGTGTCGCTCTACCACTCGCCATTCTGGCGTGGCGTGCTGGAAGATCAGGAAGGCTTCTTCCAGTTCCTCATGGATATCGGCGTGCGCATGGGCAACAAGCGCAAGCGCGATGGCGATACGCCGAGTAACTGAGTTATGCCGCTGGCCTATCACGGCAAGCTTGATATGTGCAGTGTCGGTTACTGCTGATAACCGCTGGCCGGTTCGGTGTCGTATTCGACGCTAGGCCCAGCTGTGTTGCAGCTTCATAGCTTGTTGCTCAGTGACAGGCTGCTGGTGTTACGGTGGTAACCATTTTAGGTGGCGAAGCTGCCAGCAGCGGAGAGCGAGCTATGCCTGCAGAGTTTCCAATCAATTACATTGAGCCAGTGTTTCGCCCTCCCAGCGAAGCGCATTCGTTGATCCTGCCTGTGACCAACGGTTGTTCCTGGAACAATTGTGGCTTCTGCGAGATGTATACCCAGCCGCAGAAGAAGTTTCGCGCTCGTGACGAGGCTGAGGTGTTGGCGGAAATTCAGCGCTGCGGCGAGCAGTTGATCGTGCAGCGAATCTTTCTTGCCGATGGCGATGCGCTAGTGCTGCCGACACGTCGTCTGCTGACAATTTTGACCGCGATTCGTGAGCATATGCCGCAGGTTGAGCGAGTTTCCAGTTATTGCCTGCCACGTAATTTGCGCAAGAAATCGGTCGAGGAGCTCAAGGAACTGGCCGATGCTGGCCTGAAAATGGCGTATGTCGGTGCTGAGTCCGGTGATGATGAGGTGCTGGCGCGGGTCAACAAGGGTGAAACCTTCGAGTCGACCCTTAGCGCCCTAGACAAGCTTGGCCAAGCAGGCATTACCCGTTCGGTGATGGTGCTCAATGGTTTAGGTGGCCAGCTGTTGAGTGAACAACATGCGCTCAATTCAGCCCGTCTGATGAATGAGTCTCAGCCTGAATACCTTTCCACGCTGGTGGTGAGTTTCCCCACTGGTGAAGCGCGTTTTCGTGCTGGTTTTGCCGATTATCAGCCCTTAACTCAAGATCAGCTGTTTCGCGAAATCGAGCAGCTTCTACAGGCTTTGGCGCTGCGCGATACGGTATTTCGCAGCGACCATGCCTCTAATTATCTGGTGCTGAAGGGCACTCTGGGCGCCGACAAGGCGCGCATGCTGGCACAGGTGCGTCAGGCTATCGAGCAGCCGCAGCAGGCGCATTTACGCCAAGAGTGGCAGCGTGGCCTGTAATGGCGCGGATGCTGCATTGATATCGACTATTAAGGGTTGATTCGCCGGTTTCTTGTCGCGGCGGCTGGAGCGTAAGCGATGCGTAAGTTGATATGGGTGCTGTTGTGGGTTGGGCTGAGTGGCTGCATGAAGGTCAGTGATATGGCCGACGGCGTGGGCTATCAGTTTCGCGATGCGGGTGTGCTGGATCACAGTCGCACCTATCGGACCAACAACTGGCACCTGCAACCGGACTCTTTTATTTACATCGGCCAAGGGCCTTTCGTGCCGCCAGGCAAAGCATACCCGCGACCCAATGTGGTGGCGGAAGAGGCTTTTAATGGATTCATCCAATATTTCCCATTGGTACGGCGCGCGCCGGCAGCTCTTGGCTTAGACGAGGCCATGGCGCAAGCGCGTACGGCCGGGGCCAATTATCTGCTGTATGCACGCTTTGCTGCGGCCGACGACCGCATTGGCACCACGGATGAGTGGCAGGATCAGGAGGCGCTAGATCGTCTGGGTGTTGATCACGGCGTGGTGCAATTGATGTTGATCGAAACCAATACGCGTTATTTGGTCGATACGGCGCAAATACGCAGCCGAGGTGGTCTTTTCACACTCTACGATGCCAAGCCTGAGGATCTGCTGGCGGCGCCGTTGCGTGATTATGCCCGGAGTCTGCTTGGGGTTAGCGAACAGGGGGCAACTCATGACTGATCCAGGCAACTTACTGGCGCAGATACCGGTGGCTGACAAGAAAGGTTTTCCGCCGGTGCATTTGTGGAATCCGCCGTTCTGCGGCGCAATCGATATGCGCATTGCGCGTGACGGCACTTGGTTTTATTTGGGCACGCCGATTGGCCGCAAGCCTATGGTGCGACTGTTCTCCGGGATCATTCGGCGTGACGGCGATGACTATTTTCTAATCACACCGGTGGAGAAGGTCGGTATCCAAGTGGATGACGCGCCTTTTGTCGCTGTTAGCCTGCAGGTGGAAGGTGAGGGCGAGGCGCAGGTGCTGCGCTTTACCAGTAATGTCGACGATCAGGTGGTGGCGGGCGTTGAGCATCCATTGCGTGTGGTGATTGACCCGCTGACGCAGGAGCCGTCGCCTTACGTGCTGATGCGCACCAATCTTGAAGCGCTGGTGCATCGCAATGTGTTTTATCAGTTGGTTGAGCTGGCGGTGCCGCGCGAGATTGAAGGGCGTGAGTGGCTGGGAGTCTGGAGCAGTGGGATATTTTTCCCGATAGGTCTGCTGGACGCTTAAATTGCCGGCAAACAAAAGGGCTCCCGCGGGAGCCCTTTTTTATTGCGACCTGCCTGCCCGTTACATGTTCGGGTAGGTTGGGCCGCCGGCACCTTCTGGAGCTATCCAGGTGATGTTCTGCGATGGATCTTTAATGTCGCAAGTTTTGCAGTGCACGCAGTTCTGCGCGTTGATCTGGAATTTCTTGTCACCGTTCTCCAGGCTAACGACCTCATATACGCCGGCTGGGCAGTAACGCTGTGCCGGTTCGTCATACAAAGGCAAGTTTTTGCCCAGCGGGATGCTGGCGTCAGCGAGTTTCAGGTGGCAAGGCTGTTCTTCTTCATGGTTGGTGCCAGAGAGGAACACTGAGCTCAACTTGTCGAAGCTGAGCTTGCCGTCAGGCTTCCGGTAGTCGATTTTCGTCGAGTCAGCCGCTAGCTTCATGTGCGCGTAGTCAGGCTTTGTGTCGTGTAGGGTGAACGGCAGTTTGCCGCCGAAGATGTTCTGGTCCAGGTAGTTGAATGCGCCGCCACCGAGTACGCCGAACTTGTGAATCGCCGGGCCGAAGTTGCGGCTGCGGAACAATTCGTCAAACAGCCAGCTGGCTTTGAAGGCATCGACGTAAGAGGTCAGCTCATCGCCGCCTTCTTTGCCGGCACACAGCGCGTCAGCCACTGCGTCGGCGGCGAGCATGCCGGACTTCATGGCGGTGTGACTGCCTTTGATCTTGGCGAAGTTCAGGGTGCCCAAGTCGCAACCGATCAGTGCGCCGCCGTTGAAGACCATTTTTGGCAGCGAGTTCAGGCCGCCTTTGCAGATGGCACGGGCACCGTAAGCAACGCGTTTACCACCTTCCAGGTACTGGGCCACAACCGGGTGGTGCTTGTAACGCTGGAACTCGTCGAACGGCGAGAGGAAGGCGTTGCTGTAGGACAGGTCGACGATCAGGCCGACTACGACCTGGTTGTTTTCCAAGTGATAAAGGAATGAGCCGCCAGTGTTTTCGCTATCGACCATCGACAGTGGCCAGCCGGCGGTGTGTACCACCAGGCCCTGCTCGTGCTTGGCTGGGTCGATGTCCCAGATTTCCTTGATACCGATGCCGTAGTGCTGGGCGTCGGCGTCGCTGTCCAGATTAAACTTCTGGATCAGTTGCTTGCCAAGGTGGCCGCGGCAGCCTTCGGCGAAGAGGGTGTATTTGCCGCGCAGTTCCATGCCTGGGGTGTAGAGGCCTTCCTTCGGATGGCCTTCACGGTCGACGCCGAGGTCGCCAGTGATGATGCCGCGTACCACGTTGTTTTCGTCGAACAGCACTTCCTGAGCAGCGAAGCCTGGGTAGATCTCTACACCGAGGTTCTCAGCCTGCTGGGCCAGCCAGCGGCACAGGTTGCCCAGGGAAATAATGTAGTTGCCTTCATTGTGCATGGTCTTGGGCACAAAGAAGTTCGGCACCTTGACAGCGCTTTCGGCGTTTTTAAGCATGTAGATGTCGTCACGCTTGACCGGCGTATTCAGCGGCGCACCGAGCTCTTTCCAGTCCGGGAACAGTTCGTTCAGGGCGCGAGGCTCGAAGACTGCGCCAGAGAGAATGTGGGCGCCAACTTCGGAGCCTTTCTCTACTACGCAGACGCTGATTTCTTTACCGGCTTCAGCGGCCTTCTGTTTCAGTCGGCAGGCAGCGGACAAACCAGCAGGGCCGGCGCCGACGATGACGACGTCGAATTCCATAAATTCGCGTTCCACAGACTATCTCCTACTCAGGGCTCT
>RCMZ01000711.1_pt1 | contig 14485 bp, 12 predicted proteins | sample 2041141 | NCBI WGS metagenome assembly RCMZ01 (sample SAMN09708263, study PRJNA481090) | Wastewater metagenome, whole genome shotgun sequencing project. | biome: sewage; isolation source: Davis station wastewater (DW) | place: Antarctica: Davis Station | collected 2010-03-01
GTCCCGAAGATGTTGATCCTGCGCGGCGCTCCTGCCCTTTCTGCCTTTCGCCACAGCAAACTCCTTGAGCAACTGAGCCAGAAGGTTCCGGCTGTCAGTGGCTTGTATGCTGAATTCGCTCACTTCGCCGAAGTTACCGGCGTCCTGACCGGCGACGAACAGCAGGTGCTCGCGCGCCTTCTGAAGTACGGCCCAAGCGTTCCTGTTCAAGAGCCGACCGGCCGCCTGTTCCTGGTGCTGCCGCGTTTTGGCACCATCTCGCCGTGGTCGAGCAAGGCCAGCGACATCGCTCGCAACTGTGGCCTGGCGAAGGTCCAGCGCCTGGAGCGCGGCATTGCCTTCTATGTAGCCGGTGAATTCAGTGAGGCCCAGGCGCAATTGGTGGCCGATGCCCTGCACGACCGCATGACGCAAATCGTGCTCGGCGACCTGGAGCAGGCTGCCGGTCTGTTCAGCCACGCCGAGCCCAAGCCGCTGACCGCTATCGATGTGCTGGGCGGCGGTCGTACCGCGCTGGAAACCGCCAACCGCGAACTGGGCCTGGCCCTGGCGGAAGACGAGATCGACTACCTGGTCAACGCCTTCGTTGGCCTGGGCCGCAACCCTCATGACATCGAACTGATGATGTTCGCCCAGGCGAACTCCGAGCACTGCCGCCACAAGATCTTCAACGCCAGTTGGGATATCGACGGCCAGAGCCAGGAGAAAAGCCTGTTCGGCATGATTAAGAACACCTACGTGATGCACAGCGAAGGTGTCCTGTCGGCCTACAAGGACAACGCCTCGGTCATCGTCGGCAGCGTGGCCGGGCGTTTCTTTCCGAACCCTGAGACCCGCCAGTACGGCGCGGTGCAGGAGCCGGTGCACATCCTGATGAAGGTCGAGACCCACAACCACCCGACCGCCATTGCGCCGTTCCCGGGCGCGTCCACCGGTTCCGGTGGCGAGATCCGCGATGAAGGTGCAACCGGTCGCGGCGCCAAGCCCAAGGCCGGCCTGACCGGTTTCACCGTATCTAACCTGCAGATCCCCGGTTTCGAGCAGCCCTGGGAAGTGCCTTACGGCAAGCCCGAGCGCATCGTCACCGCGCTGGACATCATGATCGAAGGCCCGCTGGGCGGCGCAGCGTTCAACAACGAATTCGGCCGTCCGGCCCTGACGGGCTATTTCCGTACTTTCGAGCAGTCCATCACCACCCCCCGTGGCGATGAAGTGCGCGGTTACCACAAGCCGATCATGCTGGCCGGTGGCATGGGCAACATCCGCGCCGAACACGTGCAGAAGGCCGAGATCGTTGTCGGCTCCAAGCTGATCGTCCTCGGCGGCCCGGCCATGCTCATCGGCCTGGGCGGCGGTGCGGCATCCTCCATGGCCACTGGCGCCAGCTCGGCGGACCTGGATTTCGCTTCCGTGCAACGGGAAAACCCGGAGATGGAGCGTCGTTGCCAGGAAGTCATCGACCGTTGCTGGCAGTTGGGTGACAAAAACCCTATCAGCTTCATCCACGACGTCGGCGCGGGCGGCCTGTCCAACGCCTTCCCGGAACTGGTCAACGACGGTGGCCGTGGCGGTCGCTTCGAGCTGCGCAACATTCCCAACGACGAGCCGGGCATGGCCCCGCACGAGATCTGGAGCAACGAATCCCAGGAACGCTACGTGCTGGCCGTTGGCCCTGAGGATTTCGCCCGTTTCCAGGCGATCTGCGAGCGCGAGCGCTGCCCGTTCGCCGTGGTCGGCGAAGCCACTGCCGAGCCGCAACTGACGGTCACCGACAGCCACTTCGGCAACAGCCCCGTGGACATGCCGCTGGAAGTGCTGCTGGGCAAGGCCCCGCGCATGCACCGTTCGGCGGTTCGTGAAAGCGAGCTGGGCGATGACTTCGACCCCTCAGGCCTGAACATCGCCGAGTGCGTCGAGCGTGTCTTGCACCACCCGGCGGTGGCCAGCAAGAGTTTCCTGATTACCATTGGCGACCGCACCATCACTGGCCTCGTGGCCCGTGACCAGATGGTCGGCCCATGGCAAGTGCCGGTGGCCGACGTTGCCGTCACCGCCACCAGTTTTGACGTCTACACCGGTGAAGCCATGGCCATGGGCGAGCGTACGCCGCTGGCCCTGCTGGACGCCCCGGCGTCTGGCCGCATGGCCATCGGCGAGGTGCTGACCAACATCGCTGCTTCGCGCATTGGCAAAATCTCCGACATCAAACTGTCGGCCAACTGGATGTCCGCGGCCGGCCACCCCGGTGAAGACGCGCGTCTGTACGACACGGTCAAGGCTGTCGGCATGGAGCTGTGCCCGGAATTGGGCATCACCATTCCGGTGGGCAAGGACTCCATGTCCATGGCTACGCGCTGGAACGATGAAGGCGTGGACAAGACCGTGACGTCGCCGATGTCGTTGATCGTCACCGGGTTCGCGCCGGTCACCGACATCCGCCAGACCCTGACCCCGCAGTTGCGCATGGACAAGGGCACCACCGACCTGATCCTGATCGACCTGGGCCGTGGCCAGAACCGCATGGGCGCCTCGATCCTGGCCCAGGTCCACGGCAAGCTTGGCAGCCAGGCCCCGGACGTTGACGACGCCGAAGACCTCAAGGCCTTCTTCGCCGTGATCCAGGGTTTGAACGCTGATGGCCACCTGCTGGCCTATCACGACCGTTCCGACGGCGGCCTGCTTACCAGCACCGTGGAAATGGCCTTTGCCGGCCATTGCGGCCTGAGCCTGAACCTCGATGGCGTGGCCGAAACCTCGGCCGATATCGCCGCCATTTTGTTCAACGAAGAGCTGGGCGCGGTGATCCAGGTTCGCCAGGACGCTACCCCGGACGTGCTTGCACAGTTCAGCGCCGCCGGCCTGGGCGATTGCGTCTCGGTTATCGGCCAACCGGTGAACAGTGGCGATATCAGCATCATCTTCAATGGCGACACCGTGTTTGAAGGTCAGCGTCGCCTGTTGCAACGTCAGTGGGCTGAAACCAGCTACCAGATCCAGCGTCTGCGCGACAACGTCGACTGCGCTGAACAGGAATTCGACCTGATCCTGGAGGAAGACAACCCGGGTCTGAGCGTCAAGCTCAGCTTCGACGTCAACCAGGACGTGGCCGCGCCCTACATCAAAAAAGGCATCCGCCCACAAGTTGCCGTGCTGCGTGAGCAGGGCGTCAATGGCCAGGTGGAAATGGCCGCAGCCTTCGACCGCGCCGGTTTCAGCGCGATCGACGTGCACATGAGCGATATCCTCGCTGGCCGTGTCGACCTCAACGAGTTCAAAGGCCTGGTGGCCTGCGGCGGTTTCTCCTACGGCGACGTACTGGGCGCCGGTGAAGGCTGGGCTAAGTCGGCGCTGTTCAACAGCCGCGCCCGCGATGCCTTCCAGGGCTTCTTCGAGCGTAATGACAGCTTCACTCTGGGCGTGTGCAACGGTTGCCAGATGATGTCCAACCTGCACGAACTGATCCCCGGCAGCGAGTTCTGGCCGCACTTCGTGCGCAACCGCTCCGAGCAGTTCGAAGCCCGGGTGGCCATGGTCCAGGTGCAGGAGTCGAACTCGATCTTCCTGCAGGGCATGGCCGGCTCGCGCATGCCAATCGCCATCGCCCACGGTGAAGGCCATGCCGAGTTTGAAAGCGAAGAGGCCCTGCTCGAAGCCGACCTGTCCGGCTGTGTGGCGATGCGCTTCGTCGATAACCACGGCAAGGTCACCGAAAGCTACCCGGCTAACCCGAACGGCTCGCCGCGCGGGATTACCGGCCTGACCAGCCGCGACGGCCGCGTGACCATCATGATGCCGCACCCGGAGCGGGTGTTCCGTGCCGTGCAGAACTCGTGGCGCTCGGAAGACTGGAACGAAGACGCGCCATGGATGCGCATGTTCCGCAACGCCCGCGTGTGGGTGAACTAAGGCCGTGTACAAACTCGCCTTCTTCGTTCCGCCCAGCCACGTGGAGCAGGTCAAAAGCGCCGTATTCGCCGCCGGTGGCGGACGGATCGGCGCCTACGACCAGTGCGCCTGGCAGGTGCTCGGGTTTGGCCAGTTCCGCCCTTTGGACGGCAGCCAGCCGTTCCTCGGGCAAACCGGCGAGGTCGAGCAGGTAGAGGAATGGCGAGTCGAGTTGGTGGTGGCAGATGAGTCGATAGTGGCCGCCGTCGCGGCCCTCAAACTCAGCCACCCCTACGAAACCCCAGCCTATGAAGTGTGGCGGTTGGAGGATTTCTGACTCCTGGGCCGCTCAAATGAAAAACCCGCTGAACCGGAAACGGTCAGCGGGTTTTTTGTGGGCGGGCCCAAAGGCTCACGGCCGGATTTCAATCATCGTGCCGTCCTTGACCAGGCCCCACACTTCGCGCATGTCAACGTTACGCATGGCAATGCAGCCGTCGGTCCAGTCCAGGGTGTGGAAGTAGTCCTCCGGGTATTCCTCGGAGTCCGGGGTGCCGTGGATCATTATCATTCCGCCTGGCGGTACGCCTTCGCGGCGGGCGCGGGCGGCGTCGGTGATGTTGGGGTAGGAAATGTGCATGGCCAGGTTGAAGCGGTCGCTGGTTTTGCGCCAATCCAGCCAATAGAAGCCCTCGGGGGTGCGTTTGTCGCCTTCCATCAGCTTGGGGCCCTTGGGTTTCTTGCCCAGGGAGATGCGGTAGGTCTTGAGCGGTTTGCCATCGTTTATCAGTTGCAGTTGATGGGCCGATTTGAGCACCAGCACTTTTTCGATGATTTTGCCGTCCAGGGTTCCCATCGGGGAGGCCTGGGATACAGCCATGACAGAGAGGCAGAGCAGTGCAAGCAACCAGCGCATTGAAACGATTTCCCAAGGTACGGTGTTGTTGTTTTAAGTGATCGCAGGCTGGGCCAGCGGCGGTATGGATTCGCTGCGCACCGGGTAGAGGCCCGCGCGGCGGTCAGCGAAAAAGCATTCTAGGGTACGCCCCACGGTGCGGAAAGCCAGCTCTGACCAAGGGATGTCGGCCTCCTCGAACAGCCGCACTTCCAGGCTCTCGATGCCCGCGGCGAAATCCGGGTCGGCCAGCTCGGCGCGAAAGAACACATGCACCTGGCTGATATGAGGCACATCGATCAAGGTGTAGAGGCTCAGGTTGCGCACGCGGGCGCAGGCTTCCTCGGCGGTTTCGCGTTCGGCGGCCTGCTGTACGGTCTCGCCGTTTTCCATGAACCCGGCCGGCAACGTCCAGTAACCCAGGCGCGGTTCGATGGCGCGGCGGCACAACAGCACTTGCGTGCCCCAGGTGGGCAGGCACCCAGCGACGATGTTGGGGTTCTGGTAGTGAATGGTCTGGCAGTGATCGCAGACAAAACGCAGGCGTGAGTCGCCATCGGGAATGCGCTGGGTAACCGGGTGACCGCACTGGCTGCAAAATTTCATACGGGGGCTTCCGAAAAGGCTGCGGCTATCTTGGCGTGGCGGGTCGCTTGCCTGCAAGTTGTCGTTAAGCGACATGCCGGGTTTTTTGGGGTTGGGCGAGTGATTCCTTTGGTGCATGATGCCCAGTAGCCAACAGATCGAGATGACTCATGCTGGACGAGCTACTTCACCGTGTAAGCAACCACACCCCGCGCACCCTGGAAACCGACCGGCGTTTTCCCGAAGCCGCGGTGCTGGTGCCCATCACTCGCAGCGACGAGCCGGAGCTGGTGCTGACCCTGCGCGCCAGCGGTCTCTCGACCCATGGTGGCGAAGTGGCCTTTCCTGGCGGGCGCCGCGACCCCGAAGACCCGGACCTAGTGTTCACCGCCCTGCGCGAGGCCGAAGAGGAAATCGGCCTGCCGCCGGGCCTGGTGGAAGTGATCGGGCCCCTCAGCCCACTGATTTCCTTGCATGGCATCCGTGTCACGCCTTTTGTCGGGGTGGTTCCCGACTTCGTCGAATACCGCGCCAACGACGCGGAGATCGCGGCCGTGTTCAGCGTGCCTCTGGAGTTTTTCCGCCAGGACCCGCGTGAGCACACCCACCGCATCGACTACCAGGGCCGCAGTTGGTATGTGCCCAGCTACCGCTTTGGCGAGTACAAGATCTGGGGCCTGACCGCGATCATGATCGTCGAGTTGGTTAATTTGCTCTATGACGCGAAGATCAGCCTGCACCACCCCCCCAAGAGCTTTATCAATATTTGAAGCCATCGCTCGTATGGCGCCGTGAGCCGTGAGGATTACCTGATGAAATACCGCTTGGGCGATGCCCGTGTCCAAACCCACCCCCAGAGCTGGGTTGCGCCTAACGCCACGCTGGTGGGCAAGGTCAAGCTGGAGGAGGGCGCCAACGTCTGGTTCAACGCAGTGCTGCGTGGGGACAACGAGCTGATCCTGATCGGCAAGGACAGCAATGTGCAGGATGGCACGGTGATGCACACCGACATGGGCTTCCCGCTGACGATCGGCACCGGCGTCACTATCGGCCACAACGCCATGCTCCACGGCTGCACGGTGGGCGACTACAGCCTGATCGGCATCAACGCGGTGATCCTCAACGGTGCCAAGATCGGCAAGCACTGCATCATCGGCGCCAACTCGCTGATCGGCGAAGGCAAGGAAATCCCCGATGGTTCGCTGGTCATGGGCTCGCCAGGCAAAGTGGTGCGCGAGTTGACCGAAGCGCAAAAGAACATGCTCCAGGCCAGCGCCGCGCACTATGTGCATAACGCCCAGCGCTACGCCCGCGACCTGGCCGAGCAGGAACCATGACCGCCAGCGAACGCCCGGTAGCCTCGCCCTGTGTCAGCATCTGCGCCCTGGACGAGCAGGATATTTGCACCGGTTGCCAGCGCAATGTCGACGAAATCACCCGATGGAGCCGCATGGACAACGCCGAGCGCCGTCGGGTGCTGGGCGTGTGCCATGAGCGGGCGAAGGCGAATGGGCGGCTGTGGATGATTCCGGGGCGCTCGGGTGCCTGAGCCGGCGCAGCAGCGGGCTTGCCCGCGATAACGATATCCAAGACGACATCATTTTAATTGTGCAGTACCCTGTGCGCCTTGTTCACAGGTCCCTCGCCCCATGCTCTTCCTGATTGCCTATATCAGCAGTGTCGTGCTGATTAACTACGCCTTTTCCACCGCGCCGCACCTGGACATCATCTGGTCTGCCTGGGGTGGCCTGGTGTTTGTGCTGCGCGACATGGTGCAGACCCGCTTCGGCCACGGCGCAATCATCGCCATGCTGGCGGCGCTGGTGCTCTCGTACCTGACGTCCGACCCTTCCATTGCCCTGGCCAGCGCCACGGCGTTCGCGGTCTCCGAATGCATCGACTGGCTGGTGTTCAGCATCACCAAACGCCCGCTGCACGACCGCTTGTGGATCAGCTCGGCCCTGAGCATTCCACTCGATACCTTTATCTTCTTCGGCCTGATCGGCGCGCTCACCCCCGGTGTGGTGCTCACCGCCCTGGGTTCCAAGTTCGCCGGCGTGACGGTGGTGTGGCTGGCCATGGCTTGGCGTTTACGCCGCAACCCGGTCGCCAACTGAGGCCAAGTGTCGCGGTTCATGTAAAATGCCGCGCTTTCTCCCCACGGGAAGCGCGCCCGGCGTGCGTCCCTCGATGATCTGCTCCTTTGAGGACCTGAAATGACCCGTATCGGAACTCCATTGTCGCCAACCGCGACCCGCGTTTTGCTGTGTGGTTGCGGCGAATTGGGCAAGGAAGTGGTCATCGAGCTGCAACGCCTGGGCGTTGAAGTGATCGCCGTGGACCGCTACGCCAACGCGCCGGCGATGCAGGTGGCCCATCGCAGCCACGTTATCAACATGCTCGATGGCGCCGCGTTGCGGGCAGTGATCGAGGCCGAAAAGCCGCACTTCATCGTGCCCGAGATCGAAGCCATTGCCACCGCGACCCTGGTGGAGCTGGAGGCCGAAGGCTTCACCGTGATCCCTACCGCGCGCGCCACCTCCCTGACCATGAACCGCGAAGGCATCCGGCGCCTGGCCGCCGAAGAGCTGGACCTGCCGACCTCGCCTTACCACTTTGCCGACACCGTCGAAGACTACCGCAAGGCCGTGCAGGACCTGGGTTTCCCCTGTGTGGTCAAACCGGTCATGAGTTCTTCGGGCAAGGGCCAGAGCCTGTTGCGCAGCGCCGATGACGTGCAAAAAGCCTGGGACTACGCCCAAGAAGGCGGCCGTGCGGGCAAGGGTCGGGTGATTATCGAAGGCTTTATCGACTTCGACTACGAAATCACCTTGCTGACTGTGCGCCACGTGGGCGGCACCATGTTCTGCGCGCCGGTGGGCCACCGCCAGGAGAAGGGCGATTACCAGGAATCCTGGCAGCCGCAAGCCATGAGCCCGATTGCCCTGGCCGAGTCCGAGCGGGTCGCCAAGGCGGTCACCGAAGCCCTGGGCGGGCGTGGCCTGTTTGGCGTGGAATTGTTCATCAAGGGCGATCAGGTGTGGTTCAGCGAAGTCTCGCCGCGCCCCCACGACACCGGCCTGGTGACTCTGATTTCCCAGGACTTGTCGCAGTTTGCCCTGCATGCACGGGCGATCCTGGGCCTACCGATCCCGCTGATCCGTCAGTTCGGGCCTTCGGCGTCGGCAGTGATTCTGGTCGAAGGGCAATCGACCCAGACCGCGTTCGCCAACCTGGGCCAGGCCCTGAGCGAGCCGGACACGGCGTTGCGCCTGTTCGGCAAACCTGAAGTTAACGGCCAGCGCCGCATGGGCGTGGCCCTGGCGCGGGACGAGTCCATCGAAGCGGCCCGCGCCAAAGCTACACGCGCTGCCCAAGCAGTGGTTGTAGAGCTGTAATCGGGGCGTTTTTATCGCGGGCAAGTGCGTTCCCACAGTGAACCGCACTGTGGGGCGGGCTTGCCCGCGATGCGCTGGTGTCAAACCACCCGATTCAAATCGTTATGCCGCGTTTCCTTCAGGCACAGCACCGCCACCAGGCTGAGCACCGCTGCCGCCGAGACGTACCCGCCGACCCAACTCAAACCGCCCATGGCCACCAGTTTCTGGGCGAAGAACGGTGCCGCCGAGGCGCCGACAATACCGCCCAAGTTATAGGCCGCCGACGCGCCGGTGTAGCGCACGTGGGTAGGAAACAGCTCTGGCAGCAGGGCGCCCATGGGTGCGAAGGTCACGCCCATCAGGAACAGCTCGATGCACAGGAACAGTGCTACGCCCCAGGTCGAGCCTTGGGTCAACAGCGGCTCCATGAGAAACCCCGACAATATCGCCAGCACGCCGCCGACAATCAGCACCGGTTTGCGCCCATAACGGTCGCTGGCCCAGGCGGAAAGCGGCGTGGCGGCGGCCATGAACAACACGGCAAAGCACAACAGGCCGAGGAAGGTTTCCCGGCTGTAGCCCAGGGTGGAAACCCCGTAGCTCAGGGAGAACACCGTTGAGATGTAGAACAGCGCATAGCACACCACCATCGCGGCGGCGCCCAGCAGGGTCGGGGCCCAGTATTGGCTGAACAGCTCAACCAGCGGCATCTTTACCCGCTCCTGGCGGGCGACGGCGTTGGCGAACACCGGGGTTTCGTGCAGTTTCAGGCGCACATACAGGCCGACCATCACCAGCGCGGCACTGAGCAGGAATGGAATGCGCCAGCCCCAGGAGCGGAACTGTTCGTCGTCCAGGGTCATGGCCAGCGTCAGAAACAGGCCGTTGGCTGCGAGGAAACCGATCGAAGGCCCCAGTTGCGGGAACATGCCGAACCAGGCGCGCTTGCCTTTGGGCGCATTTTCCGTGGCCAGCAATGCGGCGCCGCCCCATTCCCCGCCCAGCCCCAGGCCCTGGCCGAAACGCAGCACGCACAGCAGGATCGGCGCCCAGGCGCCAATGGTGGCGTAGCCGGGCAAGACGCCAATCAGGGTGGTGCACACCCCCATCAGCAGTAACGACGCCACCAGGGTGGATTTACGCCCGATACGGTCGCCAAAATGGCCGAACAGCGCCGAACCCAGAGGGCGGGCGAGGAAAGCGATACCGAAGGTCAGGAACGCCGACAGCATCTGTGCGGTGCCGGAGGTCTGGGGAAAGAACACTGGGCCGATCACCAGCGCGGCGGCGGTGGCGTAGACGTAGAAGTCATAGAACTCGATGGCGGTGCCAATGAAACTGGCGGTGGCCACGCGGGTGGCCGAGTTGGTCGGCGCAACAGGTGCGGCGTCACTCATGGTCGTGCTGGTGTTCATGCGGATATCCCTGACAGTCTTAGGCTCCGTTGGAGCGAATTATTATGGTCGAACACCCAGGGATCAGGGCTGCGCAGGCTTGGCTCGGGATGGGAGCGCGCACCGTCAAGACGCGGTGGAGCGGGGCCGGGGACCGGCAGGTGCGGATAGCACGCGGTACGGCGGGGCTTGGGTAAGCGGGGTCGATTATAGGAAGGGGCCTAACGATCCAGCAAGGGCCGGGCGCGGGGCTTTGCGCCGCTACAGCGCTTTTGTCGGCCAGATCAGCACGCGGCTGACGCGATTGTCCTCGGTTTCGAGGATTTCCAAGCGATAGCGGCCGATTTTCAGGCACACCGCGCTCTCGGGAATGGTCTCCAATGCTTCGGTGACCAGGCCGTTGAGGGTTTTCGGGCCATCGCAAGGCAGATGCCAGCCCAGGCTCTTGTTCAGCTCGCGGATCGAGGCTGCGCCGTCGATCACCAGGCGCCCATCCGGCTGGGGCTGGATATGCGGGTTATCGAGGTTTTGTTCGTTTTCAAATTCGCCGACGATTTCTTCGAGGATGTCTTCCAGGGTGACAATGCCCAGCACTTCGCCGTATTCGTCCACCACCATGCCCAGGCGCCGCTGTTGCTTGTGAAAATTGAGCAACTGCAATTGCAGGGGTGTGCTTTCGGGCACGAAGTATGGCTCGTGACAGGCTGCCAGCAAGGCGTCCTTGGTCAGGCTGGCATCGGCCAGCAGATGGCGGATCTGGCGGGTGTTGAGCACCGCCTCGACCTGGTTGATATCGCTGTGGAACACCGGTAGGCGCGTGCGCTTGGAGGCCTTGAGCTGCTCGATGATCGCTTCGATCGGGTCGTCGAGGTTGATCCCGTCCACGTCGCTGCGCGGCACCAGGATGTCATTGACGGTGATGTTGTCCAGCGCGTGGATGCCCGACAGCAGGTGCGGGCGGTTGGCCGGGTGATCGGCGTCAGCGTGTTCATCGTGGGGCGGTGGTGCATCGTCGCTCTGCTTGACTGCGCCGGGGCGTCGGACAAACGGGCGCGCCAGCAGGTGCGCCGCACCGTTGAGTAGCCAGGCCAGCGGGTAGAGCAGCTTCAACGGCGCGCCCAGTAAGGTATTGCCGAAGCCGAGAATCGCCTCTGGGTAACGGGCGGCGAGGGTGCGGGGCAGGTATTCGGCTACTACCAGCAGCAGGCTGGTAACGATCAGGCAGGCGAGCCAGGGGCCGTTTTCCTGCCACAGGTGCAGGGCCAGCAGTGTGGTGATGATGGCTGCCAGCACTCGGCTCAGGGTGTTGCACAGGATCAGGCTTTCGCGGGGGAAACTCAGGCGCGCCAGCGGTTTATCGCCGCCGCGCGAAGCCTGGCGTCGGGCCAGTAGCTGTTGTTGGGCGACTTCGATGGCGGTGAACAACCCCGACCACAGCACCAACAGGAGCAGTACGGCAAGCAGCGGGCCCTGGGCCAGGTTATCCATGATCGCGGCTCGTCAGATATGCAGGATGTATTCGCGAACCAGCTTGCTGCCGAAGTAGGCCAACATCAGCAGGCAGAAGCCAGCGAGGGTCCAGCGGATCGCCTTGTGCCCACGCCATCCCAGGCGTGTGCGGCCCCACAGCAACACGCTGAACACGATCCAGGCCAGGCACGCCAGCAAGGTTTTGTGCACCAGGTGCTGGGCGAACAGGTTCTCGACGAACAGCCAACCGGAAATCAGCGAAGCCGACAGGAGGGCCCAACCGGCCCAGAGGAAGCCGAACAGCAGGCTTTCCATGGTTTGCAGCGGCGGGAAGTTCTTGATGAGGCCGGACGGGTGCTTGTGCTTGAGCTGATGGTCTTGCAACAACAACAGCAAGGCCTGGAACACGGCGATGGTGAACATGCCGTAGGCCAGGATCGACAGTAGGATGTGCGCCAGGATGCCCGGCGCCTCATTGATGATCTGCACCGTACCGGCCGGGGCGAACTGCGCCAGCAGCACCGTGGCCATCCCCAGGGGGAACAGCAACAGCAGCAGGTTCTCCACCGGGATGCGCGAACAGGCCAGCAGCGTCAGGGCGATCACGGCGGCGGCGATCAGGCTGGCGGCGCTGAAAAAGTCCAGGCCCAGGCCGACAGGCGTCAACAGGTGGGTGAAGAGGCTGGCACTGTGAGCCAGGATGGCAAGGATGCCAAGCCCGATCAGCAGGCGCTTGTTCGCCTTGGCACCGGTTGCCAGGCGCGAGCCTTGATAGAGAGTCGCAGCGGCGTATAAACAGGCGGCGGCGAGTGTGGTGAGCAAACTGGGTGACAAGGGGAGCATAAATCCTGTTAGGCAAGCCCGAAAGCCGATGAGTTTGGCATAGAACCCCTAGGCACGAAAGACCATGCAAGCAGACAGCGAGGTGGGCGCCAGGCCAAGTCTTCGCTATAATCCGCGCCCTGCCCACGCCGCAGGCTCGCCTAGCGTACGTTTTTCACGGGCTGGGCCGCCATTACCCCCGGTCTACATAGGGCCTGAAAGGATCGCGCATGTTTGAAAACTTAACCGACCGTCTCTCGCAGACGCTGCGCCATGTCACCGGCAAGGCCAAGCTGACCGAGGACAATATCAAAGACACCCTGCGCGAAGTGCGCATGGCGTTGCTCGAAGCCGACGTCGCCCTGCCGGTGGTCAAGGACTTCGTCAATTCGGTCAAGGAACGCGCAGTCGGCACCGAGGTGTCGCGTAGCCTGACGCCGGGCCAGGCCTTCGTGAAGATCGTCCAGGCCGAACTCGAAAGCCTCATGGGCGCGGCCAACGAAGACCTGAACCTGAGCGCCGTGCCACCTGCCGTGGTGTTGATGGCTGGCCTGCAGGGTGCGGGCAAGACCACCACCGCCGGCAAACTGGCGCGCTTCCTCAAAGAGCGCAAGAAGAAGTCGGTGATGGTGGTGTCCGCCGACATCTACCGCCCGGCGGCGATCAAGCAGCTGGAAATGCTGGCTGGCGAAGTGGGTGTGACCTTCTTCCCCTCCGACCTGAGCCAGAAGCCGGTCGAGATTGCGCAAGCAGCTATTAAAGAAGCAAAACTGAAATTCATCGACGTGGTTATCGTCGATACCGCCGGCCGCCTGCACATCGACGAAGAGATGATGGGCGAGATCAAGGCCTTGCACGCGGCGATCAACCCGGTTGAAACCCTGTTCGTGGTCGATGCCATGACCGGCCAGGACGCCGCCAACACGGCGAAGGCCTTTGGCGATGCGCTGCCGTTGACCGGCGTAATCCTGACCAAGGTCGACGGCGATGCCCGTGGCGGCGCCGCGCTGTCGGTGCGCGCCATTACTGGCAAGCCGATCAAGTTCATCGGTATGGGCGAGAAGAGCGAAGCGCTCGAACCGTTCCACCCCGAGCGGATCGCCTCGCGCATCCTGGGCATGGGCGACGTGCTCAGCCTTATCGAGCAGGCCGAACAGACCCTCGACAAGGACAAGGCCGATAAGCTGGCCAAGAAACTGAAGAAGGGCAAAGGCTTCGATCTCGAAGACTTCCGCGACCAATTGCAGCAGATGAAGAACATGGGCGGCCTCGGCGGCCTGATGGACAAGTTGCCGAACATCGGCGGCGTCAACCTGGCGCAAATGGGCAACGCCCAGGGTGCGGCAGAAAAGCAGTTCAAGCAGATGGAAGCCATCATCAACTCCATGACCCCGGCCGAGCGCCGCGACCCTGAACTTATCAGTGGCTCGCGCAAGCGTCGGATCGCCATGGGCTCCGGCACCCAGGTGCAGGACATCGGGCGCTTGATTAAGCAGCACAAGCAGATGCAGAAGATGATGAAAAAGTTCTCGGCCAAAGGCGGCATGGCCAAAATGATGCGCGGCATGGGCGGTATGTTGCCCGGCGGCGGTATGCCGAAAATGTAAAGAATCCGCGTCGGCAGCCATGCCGGCGTTTCCCGCGGGGACGCGGGATCTCCAGCAAACCCGTCATTGGCGGGCGCTGACTTGCCGTTTTGAACGACGGCTCTATAGCAGATCTGAATGGCGCGCTGAGTAGGTGCCGGAAAAAGACATTTGCAAAAGTCCGGATATTCCTTAGAATATGCGGCCTTTCGGGCACCTATGCCCGCTGTGCATTTAGATTTGCAGCACCGACTACAGGAACGATCTTCACATGCTAACAATCCGTCTTGCCCTTGGCGGCTCCAAAAAGCGCCCGTTTTACCACTTGACCGTAACCGACAGCCGCAACCCGCGCGACGGTTCGCACAAGGAACAGGTTGGTTTCTTCAACCCTGTTGCTCGTGGTCAAGAAGTTCGTCTGTCCGTGAACCAAGAGCGCGTAGCCTACTGGCTGAGCGTTGGTGCACA
>RCMZ01000713.1_pt1 | contig 14465 bp, 12 predicted proteins | sample 2041141 | NCBI WGS metagenome assembly RCMZ01 (sample SAMN09708263, study PRJNA481090) | Wastewater metagenome, whole genome shotgun sequencing project. | biome: sewage; isolation source: Davis station wastewater (DW) | place: Antarctica: Davis Station | collected 2010-03-01
GACCCGGTTGGTGACCTTGCCGTTCGGCCTGTGGGCCACCTGTTCGGCCAGAGCGTGGCCCGTGTCGCTTTCAAGCGCGGCGCCTATCTGCGCAACTTTGTCTACAAATTTGCCGAGCTACTCAGTGACCGCCTGAGCCGCGACCTTATCGCCCGCGCCATGACGGGCCACGTCAACGATTACGAACTGTGAAAAGATAGCGCCGCGTCTTCTCCTTCAACCGCAGCAAGCGGGGGACTTTCCTTCAGGCCCCACCACCGCTCACCGCCACCTTGTTTCCGACACCCTGATTTCCACGTTGTTGCGCCATGACCCAAGCCACCGCCTACACCGCACCTCGCACCCCAGCCTTTCCCAGTAAGTTGCCCCAAGTCGGCACCACCATCTTCACCGTAATGTCGGCCCTGGCCACCGAGCACAAAGCCGTCAACCTGGGCCAGGGCTTCCCCGACTTTGAATGCGCCCCCGAGCTGGTGAACGCCGTCACCGCTGCCATGCAGGCCGGGCACAACCAGTACCCGCCCATGCCCGGCGTGCCCGCCCTGCGCGAAGCCGTGGCCCGCAAGATCGATGCGCTGCACGGCCGCGCCTACAACCCCAATACCGAAATCACCATCACCGCGGGCGCCACCCAGGCCATCATCACCGCCATCCTGGCCATCGTGCACGCGGGCGACGAGGTGATCGTGCTCGACCCCTGCTACGACAGCTATGTGCCCAACATCGAGCTGGCCGGTGGCAAAGCCGTGCGCGTGCCGCTCACGCCCGGCACCTTCCGCCCTGACTTTGCCAAGATCAGCGCGGCCATCACGCCCCACACCCGCGCCATCATCATCAACAGCCCGCACAACCCCAGCGCCACCATCTGGACGGCTGAGGAAATGCGCCAGCTCGAAGACCTGCTAGCGCCCACCGACATTCTGCTCATCAGCGACGAGGTGTATGAGCACATGGTGTTTGATGGCGCAGAGCACCAGAGCGCGGCACGTTTTCCGGGTTTGGCGGCGCGGGCCTTCATCGTGTCCAGCTTTGGCAAGACCTTCCACGTCACGGGCTGGAAGGTAGGCACGGTGGCCGCGCCTGCAGCCCTCACTGCAGAATTTCGCAAGGTGCACCAGTTCAACGTGTTCACCGTCAACACCCCCGTGCAGCACGGGCTGGCCGCCTACCTGCAAGACCCCACGCCTTACTTGCAACTGCCCGCGTTCTACCAAGCCAAGCGCGACCTGTTCCGCGAAGGGCTGGCAGGCTCGCGCTTCAAGCTGCTGCCCAGCACAGGCAGCTACTTCCAGTGCGTGGACATCTCGGCCATCAGCGATTTGAACGAGGCCGACTTCTGCCAGTGGCTCACTCGCGAGGTCGGCGTAGCCGCGATTCCGTTGTCGGCGTTTTACGGCGACGGGTTTGACCAGCGCGTGGTGCGGTTCTGCTTTGCCAAGAAGGACGAGACGCTGCGCGCCGCGCTGGAGCGGCTGCGCACGCTCTGAAGCCGTTGCTATGGTTGCACTGACCGGGTCTCTCCGGCCCATCGTCGCGCCGACGCCCACCGACCAACTGCTGCCGTTTGAGAAAGCGTTGCTCCAAGCCACCGCTTCCGCGCTGCAACCAGCTGAGGCGGTGTTGCTGGCGAAGCAGGTGGACTGCATCAACAACATTCGCCGCCCATTCGACTGGAAGCGCATCGAATTCCAGTGCAAACGCTGGTTTAAGGTTCGATGGCCGACAGCGCTTCTCTTCGACCGGACGGACACATTCCGCATCGCCACCATTGCCTGCCAGTTTGGAACGAAAGATGCGCTGGTGGATGTGTGGGCGGAGGGCGGCCATGTGTCTGCGCTGGAATCCCCCACGGGTTTCAGCGGACTCTCCATTTCAGGGCCGCTGAACATCGTTGCCGTGCACCCCGCTGCCTGACAGGGCCTATATCGTTCAGCAGCAAGCAAAAATTCAAGAAAAAGTGGCCTTTGCGCGCATCCACAAAGCGCAAACAGCTACAAATACAATAGCAAACTCTCTACACATCACCCTGGCTGCCACACCAACCCCGCGTTTTCCACGGAGTGGCATGGCAGTGCCCCGCCCTCATCTCGTCTGCCGCGCCAGCCACACACCCGCCGCAGCCAACCCCATCCCCGCCAGTGCCCAGCCGCTGAGCGTCTCGCCAAACATAGCCCACGCGATCAGCGCTGTAGTCGGGGGGGTAAGGTAAAACAAGCTGGCAACGTTCACTGCACCGCCCCGGCGGATGAGCAGGTTCAGCAGGCTCGCAGCCCCCAGCGACAGCACGAGCACCAGCCAGCCCAGCGCAAACACAAACTCGCCAGTCCATGACACCGACATGGACTCGGTGGCATAGGCAACCGCAGCCATCGCCACCGCACAGGGCAGGTACTGGATGACGGAGCCCGTGCGCAAGTCGAACGAGGGGCAAAACCGCTTTTGATACAGCGTGCCCGCCGTGATGCCCAGCAGCGCGACCACCGCTGGCAGCAGCATGCCCAGCAAAGCACCTGCTGGCACGGTGGCCACCTTGCCGGCCACCACCATCGCCACGCCAGTAAAGCCCAGGGCCAGACCCGCCCATTGGGCAGGCCGCACCTTCTCGCCCAGCAAAGCCCCGGCCACCAAGGCTGTCAACAGCGGCTGCAAGCCCACCACCAGCGCTGTGATACCCGACGGGAGCCCGTGCCCGATGGCCATGAACACACCGCCCAGATACACCCCGTGCACCAGCAGGCCCGACACCCCAATGTGCAGCCAGGCCCTGCCCGACGGCGGCCACGGTGCACGCGCCACGGCCACCACCGCGAGCATGAGCACGATGACAATGGCAAACCGCAGCGCCAGAAAGGTCAGTGGCTCCACATACGGCAGCCCCAGCTTGGCGCCAATGAAGCCCGTGCTCCAGAGCGCTACAAAAAGCAGAGGGACCAGCGAATCGATCGGACTGGAAGCGATGGGACGGGGTGGTGTGGCCTTGTTCATGGAGGAAAGAAGCGTGATGCCGGGTGGGGATGATCGCAGCTTGCGAGCGCCTTGGCGTCAGGCCGACATACGCACTCCGGTGGCCCGTGATCCAGGGGACACGCGTCCGCGCATGCCGCAGCCCTGCAAGGCGAGCAGCCGCAAAGACTCCAGACGTCCGCGCGAAATCAGCAAATCAACGCGCCTCGCAGAGAAAAATGTGAACAAAAATGGCCTCTAGCGCTTTATTAAAAAGCGCCATTAGCTATCATTTAAATAGCGCATCGTAACCCACCATTGTGTCGCCACAGCCCGGTTGTCTTCGCATCTTGATGCGTTCTTGATACCCCGCGCCACACTCTTGCGCCCATCTTGATACGGCCCTTTCTAGCATCGGTCCATGTCTCAAGGAGGACGATATGGACTGGATATTTTTGGCGGTGGGAGGCCTGCTCTGGCTCGCAGCCTATGGCCTGGCGAAGGGTTGTGCGCTGCTGCAACAGCAGACGCAAGGAGGACGGTCATGACCAGTGGCTGGATGATCCTGGCGGCCGTGCTGGCTGCGGCCTTGTTGGTGTACCTGGTCGCCGTGTTGCTGCGGCCGGAGGACTTTTCATGAGCACCGGTGCTTGGCTGCAATTGGCAGTGTTTTTGGCCCTGCTGCTGGCGCTGGCTTGGCCGTTGTCGCGTTATATCGACGCCGTGATGGCAGGCCGTTTTGCCTTGGGGCGACGACTGGAAAGTCCGCTGTTCAAGCTAGCCGTCGTGCGGCCCGATGAAGAGACTGGCTGGCTGCGCTATGCGCTGGGGCTGCTGGTGTTCAACGGCCTGGGCGTTCTGGCCGTGTATGCGCTGCAGCGCTGGCAAGCGGTGCTGCCGTTCAACCCACAAGGTATGCCTGCGGTGGCACCCGATTCGGCCTTGAACACGGCCATCAGCTTTGTCACCAACACCAACTGGCAAGGCTATGGCGGCGAGAGCACCATGAGCTACCTCACGCAGATGCTGGCGCTGACGGTGCAGAACTTCCTTTCGGCGGCCACCGGCCTCGTGGTGGTGGTGGCGCTGGTGCGTGGGTTTGCCAGGCACTCGGTACAAACCATCGGCAACGTATGGGTGGATTTGACCCGCGCCACGCTGTGGGTGCTGCTGCCGCTATCGCTGCTGCTCGCCGTGGTGTTTGCGGGCCAAGGTGTCATTCAGACCCTGTCGCCCTATACCGACGTGCAGACGCTGGAGCCGGTGCAATACCAAGCGCCCAAGCTGGATAGTGCTGGTCAGCCCGTGTTGGATGCCCAAGGGGCCCAGGTGACAGAGCCTGCCACACAAGCCACTCAGACGCTGGCCATGGGCCCCGTGGCTTCGCAACTGGCCATCAAGATGCTGGGCACCAATGGCGGCGGCTTCTTCAACGCCAACTCGGCCCACCCGTTCGAGAACCCTTCACCTGCCAGCAACCTGCTGCAGATGCTGGCGATCTTCCTGATCCCCGCCGCGCTGTGCCTGGTGTTTGGCCGCATGGTGGGCGACGAGCGCCAGGGCTGGACGATTCTGGCCACCATGAGCCTGCTGTTTGTGGTGGCGGTGATAGCCGCAACCACTTTTGAGCAACAAGGCAACCCCCTGCTGGCTTCGCTGGGTGTGGACCAAGCCGCCAGTGCCCTCCAAAGCGGCGGCAACATGGAAGGTAAGGAAGCCCGCTTTGGCATCGTCTCCTCGGCGCTTTTTGCCGTCGTCACTACAGCGGCCAGTTGCGGCGCAGTGATTGCGATGCACGACAGCTTCACGCCCCTGGGCGGCATGGTGCCGATGGTACTGATGCAGTTGGGCGAGGTCGTGTTTGGCGGCGTGGGCTCGGGCCTGTACGGCATGCTGGTGTTCGCCATCATGGCCGTGTTCATTGCGGGGCTGATGATCGGCCGCACACCCGAGTACCTGGGCAAAAAGATCGAATCGCACGAGATGAAGCTGGTGTCCATCGCCATCCTCATCACGCCACTGGTGGTGCTGCTGGGGACCGCCGTAGCGGTGATGAGCGAGGCGGGCCGCGCAGGCTTGGCCAACCCAGGCGGGCATGGGTTTTCTGAGGTGCTGTATGCGTTTACCTCGGCTGCCAACAACAACGGCAGCGCCTTTGCGGGGCTGTCGGCCAACACCCCTTTCTACAACGTGCTCCTGGGTATGGCCATGTGGCTGGGGCGCTTTGGCGTGATCGTTCCCGTGCTGGCCATGGCCGGATCGCTGGCCGCCAAAAAGCGTGCGGCTGCGACGGATGGCACCTTGCCCACGCATGGACCCCTGTTTGTCGTGCTTCTCGCTGGTGTGGTGCTATTGGTGGGCTTGCTCAACTATGTGCCTGCCCTGGCCTTGGGCCCGGTGGCCGAGCATTTGGTGCTCTGGTCGCAACACTAAAGCCCATCGCCCCCATCCACCCCCCGTTCGGGTTGAGCCTGTCGAAGCCAGGGCACGCGCTGCGCAGCCCTTCGACACGCTCAGGGAGAACGGTTCGGTGGTGTATTCAAACAAGACAAGCCCGATGAGGAAATTGCCATGAGCCGCAAAACCCTGACCCTGTTCGACCCCGCCCTGGTGCGCCCCGCGCTGCTGGAGGCTTTCAAGAAGCTGGACCCGCGTGTGCAGTGGCGCAACCCGGTGATGTTTGTGGTGTACGTGGGCAGCGCCTTCACCACGGCACTGGCCGCCAGCAAGCCCGAGGGCTTCACCGCTGCCGTGGCGCTGTGGCTGTGGTTCACCGTGCTGTTCGCCAACTTTGCCGAGGCCATGGCCGAGGGCCGCAGCAAGGCCCAGGCGGCCTCGCTGCGCGGCCTGAAAAAGCAGACCTGGGCCAAGAAGCTCGATGGCCAGTTTGACCGGACCACCCCACGCACCGAGCTGACCTGGCTCCCGTTGGAGGCCGCGAACCTGCGCAAGGGCGACGTGGTGCTGGTGGAAGCCGGTGACACCATCCCCGCCGATGGCGAGGTGATCGACGGCGTGGCCTCGGTGGACGAAAGCGCCATCACGGGCGAATCCGCCCCGGTGATCCGCGAATCGGGCGGCGACTTCAGCGCCGTGACCGGCGGCACCCGCGTGCTGTCTGACTGGATCGTGGTGCGCGTGGCCGTGAACCCTGGCGAGACCTTTGTGGACCGCATGATCGCCATGGTCGAAAACGCCAAGCGCCACAAGACGCCCAACGAGATTGCGCTGACCATCCTGCTGGTGGCGCTCACCATCGTGTTCCTGGGCGTGGTGGTCACGCTGCTGCCGTTCTCGCTGTTCAGCGTGCAAGCCAGCGGCGCGGGCGAGCCGGTGAGCCTGGTGGTGCTGGTGGCCCTGCTGGTGTGCCTGATCCCCACAACCATCGCGGGCCTACTCAGCGCCATTGGCGTGGCGGGCATGAGCCGCATGATGCAGGCCAATGTAATCGCCACCTCGGGCCGGGCCGTGGAGGCTGCGGGCGACGTGGACGTGCTGCTGCTGGACAAGACCGGCACCATCACCCTGGGCAATCGGCAGGCCAGCCAGTTCGTGTCTGCGCCCGGCGTGACAGATGCGGCATTGGCCGATGCCGCGCAGCTTGCGTCGCTGGCCGATGAAACGCCCGAAGGCCGCAGCATCGTGGTACTGGCCAAACAGAAGTTCAACCTGCGCGAGCGTGACCTCTCCAGCCTGCAGGCCACATTTGTGCCCTTCACTGCCCAAACGCGCATGAGCGGGGTGGACCTGCCCGGCCCCCGCCTGCTGCGCAAGGGTGCGTCAGACGCCATTCGCAAACATGTCGAGGCGCTGGGCGGGCGCTTTCCTACTGCCGTGCAAGCAGCAGTGGACGATGTATCGCGCCGGGGCAGTACCCCGCTGGTCGTGGCCGATGGTGCCCATGTGCTCGGCGTGGTGGAGCTCAAAGACGTGGTCAAGGGCGGCATCAAAGAGCGTTTTGCCGAGCTGCGCCGCATGGGCATCAAGACCGTGATGGTGACGGGCGACAACCGCCTCACAGCCGCAGCCATCGCTGCAGAGGCGGGCGTCGACGACTTCCTGGCCGAGGCTACGCCCGAGGCCAAGTTGCAACTGATCCGCGATTACCAAGCCAACGGCCAATTGGTGGCCATGACTGGCGACGGCACCAACGATGCGCCAGCCTTGGCGCAGGCCGACGTGGCCGTGGCCATGAACACCGGCACCCAGGCCGCCAAGGAGGCGGGCAACATGGTGGACCTGGACAGCAACCCCACCAAGCTCATCGAGATCGTGGAGACCGGCAAGCAGATGCTGATGACGCGCGGCTCGCTCACCACCTTCAGCATTGCCAACGACATCGCCAAGTACTTCGCGATCATCCCGGCGGCGTTTGTCACCACCTACCCGCAGCTGTCGGCGCTGAACTTCATGCACCTGGCCAGCCCCTCGTCGGCCATCCTGTCCGCCGTGGTGTTCAACGCGCTGATCATCATCTTCCTGATCCCGCTGGCCTTGAAGGGCGTGGCGTACCGCGCCGTGGGTGCCGCCGCACTGCTGCGCCGCAACCTGGCCATTTATGGGCTGGGGGGCATGGTGGTGCCGTTCATTGGCATCAAGTTGATTGACATGGTGCTGGCCGCAGCCGGGTTGACTTGAACAAGTACCTCCCCCTGTGTCGCTTCGCGCCTTCCCCCTCCTCTCGCTTCGCTGCGCTACGCGGGGAGGGGGACGACACCCTCGCTGCGGGGCGGCCCTTGCTCGGTGTCCCCGGCCTGGGCAGCGCCAGTCTGATGCGCAGCTCCCAGAATTTCATTGAAAGGAAAATCGTATGCCTATCCGTATCCCCCGCGACGACGTGCCCGCCAGCCCAGGCGGCCTGCTGCGCCCTGCCCTCACGCTGTTTGTCGTGCTGTCCATCGTCACCGGTCTGCTCTACCCGCTGGCCGTGACCGGTGTCGCACAAACGGCCTTCCCGCACCAGGCCAACGGCAGCCTCATCACCCAGGGTGGCAAGGCAGTGGGCTCCGAGCTGATCGGCCAGTCGTTCACCGAGCCCGGCCACTTCTGGGGCCGGCCTTCGGCCACGGCGCCCATGCCCTACAACGCATCGGCATCGGGTGGTTCCAACCAGGGCCCCACCAACCCGGCGCTGACAGATGCCGTCAAGGCACGCATCGAGGCCCTGCGCGCTGCCGACCCCGGCAACACCCGCCCAGTGCCCGTGGACCTGGTCACGGCCTCGGCCAGCGGGCTGGACCCTCACATCAGCCCCGCAGCGGCCGACTACCAAGCCGCACGCGTGGCCCGCGTGCGTGGCCTGCCCCTCGCGCAGGTGCAGGCGCTGGTTCAGCAGCACGCCGAAAGCCCTTTGCTGGGCCTGCTGGGTGAGCCGCGTGTGAACGTTCTGGCCTTGAACCTGGCACTCGAATCGCTACCAAAGTAATAGCTGCTAGCGCTTTATAAATAAGCGCTAGAGGCCAATTTGGCTCAAAAATTGACGAGTACACTGTGCCCATGCAGGACCGACCCGACCCCGACGCGCTGCTGCAGCGCATCCAGCAAGAGCAGGCCCAGCAGCAGCGCGGGCGGCTCAAGGTGTTCTTTGGCGCCTGCGCGGGGGTGGGCAAGACCTTTGCCATGTTGTCCGCCGCGCGGGCGGCACAGGCGCAGGGGCTGCTTGTCACCATTGGCGTGGTCGAGACACACGGCCGCACCGACACCGAGGCGCTGACCACCCAACTGCCCCGCCTGCCGCTGCGCGCCCTGCCCTACAAAGACCGCACGCTGCCCGAGTTTGATTTGGACGCCGCCCTGGCCTGGGGTGCAGCACACCCCAAGGGCCTGGTGCTGCTGGACGAACTCGCGCACAGCAACGTGCACGGCTCGCGCCACCCCAAGCGCTGGCAAGACGCCGAAGAACTGCTGGCGGCAGGCATCGACGTGTGGTCCACCATGAACGTGCAGCACCTGGAGAGCCTGAACGACATCGTCAGCGGCATCACCGGCATCCGCGTGTGGGAGACGGTGCCCGACCAGTTTTTTGACGCCGCCGACGAAGTGGTGGTGGTGGACCTGCCGCCCGACGAGCTGCTGGCGCGCCTCAAAGCCGGCAAGGTCTACCTGCCCCAGCAGGCCGAGCGCGCTGCCGCCAACTTCTTTCGCAAAGGCAACCTGCTGGCCCTGCGAGAGTTGGCCCTGCGCCGCACTGCCGACCGGGTGGACGACGAAATGCGCGCCTACCGCAGCGCCAGCACCAGCACACCCACCGCGGTGTGGCCCAACCGCGAAGCTTTGCTGGCCTGCGTCGGCGCGGGCGACAACGCCGAAAAAGTGGTGCGCAGCTGCGCCCGCCTGGCTGCCCAGCTCGACCTGCCCTGGCACGCCGTGCACGTGGAAACACCCGAACAGCAAGGCCAATCGGCAGCGCTGCACCCGCAGGTGGAGCGCACCCTGAAAATTGCACAGCAACTGGGCGCCACGGCCTGCGCCGTGCTGCCCGCCGCCCAGCCTGCGCAGGCCCTGGTGCGCTATGCGCGCGAGCACAACCTGGTGCGCGTGGTGATGGGCCGCAGCGCCCGCCGCTGGCCGTGGCAAACCACGCTGGCCGAGCAAATTGGCCAACGCGCCAGCGACCTTGATCTGCTGCAGGTGGGCATGCTGACGGGCCGCAGGGGCAGCACCGACGGCACCAAACCTGCCTCCCGCATTTCCCCTGCCACCACGCGCGCGCCCTTCTGGCCTGGCTACATCGCCGCAGCCCTGGCCTGCTGCATTGCCGCCGTCATCGCCACACCGCTGGCCAACGTGCTGGAGCTGACCAACATCGTCATGCTGTTTTTGCTGGTGGTGGTGGGTGTGGCGCTGCGTTTTGGTCGCGGCCCAGCCATCATGGCCGCGTTTCTGGGTGTGGGGTTCTTTGACTTTTTCTTTGTGCCGCCCCGTTTCAACTTCGCGGTGAGCGATGCGCAATACGTCGTCACCTTCGCCGTCATGCTGGTGGTGGCCCTGGTGGTGGGCCAGCTCACCGCCGGGCTCAAGGTGCAGGCCGAGGCCGCTACCGAGCGCGAGCACCGCGTGCGCAGCCTGTATGACATGGCGCGAGACCTGTCGGCCGCGCTGCTGCCCGAGCAGGTGGCCGAGATTGGCGCACGCTTCATCACCGGCGAGTTCAGCGCTGGCAGCACGCTGGTGGTGGCCGACGACGACAACCGCCTGCAGGTGCTGCCCGGTGGCACCGCCCCCGTGGACATGGCCGTGGCGCAATGGGCGTTTGAGCGCGGCGAGCCTGCAGGCCGGGGCACGGACACCTTGCACTCCAGCCCCACGCTGGTGCTGCCGCTCAAGGCGCCGATGCGCATCCGTGGCGTGCTGGTCGTTGCCATGCCGCAGGGACAGGTGCCGGGCGTCGAGCCGCGCCGCCTGCTGCAGACCTGCGCCTCGCTGCTGGCCATTTCGCTCGAACGCATCCACTACATCGACGTGGCGCAAAAGAGCACGGTGCAGATCGAGTCCGAGCGGCTGCGCAACTCGCTGCTGTCGGCCATTTCGCACGACCTGCGCACGCCGCTGGCCTCATTGGTCGGTCTGGCCGAATCCCTGGCCATGGTGCAGCCGCCCCTGCCCGCCCACCAGCAAGAGCTGACTGGCGCCATCCAGCAATCGGCCCAGCGCATGAGCGCGCTCGTCAACAACCTGCTGGACATGGCCCGGCTGGAGGCCGGGGCCGTGCAACTCAACAACGCTTGGCAACCGCTGGAGGAGGTGGTGGGCAGCGCCCTGGCCGCCAGCGCCCCGGCCATTTCAGCGCACCAAATAGACGTGCATCTGCCCAGCGACCTGCCACTTTTGCAAATCGACGCCGTGCTGATGGAACGCGTACTGGTCAACCTGCTCGAAAACGCCGCCAAATACACCCCTGCAGGTACCACCATCCACATCAGGGCGCAGGCGCAGAGCGACGCGGTGGCATTGACCATCACCGACGAAGGCCCCGGCCTGCCCAAAGGACGGGAAGAGCTGGTGTTCGAAAAGTTCGAGCGTGGCGCCCGCGAAAGCGCCACGCCCGGTGTGGGCCTGGGGCTGGCGATTTGCCGCGCCATCGTGCAGGCCCATGGCGGCAGCATTCGGGGCGATACGATGCTGGACGCCCAAGGCCAGGCCACCGGTGCGCGCTTCACGCTGCTGCTGCCACGCGGCACACCGCCCACAGACCTGGGGATCGACGCCGCCGTGTGACCCCTTTGCGCCAGAATTTTCAGCCACGCCATGACCGACCTGCCCACCCACATCCTCATCGTTGAAGACGAAGCCGACATCCGCCGCTTTGTGCGCCTGACGCTGGAGACCGAGGGCCACACCGTGCACGAAGCCGCCACCTTGCAACGCGGGCTGATCGAGGCGGGCACCCGCCGCCCCGACCTGGTGGTGCTGGACCTGGGACTGCCCGATGGCGACGGTGTGGACCTGATCCGCGACCTGCGCACCTGGTCGGCCATGCCCATCATCGTGCTGTCGGCCCGCAGCGCCGAGGCCAGCAAGATCGCCGCGCTGGACGCCGGGGCCGACGATTACCTGGTCAAGCCCTTTGGCTCCGGCGAGCTGATGGCCCGCGTTCGCGCCCAATTGCGCCGCAGCGCACAGCAACGGGCCCAGGGTGACCCAGGCGCCAGCGGCGGCGAGCCTGTCATTGCCTTTGGTGACGTGGTGGTGAACCTGGCCCGGCGCAGCGTAGAGCGCTGCACGGAAAAGGATGGCAGTGAGGCGCTGCACCTCACCCCCATTGAATACAAGCTGCTCACGCACCTGGCCTCACAGCCCGACCGCGTCATCACCCACGCCCAGCTGCTCAAGGCCGTGTGGGGGCCGGGCCATGCCGAAGACACGCACTACGTGCGCGTGCACATGGCCAACCTGCGCAAAAAGGTGGAGCTGAACGCATCCATGCCCCGGCACCTGGTGACCGAGGCGGGGATCGGCTACCGATTCGTGCCGTAAATTCTGCTCACGATTTATCGGGGGCCGCGCTGCGTATCGCACGCTCCCCAGCCGCGCGCAGCCGATCCCTCAATGACGCGGGCTCTAGCACCTCGAACTCAACATCCAACGCCATCAGCCAATAGACCAGCCAATCGCTGGCACCACATTCCAGCTCGCACCGGGCGCCGCCCTCCAGCGACGAGATCACCCCCACGGACGGCGGAATGCGGCGGGCCATCTCCACAAACGGGGCATGCAACACCACGCGCGCCTGGCCGGCATGTGGGGCCGCGGTGATAGAGCGCGCGACATAGGCCTTGAGATCCCCCCCGTCGGGCCCCTGGCGCGGGGGGCAGTGCACGCCAACCTGGGGCTGCCCCACCATGCGATCGATGCGGAAGGTGCGCCAGTCGCAGCGCCCCCTGTCCCAGGCCACCAGATACCAGCGCATACCGGTGTGCACTACGCCCTGCGGTTCCACGGCGCGTTGGGTGGCGCGCCCTTGTCCGTCTTCGTACGAAAAATCGACCCGCAACTGGTCACGGCAGGCCGACGCGAGTGTGGCCAGCAGCGATGCTTCCACACGTGGACCGACGCAGTCCATGGGCAAGATGTTGGACCGCAAGGCATCCACCTGCTGGCGCAGCCGCAGTGGCATGGCCTGCTCCAGCTTGACCAGGGCGCGCAAGGCCGGCTCCTCGATGCCGCCCACGGCACCCGCGGTGGCGGTGCGCAGCGCAATCGACACGGCCAGGGCTTCTTCATCGTCCAGCAACAAGGGCGGCAGCGCCTGCCCCGCACGAAAGGCATAGCCACCCGCCACGCCGCTGCTGGCCTGCACCGGGTAGCCCAGTTGGCGCAGGCGGTCGATGTCGCGCCGCAAGGTGCGCGGGTGCACCTCCAGGCGCTCAGCCAGATCGGGCCCCAGCCAGTGGCTGCGGGTCTGCAACAAGGACAGCAGGCGCAAAAGCCGGGTGGATGAGGTCAGCATGCCGCGACTGTAGCGCGCATTGAGGGCCAAAACTGTCCGCAATGGCTCCTACAGTGGCGTCACCTTTGAACCGGTTCTTATTCACCACCCCAAGGAGTTTTCATGTCCATCGTCCTGTATTGGCACCCCCTGTCGAGCGCCACCCCCATCGCCTGCGCCCTCACCGAACTGGGCGTGCCCCATGAGCGCGTGAAGATCGACATCCGCACCGGCGAGCAGCACCGCCCGGAGTACCTGGCCCTGAACCCCAACGGCAAGGTGCCCGCGATAACGGTGGACGGCGCTCCCCTGTTCGAAGCCTTGGCCATCCATTTGTGGCTCGGTCATCGCTACGGCATTGAACGGGGGCTGTGGCCCGCTGGGGGCACGCCTGAGGCACTCCAGGCCCTGTCGTGGTGCACCTGGGCCTACGTGACCTACGGAACGGTCACGACACGTTTGTTTTTGGCCACCCAGGGCGAGGAAGCCCTGCGCAGCCCCGTGCAGGCTGAAGCTGCAATGCGGGGGCTGAACGAGCTTCTGGCGCTGCTGAATACGCGCCTGGCAAACCAGGCCTGGATGCTGGGCGCCGACTATTCGCTGGTGGACCTGGTTGTGGGATCGGTGCTGGGCTACAGCGTGTACCTGGGTGCGCCTGTCAATGCGCATCCGCATGTGCAGGCCTGGCTCGCCAAAGTCCAAGCGCGCCCGGCCATGAAGATCGACGGCTGACGCGGTGCAGCAGCCTTATCGGCGATCAGGGTGACCGAAACGGGCGCGGGCTAGTGCTCCGCGCCCTTGTCGCCGTCGCCATGCGCCGCAGCGCGCACCACACGCCCAATGCTCAGCCCTTGCACCAAAATCGAGAACACCACCACGCAATAAGTGAGCGTGAGCACGATGTCGCGCTGTGGCCCCGCAGGCAGCGACAGTGCCAGCGCCACGGAAATCCCCCCGCGCAGGCCGCCCCACACCAACACGCGCTCGGAGCCCTGCGGCAAATTCAACCACCGTGCCCCAGCGCGCACCGGCAAGCCCACCGTCAGCCAGCGCGCCGCCAGAGCCACCAGCACTGCGCCTGCACCGGCCAGCAGCAGCGGGACCGAAAACGAAATCAGCAGTACCTCCATGCCAATCAGCACGAACAGCACGGCATTGAGGATTTCGTCAATCAGCTCCCAGAACATGTCCACATAGCGGCGTGTGGTGTCGGACATCGCCCGGGCCCGCCCGCCGTTGCCCACCATCAAGCCGGCCACCACCATGGCCAGTGGCCCGGAGACATGCAGATGCGACGCCAGGGCGTAGCCGCCCACCACGGCGGCCAGGGTCAACATCACCTCGATCTGGTACTGGTCGATGGTTTTGAGCAGCCACACCGTGACCCACCCCAACACGAGGCCCAGCACGATGCCACCGCCCGCCTCTTGCGCCAGCAGCGACGCGCCTTGTGCCGCCGTGGGCAGGCCGCCACTGGCGAGCACCCCCAGCAGCAACGAGAACAACACCACACCCACACCATCGTTGAACAACGATTCGCCGGAGATGACCAGCTCCAACGACTTGGGCGCCCCGGCGGACTTGAGAATGCCCA
>RCMZ01000715.1_pt1 | contig 14438 bp, 16 predicted proteins | sample 2041141 | NCBI WGS metagenome assembly RCMZ01 (sample SAMN09708263, study PRJNA481090) | Wastewater metagenome, whole genome shotgun sequencing project. | biome: sewage; isolation source: Davis station wastewater (DW) | place: Antarctica: Davis Station | collected 2010-03-01
GGAAAGTTCCGGCGTTGAACACTCATCAGACACTCCTCTCCAGCTCCGAAAAGCTAGCATGGGTGTCCACCAAAACGAGGGAGGATCACAGCAACGCCAGCCTGGGTTGATAGATGAAGCCGAGTCCAGACTCCGCCGCTGAAAATGTCGATCGCGCCTCAGTCATTCCGGACGGGCGCCGCGCCGCACAGCATCCAGTTCCCTGTTCTTCACGTCGACTCCCCCAACCTTTGCCGTGATCATGGATGCAACTTAAGCCCGAAACAACAGCGTCGTTCGAACGGCTCTTCAGGTTCAGGTCCGGGCGCCTGTCGCCGTCCAAGAGCGACGAGTCCGTCTGCCCATCGGGTTCACCTCCCCACCTCCACGTAACATTTTGCATGGAATTTAAACCAAATACGTTGCACTGTCGGCGAAGCGCTCCAACATCAGCGTTCGGAGGTGGTCATGTCGGCCCTGAATGATCTGAAGAAGCGGCTGCGACCTGGTCAGGTCTATCGCCGCCAGGACCTCGAGAAATGGTCCAACGCGGTGGACCGTCATGTGCGGCAGCTGCTTGACGAAGGCCGGCTCGAGAAGGTGTCCGGAGGCGTCTACATGGCCCCGCGCCAGACCCGTTTCGGCAAGGCGCCCGCCCGCCCGGAGAAGCTGGTCGAGGCGTTTCTGAAGGACGACCGGTTCCTGATGGTGTCCCCCAGCGCCTTCAACGGCCTCGGGGTCGGTTCGACGCAGCTGTACAACGAGCCGGTGGTCTACAATCTCAAGCGTCACGGCCGGTTCAAGCTCGGCGGCCGGACCTACGACTTCCGCAAGAAGTCCTCGGTCCCGGCGCGCCTCACCCAGGAGGTCTTGCTGGTCGATCTGCTGCAGACCATGGACCGGCTGGCGGAGGACAAGGCCGAGCTGTTGCCTCGGGCTTTGGAGCGCGCGCGATCCATGGATCCTGTTCGTCTTGCCAAGGCGGCCCGCGATTTCGGCTCGGTTCGCGCCGGCCGGCTCGTGAGCCAGGCGTTTCAGGCGGCCTGAGGGAGATGCCGTTTCTCCACGACACCAAGGACTTCGCCGCCCTGGTCGAGGTGGTCGGGGGCGAGATGGCGATCGACCCCGCCCTCGTCGAGAAGGACTACTGGATCATGCACGTCCTCTGGGGCCTGCAGCAGCTCGGCATGACCTTCGAACTCAAGGGCGGCACCTCTCTGTCCAAGGGCTACGGCCTGATCGACCGGTTCTCCGAGGACATCGACATCCTCATTCATCCGGTCGATGCGGTGCCCACGGGCCGCAACCACACCAAACCCGCCCATATCGACCAGCGACGCGCCTTCTTCGACGGCCTTGTGCCTCAACTCGCCATTCCCGGCATCGTCGAGGTCCTGAGGGACCATGCCTTCGACAACGACAGACTCTTCAGCGCCGGCATTCGTCTGATCTATCCGGAGCTGAAGGGCCTGCCGCAGGGCGTCAAAGCAGGCGTGCTTCTCGAAGCCGGCTTCGATCAGGTCTCTCCGAACGCGCCGCGCCTCATCTCCTCATGGGCCTGGGATCGAGCGAGCGCCGCCGGCGTCGAAGACCTGATCGACAACCGCGCGGTCGATGTCCGCTGCTACGACCCGGGCTATACGCTCGTCGAGAAGCTCCAGACCATCTCGACCAAATATCGCCGGCAGCAGGCGTCGGGCGAGATGCCGACCAACTTCATGCGCCACTATTACGACGTCTACTGTCTACTGGCCGATGAGCAGGTTCTCGGCTTCATCGGCACCGACGCCTATCTCGATCACAAGCGCGCGCGCTTTCCGGCAGGGGACGAGCCGGTCCTGCGCAACAATCCCGCCTTCGCCCTCACGGATCCGACGACCCGTAAGCGCTATGCCGAAGCCTACGACCTGACCCGGGCCCTCTATTACCGTGAACAGCCGAGCCTCGAGGCGATCCTCGCGCGGATAGACGCTCACCTCGACACGATGTGACCATGTCCGGAAGCGTCTCCTTCTCGTTTGATCCCCGCTTCCCCTTCAAGGACGTGGCGGCTCTCGGCCAGACACTACAAACCTCGGGCCACCTCGTCCCCGGCTTCATTCCGCCGTCCATCGGCTACCTCGACATCGCCGCACTTCGGTACGCCCAGGACCTTGAGGGCTGGATCCTCGTGGTCATGGCGGATCGCAACTTCATCTCCCGGATGGCCCAGGCCTGCCGCCTGGACGCCGGCACGCCGCCAGACGAAGCCCAGCTGTGGGCCGTCCGCCTGATGGCGTTCTGCAAGGCTATGGACCTCGACATCGATCCCACGATTTCCTTCCACGAACTGGCCCATATGCAGGGCGAGGCTGCCGCCCTCGACGAACTCGCTTGGTTCCGCGCGGCCGATCGGAGTGGAGACGCGCAGACTTGGCTCGACTTCGCGTTCGGTCGCACGTCATCGCTGACAGTCGCTGAACCGGCGCCGCGAGAGACGGCGAACCTCGCCAGGCCGCTGCGTCGCTGGAGTCGGAACTACCTGGCGGCCCTGAAGATCGCCAGCCTCGAACTCGACGACCTCAAACCCGCGGCCCGTTTCGAGCGCCTGATCGACTGGATGTACGAGGACTTCCAGTTCTGTGGTCCGGCCGCCATCTTCGCCGCCGTCTATTTCTCGGGGCGGCGGCCGCCGAGGATGATGAAGGGACTCCGCGGGAACGACAGGGCCAAGGCCCTCGCCGGCGTTCGAAACGCCGCCTGGGACATCACCTATCTCAGCTTCTTCGCCGACGCCGTCCGGGACAGCGAGGCGCGACAGGTCAGGACCATCCTGGCGACCCGCGACGACGCCCTCGCGGCGATCGCGCCCCTGGTGCTGCTCGGCCCCGAACCCGAGGAGGACCGGCCCAGCCTGGGCGAGGCGCTGCAACAGTGGTGGTCCGCGGTCGACGCCAGGCGCAACGCCGACCGCCTGATGACCTGCGCCCGGAAGGTTCAGGCGGAAGGCCCGCGCCCCCTCCCCCACGGCGCCGCGAGCATCGAGACCATGACGACTGAACTGGAAGCCCACATCCTCGCCGGCCGCCCGATCGCGGATTAGCCCTTCGCCTCAGCCGTCGCGGGGTCTTGCGGCGACCGTGTAGAAGGGATCAGCCTCCTCGAATGCCGGCTGCATCGCCTTCGTCCTGTAGAGTCCGCAGTTGATGAGTTCCGCGACGCCGGGATCGAAAAGCGCGATATTGAATCCGTCGGGGCCGAAATTACTCCGGTAGACGACGCCATCGAGCCCCGCATGCTTGAACAGCTCCGCGAGAATTTGGGTGGCCGTGTAGTCCGCCTGATCATCAGACCGCGTCATGGGCTCCGCGAACGCCTGATCAATGTGCCTCCAGACGGCGTCGGCGCGCGCTTCAGGCGCCGGCTCCTGAAAATGGAACGGAATGCCGGTATGGTGCCGGGAACAGTCAACGACGGTCAGCTCGCGCTGCGTCCTGAATTGCCCGACAGAGACGAGCGATCCGATCCACGGACGCACCTCCGACATGGCGGTCTCCATTGAGGTTGCGACATAAAGGCAGGGGATTCCGCGCGGGTTCGCCCGACCGTCCCAGGCTCGCCCGGGCAGGGGCTTCATACGCTCCGCCGGATAGGCGCAGGGAATTTCCTCGTCGTAGTCGGAGCCCATGGGCCGCCAGGCGTGACCGAGCTGCGCGCGCCAATACAGTTGGCCGGCAGGAATGGTCACACGTCTCGATGCGCTGGTCTCGAGCACAGCGGCGAGAAAGGCCTCGGTCTCCGACGTCCGCACATAGCGAAGTTCGCGACCGACAGACCGCTGGAAGTTCCAGTATCCGCGCCAAGTCGCGAACACCCCATACCGCTCATCCGTCGCCATTCCCGCCCTCCTCGCGCATAAGCACGGTCTCGAACCCAAGAGGACGACGTGTCAACGCTCGACGATTGGCGAAGCCTGTGTGATCGCCTCCATGCCGGGGGCGCGGCAACAGGCTTAAAGCCGCATTTCCAAGGATAGGCCGTGACGATCAAACACCCTGAATGGCATCCGCAGCGCGATCCGGAATTCGACGCGCGGATGGCCGTTGAGAGCGCGGCGCTTCTGCAGCAGCTCCGAACGGACCCTGTCTACGTACGCGAGAGCCTCGATGATCCGCGCCTTCTACATCGCCGCCTCTATGCGTCCTTCGCGCCGCCGACGCATCCCGAATACGCCGGAGTCTATCGCGGCGCTCCGGGCACCTCGCTCGCCTTGCGGATCATGGGCGGTCCGAGCGTCATCGTGGATGGCCAGACCTTCAACTTCATGGAGCCGGCGGCCGTGCCCCGGGCCATGGCCGGTCTCATCGAGACGGTCCGGGATCGGATGGACACCCTCTCCCAACCTTGGGACCAGCTGGTGACCCTGTCCTATCTGTTCAGCCAGTTCGGCTTCATTCACCCGTTCCTGGATGGAAATGGCCATGTGCAGCGGTCGCTCTTCGCCGCCGCGGCCCTTGAGATGGGCTTGCCGCTTTCCAACCGGTTCGCGATCCACCCGCGCTCCTATGACTTCTTGCTCGCCCACGCGCTCGAGAACTACAGCCGGCGCCCGGATCACCGGCCCCAGTGGCTGAGCGCCGTCGCGGAGTACATCGTCCAGTGGCTCGACGGGCCTTTCGACGCGCCCGGCATGGGCATGGCGCCCCCGGAAGACCTCTGAACACCGACAGAGGCCCGATTCAATCTGGGTCCGACGACCGCCCGAATATCCGGCGAAGCTTGTTCTGTTGCCATTCCGGCAGGCGGAGGTCGCCTTCGACCAGTTGAAGATCGCGCAAATGCGCCCACCAGGTTTCGGGCAGCGATCCGAACCGGTTGACGCTGAGACCCGGGTCGGCGGTTCCTTCCACGCCATATCGCAAGATCCATCCGGGAGGACTGTCCTCGTCACCCTCCTCCCATTCCAGGGTGACCCGTCCTCCCGGCCACTCGCCGTCCGCGAAACGGGAGTGCTTCGCGGTGTTGGCGATCGCCTCGCACATCGCCTGCGCGGGCACGGCCGCCCTCAGGTCAATGTCGAAACCCTTCTTGTCGAAGGCCAGGCCCGACGCCCTGGCTTTGCTTCGGGCCGCCGTCTCCGCCCAGTTCCGAAGAGAGGTCGCGGCGATACAGACGTTGATGGCCGCATAGGCCAAGGGCTGCTGCTCGTGCGGATAACCGACCTGAATGTCGCGGAAGACGTCTACATCCCAGGCCAGTTTCGCCCACATCGCGGCGACGTCGCCGACAATAGCGGTGTGTCGTATCGGATGCTCGCCGGAGCGTGGAATTCTAGGCGCCAAGACAAAGGCCTCCGGCTGTAAGCCGAGCCTGAGATATCGGCTGACGACGACGCTCTCGGAAGATCACGTCTTGGTCTGGATCTTTGGGTCCACGGGAAGGACGGTCGCGAGAACATTTGCTCGAAAACGGTCGTTGAACGCATCCCGCAAGTTCGGAGCGACCTGCAGAGGCACCGCCTCGACGCCTTGGTCACGGAGCCATGAATACCGATGCCGGCCGTCGATGAAGCAGACACGGTCTTCGTCGAACGTGGCGTCCATCATCCAGCAGTGACGGTGAAGCTCGAACCAACGACCCACGCGGGCATAGCGATCATCCTGGCCATTGGCCCCGCCCGGAACGATATACTGGTCCGTCAGCCGCCACGCCTGATCAAAGGCGGCGACATCGACCCAAACGACCGCGTCCGGCGCTTCATCCTCCCACCCCTGGGCGAACGGTTTGTATTCCCAAAGAATGACCTGTTCGCTCATCATCAACCGCTCTGCGTCAGCAAAATGCGCCCTCTAGAAAGCCTGCGCCTGGACGGGGTCAATCCTGAGCCGTCCAAGCGCAATCCTATCTACTCCAACAATCGCGACGGCTTTTTGCCGATCACTCGCAGAGACGTCTTCCGGAACGGCCTCCCTGCGAGCATCTTTCTGGCGTCACATAGATAGTCGGTTTCGGTGACTGGTCTGGATACGCTCCAGCCGCGACTATTGCTGAGTCCGATCGCGCCTAGTCCTGGTCGAGGTTTTAGCGTGCCGTCGGCGGAGGCCGCCTCGAACATCCGACGGGCAAGGGCGCGCTCGTCGAGGGTGTAAGGTTTGATTTTCGACATTCTGTTTCCGTTTCGGGCTTGATTAGAAAACCCACGGAGAGACTTCACACACGGCGCCCCTCCAAGGGCTCGCCGGTTAACCTCTGAAGAGGAGAACGGGACCTCGACTAGGGTCAAGGCGGACAGCGGGCTGTCCTGCGAAGCCCGTTTCACATAGTCGGCAGGCGGCCTTGATCAAGAGGGCGCCGCCTTCTTGATCGCGTCAGCCGCCCGCTCGGCCCAATCCCAAGCCCGCTCGAGCGCAGTCCAAAACCGCGCCGAAACCTGCGGATCGTCGGCCTCATCTCGGCCGCCCCGCACGGCCTTGTGTTGTGGAGGTTCAGGGCCGGCCGCAGGCGGGCAAGGACTGCCGAGCCGCGAAAAGACCATGGCGCTGGTGGTCGCTTGGTCGCCCTGTGACTGAGCTGTCATGTCATTCGTTCGCCGACCTACCGTTACCATTGACATCCTGCATCTCTGATCCTCGTGGAGGCGCGTCCGCGCAGCTCCCGGCCCGCCTCTATTTTGCATCCAATTTGTTGCTTATTGCATTCATAAGGTCTAGACAGAGTGCAGGCCGCCGCAGAGTGGCCCGTACCCTGCGAGGATCCGACAATGTCAGCCGACCCCATCAAGATCATCGTGCCGACCGGCTCGCTCGGGGCCGGGGCGCTCGAGGAGGAGGTCCGCTACGGCATCGCCCAGGGCGCCCACGCCATCGCCACCGACGCGGGATCCACGGACAGCGGCGCGGCCTATCTGGCGCTGGGCATTTCCAAGAACAACAAGGGCTCGGTCAAACGCGACCTGAAGATCCTGATGAAGGCCGGCGCCGAGGCGGGCATCCCCGTCATCATCGGCACCAGCGGTCAGGCCGGCGGCGACAGGAACCTGGACTGGACGCGCGACATCGCGCTCGAGGTGGCCGCAGAGCTGGGCATCTCGCCCCGCATCGCCCTGCTCTATTCCGAACAGGACAAGACGACGTTGAAGGCCCTGAACGCCAAGGTGAAGATCACACCTCTGGCGCCGCTCGGTGCGCTGGATGACGCCACCATCGACGCCTGCGACCACATCGTCGCCGCCATGGGCCCCGAGCCCTACATGGCCGCGCTGCGGGGCGGGGCCGACATCATCCTGGGCGGCCGCACGACCGACACGGCGGTCCTGGCCTGTTTCGCCCTGCTTCACGGAGCGCCCCAGGGGCCGTCGTGGCACGCGGGCAAGGTCGCCGAGTGCGGCGCCCAGTGCACCGTCTATCGCGATCGCGGGTCCGGCGTGCTGATCTCGATCGGTCAGGACGGCTTCGAGGTCGAACCGCTGACCCAGAACAACCGCTGCGACCCCGAAAGCGTCTCGGCCCATATGCTTTACGAGAACAGCGACCCCTTCCGGCTGACCGAGCCAGGCGGGGTGCTCGACGTCACCCAGGCGGTCTACACCCCGGTCGACGATCGCACGGTCAAGGTCACCGGATCGGTCTGGGAGCCCAGGCCCTATACGATGAAGCTTGAGGGCGCCGCTGCCAGCCGGTTCCAGACGGTCATGCTGATCGGCATCCAGGACCCGGATGTCCTGGCCCGCATCGACGAGTTCCACGACAAGATGCTGGGCGCCCTCTATCACCGGGTCCACAGCACCATCGGCGAGGCGGCGGGCGACTTCCACATTTCGCTGCGCATGTATGGCTGGAACGCCGTCTCGGGCGACACGCCGCCGCAGGGCACGCCGCCGCCGCGCGAGATCGGCGTCCTGTTCGTCGCCACCGCCGACAGCCAGGAAATGGCCTCGCAGATCGCCAAGGCCTGCAACCCGTATTTCTTCCACTTCCCGCTTTCGATGGACAAGGAGCTGCCGAGCTACGGCTTCGCCTTCACCCCCGCCGATATCGACCGGGGTCCGGTCTATGAGTTCAAGCTGAACCACGTGGTCCATGTCGACGACCCAATGGAACTGGTCCGCACCGAATGGATCGACCTGCGCAAGGTGGAGGCCGCCTGATGCCGACAGTGAACGACGTCTGCCACCATGTGCGTTCCAAGAACGCCGGCCCCTACTGGGTCACCTTCGACCTCTTCTTCAAGGATGCGGAGCGGTTCGAGCGCTACGCCGACAGCCCTGTCCTTGGGCCTCAACTGATCGAGCGGCTGTTCGGCGCCGACCCGGCCCTGGTCAAGCGGTTCGCTGTCCCGAGCCTGCACGTGGTCAAGATCTCCTACGCCCGGTCCTCGCCCCAGGGCGGAATGGTCGAGCGCGACATGCACTGCGGCCAGCAGTTCGTCCGGCTTCTGGACGTCGAACTGGACGCCCCGGTCGCCGCGTGATCCCCGTGGCCGGACTGAGCGGCGACTATGAGATCGGCGTACGGCCTGCCGACATCGATCACATGGGTCACGTCAACAACGCCGTCTATCTGACCTGGGTCCAGGACGCGGTCGTCCGCCACTGGGAACGGTTCGCCGACGCCGACGCCGTCGCCCGCCACCTGTGGGTCGCGCTGAAGCACGAGATCACCTACCGCCGCCCGGCCTTTCTGGAGGACGGCATCACCGCCACGGTGACCCTGGAGGCGGCGGCCGGCGCCCGCGCCCGCGCCCGCTTCCGCACCCTGATTCTGAGGGGCGAGGAGCTGATCGCAGACGTCACCTCGGTCTGGTGCGCCCTGGACGCCGCCAGCCGCCGCCCGATCCGCCTGCCCGCCGCGACCGTCGCCCGCTTCGCCGGCGCCGCCTGAAACAGGAAACCCCATGTCCGTCCCCAACCGCCGCGTCGTCGTCACCCAGCGCTTCTTCGACGCCGCCACCATCGCCTGGCTGGAGGAAAACGGCTGCGAGGTCGTCATTGCCGACCTGCCTGCGGGCAAGGGCGACGGCGATCTGAACCCGACCCAGCTGGAGGCCCTGCTGGCCGGGGCCGCGGGCTGGATCGTCGGCCACGCCCGGGTCACGCGCGATCTGCTGACGGCCCTGCCCGACCTGCGCATCATCTCCCGGCGCGGGGTGGGTTACGAGCGGGTCGACACCGCCGCCGTGCACGACCTGGGCCGGGTCGCCTGTATCGCCGCGGGCGGCAACGACGCCTCGGTGGCCGACCATACGATCGCGATGATGCTGGCCCTGGGGCGCCGCTTTCGCGAGAGCCAGGACCGGATGCTGGCCGCAGACTGGTCGATCCTGATGGGGACGGACCTCTATCGAAAAACGGTGGGGATCATCGGTCTGGGCCGGATCGGCCGCAGCCTGGTCCAGCGGCTACAGGGGTTCGAAGCCCGAATTCTCATCCTCGATCGGCTGGGGGATCGCGCCTACGCGGACGCCAACCGGCTCGCCACCGTGACGCTGTCCGAGTTGCTGGCCCAATCCGACTATGTCAGCGTCCATGCGCCCCTGACGCCCGAGACAAGGTTTCTGATCGATGCGGATGCGCTGGCCCTGATGAAACCGTCGGCCTTCCTGATCAACGCGGCGCGCGGCGGACTGGTCGACGACAAGGCCCTGCTCGACGCCTTGCAGTCCGGAGCCATCGCCGGCGCCGGTCTGGACACCTTCGTCAGTGAAAGCGATCCGACCTATCGGCCGATCTCCGACGCCCTTCTGGCCCTGCCCAATGTGGTCGCCACGCCCCACGCCGCCGCCTCGTCGCGCGAAGGCCTGGACCGGACAAACCGGGTGGCGGCGATGTGCGTCGTCGATGTTCTGGACGGACGAACCCCGCCCGCGGACTGCGTGATCGCCGACGGGCGCGCCCTGATCCCGGCATGAACCCGACAGGCCCCCAGCCGTCCGGAGACCCCGCCGCCGTCCTGCGCCGCCTGTTCGACGCCGCCGTCCAGGCCGCCCTGCCCGCCCATGTCGTGGCGGCCCATCTGCCCGAACCGCCGCCCGGCCGCACCGTGGTCGTGGGCGCCGGCAAGGCCGCCGCCGCGATGGCCGGGGCGGTCGAATCTGTCTGGCGCGGCCCCCTGTCGGGACTGGTCATCACCCCCTATGGCCACGGCGCCCCCTGCCGCCAGATCGAGGTGGTCGAGGCGGCCCATCCGGTGCCGGACCAGGCCGGGCTTGCGGCCACCGCCAGACTGATCGCGCAGCTCGAGGGCCTGACCGCCGACGACCTGGTGCTGTGCCTGCTGTCTGGCGGCGCCTCCGCCCTGCTCGCGGCGCCGGCGCCGGGCGTGACGCTGGCGGACAAACAGGCGGTGACGCGGGCCCTTCTGCGCAGCGGGGCGACGATCGCCGAGATCAACTGCGTGCGGAAACACCTGTCGGCGGTGAAGGGCGGCCGCCTGGCCCGGCTCGCGGCCCCGGCCCGGGTCGTGACGCTGGCCATCTCCGACGTGCCTGACGATGATCCTTCCACGATCGGGTCCGGCGCGACCGTGCCCGATCCGACAACCCGGCAGGCCGCGCTAGGCATCCTGGAACGGGATCTCGCCGAGATTCCCGACGCGATCCGGGCCCGCCTTCTGGACCCCGCGTCCGAAACCCCCAAGCCGGATCCGGATCATCCTGCGGACGTCCGCATCATCGCCTCCCCCGCCAGGGCCATGGCCGCCGCCGCAGACCTGGCCCGCAGCCTGGGCTATGAACCGCTTGTCCTCGGCAGCGATCTGGAGGGCGAGGCCTCCGTTGTCGCACAGGACCACGCAGCGCGCATCCGCGCCATCCTGGCGGGCGATGGCCCGGTCTCTCCACCCTGCGCCATCCTGTCCGGCGGCGAGACGACGGTCGCCGTCCGGGGATCGGGACGCGGCGGCCGCAACGGCGAGTTCCTGCTGGCCCTCGCCATCGCCCTGAATGGAGCACCCGGCGTCCACGCCCTGGCCGCCGACACGGACGGGATCGACGGATCCGAGGACAATGCCGGCGCGATCATCGGACCGGACGTGCTGGACACAGCCCGGCGCCTGGGCCTGTCGGCGCCCGACCGGCTGGCGGACAACGACGCCTACGGCTTTTTCGCCGGTGTCGGTGGCCTGGTCGTGACCGGCCCGACCCGCACCAACGTCAACGATTTTCGGGCCATCCTGATCGACCGGCCCGGCCCCTCGTCTCAGGATCCCGCATGACCCAGGACCGCCACTATCGCATCGCCGTCATCCCGGGCGACGGCATCGGCAAGGAGGTCGTGCCGGAAGGCCTGCGCGCCCTGGAGGCCGTGGCCGCCCTGTACGGTTTCACCCTCGCCTTCGACCATTTCGACTTCGCCACCTGCGACTACTATCTGAAGCACGGCAAGATGATGCCCGACGACTGGAAGGCGCGGATCGGCGGTCACGACGCCATCTTCTTCGGGGCGGTCGGCTGGCCCGAGACGGTGCCGGACCACATCAGCCTGTGGGGCTCGCTGATCCAGTTCCGACGCGAGTTCGACCAGTACGTCAACCTGCGCCCGGTCAAGCTGATGCCGGGCGTGCCCAGCCCCCTGGCGGGCCGCGAGCCCGGCGACATCGACTTCTATGTCGTGCGCGAGAACACCGAGGGCGAATACTCCTCCATCGGCGGCAAGATGTTCCCCGGCACGGATCGGGAAATCGTCATGCAGGAGACGGTGATGACCCGCACGGGCGTCGATCGCATCCTGAAATACGCCTTCGAGCTGGCGCAACGCCGCGAGAAGAAACACCTGACCTCGGCGACCAAGTCCAACGGCATCTCGATCACCATGCCCTACTGGGACGAGCGGGTGGAGGCGATGGCGCCGGCCTATCCCGAGGTGCGCTGGGACAAGTATCATATCGACATCCTGACGGCCCATTTCGTCCAGCATCCGGACTGGTTCGACGTGGTCGTGGCCTCCAACCTGTTCGGCGACATCCTGTCGGACCTGGGCCCGGCCTGCACCGGTACCATCGGCATCGCCCCGGCCGCCAACATCAACCCGGAGCGGACCTTCCCGTCCCTGTTCGAGCCGGTGCACGGCTCGGCGCCAGACATCGCCGGGCAGTGGGTCGCCAATCCCGTCGGCCAGATCTGGTCGGCGGCCCTGATGCTGGACCACCTGGGCGAACGCGAGGCGGCGGCGGCCATCGTCGCGGCGATCGAACAGGTCCTGGCCGACCAGAGCCTGCGCACCCGCGATCTGGGCGGACCTCTGGGCACGGTCGACTGCGGCAAGGCCATCGCCGCCGCGATCGCGCCACCCACCCTCATCACCACAGGAGGACATCGACCATGACTGCACTTCTGAAAACGACCCCGGGCCTGCGCGATCAGGTGTCGCCCGAGGAATGGGCGGCGCGGGTCGATCTGGCGGCCGCCTATCGGCTGGTCGCCCTCTATGGCTGGGACGACCTGATCTTCACCCATCTGTCGGTGCGGATTCCCGGGCCGGAGCACCATTTCCTGATCAACGCCTACACCCACATGTTCGAGGAGATGACGGCCTCCAACCTGGTCAAGATCGACCTAGACGGAAACACGGTCGGCGACGCCCCCGGCGCCGTGAACCGCGCCGTGAACCGCGCCGGCTTCGTCATCCACTCGGCCATCCACGCCGCGCGCGAGGACGCCCAGGCGGTCATCCATCTGCATACGCCGCACGGCCAGGCCGTCTCGGCGATGAAGGAAGGCCTGCTGCCTCACACCCAGACGGCGATGATCGCCCACCACGATGTCGCCTATCACGACCATGAGGGCATCGCCGACGCCCTGGACGAGCGCGAGCGCATCGTTGCCGACCTGGGGGACCGGAACGCCCTGATCCTGAGGAACCACGGCACTCTGACGGTCGGGTCCAGCGTCGCCGAGGCCTTCCTGCGGATGTATTTCCTGGAACGGGCCTGCGAGGCCCAGGTGCTGATGCTCAGCGCGGGGCGCGCCGGTCTCAACGATCCGCCCGCCGAGGCGGTAGAGACGGTCAAGGCCCAGGCCCGCTCGCCCCAGGCCAGGATGATCGCCGAACACGTCGCCTGGCCCGCCCTGCTGCGCAAGCTCGACCGGATCGATCCCGGCTATCGCGACTAGACTCGCGTCGGTGTTTCCGGCGAGTCGGACCGGGCTGGCGTCCCCGCACGCTTCGCAAGCCATCGCGCCAGCACCGGCCCGACCGCCAGAACCATCAGGAACCGCACCAACTGGCCGCCCAGAATGAAGGGCAAGTCGACGGGGGTCGAGGTCGCGATGATCAGTATGGTGTCGGTCCCGCCGGGGCTGGTCGCGAGATAGGCCGACAACAGATCCACGCCGGTGATCGCGCTGACCCCCAGCGCAAGACCGCCGCAGCAGGCCAGCAGCGCCACCAGCAGCGCCAGGATGCGGGGCAACATTCGCGCGCTGTAGATCACTGCGGCCCGCGTGAAGCCGAGACCGATGCTCCACCCGACCACCGCATAGGCCAGGGCGGTGACGAGGACGGGCAGCTCCAGCCGCATCAGACCTGACCCGTGCAGGGCCGAGCCCAGCAGCATGGGGACGAGAAATATCCCCGCCGGGATGCGCGACACCTTGCCCAACCCACCGGCGGCGGCGGCGAAGGCCAGGGTCAGGATCACCGCTGCCGGGTCGTGGAACGCGAACCAGTCGGTCGACGGACGGTCGGGCGCCGCGCCGTTCAGATGGGCCAGCCCCATGGCCACGAGGGCCACCAGCAGCACGCGCAGATACTGGATCATAGCGACCAGTCGCCGGTCGCCGCCAAACGTTTCCGACATCAGGACCATGGCGGTCGAGGCTCCGGGCGCCAGCCCCCAGATCGCGGTCGTGCCGGGCAGCCAGCCGCGCGTCGTCATCACCCATCCGAACCCCATGGTGACGGCCAGGGTCGAGGCGGCCAGGGCCAGATAGACGGGTAGGTTCGCCAGAACGCCGGCATAGAATCCGGACGTGGCGGACAGGGCGATGACGCAGCCGACCAGGGCCTGGGCCCCGCCGAACACCAGCGGCGCCGGCCGGATCGTCGCGCCCTTCAGGCCGAAGGCGACGCCCACGACCATCGGCCCCAGCAAAAGGGCAGCGGGCGCCTGGATCGCCTGAAGCTGCTGCTCGGCTATTGGCCGGAAGTCCGCTACCAGGCCAGCCAGCAGGGTATTGCGTTACAGGAACTGCGGTTTTACCCCGTCGAAGGCAATGCCAAGTACCAGTTCATTCATGTCGCCTGCTCCGACACTGCCCAGGGGCACGCAGCCATCAGCCGCATCAATGACACCCTGCGCAACTTGCGCCATGAACGCCTGCCGGGGTTCTACGCTGCCTGGCTCGACCCGAAGATGCATGGCGAGTACCTGGAAGATGCCAAGGGGTTTTTCCAGAACCCGCAGGACCAGTAGTCAACCGGCCAAATTGCAGGCAAAAGAAACCCCGAGAAGTGGGGAGTCGACTCGGTGTTAAACGTGGTCTGG
>RCMZ01000717.1_pt1 | contig 14398 bp, 12 predicted proteins | sample 2041141 | NCBI WGS metagenome assembly RCMZ01 (sample SAMN09708263, study PRJNA481090) | Wastewater metagenome, whole genome shotgun sequencing project. | biome: sewage; isolation source: Davis station wastewater (DW) | place: Antarctica: Davis Station | collected 2010-03-01
CAGCGTCGTCTTGCCATGGTCCACGTGACCGATCGTGCCCACGTTGACGTGGGGCTTGGTACGTTCGAACTTACCTTTTGCCATTTTTCCGACTCCGAAAAAAATCTAGACCAACAAAACAGTATGCAAGCGCAAAAAATCCAAAGCACCAAAAATGGTGCCCATGGCGGGAATCGGACCCGCGACCTCTCCCTTACCAAGGGAGTGCTCTACCACTGAGCCACATGGGCAACTTGACACCGCTTGCGCAACACCAAAATTTCCAACTCGCAAAACCAAATCAACAAGCAGCAACAATGGAGCGGGAGACGGGAATCGAACCCGCGTCATTAGCTTGGAAGGCTAGGGTTCTACCATTGAACTACTCCCGCAATTAGCTCGCATTTTTGCAAACCAACCTGCCAAGCGAGACCGAGTTCCAGCTGTCACTACTTATCAATTGGTGGAGGGGACTGGATTCGAACCAGTGTAGGCGTAAGCCAACAGATTTACAGTCTGCCCCCTTTAGCCACTCGGGCACCCCTCCGGAGAATTTCGAATTATAGCACTATTTTTTCAATCATTCGCAAATCGAATCTTCTTTTCTTATCTGCCGATGTTTGACCCTCGCCCGGGAAACATCAACCTTTGGTGCGGCTGGCGGGGATCGAACCCACGACCCTTGGCTTCGGAGGCCAATACTCTATCCACTGAGCTACAGCCGCTAATTGCAAATAAAACAGCTTTGAATTATCGCACGCCGAACGACGTCCACCTACTCATCCAACTTCATGACCCAAAGACGGCGCCGGCAGAGACAACCCAAGCCCCACCAAAAATGCATCTGTGCTCGCCGTTCCCACCGTCAAAAGATCAAACCCCCCCTCTCCAAGAATCCAACCACGAATCAAGCCATCAAACAGCGCATGCAAGCCGATGGCGGCATCCATCGGCGTCAGACGCAATGGCACCCCATGCAAATTCACCGCCGCTTCAAAGTCGCGAGCCAACTGGAGCGTGAAAGCATCGGAGGCTGCCAGATGCCGCTCTCGCAAGCCCATCAAATCAGTCACGTACTCCACCTTGTAAAGCGCGATCTCAAACACCCTTCTGGTCCGCTCATCCGACACCAAACTGCTCAGCACCGTTCTCATGACCGCTCTCAACCGCTGCACCGGATCAGAACAGCCACTCGACTCAAGGCCACCAAACCCTTGCTCCAGGGGCAAAGTCACCCGATCCATCATCGCACCAAACAGATCTACCTTGTCTTTGAAATGCCAGTAAATAGCACCCCGAGTGGCACCTGCGGCCAAAGCAATATCCCCCAGTGATGCACGGGACACACCCTTCTCACGAAACACACGCTCAGCCGCATCAATAAGGCCATTCCGCGTTGCAATCGCATCCTCCTTCGTCCGACGCGCCATGACACCTCTCCTGGTTGACAAAAGACAAAACACCCGATCCACGGGCGTTTGTAATTATACATTCATGATTGTATGTATAATTTTTGATTCTTACGCTCAGAATCACGCAGCGGGCCTCTGGGCCCGGCTTGCGCTGATCACCCGCTTATTTATTGATGCAAATCAAAAGGACCTCCATGCCCAAACTGCGTGACGCATCCGGCACCCCTCCCCATCGCACCCCCTACGCCCCCAGAACATGGACCTTGGCGACAGTAGGGTTGGCTGTAGCCTTGCTGGTTTCAGCCTGTGGGAAGGGGGCAGAACAATCTGCTCCAGCGGGCGCTCAGAAAATGCCGCCAGTGGAAGTGGGTGTCGTTACGGCCACCCCCGGTGACGTGGGGCTCATCACCGAGCTGCCTGGGCGCGTGGAGGCTTCGCGCGTTGCGCAAGTGCGTGCGCGCGCTGCGGGCATCCTGCAGCAGAGAGTTTTTAAAGAAGGCAGCGACGTCAAGGCGGGGCAAACGCTCTTTCTGATTGATCCAGCGCCTTATGCCGCAGCCTCGGAAAGCGCGCGCGCCAGCCTTGCCAAGGCAAACGCCAACCTCGCCCAAGCCAGCGCCCAACTGGACCGTTACCGCCCCCTTGTTGCCGCCAATGCGATCAGCAAACAAGACTATGTCAATGCGGACGCCGCAGAGAAACAGGCGCAGGCGGACGTTGCCGCCGCGAAAGCATCGGTTCGCACCGCAGACATTAATTTAGGCTATGCCCGCGTGACGTCTCCGATTTCCGGGCGCATCGGCCGGGCATTGGTCACCGAAGGCGCTCTGGTTGGCCAAGGCGAAGCCACAGCACTTGCGGTCGTTCAGCAAATTAATCCTGTCTACGTCAACTTCACGCAATCCGCGAGCGACGTATTTCAGCTGCGCCGAGCGATGGAAAGCGGTCAACTCAAACGTGCCGGCAACACCGAAGCAGCAAGCGTCAAGCTTCTTTTGGGCGATGGGACCGAGTACTCGCAGCCTGGCAAATTGCTGTTCACTGACTTGTCAGTCGATGCAACCACAGGCCAAGTCACCTTGCGTGCCGAGGTTCCCAACCCCAAGGGCGAGTTGCTGCCGGGTTTGTATCTACGCGTGTTGATTGAGCAGGCGCAAGCCAGCAACGCCATCACGCTGCCGCAACAGGCCGTCACACGTACGCAGCAAGGCGACACGGTCAAGGTTGTTGGCGATGACGGCCAAGTGTCTCCACGCACCATAAAAATCAGCGCCGCCCAAAACAATCGATGGGTGGTTCTGGACGGCATCAAGGCTGGCGAAAAAGTGATGGTGGACGGATTCCAAAAGCTCCAAATGCTGCCCCCTGGTACGCCAGTAAAACCGGTACCTTGGCAGGCTCCTGGCACGCCCGCCACCCCCGCAGCTGCGGCCGCCCCCGCCTCTTCTGCCTCAAAGCCATAAGAGGCAATCCAGCATGGCCAAATTTTTTATTGACCGCCCCATCTTCGCGTGGGTGATTGCGCTCTTCATCATGGTGATGGGTGGCGTGGCAATTACGCAGCTTCCAATTGCCCAGTACCCACCGGTCGCCCCACCATCCATTGTCGTCAATGCCTCATACCCAGGAGCCTCCGCCCAGACGCTTGAAGACAGCGTGCTGTCCGTCATAGAACGCGAAATGAACGGCTCACCTGGATTGATCTATATGGAGTCCGTGGCGCAGGCCGATGGATCAGGGAGCATCACGCTGAGCTTTCAAACCGGAACAAACGCGGATCTAGCGCAGGTGGACGTACAAAACCGTTTGTCGCGCGCCACGCCCAGACTGCCGGCGGCCGTCACGCAACAAGGCGTGAGAGTAGACAAATCGCGCTCTAATTTCTTGTTGTTCACGATGCTCTCGTCGACCAACCCAACCACAGACCCCGTCGCTCTGGGGGACTATGCATCCCGGAACGTTGTCCCTGAGTTGCAACGCATACCCGGCATCGGGCAGGCACAGTTGTTCGGCACGGAGCGCGCGATGCGCATCTGGATCGATCCCGCGAAGATGGTCAGTTTCAACCTCTCTGCCGCAGAAATCACAGCAGCCATCCGCGCGCAAAATGCCCAGGTCGCCAGCGGCACCATCGGTGACCTCCCGAACATCGCAGGCCAGGGGATTGCAGCCACGGTCGTCGTGAACGGGCAACTTTCCACCGTCGAGCAGTTTGGCAACATTGTCTTGCGCGCCAACAATGACGGATCCACCGTGCGCATCAAAGACGTTGCGCGCGTGGAATTGGGTGGCCAAGCATATGCCACCGTCGCGCGGCTCAACGGAAAGCCTGCCATTGGTATCGGCGTGCAGTTATCACCAAGCGGCAACGCCCTGGAAGCAGCCAAAGCGGTGCGGGCTCGAATGGATGAGCTCTCGCGCTATTTCCCCGAAGGTATGAGCTGGAGCATTCCGTACGACAGTTCACGCTTTGTAAGCATCTCTATCCGCCAAGTGGCGGAGACGCTCCTGGAGGCCGTTGCCTTGGTGTTTCTGGTGATGTTCCTGTTCTTGCAGAACTGGCGCTACACCATCATCCCAACCATTGTTGTCCCTATCGCCTTACTGGGCACCTTCGCAACCTTGTTGGCCTTGGGGCTGTCGATCAACGTGCTGACCATGTTCGGCATGGTGCTGGTGATCGGCATCGTTGTGGACGACGCTATTGTGGTGGTGGAGAACGTTGAGCGCATCATGAGCGAGGAAGGCCTTTCTCCACTTGAAGCCACTCGCAAAGCCATGCGGCAGATCTCCGGCGCCATCATTGGTGTGACGGTGGTGCTGATCTCTGTGTTTGTTCCACTGGCATTTTTTGCCGGGTCAACCGGCAATATCTATCGCCAATTCTCAGCGGTGATGGTTGCCTCCATCGGATTCTCAGCGTTCATGGCACTCTCGCTGACCCCGGCGTTGTGCGCTACGCTGCTCAAACCCGTGGAAGCGGGCCACCACCACGAAAAAGGCGGATTCTTCGGCTGGTTTAACCGCCGATTCGCAAGCACCGCCAAGGGCTATGAAAGCATGGTGGCGCGCATGCTCAAGCGCGCCGCCCGCTACCTGATCATTTACGCAGCCATTGTCGGCGCCGTCGCTGTTGTGTATATGCGGCTGCCTACATCCTTCCTTCCTGGCGAAGACCAGGGCAACATCATCGTCAATGTGCAATTGCCGCCGGGAGCAACCCAGCAGCGCACCCTCGCCGTGATGGAACAGGTGGAAGACTTTATGCTCAAACAGCCCGAAGTACAGAGCATGGTTGGTGTGCTGGGGTTCAGTTTCTCTGGCCAGGGCCAAAACGCCGCCCTGGCATTCGTGACGCTGAAAGACTGGTCAGAGCGCCACGGCAAAGGTCAGTCCGCGCAAGACCTTGCCGGACGCGCGTTCGGCGCTTTGTCAGGCATTCGCGACGCGTTCATTTTCCCGTTGAGTCCTCCGCCCATTCCAGAGTTGGGCAATGCCAGCGGCTTTACCTTCCGCCTGCAAGATCGTGGCGGAGCAGGCCACACGGCACTCGTCAATGCGCGTAACCAATTGCTGGGAATGGCGTCGCAAAGCAAGGTGCTGACCCAGGTGCGCCCCGACGGACTGGAAGACGCGCCACAACTGCAAATCGACATTGATCGCGACAAGGCAAACGCGCTAGGGGTGCCTTTTGATGCCATCAACACCGCACTTTCAACGGCACTGGGCTCCAGCTACGTCAACGATTTCCCGAACCAGGGTCGTCTGCAACGAGTGGTTGTGCAAGCCGATGCACCAGCACGCATGCAACCAGACGATCTGCTGGGCATCAACGCCGCCAACAATCAAGGGAAACTCGTCCCGCTGTCTGCATTTGCCACGACACGGTGGGTGACCGGGGCACAACAGACGGCCCGCTATAACGGGTATCCCGCCATGCGCATCTCAGGGTCTCCCGCCGCTGGCTACAGCACCGGCGCTGCCATGGCGGAGATGGAAAAACTGGCAGGCCAGCTGCCTGCAGGCTTTGGGTTTGAGTGGACCGGTCAATCACGCGAAGAAAAGCTCGCTGGGTCGCAATCGTTGATCCTTTACAGCTTCGCCATCTTGGCCGTTTTCCTTTGTCTGGCAGCTCTGTACGAAAGCTGGTCGATTCCCTTGGCCGTGATTCTGGTGGTGCCACTCGGGGTGCTCGGGGTGCTACTGGCCACTTTGCTGCGCGGTTACGCGAACGATGTTTATTTCCAGGTTGGCCTGATCACCATCATCGGCCTGTCTGCGAAAAACGCCATTTTGATCATCGAGTTCGCCAAGGATCTGCAGGCGCAAGGCAAAGGCGTTGTCGAGTCAGCACTGGCCGCCGCTCACCTCCGATTCCGCCCAATCGTCATGACATCGATGGCCTTCGGCTTGGGCGTACTCCCACTGGCCATTGCCTCGGGAGCGGGCTCCGCCAGCCAGCGTGCGATCGGTACAGGCGTGTTGGGCGGCATGATCACCGGCACGGCACTCGCGGTGTTCTTTGTTCCTGTGTTCTTCGTCGTGGTGCGAGGCCTGTTCAAAGGCAGCGCCCGACAACAGGAAATGAACCGCCGACACGCAGAAGAAGCAGGAGTTGGAAACCATGATTAAACGCAGCACCCCTATCGCCCTGGCCTCGGCTGCGCTGCTGGCAGGTTGCTCACTTATCCCGACGTACGAGCGACCAACGGCCCCCGTCCCGTCAACCTATGCACCGGCTTCGGGCTCTCAGGAGTCTGCCAACACCGCGCCCTGGCAAGACTATTTTGCAGACCCTCGGTTGCGTCAGCTGATCGCAACGGCGCTCGAAAACAACCGCGACCTGCGTATTGCAGTGCTGAACATCGAACAAGCGCGCGCCACGTACCAAGTGCGCCGCGCTGATCTATACCCGGGTATTGGTCTGGCGGCCAACGCCAGCCGCGCACCGGCAACAGGAACGGGCGTACAAACCAACTCCTTCTCCGTCGGGCTGGCCGTGTCGGCCTGGGAGATTGATTTTTTTGGTCGAATCGCGAGCCTCAAGGAGCAGGCATTGGCCCAGTACCTGGCCACAGAAGAAGGGCGCAACGGCGCGCAAGTCAGCCTTGTAGCGGCCGTTGCCAACGGCTGGCTGGCATTGGTTGCCGACGAAGAACTGCTCGACCTCTCACGCCAGACCCTTGCATCCCGCGACGAATCGGTGCGCCTGACCAAAATGCGCCTGGACGCTGGAGCGGCATCCGAGCTCGACTTCCGTCAAGCCGAATCGCTCACGCAGGCCGCCCGGGCGACACTTGCGCAGCAGCAGCGCCAACGCGCACTTGATGAAAACGCGCTGGTACTGTTACTGGGCCAAGCCTTGCCCGACGATGTTCGCAGCAGCATTAACGGTAGCAAACTGGCCGACGCGCCAGCCATGACACCGTTGCGGGCAGGGGTGCCCTCCGAACTGCTCACGCGACGCCCCGACATTCGGCAGGCCGAACAGCAACTGATCGCAGCCAACGCCAACATTGGCGCGGCCAGGGCGGCGTTCTTCCCCCGCATCTCGCTGACAACCCAGGCAGGCACCGCCAGCAGCGAGCTGTCGGGGTTGTTCAAGAGCGGGTCTTGGGGATTCACCATCGCTCCGTCCTTGTCGCTGCCGATATTCGATGCAGGTCGCAACCAGGCCAACCTGGAGAGTTCGCAAGCTGGGCGGAGCATTGCCGTGGCGCAGTATGAAAAGGCCATTCAAACGGCCTTCCGCGAAGTGTCGGACGCCCTGGCAGGCCAGGCCACTCTGGCCGAGCAAGCCCAAGCGCAGCAATTGCAGGCGCAGGCTGAAGCCGCCCGGCTGAAGCTGGCCGATTTGCGCTACCGCAATGGCGTAGCGAGCTACCTGGACCTGCTGGACGCACAGCGTTCATTGTTCGCGACCCAGCAGGCAGTGGTCCAGGTTCGACTTGCGCAACTGCAAAACCAGGTGCTGCTGTACAAGGCACTGGGTGGCGGGGCCCCTGAAGCAACAACGGGACAGCCGTCGTCCTAGCGGGCCTCTTGACCGGCCCCTGCTGCGTGGGCCGCTACTGCGGCACATCGCTGCCGGTACGGCCGGTGCCTTTGATTGAGTGGGGCCCGCCCACCCCACACATATAATTGAAGGTTGATTACATCAAAGCCCCCGACACACCAGAGGACGTCATGAGCGACAACCACCACGAAGAAGCGCATACCGGCCCGATCAAAAACCCAAAGCAGTTGCTGATCGCGGTAATTTTCTCGTTTGTGATCCCGATCTTTGCCATCATTGGCTTGGTCCTGTATGTCACTTCGGCGGACAAACCCGCGATGGGTGCTGCGAACCCTGAGAAGGCCATTGCAGAACGCATTCAGAAAATTGGCATGGTCGAAGTCCGCGACGCCAATCGCCCTCTGCGCAGTGGTGAAGACGTGTTCAAGGGGCAGTGCTCGGCTTGCCATGCCACTGGCGCTGCAGGTTCTCCCAAGTTTGGTGATGCGGCAGCCTGGTCTGCGCGGATCAAGACGGGCCTGGAAGCCCTGGTCCACTCGGCCCTGAGCGGCAAGGGCGCCATGGCGCCACAAGGCGGCGGCGACTTCAACGACACTGAAATCGCCCGCGCGGTGGTTTACATGGCCAATGCCGCTGGCGCCAAATTTGTGGAGCCTGCTGCACCGGCAGGGGCTGCACCTGCCGCCGATGGCGCATCGGCTGCGGCGCCAGCCGAAGCCCCCGCCGCCGAACAGCCCGCAACAGCACCTGATACCGCACCTGCCGCTGCGACGGCACCAGCGCCTATCTCTGCGGCAGCCGGCACTGCCGCAGGCGAAGCCCTGTACAAACAGGCATGCCAGGTATGCCACGCCGCTGGCGTAGCTGGCGCCCCCAAACTGGGCGACAAGGCAGCATGGGCACCGCGTTTGGCCGCGGGCCTGGATGCGTTGTACAACAGCGCAGCCAAGGGCAAGGGTGCGATGCCTCCCCGGGGCGGCACACAGGCGTCAGACGCCGATCTGCGGGCTGCTGTGGAGTTCATGGCGGCGGCCGCAAAGTAAACGTGCGCCTTCAAGGTGGTGCCCGGCGTATCGCCAGGGCTGCCCCATAAAAAAAGCCGGTCTTTGAAGCCGGCTTTTTTTGGCGGCGAACAGTCCACGCCTCCCACGAAAAGCTTGTCCTTACGGCGAGTTGGAGCCCCCTGCCCCCACCCCTTCGCCAACGGCTGCAGATGCTGCCTTCGGGCTCAGGACGTAGCCATAAGCTGAAGGCAGCCCAGCGGCCGCCACGTCTTGGGTCGACCATAGGCCCGCATCCAACGCATCTGCAACGACACCGACATCTTGCGTGTGGACCAGACCGAACCCGATGTCCGCGTTCAGATACACGCGCCCCTCGGCATCTAGCAGGCATTCGCGCACCACAGCGCTGCGGCCCGTATGGCTTGTTACGGCAAACTCCGAAGCCTGAACACGCCATATCCACGGCGCAACCTCCAACTCGACAAACACCCGCTGGGGGCCGTTCTGAAAGAACCACTGGCCCCGGGCATCTGCTTCGTAATTGCGTTCGATGAACGCAATCAGCTTTTCGTGCTGTAGCGGTACCCCACGGCTGGTCGTAAAACCACCCAGCGCCTGGGCGGCGTCATCGCGCAGAAACCACCGGCCACGGGCGTCCAGGCCCAGCCAACCATAACAATCGGGAACGTTGGGCCACTTGGTCAGCGCCTGCTTGACGATGTCATCCATGTTTTGATTGTGCCTCCTCACACAACGGCACTGCGCCGTGCTCTGCCAACCACCGCATCACGGCGTCGGGCATGGCCCGTACGTCGGCGGGCGGGTTTCCCTGCGGGAATCCAACATGCCCGCCCTGCGGCGGTTGCCACAGCGTGACATACCGGCCGACATCCCCCACGCCCGGCAAACTCGCCGCCGGCACAAAAGGATCGTTGCGTGCATTGAGCACCAGCGCCGGAATGCGAATGTCCGGCAGCAGCGGTTTGGACGATGCACGGCGCCAATAGTCCTCGGTGTTCCTGAAACCGTGCAGTGGCGCGGTGAAGACATTGTCAAATTCATACAGATCCCGGGCCCGCAGCAACGCCTGCCGATCAAACAGCCCCGGGTGCTGCGCCAGCTTGTGCAGCGCTTTTGGCACCAGCGTTTTCATGAACATGCGCGTGTAGATGTGCCGATTGATACCGCGCCCGACGGCGTGCCCCCCTGCCGCCAGATCAGTCGGCGCACACACGGCCGCAATGGCGTCGACGTTTTGCGTTGCGTTAGTGCCCACTTCTGCAGCCCAGCGCAGTAATGCATTGCCGCCCAGCGAAACCCCCACCGCCAGCAACGGGCCCCGATGGGCCTCGCGCAGACGCTGCAAAAGCCAGCCGATTTCGGCGTGGTCGCCTGAATGGTAGGCACGTGGTGCACGGTTGATCTCGCCACTGCATCCGCGAAAGTGGGGCAACGCGCAGGCCCAGCCCCGCTCACGCGCCAGCCCCGCAAAGGCCTCCCCGTAGTGGCTACGCGATGAGCCCTCCAACCCATGAAAGACGACCAGCAGCGGTTGCAGCGCGCCGCCAGTGGTGATGGCGACCGCAGGATCGTGTTCGCTCTTCAAAAAATCCACATCGACAAAGTCGCCATCGGGCGCCTCCCAGCGCTCGCGCCGATAGACCGGTGCCAAGCCCATAACCCGGCGCGATAGCAGAGCCGGCCAAATGGTTTGCAGCTGCCCGCCAGGCAGCCAAGAAGGCGCTACATATTTCATAGCTGCTTACGTTTGTGTTTATTGCACTTGAAGGCAAAAAGGCTTGAACTTGCGCATCGGAGCCCCGGGATTCAATGCAAAACGGGCCGTTGCTCAGGCGTGGACTCAACGTTCGGCGCGCTACCGGGGCTCGCATGATGCGCCACCATGCGCCATCCCTCCGGGGTCTTGTGGTAGACGTTGGTGGTCAACACCACCGCCTGATGCAAGCCATCGGGCAGCATCACCTCCACCTGCTCCACCACACTGTGCATGGCGCTTGCCAAAGCCACGACACGGCGCACCTGCACCGGCCGTGCCCGCACAGTCCCCTGTGAAAACATGGCCTCGAAGGCAGCGCGGATGGCCTGGGCACCCATCAGGCGCGGTCCCCCAGGATGAACGCACACAATATCGTCCTCGTGCGCCCAACACGACATCAGTTGCTCGATGTCTCCGCGTTGGAGCGCTTCGTAAAAAGCCGCTTCAATGTCATCGGATGAGCCACCAAGGGTGGCTGCGCTGGCTCGAGATGGGGGCATGGCTGTGAAAGAGAACAAGAGGATGGGGCAGAAAAGATAGCTGAGAGCGGGTCGCCTAGGGCCCACCGGAGCACTATTGTGCGTGCAGTCACCCGTCACTACGCGCCGTGTGGTTGGACCCAACGCCCAGCATGCCGACCAAGCGAGTCAAGGCGGGCTCCGGTTTCTGGCACATTCAGCGTATTCCCACTTTCGACTGACATGTTCTATGACACACCGGTTTCTCGCACTCCTGGGCCTGCTGATGGCAAGCCTTACCTTGCAAGGCTGTGGATACAACGATTTTCAGCGCCTGGACGAACAATCCAAGGCCGCCTGGAGCGAGGTGCTCAACCAATACCAACGGCGCGCCGACTTGGTGCCCAATATCGTGGCGACGGTCAAAGGAGAAGCCAGTTTTGAACAAGACACACTGACCCGCGTGGTGGAAGCGCGCGCCAAGGCCACCTCTATCCAGGTCACCCCCGAGACGCTCAACAACCCCGAAGCACTCCACAAATTCCAGCAAGCGCAGGGCGAATTGTCCGGCGCACTGTCGCGACTCATGGTGGTGTCAGAACGCTATCCGACCTTGCAGGCCAATCAGGGCTTCCGAGACCTGCGCGTGACCCTGGAGGGCACCGAAAACCGGATCACGGTGGCCCGCAATCGGTACATCGAGACGGTGCAGGAATACAACGTACTCGCGCGCAGCTTCCCCACCAACCTGACCGCCAAGGTGTTCAGCTATGCACCCAAGCCCGCGCTGGCGGTTGCCAATGAAGCCCAGATATCCACCCCCCCCACGGTGGATTTCTCTGCCCCAAAGGCAAAGCCTTGATAGCACGCACAGTTTGGGCACGTTTTTCTAGTCGAATATGCCTCTAGTGCTTATGCGACATACGCTGGTAGCTATATTTTTGATAGCCACCGCATGGCCCTGGGCCGCTGTCCGGGCCGCACCACTGCCTGTTCCCACACTCACGGCCCATGTCATGGACCAAACCGGCACGCTCAACCCGTCAGACACGCAGTCGCTGGAGTCCCAGCTGCGCGTGCTGGAGCAAACACACGGCGCTCAGGTGGTCGTGCTGATGGTGCAGACCACGTCTCCCGAGGACATTGCCGCCTATGCCAACCGCGTCGCCAACCAATGGAAGATTGGCCGAGCCGAGGTGGGCGACGGTGTGCTGGTGGTCGTGGCCAAGGCGGATCGCAAGATGCGCATCGAAGTGGCCAAGTCGCTGGAAGGCGCCATCCCCGATATTGCTGCCGCCCAAATCATCGACAGCGCCATGAAGCCGCGCTTTCGAGAAAACGACTATGCAGGCGGGCTGAGCGCAGCGGCCACACAACTGAGCGCCCGGATTGCCGGAGAAGCACTGGCCTCACCCACGCAAACCTCCTCGCGCCAGGGTATGGAAGGCGCTGCCGGCAAAGGCAGCCGTTTCGATTGGACCGATCTGGCGATCTTTCTCTTCTTTGGTGTGATGGTGGCGGGCCCGCTGGTTCGCAGCCTGTTTGGCGCAGGGCTGGGCGGTCTGCTGATGGGCGGTGGCGTCGGAGTGTTGGCTTTTCTGCTCACGTCCAGTCTGCTGCTGTCCGGCGGCGCGGGCCTGCTCGCATTGCTGTACACCTGGTTCTTCGGCGCGCGTGCGAGGCCGGTGCTGCATGGAGGTGGCGGCGGCCTTGGTAGCGGTGGCGGATGGGGGCACGACGGTGGTGGAAGCAGCGGTGGCGGATTTAGCTCGGGTGGCGGCGGAAACTTCGGCGGTGGCGGCGCCTCGGGAGACTGGTAATGGAAACACAAGCCCACAGACACCAACCCCTGCGCATTTCCTTGATCGGCACCGTTTGGCGCGTCTTGAAGCACCGCTGGAGCGAACTGCGTGCAGACAACACACTACCTCGGCAAGCGATAGAACGCTTGGGTGAGCAGGTCACGGCAAGCGAACGTTTGCATACCGGCCAGATCCGCATCGTTACCGAACGCGGGCTCCCCTGGAGCTACCTGGTGCGCAACGCCAGTGCGCGTGAACGGGCCATCATGCTTTTCAGCAAATACAGGGTATGGGACACCGCACACAACAACGGCGTGCTCATCTATCTCTTGATGCCAGAACATGCGATCGAAATCGTTGCGGACCGCGGCTTCGCACAGCACGTGTCCAGCGACGAATGGCGCGCGCTGGTCACTCAGATGTCTGCCAGCTTTCAAAATTGCGACTATGAAGCGGGCTTGGCACTGGCGCTGGACGCAGTAACGGCCGGTCTGGCAGAGCATTTCCCGCGCCCCCCCAATGCCCCGAACTCCAACGAGTTACCCGACACACCGGTCATCATTGAATAGATCGACTCTGCAGCAAACTCAACAGGCATAAAAAAACCCGGCAATGCCGGGTTTTCTGCCCCTTGAAAAGAAACAAGGGGATGGCGTCGCTCCAAACCTGTGGGTTCGGTTCGCTTCGCCTTATTTCTTCTGGCGGAACTTGCGCAGCGCTGCAATCTGAGCCGCCATCACGGTCAACTCGGACTGCGCCTTGGCCAGATCAAGTTCGCTCTTGGCATTCTTGAGCGCTTCTTCGGCGGCAGCCCTGGCCTTGTTGGCCTTCTCGTCGTCCAGGTCCTTGCCACGGATCGCGGTGTCGGACAGAACAGTGACGCAATCAGGTTGCACCTCGAGAATGCCGCCGGCCACGAAAACAAACTCTTCGCCACCGTCCGCCATCTCGATGCGCACCGAGCCCGGCTTGATGCGGGTGATCAGCGGGGTGTGGCGGGGATAGATACCGAGTTCGCCCGATTCGCCGGGCAGCGCCACAAAACGCGCTTCACCGGAGAAGATGGACTCTTCGGCACTGACCACATCAACGTGGATGGTGTTCATCATTGCTCCTAAGAAAAGGTGAGGTGTTTGATCGCTAAGGGTTGAGCAGCCATGCACTGAAGGCAAGACTGCTCAACCATCGAGCCATCAGGCCACCTTCTTGGCCTTTTCGAAGGCTTCGTCGATGGTGCCCACCATGTAGAACGCCTGTTCCGGCAGGTGATCGCACTCGCCAGCAACGATCATCTTGAAGCCACGGATGGTTTCAGACAGGGGAACATACTTGCCTGGCGAGCCCGTGAACACTTCGGCCACGTGGAAGGGCTGCGACAGGAAACGCTGGATCTTGCGTGCACGGGCCACGGCCAGCTTGTCTTCAGGCGCCAGCTCGTCCATGCCCAGAATGGCGATGATGTCGCGCAGTTCCTTGTAACGCTGCAACGTGCCTTGCACCGCACGGGCCGTTGCGTAGTGGTCTTCGCCCACAACGTTCGGGTCCAGCTGGCGGCTGGTGGAGTCCAGTGGATCCACGGCAGGGTAGATACCCAACGAGGCGATGTCACGCGAAAGCACCACCGTGGAATCCAAGTGGGCAAACGTCGTGGCAGGCGATGGATCGGTCAAGTCATCCGCTGGCACGTAAACGGCCTGGATGGACGTGATCGAACCAACCTTGGTCGACGTAATGCGCTCTTGCAGGCGGCCCATTTCTTCGGCCAGCGTAGGCTGGTAACCCACGGCGGAAGGCATGCGGCCCAGCAGCGCGGACACTTCGGTACCGGCCAGCGTATAGCGGTAGATGTTGTCCACGAAGAACAACACGTCACGGCCTTCGTCACGGAAAGACTCGGCGATCGTCAGGCCGGTCAGCGCAACGCGCAGACGGTTACCTGGGGGCTCGTTC
>RCMZ01000718.1_pt1 | contig 14368 bp, 10 predicted proteins | sample 2041141 | NCBI WGS metagenome assembly RCMZ01 (sample SAMN09708263, study PRJNA481090) | Wastewater metagenome, whole genome shotgun sequencing project. | biome: sewage; isolation source: Davis station wastewater (DW) | place: Antarctica: Davis Station | collected 2010-03-01
TGAAGGCACGTAACGGTGCCGGGTTTCGGCGATATGACAATCCTAAGTTAGGGAGACAGGTGCCGAGTTAGGGCGCAGTACTGTCTCCCGAAATCAAAGTTAGGGCTTACCACTCATGGCAGCCAACGCTCCGAAATATCCACCAATCGGCCTTGGGCTACTGTTCACCATGTGCGCTGCAACGGCACTTTTTGTGATGTTCAAAGCCGGTTGCGCTGGCGACCCAAAGGGCGGCTCGCTTGGTAATCCAGTTCGTGCGCTGGAGCTTGAGGGTATTGGTCTTCTTCCGTTGCTTCTCAGTGCAGCCTCCGGTGGTGCTGCAATCGGCTTGGCGTCGCGGTCCATCCATCGCATTGCGCAAGGGGTTGCCTTTGCATTGCTCATATTTATTGGTTTGTGGCTCGCAGGCATGCAATTCGAGGTTTGGGGCGTTCAATCATGCTTCAAGTCCTAACATGGCATTCAACCTCGCTCCCTTTGGTCGCTGGACGCTGGACGCTGCGCGATAAAGCCGCGCAGCGCCGGTTAGCTCTACGTTAGCTTTCAAAACTCACCCTCGCCACATGCTTGAATTCATCTTCGAGATCATCGGTGAATTTCTTCTCCAAGCGGCCATTGAGGTGCTCGGAGAACTTGGCCTCCACTCGATGGCCGAGCCATTTCGAAAACCACCAAACCCGTGGCTGGCGTCTATAGGCTATTTCATCTTCGGCGCTATTGGTGGCGGCATCAGCCTACTCATTTTCCCAACGCATCTGGTTGCTGAAAGTCTGCGCTGGGTTAATCTAGTTTTCACGCCAGTTGCAGTTGGGCTACTCATGTGCGGGCTTGGTGCATGGCGTGCGAAGCATGGTCAAACGGTTCTCCGCATCGACCGTTTTTCTTATGGCTTTCTGTTCGCTTTTTCACTTGCACTCATTCGACTCTGGTTTGCGAAATGAAAGCTAACATCCCAGTCAAACCGCGCCTTACAGGCGCTTGGACGTGCCGCAAGCGGCACGCCATTTACTTTGCACGTTATACATCGTGACCACAGCCGACATTTCGACGCTCGCGGACTCCTGGATCGCGTATTGGCTGCAACCGCGAAACTCGCCGGAGCAAGAAGCTCTCTCGTGGGTAACCGATCAAGAGTACGAACTCGTTCGCAATTGTCCTAACGAAGCATGGTTTCTCATTCTGGAAATCTTGCGCCGAAACAACTCATCGCAAATCGTTGAAGTGCTTGCCGCTGGTCCGCTCGAAGACCTACTGGCACATTACGGCGAGCGCATGGTTGCATCTGTTGAAACCGAGGCAAAAAGAAATCCGGAGTTTGCGAGGCTTCTTGGTGGGGTGTGGAAAAACGCTATGTCAGAGGAAGTCTGGTCCCGCGTTCAAACCGTATGGAATCGCCGAGGCTGGGATGGTAACCAAGATGTATAACATCCCAGTCAAACCGCGCCTTTCAGGCGCTTGGACGTGCCGCAAGCGGCACGCCATTTACTTTGAACGTTAGGTGGCGCCCATGCGCGCACTCTCGATTTTGATGATGATTCTTGCAAGTTGGATGTCGGTTGCGTGCGATGCACCGGAACGGACAACTCCAACTAAGCTCGATCGGACCCGCGTCCACTATCCAAACTCTGAGGAGCAGCGCGCCTTCAAGGAAGCGTTAGCTGCCGCGGCAATCCCCCACGAGGTGCGGATGGCGACCGATGGGAAGGAGTGGGTGTCTTGGGCGCGGGATCAGGACGTAGCCGTGGCTGCTGTGCAGGAGCAAATGTTTGGCCCTGAACTCCCCAGCGGTCGGAACCTCTACGTCGCCGGAGAGGCTGGCACCGAGTTTAAGGCGTGGCTCCGCGACAACCGCATTCCGTACAAGACGATGATGAAGCGTGGCAACGAGTACGTTGTTTGGGCGGTTGAGGATTCCTCGCGCGTCAGAAAGTGGCCGTACTTTCCTCCTATGGAGCTAAGTGCAAGCAGCAATCGCTAACCGCTTGCCGCCTAACCTCGCGGTTAACCGGACGCCTGCCGGCGGCGCAGGTTGTGGCGAGCGTCTCGTTGGCGCCGCTTACCCGACTCGTTGAACGTCCGTTTTTTCCAGCGGCTAATTGCCGCGCCGGGTCGATTTGAAACCTTGGTCATTATTTGCCAAGTGAGCCGAATATGAGCGGCAGCCCGCCCTACAGAACCTAGCCGCCTTTCGCGATTTATCGGGAGCGGAGAAAAGCTTTCAGCTTGAGCTCCAAAGGGAATCCCTTTGGAGCTCTTTTGCGTTCGCCCTCCAAAATGACGCCGTATCGGACCTGCCGTGCGCCGGAGTTCGGCTTCCGTGGCTGGCTCCGCCTACAGCCGGCGTCCAAGCACCGTCAAATACGGCAGCGCGAGGAAGGGCCAGAGGCTGGCGGTGAGGCGGGTGAGGCCGTTGAAGTTGAGGAAGTGGCCTTGGCGCCAGAGGGCGAGGGCGGCGAGCGAGTAGGGGTTGGGCGGGGCGAGGTTGACGAGCACGGTGCCGGCCATCAGCGCCATGCCGGCGACGGCGAGGCGCGGCGCGGGCGGCAGCAGGAGGGTCAGGGTGAGCACGACGCCGCCGATCAGCAGGCCGAGTTCGGCGCCCGGCGTCAGCCAGGCGAGCGCATTCTGCGGCATGACGAGGATGGCGGCGGCGAGCGTGCGGATGGTCAGCGCCAGCGCGAAGAAGGCGATCAGGACGAGGTGCGGCGCGTGGCGGCCGGCGAGCAGGGTGCGCGCGATGAGGCCGATGGCGACCGTGTTGCAGACGATGATCACCGTTTCGATGACGAAGAACGATTTGGCGGCGTAGGGGACGGCCGGCGCCAGCCCGATCAGGTGGCGCAGGTCGCCGGCGCCGAACAGCAGCGTTTCCGGCGAGAGCTGCGTGAGCAGCCAGAGGCCGAGCACGACGAGGCCGAGTTCGGCGTGCGGCAGCGGGGCGAGCAGGGCGCGCTGGAGGGCGCCGGCGCGTTCGAAGAAGCGTTCGCCGTGGCACAGCGCGAGCACCGCGCCGACGCCGCAGCCGAGCGTGTTGCAGGCGAGGTCGAGGTTGGACGGGACGCGCGCCGGCAGCCAGCTCTGCACGCTTTCGAGGCACAGGCTGACGAGCGCGCCGAGCAGCAGGGCGGCGAGCGCCGGCGTGGCGCGCCCGGGCAGGCGGTGCAGCGTGAGGGTGAGCAGGAAGCCGAGCGGCAGGTAGGCGACGACGTTGGTCGACAGGTCGAAGACCGTCCAGTAGCGCGGCCAGCCGGCGTCGAGGAAGGCGAAGGGCGACAGTCCGGTGTCGCGCCAGCCGGAGAAGGGATGCAGGCTGGCGTAGACGATCAGCGCCACGTAGGCGAGCGTCAGGTAGCGCGGCAGCAGCGAGTGCGGTGCATGCGGCGCGGGCGCTTCGGGCGCCGGTGGCGGTGCCGTCGGGACGGCGCTCAGGCGGGGCTTGGGCGTAGCCATGCGGAGCGCTCAGCCGGCGAAGGCGCCGAACAGGAGCGGCAGGAGCAGCGCCGTGGCGATGGCGTTCAGGCACATGGCGAGCGCGGCGAAGGCGCCGGCTTCCTCGCTGACCTGGAAGGCGCGCGCCGTGCCGATGCCGTGCGCGGCGACGCCGACGGCGAAGCCGCGCACCGCGTGATCCTGGATGCGCAGCGCGTTGAGCAGCGGCTTGGCGGCGATGGCGCCGACGATGCCGGTGGTGACGACGAGCACGGCGGTGAGCGAGGGCAGGCCGCCGATCTTCTCGGCGATGCCCATGGCGATCGGCGTCGTCACCGACTTGGGCGCCAGCGAGCGGATCGACTCGACCGACGCGCCGAGCGCCCAGCCGATGCCGACGGCCGAGACGACGGCGGTCAGCGAGCCGACGAGCAGCGCGCCGAGCAGCGGCAGCAGCATCGTCTTCAGGCGCGGCAGCTGGGTGTACAGCGGCACGGCGAGCGCGACGGTGGCCGGGCCGAGCAGGAAGTGCACGAACTGCGCGCCCTCGAAGTAGGTGCGGTAGGGCGTGCCGGTCAGCGTGAGCAGGGCGACGACGACGACGACGGCGATCGCCACCGGGTTGGCCAGCGGGTTGCCGCCGCTGCGCCGGTAGCACCACACGGCGAGCTGGTAGGCGAGCAGCGTCAGCGTGAGGCCGAGCAGCGGCGTCGCCGTCAGGTAGACCCAGATCTCGCTGAGGCGGGGCGCGATGTTCAGGGAGGCGCTCACCGGACGATCCTCCGGCTGCCGGGCGTCTTTCCCGGGAGCGCCAACGCGCCTGCCGCGAACTTGGCGCGGGCGTTCACGGCTGCGCCGCCTTGCGCGCGCGGTGGCGCAGGAAGAACTTCAGGCTGAGCGCGGTGGCGGCCATCGCGAGCAGCGTGCTGCCGAGCAGCGCGGCGGTCAGCGGCAGCCATTCGTCGGCGACGCGCGCGGCGTGGATCATGACGCCGGCGCCGGCCGGGACGAAGAGCAGCGAGAGGTGCTGCAGCAGCGTGTTCGCGGTGTCGCGCAGCGGCGCGTCGATGCGGCCGCGCACGAGCAGGCCGGCGAAGAGCAGGATCAGGCCGAGCACCGGGCCGGGAACGGGCAGGGTGAAGAACTGGACGAGGACTTCCCCGACCAGCTGGCAGAGCAGGAGCAGCGTCAGCGCGGCGAGCATGGGTCTTCCTTGGTCATGTGGCGAGGGCGCGAGTCCGCCATTTTGCCAGCGATCCGGCGCGGCGGATCACTCGTTGGCGCGCCGCCGCTTCTCGCATTTGCGTTCGGCGATCAGCTGGCCGGTGCCGTCCGACATCTGTTCCTCGATGCGCACGGTGAAGCCCCACAGGCAGGCGAGGTGTTCGAGCACGGCGAGGTGCGATTGGCCTAGCGGGCGCCGCCGGTGCGGGAAGTGGCGCAGCGTCAGCGAGCGGTCGCCGCGCAGGTCGACGTTCCACACCTGCAGGTTCGGTTCGCGGCTGCCCAGGTCGTACTGTTCGGACAGCTGGCGGCGCAGCGCCTGGTAGCCCGATTCGTCGTGGATCGCCTCGATCTCCAGCTTGCTGCGCGTGTCGTCGTCGAGCACGGTGAACAGGCGGAATTCGCGCATCAGGCGCGGCGAGAGGTATTGCGCGACGAAGCTTTCGTCCTTGAAGTTGCGCATCGCGAAGTCGAAGGTCTCGCGCCAGTCGCTGCCGGCGATGTCGGGAAACCACGCGCGGTCCTCGTCGTCCGGCGTCTCGCAGATGCGGCGCAGGTCGCGCCACATGGCGAAGCCGAGCGCGTAGGGATTGATCCCCGAATACCACGGGCTGTTGTACGGCGGCTGGTAGACGACGTTGGTGTGCGACTGCAGGAATTCGAGCATGAAGCCGTCGGACAGCGCGCCTTCGTCGTACAGCGTGTTGAGCAGCGTGTAGTGCCAGAAGCAGGCCCAGCCTTCGTTCATCACCTGCGTCTGGCGCTGCGGGTAGAAATACTGGCCGATCTTGCGCACGATGCGCACCACTTCGCGCTGCCAGGGTTCGAGCAGCGGCGCGTTCTTCTCGATGAAGTAGAGCAGGTTCTCCTCGGGCTCGGGCGGGAAGCGCTGTTCGGCATGCTCGGCGGCGCGCTCCAGGTGCGGCGGCAGCGTGCGCCAGAGGTCGTTCACCTGCGCCTGCAGGTAGGCCTCGCGCTCCTTCTGGCGCAGCGTTTCCTTTTCCAGCGAGAGGTGCGGCGAGCGCTTGTAGCGGTCGACGCCGACGTTGAGCAGCGCGTGGCAGGCGTCGAGGATGCGTTCGACGGACTCGACGCCGTGGCGCTCCTCGCACTCGGCGATGTAGTGGCGGGCGAAGACGAGGTAGTCGATGATCGCGTCGGCGCTCGTCCATTGCTTGAACAGGTGGTTGCCCTTGAAGAAGGAGTTGTGGCCGTAGGCGGCGTGCGCGATGACCAGCGCCTGCATGGGCAGCGTGTTCTCGTCCATCAGGTAGGCGATGCACGGATCGGAGTTGATCACGATCTCGTAGGCCAGCCCCATCTGGCCGCGCTTGTAGCGGTTCTCGGTGGCCAGGAAGTGCTTGCCGAAGGACCAGTGGTTGTAATACACGGGCATGCCGATCGAGGCGTAGGCGTCCATCATCTGCTCGGCGCTGATGATCTCGATCTCGTGGCGGTAGCAGTCGAGCCCGTAGTCGGCGGCGACGCGGCCGATCGCCTCGTCGTAGGCGGCAATCGCCTCGACGCTCCATTCGGAGCCGGCGGGCAGGGGCGCGCTGCGCGCGCGGGCCGCTGCGGGGCGCTCGCGGACGGTGGCACCGGCGGCCTGGCCGGGGCCCGGCGTGGACAACGGCGATGCTGTCTTCTTCGCACTCATACGGCCTCCGGCATGCGTCGTTTGAAGAGGTCGCGGAACACCGGGTAAATGTCGGCCGCGACGGCGATGCGCTGCATGGCGAAATGGCCGGGGTGCGTCGCCTGCAGGCGCTCGTATTCCAGCCACAGGTTCTGCGGTTCGGCCTCGGTGATCTCGATGTAGGCGAAGTACTGGCAGCACGGCAGGATCGAGCTTTCGAGCAGCTCGCGGCAGCGCGGCGAGTCGTCGTTCCAGTTGTCGCCGTCCGAAGCCTGCGCGCCGTAGATGTTCCACAGGCTGCTCGGGTAGCGCTCGGCGACGATGCGGCGCATCAGTTCGAGCGCGCTGGAGACGACCGTGCCGCCCGATTCGCGCGAGGTGAAGAAGTCGTCCTCGTCGACTTCCATGGCGACCGTGTGGTGGCGGATGAAGACGACCTCGATGTGCTCGTAGTTCCGGTTCAGGAAGAGGTAGAGGAGCATGAAGAAGCGCTTGGCGATGCTCTTGCGCCCTTCGTCCATCGAGCCGGAAACGTCGAGCAGGCAGAACATCACCGCCTGCGACGACGGCTGCGGCACGCGGATGCGGTTGTTGTAGCGCAGGTCGAAGGTGTCGATGAAGGGAATCGCCTCGACGCGCGCGTGCAGGCGGGCGATCTCGCGGCGCAGGCGGACGATCTCGGGGTCGTCCTCGGCGCGCGTCTTGCGCAGTTCGCGCAGCTCGGCTTCGAGCGTGCGCAGCTGCGCGGCGTGCGGGCCGCCGACGGCGATCCGCCGCCCGGCCGCGCCGCGCATCGTGCGCCGCAGGTTGATGTTGGTCGGCACGCCGCTCGCCGTGTAGCCGGCGCGGATGCGCTTGTATTCGTCGATGCGCGCGAGCTGGCGCTTGACGAGGTTGGGCAGCGCCAGCTCGTCGAAGAAGATGTCGAGGAATTCGTCGCGCGTCAGCGTGAATACGAAGTCGTCGAGGCTCTCGCCCTCGGGGCTGGCCGAACCGCCGCCGCCCTTCGCGCCGCCGCCGCTTTCCGGCCGGTCGACGAGGTCGCCGGTGCTGAAGCGGTCGTTGCCCGGATTGACGGTTTCACGCACGCCGCCCTGGCCGTGCGTGAATTGCGGCTCGTCGATGTCCTTGCCGGGAATGCCGATCTTCTCGCCGCTCTCGATGTCGCGGATGCCGCGCCTGGCGATGGCGTCGGACACCGCCTTGCGGATCTGCCCCTTGAAGCGGCGGATGAAGCGGCTGCGATTGACTGAGCTTTTGTTCTTGCTGTCGAACCGTCGGTCGACGATGCGCACGGTCATTGGGACCTCCCTACGGTCGGTGGCGATCGGAAGCCGGGAGTCGGCAGGCGGCGGTCGGGGCTTTCCGACTTCCGCCTGCCGATCTCCGACTCACGAAGATTTCCTTACCCGCAGATACCATTCGCAGAGCAGGCGCACCTGCTTCTCGGTGTAGCCCTTGGCGATCATGCGATTGACGAAGTCCTGGTGCTTCTTCTGCTCGTCGCCGCTGGCCTTCGTGTTGAAGGAGATGACCGGCAGCAGTTCCTCGGTGTTGGAGAACATCTTCTTCTCGATCACCGCACGCAGCTTCTCGTAGGAAGTCCAGCCCGGGTTGTGACCGTCGTGCTTGGCGCGCGCGCGCAGCACGAAGTTGACCACCTCGTTGCGGAAGTCCTTCGGATTGGAGATGCCGGCCGGCTTCTCGATCTTCTCCAGCTCGTCGTTGAGCGCGCCGCGGTCGAGCATTTCGCCGGTGTTCGGATCGCGGAACTCCTGATCCTGAATCCAGAAGTCGGCGTAGGTGACGTAGCGGTCGAAGATGTTCTGGCCGTACTCGCTGTACGACTCCAGATAGGCGGTCTGGATTTCCTTGCCGATGAACTCGGCGTAGCGCGGCGAGAGGAACTCCTTGATGTAGCGCAGGTACTTTTCCTCGACCTCGGGCGGGAACTGCTCCTGCTCGATCTGCTGTTCGAGCACGTACATGAGGTGCACCGGGTTGGCGGCGACCTCGCGGTGGTCGAAGTTGAAGACCTTCGAGAGAATCTTGAAGGCGAAGCGCGTCGACAGCCCGGTCATGCCCTCGTCGACCCCGGCGAAGTCGCGGTACTCCTGATAGCTCTTGGCTTTCGGGTCGGTGTCCTTGAGGTTCTCGCCGTCATAGACGCGCATCTTGGAGAAGATGCTCGAATTCTCCGGCTCCTTCAGGCGCGAGAGGATGGAGAACTGCGCCAGCATGCGCAGCGTGTCCGGCGCGCACGGCGCGCGGCTCAGCGAGGAGTTGTCGACCAGCTTCTCGTAGATGTGGATCTCGTCGGTGACGCGCAGGCAGTAGGGCACCTTGACGATGTAGATGCGGTCGAGGAAGGCCTCGTTGTTGCGGTTGTTTTTGAAGGCCAGCCATTCGGCCTCGTTCGAGTGGGCGAGAATCTGCCCGTCGAAGGGGATCGCGCCGAAGCCCTCGGTGCCCTTGTAGTTCTGCTCCTGCGTCGCGGTGAGCAGCGGGTGCAGGACCTTGATCGGCGCCTTGAACATCTCGACGAATTCGAGGATGCCGCGGTTGGCGAGGCACAGGCCGCCGGAGTAGGAATAGGCGTCCGGGTCGTTCTGCGAGAAGGTTTCGAGCTTGCGGATGTCGATCTTGCCGACCAGCGAGGAGATGTCCTGGTTGTTCTCGTCGCCCGGCTCGGTCTTCGAGACGGCGATCTGCGAGAGCACCGAGGGGCGCAGCTTGACGACGCGGAACTTGGTGATGTCGCCGCCGAACTCGTGCAGGCGCTTGACCGCCCACGGGCTCATGATCGTCGACAGGTAGCGCTGCGGGATGCCGTAGTCGTCTTCGAGCAGCTGGCCGTCCTCCTCGGGCTTGAACAGGCCGAGCGGCGATTCGTGCACCGGCGACCCCTTGATCGCGTAGAAGGGCACTTTCTCGATCAGGTACTTGAGCTTCTCGGCCAGCGAGGACTTGCCGCCGCCGACCGGGCCGAGCAGGTAGAGAATCTGTTTCTTCTCCTCCAGCCCCTGCGCCGCGTGGCGGAAGTAGGCGACGATGTTCTCGATCACGTCTTCCATGCCGTAGAGGTCGCGGAAGGCGGGATAGAGCTTGACCATCTTGTTGGCGAAGATGCGCGAGAGGCGCGGATCGCTGCGCGTATCGACCAGTTCCGGTTCGCCGATGGCCAGCAGCATGCGTTCGGCGACGCTGGCGTAGGCGGTGCGTTCGTGCTTGCACAGCTCCAGATAGTCCTGGACCGATAATTCCTCTTCCTGTGCCGCCTCGTAGCGGCCCTGGTAGCGGGCGAAGATCGACATGACGTTTCTCCTTGAGCGTGAGAACTGATTTTGTCTGTGCTGCTGCCGGTTAGAGCGCGGTCTCCGGAAAAGGTTTACGGTTTCTGTGTCGAGGGTGTGGCAGATTTGGCAAATGCGGCGGCGGCGGGCGGAAGGTCGAAGGAAATGCCCTGGGCGAGCGGCAGCGTGCGCCCCCAGTTGAGCGTCGTCGCCTGCCGCCGCATGTAGGCCTTCCAGGCGTCGGAGCCGGCCTCGCGGCCGCCGCCGGTGTCCTTTTCGCCGCCGAAGGCCGCGCCGACCTCGGCGCCCGAGGTGCCGACGTTGAGGTTGGCGATGCCGCAATCGCTGCCGGCCGCCGCGATGAAGCGTTCGGCGTGGCGCAGGTCGAGCGTGAACAGCGCCGAGGAAAGGCCCTGCGGCACCGCGTTGTGCAGCCGGATCGCCTCGTCGAGGTCGGTGCAGCCGATCACGTAGAGGATGGGCGCGAAGGTTTCGCGCTGCACCACCGGCCAGTCGTTGGCGGCGGCGATCAGCGTCGGCTCGACGTAGAAGCCGTGTCCGGGCAGCGCCTTGCCGCCGGCGAGCAGCGCGCCGCCGGCGCCGGCCGCTTCGCTCACCGCGCTCTCGAAGCCGCGCCGCGCTTCCTCGTCGATCAGCGGGCCGAGCAGGGTGGCGGGGTCGAGCGGGTCGCCGATGCGCAGCTGCGCGTAGGCGTGGCGCAGGCGCTCGACGAGCTCGGTCTGGCGCGCCCGGTGCACGATCAGGCGGCGGGTGGTCGTGCAGCGCTGGCCGGCGGTGCCGACCGCGCCGAAGACGATGGCCGGCAGCGCTAGGTCGAGGTCGGCGCTTTCGTCGACGATCAGCGCGTTGTTGCCCGAGCATTCGAGCAGATAGCGGCCGAGGCGTCCGGCGACGATGGGCGCGAGGTGCCGCCCGACCGCCGTCGAGCCAGTGAAGGAAAGTAGCGGCAGACGGTGGTCGGCGGCGAGGTGGACGACCGGCCACACTTCGTCGGAAAGGAGCAGCGTGCACACGCCGGCCGCGTCGTGCTGCGCCGCCACTTCGTCGACGATGCGCTGCACGGCGATCGCGCAGAGCGGCGCCTTCGGGCTCGGCTTCCACACCACGCTGTCGCCGCACACCGCGGCGATCAGCGCGTTCCACGCCCAGACGGCGACCGGGAAGTTGAAGGCGGTGACGACGGCGACCGGGCCGAGCGGGTGCCACTGCTCGAACAGGCGGTGCTGCGGGCGCTCCGACGCGAGCATGCTGCCTTCGAGGCGGCGCGACAGGCCGACCGCAAAGTCGGCGATGTCGATCATCTCCTGCACCTCGCCCTCGGCCTCGCTGCGGATCTTGCCGACTTCGAGCGAGATCAGCGTCGCGAGGTCGGCCTTGCGCGCGCGCAGTGCGTCGGCCAGCGCGCGCACGAAGAGGCCGCGCTTCGGTGCCGGTACTTCGCGCCAGCGGCGGAAGTTGCGCAGGGCCGCGCCGACCGCCGCCTCGTAGTCGTCCTGCGTGGCGCGCGCGATCAGCGCCAGCGGCTCGCCGCTGGCCGGGTCGATCGACGCGAAGCCGCCGGCGCCGCCGCGCCACGAACCGTCGCCGAGCGCCGCCGCCGGGTTCAGCTCGGCGATCCCGAGGCGCTCGAACAGCGCATCCATCATCAGCGCGTGGCGCATGGCTTCCGCCCTCCTGCCGGCCGGGACTCTTCAACTACAACGACACGACGAGCATGACGAAACACCAAGGTATTCGCTCTTCGGTGTGAAGGTCGCGTCGTTGCGGCTGAACGCATTTCGGCATTCTCCTAGGCCGCGCGCCGCACCTGCTTGCCGGCGTCGGCGAAGACTTCGTCGATGCGCGCCAGCCCCCAGGCCAGCTCGTCGCGCGTGATCGTCAGCGGCGGCGCGAGGCGCAGCACGGTGCCGTGCGTATCCTTGGTGAGCACGCCGCGCGCGGCGAGCGCTTCGGCGAGCAGGCGCGCGTCGGCGTGCGCCGGGTTCACCTCGATCGCGGCGAACAGGCCGCGCCCGCGCACGGCGCGGATCAGGCGGCCGTGCGCGGCGGCCAGCGCGCGCAGCTGCGCGAGCAGCCAGCCGCCGAGTTCGGCCGAGTGCGCGATCAGTTCCTCGTCGATCAGCAGATCGAGCGCCTCCAGCCCGACGGCGGCGGCCAGCGCGTTGCCGCCGAAGGTCGAGCCGTGGTCGCCCGGCGCAAACACCTGCATCACGCGCTCGTCGGCGAGGAAGGCGGAGACCGGCAGCAGGCCGCCGCCGAGCGCCTTGCCGAGGATCACGCCGTCCGGCCGCACGTCTTCGTGCTGGCAGGCGAGCAGGTAGCCGGTGCGGCCGAGGCCGCTCTGCACCTCGTCGGCGATCAGCAGCACGTCGTTGCGGCGGCACAGTTCGGCGCAGGCGGCGAGGTAGCCGGGCGGCGGCAGCACGATGCCGCCCTCGCCCTGGATCGGTTCGACGAGGAAGGCGGCGGTGCGCGGCGTGATCGCCGCCGTCAGCGCCGCCGTGTCGCCGTAGGGGATCAGGCGGAAGCCCGGTGCGAAGGGGCCGAAACCGTCGCGGTACTGCGCCTCGGACGAGAAGCCGACGATGGTCGTCGAGCGGCCGTGGAAGTTGCCCGCGCAGGCGACGATCTCGGCCTGCCCGTCGGGCACACCCTTGATCTTGTAGGCCCACTTGCGCGCCGCCTTGATCGCCGTCTCCACCGCCTCCAGCCCGGTGTTCACCGGCAGTGCGCGCTCGTAGCCGGTGAGCGTGGTCAGGCGCTTGAGGAAGAGCGGCAGGCGGTCGCTGTGGAAGGCGCGCGAGGTGACGGCGAGGCGCTGCGCCTGCGCCGCCAGCGCGGCGACGAGACGCGGGTGGCTGTGCCCGAAGCTGACCGCCGAGTAGGCCGACATCAGGTCGAGGTAGCGCCGCCCGTCGCGGTCGCTGAGCCAGCAGCCGTGGCCTTCGGCGAGCACCACCGGGAGCGGCGCGTAGTTGCGCGCGCCGTAATTCGCCTCCCAGTGCCGCAGAGTGTCCGCGTCCGGCGTGCATGCCGCTTCGACGAGGTCGATCGCCAGACGCGCGGTGATCCCGAGCGGGTCGCGCTGCGGGCAGTATTCGGCGATTTCCAGCGCGACGCACTGGCGCGTGCGCAGCGCGCCGCCCAGTGCCAGACGCAGGTCGCCGCCGTTCAGGCCGTCGGCCGCCGGCGTCGTCACGCCGGGCGCGAGCAGCGGATCGACGGCGTCGAGATCGACGCTGATGCCGTAGGGCCGGCCGCCGGCCGCGACGATGGCGAGCGCGTCGGCGAACACCGCCGCCAGCCCGCGCTTGTCGATTTCCGCCATGCCGAACACGGCGACGCCGTGCGCCGCGAGTAGCTGCGCCTCGGCCGCCTCGAAGCTGCGCGCGCCGATCACCGCGACGCGCGCCGGATCGAGCGGCGGCCCGGCGACGCCCGCCATCTCCGGCGCACCGACGCCGAGCAGCGCGGCGAGCGGCATTCCGTGCGGATTGCCGGACGGGCTGCTGGCCGGCGTGTGCGCATCGAGGTGGGCGTCGATCCAGAGCAGGCCCGGTGCCGCGCCGAGCGCGCGGCCGACGCCGCGCCAGGTGCCCGCCGCCATCGACCGTAAGCGCCTGGCCGGGTTCTACGCCACGGCCTGGGGCGTATTCCGGATCAGGGATACCCCTACGCGATTGTCCGGCGAGTTGGCCGGATACACCTTCGAACTGCTGCGCGATGAAGACGGCTGGTTGCGCGCGCAGCAAAAAGTCCTGGGGTTCTGGCTCAAGGATCTCGGCGGGCTGGGCCGCGTGCAACTGGACGTGGTGACGGTGCAAGGCCGGCAGATACTCACCGCGCGCAGTCACGGCCAGCGGGTGGCCGTGGGCGAACGCATCGACCCGCCGCCCCTGCCACTGGCCTGGGCCGACACCGTCGGCACCTATCAAGTGCTCAGCACCCACGAACCCGACGCGCCACTCAGCGGCATCAGCGTGCGTCTGGAAGAAGGCTTCCTGGTGATTCGCGGCCAACTGCACGACAAGCCGCTGACCGATTACATCCTGCTGCCCGTGGACCACGCCCATGCCGTGCTTGCCGGCAACGGCTATGGCCTGGGCGACACCGTCAGCCGCCAGGTCAACGGCCTCAGTGCCTCGGGCTACGCCTTCAAACGCACGCACGCGCCCCGTAAACCCTTGATTTTATAACCACGGATGAACCTCCTTATGCGCTCGAAACACCTTTGCCTGTCCATCACCTCAGTGTGCCTGTTGGCAGGCGCCGACACGGTGCTGGCACAGGACTGGGCATACAGCTTGAAAGCCGGCGTAGCCAGCATGCCCCGGTATAGCGGTAGCGATGAACGCAGGACCGAACCGCTGCTCGGCGGCGCCATCGTCAGCCCCTGGGGGATTTTCCTCGACTCCGACAAGGGCCTGGGTTGGCGTTATAAAGACGATGCCCTGAGCTTCAGCGCATACGTCGGCGCGAGCGCCTCACGCATGGACAAAAACGAACGCCTGCGCGCCGGCTCGAAACGGCTCAAGGGCATGGGCGAAATCAAATCACGCACGCAATTGGGCGTGAGTGCGAGCTATAACTTGGGCGGCGTGATTGTCGGCGCCACCTTGGAACATGCACTCAAGGAAGATGATCACAAAGACAGCGGCAAGGCATTTACCCATCTGGAACTGAGCGTTGGCACCAACCTGTATGACGGGCGCTATGGCGTGATCGACGCCAGCCTCAGCAGCCACTTCGGAGACCGTGACTACCT
>RCMZ01000719.1_pt1 | contig 14346 bp, 12 predicted proteins | sample 2041141 | NCBI WGS metagenome assembly RCMZ01 (sample SAMN09708263, study PRJNA481090) | Wastewater metagenome, whole genome shotgun sequencing project. | biome: sewage; isolation source: Davis station wastewater (DW) | place: Antarctica: Davis Station | collected 2010-03-01
GCTCCTGAACCCTTCCTTCACATCGTCCGGGCCAGAGGGGCAGGAAGGATCAGCTTAAGCATGGGAAGACGGTGTGGCGAAGATGAAGGACGATGATGCGGCGAAGGCTGTCCCCATTCGCCTGCACACCGAAGCGCAGGCTCTGCCGTCCGCGCAGAGGGAGATACTCCTGTCGCTATGGCCGCACATCTACGGCGGGATCAAACATGGCTGCACGCTCTTGGGTGATCAGCGTCGAGACCGTGTGGACCTCTCGGGTTCAGTAGAGGAAATGTGTGCGACAGGGATCGCGGCCTGCGATGATGGGACCGACGAGCACACCAATGTAGCCCTGATGAATTTTCAGGCGGCGCGTGATCTGCTCGCTCTCGCGACATTGCCTGTCGTTCACCCCAAGCAATGGGTGGAGGCAGGCACGAACTACGGCCACGCTGAACATCGTGCCAACTTGGTGTTGTCTGGACTTCACGATGTCTTGGTGGAGGGGGCGGTGAACGCCAAGTCCGCACAACAGATTCGGGCCGCACGAGAGGGCGGTGGGACGAAGCGGGGGGAGCAAATGAAGGCCGCCGCAGGCAAATGGAAAACCCAAGCATTGGAGTATGCGATTGATCAAGATCGCGAGAATCCGAAATGGACGCGGGATCGATTGGCGACCGAAATCGGCTATCAGTTCGAGGGTGAGGTCCCCGGACACAAAGCAGTGACGGATTGGCTGAAGGATGAGGCCGAACAGCCAAATGGTCCGCTTCGTAGTCGATCGCGAAAGAAGCCAGCTTAGCGCGCTTATGATGTCAGCATAGCCTTCAGAACTAAAAGTCCGAATTCTGAAATATCATCTTCATGTCGGCGGCAAATAAGCCCCGAACACAACAGGAGATTATATGTTCGGATTGACTATTAGAAAAGAATTCACGGCGAAGGCGACCTGCCTTCTGACGGATCGGCAGATCGCGCTCGCCAAACAGGATTTCCATCCCTTTATCGAGCGTTTTGATCGCACTGTTATCGTGTTCGATACAGAATGCGATTTTATGCTGGCCAAGCTGATCTTGTCGGTCATTGACCCGAATGCGGCTCCTCTCAGTGAGGAGGAAGTGCGCGCCGTAGAGATGGCGGCACGACGCAAAAGCCGGAGCTACACGCCGGTCGAGGCCGATGCTGCGCGGGCGCGTTATGATGCACTCAAAGGCTTTGTCATTTCTAAGTCCAACCAGTCGGCCCCGGCCCACAAGGCATGGGTGACGATCAACGAGTGGAAAGCGGCGGCGCGGCGTGGTGAGTGGACCCACCGCTGGAGCGTTCAGTTCAGGCTCGGCACCCAGATGTTTGAGGAAGCCCAGCGAGCAGTTCATCCCCGGCAGGCGGCCAACGCTATGGATCGCTTCGTTCGCGACCTTCGGAAATCTCATCATCAGGTCGAGATCGTCGCCAAAATGGTGGAGGCGATCTGATGACCCGTAAGACATGGAAATATGGCCAACCGCTCGACGCCTTCACCTCGGGATACCAACAGCATCGCACCGACCGACGCGCCATCCACGAATGGACGGTTGCGCGACTGCGGCGATTCAGTCCCTCACAGATTAGGCAGCGGCTCGACGACGGAGAAAAAAAGGCGTCAGACGCGCTGGAAGCGTTCGCTGTGATGTCGCCGACCGCCAAGGTCGAACGGGCAAAAGCCAACGCCACGGCGCATCGTGACTGGATACGGTTGGTTCGTGCCGAGCTAAAAAAGCTCCGTCCAGCGCGGGCAATCACGGCTCGTCGCCGAAGACCTTCTCCGTGCCCCGGCTACCTTCAAGCCGAAACCAAGGCTTTTGCCGCTGCGCGGGAAGTGAGGTCTGAGCGATGATCGGCCACATCCTCGAATGCGACTGGGGGCGCTGCACCGCTTGGCCAATGTGTAGCCGATCACTACGGCCTTACGCGGTCCTATTCACGCGACCAAGAGGTCGGGCACCCTCCCGCGCGGCTCAACCATTGGAGATCAGCCATGTCTAATGGTTACATCAGTGTCGAACCGATGAGCCTCGAAGAGGTCATCGAACTGGCCAAGGAGCAAGGCTACGCGGTTACGGTGGAGCACGGAACGCCGACCTCTATCAGTCTGCTGTCTGCCGATGAAGGCGATGGCTGCCACGGCATGTCCGAAGAGATCGGCATGGACGGCGAGATATACGTTGGGAGTATGGGTGATCCCAAGCTCAGCGGATTGAAAATGGCTGCCGAGGGTTCTGAAATTTATCAATCTATTTGCGGCGAGGCGTAGCTGGCACGACTATAGGCGCAGGGCGACCCGAGGTTCACCAACCAGTCCTTCGGGAGTTCACGACGTTTCCAGCGTTCGAGATTATCCGCCGGGAACAGGAGGTCGTCGTCGTTCATCGTCGCGCTTCCACTGGCAGCCACAGCACTGCCCACGCGACCCTTGCCGCCAGTATCAGGTGACCGTCGTGAACAAGCGTCTGGAATAGTCCGACCAGCGCGTCGGCGGATGGACCTCGACTGCCCCTGAGGCAGAGGTAGTTCTCAGCGCGCCCGAGCCACGCGCTGCTGAAATGCCTGCGGGAGTCGGTCAGTCCGCGCTGCTGAAAGTGGTGGTAGATGTCCATACCACCTATTTATCCCGCCACGTCGAATGCGGTCGCACCGGCGATTCTGACGCGTGATTTGAAGTTGATTCAAATGCCTCCAGAGCCGAACATCGCCGCCTGAAACTTAGCCGGGGGACGGCCGCGATTCGAGAGACTGGTGAGCGCCGGTAGCTGTCGCTAACGCTCCGGCACACATTGGGGAAACATGAGCGTCGCGCCCACCTACACGCCGCATCAGGCCAAATATTTCGCGCACTTCCTAACCCGTGAGGGACTGGAGGAAGGCGAAGGGCTCACCCAATCGCTGTCGTCAGCGCGGGTAGACCTGAACCCGCACCAAGTTGATGCGGCGATGTTCGCGCTGCGCTCGCCCTTGTCGAAGGGCGTGATGCTGGCTGATGAGGTAGGGCTGGGCAAGACCATTGAAGCCGCGCTGGTGCTGTCCCAGCGTTGGTGGGAGCGTAAACGGCACCTGCTGCTGATTGTGCCCGCCTCGCTGCGGAAGCAGTGGGCGACCGAATTGCGTGAGAAGTTCTCACTCCCCTCCGTGATCCTCGACGCCAAGCGAGTGAAAGACCTCGCCAAGGCGGGCAAGCCGAACCCGCTGGGTCGCGAGGAGGGGATCGTCATCCTCTCCTACGAATACGCGGCGCGGATCGCCGACCAGCTTCGAGGCGTGCCGTGGAGCCTCGTGGTCTTCGACGAAGCCCACAAGCTGCGGAACGTCTATAAGTCCGCAGAGAACTCACGGGCCGCTGTGCTGCGTGATGCTCTGGCCGGGCGTCAGAAGCTGCTGCTGACGGCGACGCCGCTCCAGAATAACCTGATGGAGCTATACGGCCTCGTCACCATCATCGACGACACCTACTTCGGCTCGGAACAGGCGTTCCGAGCGGAGTTCGGCAGTGCCTCGAATGCCGCACAGGCGCTGCTGGGGCGGCGGCTGGAGCCCATCTGCAAGCGCACCCTGCGCCGTCAGGTCCAGAAGGCTGGTCTGATTAACTACACCAACCGTTTGCCCAAGACGTTCGACTTCACGCCCGATCAGTTGGAGACGGACCTCTACGAGCACATGTCCCAATACCTACAGCGGAGCGATACGCTGGCAGTCGGTCAGAACGGCCGACATCTGGTCACGCTGGTGCTGCGGAAAATCCTCGGCTCGTCGTCGTTCGCGGTCGCGGCCACGCTGGACAAGATGGTCACCCGTCTGGGCCAAAAGCTGGCGGTGAACGAAGAGGCCCTCGACGACATCGACGGCGTGGAGGAGACCGCCGAGGAATGGCGCGAGGACGGCGACGCCCGTGAAACCGAGGCGCTGGAAGACGAGACCGACGACGCCATCGACGACATCGATCCGGAGCACCTGAAGGCCGAGATCGAGGAACTGACGCGATACCGTGACCTCGCTGCGTCGATCCAAACCAACGCCAAGGGCAAGGCGCTGCTCGACTGCTTGCCGGGCGTGCTGTCTGAGATCGAGGGCAAAGGTGGACAGCGGAAGGCTGTGATCTTCACCGAGTCCGTTCGCACCCAGACCTACCTGCGCGAGCTTCTGGAGCGAAACGGCTTCGAGGGGCAGACGGTCGTCCTTAATGGCTCGAACACCGACAAAGACAGCGCCGCCATCTACAAGGCGTGGCTGGAGAAGCACCGGGGCACCGATGTCGTCTCCGGCTCCAAGACGGCCGACATGAAGGCCGCCATCGTCGATGCTTTCAGGAACGACCGGACGATCCTGATCGCCACGGAATCCGGCGCCGAGGGTATCAACCTTCAGTTCTGCTCCCTGCTGATCAACTACGACTTGCCTTGGAACCCGCAGAGGGTTGAGCAGCGTATCGGCCGCTGCCATCGTTACGGCCAGAAGATCGACGTGACCGTCATCAACTTCATGAACCGGAAAAACCAAGCCGAGGCTCGGATCGTCCAGCTTCTGGACCAGAAGTTCCGCCTATTCGAGGGCGTCTTCGGCTCATCGGACGAGGTGCTGGGTGCCATCGAATCCGGCGTCGATATCGAACGGCGCATCCTCGACATCGTGCAGTCGTGCCGCACGAACGACCAGATCAATGAGGCCTTCGACGCGCTTCAGGCCGAGTTCAGCGTCGAGATCGACGAGGCCAAAACCGAGGCCCGCAACAAGCTGCTGGCCGAGATGGACGACAAGGTGATTGCCCGCCTGAAGTTTCGTCAGGGCGCGGTCTCGTCGTCACTGGACGAGTTTAAACGCACTTTGCTGACGCTTGCTCGCGCCGAACTGCCGGAGGCGCGCTTCCACCCGGATCACGTCGAGCGGTTCGACTACGACGGCGAGACCTATTCGACCGAATGGCCGGAGGCCGATGAGCGCGGCTGGAAGTTCTTCCGCTTGGCCGATGAAGGGTTGGCGGACCAGATCATCGTGCGCGCGATCCATCGCGATCTGGACGCAGCCGAGGTCGCCTTCGACTACGACGCCTATGATGGCAAGCTGGCCGATGTCGCGCCCTATTGCGGCAAGAGCGGCTGGTTGAAGGTTGCGCGTCTAAAGCTGGTGACGCCCGCCCGCACCTTCGACGAACTGATCTGTGCCGCCGCGACCGACGACGGAGAGGTCGTCAATGCGGAGACGGCCGCGCGGATGTTGGCCGTGCCCGGATCGGTGACCGGCGCCATCACGGGCACCGCTCCCGAAACCGCTTTGAGCAAGATGCTGGAGGATGGCCAGACTGAGATTGTCGGGCGCGCGCAGGAACGGTTGGGTGACTTCCTCAACGAGGAGGAGGAGCGACTCGACAACTGGCGCGACGACGCGCGAGTCTCCTACGATCAGCAGATCAAGGGCCTGACCAAGGAAGCCAACGAGAAGAAGAAGGCCGCCCGCGCCGTCCAGAACCTTCAGGAGAAGGTCGAGCTACAGCGTGAGGCGTCGGCCTTGAAACGTCAGGCTGATGACTTGCAACACCAGCTTTACACCCGGCTGAATGAGATCAACGAAGAGCGTGAGCGTATGCTCGACGAGATCACCGAGAAGCTGAACCTGACCCCTGAAATGACGACCCTGTTCACGATCCGATGGAGCCTTGCCTGATGGCCGCCAAAACCAAGCTCGAACTGACGTGGATCGGCAAGGAGAACCGGCCACGGCTGGAGCCGCGTATCCTGATAGAGGATGCTGCAGTTTCTCATCATTCGAACGTGCGCCGGGAAGGCGACATATTCGACAACATCCTCATCAAGGGCGACAATCTGCTCGGCCTCAAGGCCCTCGTGTCTGAATACGAAGGCAAGGTCATGTGCGCGTATATTGACCCGCCTTATAATACTGGGTCGGCAATCCCTGAATATGATGATGGTGTCGAGCATTCCCTCTGGTTGAGCCTCATCCGAGAGCGCCTAGAGATTATCCATAAACTGCTACACCCAAGCGGCACCATATGGATGAACATAGATGACAATGAGGGCCACTACCTGAAAGTGCTCGGCGACGAGGTTTTTGGCCGCAGAAACTTCATCTCGACCGTGATCTGGCAGAAGAAATATGGTCCCAAAGCCGACACGAGGTTTATTTCGTCATCACACGACATGATCCTCGTTTACGGAAAGAATCTGGATGAGGCGAAGATCAAGCGCCTCCCGAAAAGCGAAAAGCAGACATCCCGCTACGTCAACAAGGATAACGATCCCCGAGGACCGTGGAAGGCGGGAGATGTGCTCCGCAATGAAGTCCGAGACTACGCGGTGTTTCCGGTGACACTCCCTTCCGGCCTAGAAGTCTGGCCTTCACCGGGCACAAGCTGGCGCTATACGAGAGAGAAGTTCGCCGAACTGATCGCTGACAACAGGATTTGGTTCGGCGTCAACGGCGATGCACGTCCAGCCCTCAAGCGCTTTATATCGGAGGTTTCCGACACGATCCCGGCAGAGAGCATCTGGGGATACGAGGCCGTTGGCCACAACGACGAAGCAAAGAAGGAGAGCAAGGCGCTCTTCGGCGCCGGGGTATTCACCACGCCCAAACCAGAGCGCCTAATCCAGCGGGTCTTGGAGATTGCTACTGATCCCGGCGACCTTGTGCTCGATAGCTTTGCAGGCTCCGGCACAACCGGCGCCGTTGCCCATAAAATGGGCCGCCGCTGGATCATGGTCGAACTTGGCGACCACTGTGAAACTCACATCGTCCCGCGCCTGAACAAGGTCATCGACGGGGAAGACCCCGGCGGCATCACCGAGGCGGTCGGCTGGAAGGGCGGAGGCGGATATCGCTATTTCAAGCTCGCGCCGTCGCTGCTGGAGAAAGACCAGTTCGGCAACTGGGTGATCTCCAAGTCTTACAACGCCGAGATGCTAGCCGAAGCGATGTGCAAGCACTTCGGCTTCAGCTATGCGCCCTCGGATGAGCACTATTGGATGCACGGGCATTCGTCAGAGACGGACTTCATCTACGTCACGACGAACAGCCTGACCCACGAGCAGCTTGCGGCGATCTCCGAAGAGGTCGGGCCGGAGCGGACCCTGCTGATCTGCTGCAAGGCATTCCAAGGCGGCAACGCTGACGCCTTCGGCAATCTGACCATCCGCAAGATTCCGGGTGCCATCCTCGACCGCTGCGAGTGGGGCAAGGACGACTATTCGCTGAAGATCGAGGCTCTGCCGCTGATCGAAGATGAGCCGGGTGAGGATGCGGACGAAGCCCCGCGTCGGAAGTCTGCGGCCAATCCGAACCAGCCCGGTCTGTTTGGCGGTGGCGAGGAGGTCGAACCTTGAGCGTCCCGGTCATCGATCCCAAGCGCGCCGAGACCCAGATCAACCAACGCCTCTCGCTACGGAAGCCGCAGTCGGAATCGCTGCACCGCCTTGCCGACATCGTGGACCTGATCGCGCCGTCCAAGGACACCGATGTCGAGGCCGCACGGGAGGCGATCCGCGCCGCCTATGGTGATCTGGACGACGCCCACTTCGAGAGTTTTGAGCGCGACTTCCCCAGCGTCTGCTTCGCCTTGGCTACAGGCGTGGGCAAGACCCGGCTGATGGGAGCCTTCGTCAGTTACCTGTTCATGATCGGCAAAAGCCGCAACTTCTTCGTGCTGGCTCCAAACCTGACCATCTACGAGAAACTGCTGGCCGACTTCCAACCTTCCAGCCCGAAGTATGTGTTTAGGGGCATTGAGGCGTTCGCCCACCAGCCGCCGCTGATCGTCAACGCTGAGAACTACGAGGAGGGACGCGGCGTGCGCGGCGCCGACCTGCTGGGGCAGGAAGCCGCGATCATCAACATCTTCAACATCTCGAAGATTAATTCCGACACCACCTCGTCGGCGAAGAAGGGGCAGCTTCCCCGGATCAAGCGCCTTCAGGAATACATCGGCGAGAGCTACTTCAGCTATCTGGCTGGCCTCGACGATCTGGTCCTGCTGATGGACGAGGCGCACCGCTATCGCGCCACGGCTGGGCGTGCTGCCATCGATGAACTGAAGCCGATCCTCGGCTTGGAGGTCACCGCGACACCGAAGAGCGTCGGCGCCAAGTCGGCCGCCTTTAAAAACGTCGTCTATCGCTACGATCTGCCCGAGGCGATGAAGGACGGCTACATCAAGGAACCGGCGGTCGGCACCCGCGCCAACTTCGACCCGAAGTCGGTCGATGAGGACACGCTGGAGCGCATCAAGCTCGAAGACGGCATCCACTACCACGAGCATGTGAAGGTCCAGCTTGCGACCTATGCTAAACAGAATGAGAAGCCGCTCGTCCATCCGTTTATGCTGGTGGTGACGCAGGACACTGACCACGCTCGGCGTGTGCGCGAGTTCGTCGAATCCGATGGCTTCTTCGAAGGTCGCTACAAGGGCCGGGTCGCGGAAATTCACTCCAAGCTTAAAGGTGAAGAGAGTGATGAGAACGCCCAGCGGCTGCTCAACATCGAGAAGAGCGGCGACACTGACATCGTGATCCACGTCAACAAACTGAAGGAAGGCTGGGACGTATCAAACCTCTTCACCATCGTCCCGCTGCGCGCTTCGGCGTCAGACATCTTGACCGAGCAGACCCTCGGCCGGGGCCTGCGTCTCCCCTATGGCAAGCGCACGGGCGTCGATGCCGTAGACACCCTGACGGTCATCGCCCACGACCGCTTCAACGATCTGATCGAGAAGGCTAAGGACGCTGATGGCGTCATCCATTCGCTGAAGCAGGTGAAGATCGGCGAGGGCGGCGACGTTTCGGCCGCCAAGCCGGTGATGGTTGAGGCGCCGTCCGTCCTCGAGCAGATGCTGAAACAGGTCGTGCGTCCGACCGAGGATGAGGTGGCGACTGAGTTCGCGCCCGATCAGAGAGGCGGTGGGATGTCGGACAACCCCGCGCCCACCTTCACCTTCAAGAAGGAGGAGGAACTGGCTCTGGCGCAGACGGTGCTCATTGATGTCCTGCCGACCATCAAGACGCAGGTCGCCACCATCAAGGACTTGAACGACGAGAAAGTGGTGAAGCGGATCGTCGCCGACGCCTTGGCCATCCAGCGCGGCAAGAGCGGCCTGTTCTCGGACCTGACCGAAGAACGCGCCGAGGCCGTGGTCAAGGAATTCTGCGCCGCCTTTGTCGCCAAGACCATCGCCATCCCCAGCTTGACCGTGACGCCGCAGGAACAGGTGTCGTTCGGATTCCAGCCCTTCACGCTCGATGTCGGTAGCTGGAACTATCAGCCGCTCTCGCGCGAGCTTTTGGTGCAGGTGCTCCGCACGGAGAAGCAGACGGTCATCAGCAGCGAGGAAGGTGGCGAGACGCCCGCTCGGCTGGAGGACTATCTGGTCGCCAAGCTGATCGACTTCGACGAGATCGATTACGACGCCCACGCGGCGCTGCTCTACGATCTGGCCGGTCAGGTGGTCGCCCACCTGCGTTCCTATCTCTCCAGCGAGGAGGACGTTCGCAACGTCCTTCAGGGGCGCGGAAAAGCTTTGGCCGAGGCCGTCTTCGTGCAGATGCGCCAGAATATGTGGCGCACGACCACGACCTACCGCGTGACATTGAACGCGGCCTTCGGTGAACTGAAACCACAAGCCTTCGACGGGTCAGGCAAAGATGCGGTGCGCGATTTCAAGAACGCGCCGGAGCGGCTGAGCGAGATCAAGCGATTCATCTTTACCGGCTTCGGACCTCGCGCCTGTTACGCGCAGGCCAAGTTCGATTCCGACACCGAACGGAAGATGGCTGTGCTGTTGGAGCGCGACCCCACGGTCGAACTCTGGATGAAGCCCGGCCCCAATCAGTTCAAGATTTTTGACAGTGACGGCGGCGCCTATCAACCCGACTTCGTGGTCGAGACCAAGGCCGAGCGACTGATTATCGAGACCAAGCGGAAGTCCGATATGGAAGATGTGGACGTTCGCCGAAAGGCCGACGCCGCTTCGCTCTGGTGCTGGATCGCGACCGAACACCACGCCAAGAAGCACGGCGACAAGCCTTGGCGCTATGCGCTCGTCCCCGACGACGCCATGCAGCCGAACGCGACGATGGACGGGCTTCTATCCCAGTTCGTGCGGACGCCGGATGCGGACTTGCGCGGGCGGTATGAGTTAAACGAGGGCTGATCGCAGGTCGCGAGAAAGGAAGATGTCGCAAAAGCCATATCCGTCCCAAGTAGAAGTGCTCACGCTCGACGCAGAGTTCGCCACTGCTGGGGTGCCTGTCACGGAACGAGCTACAAAAGCGATGCTTCGCTGGATGCAGACACCACCATTTTACGATGGAGTTGTCGATTTCAGTGCTCAAGCCCGTTGGTTCGATGACCGCTGGAAGGAGCTTCACCCCTCAGTCGCTACGAGCGACCGCCCGTTCATGTATCTCGCGGTTTCTGCCCTTGGTGTCAGCTACCGGTGTGATCCACCAATCATTTTTGGCCGAGTTGGGATCAACCCAATGAAGCTCATTAAGATACAGCCTGAAGAGAGCCATCGCATCTGGACGAGTGCACCAGAAGTTTGGTGGGAGCTTCACCATCAGGCCGTCGATTGCATTGACCTGTTTCTGAATTCGCTTGAATTCTCGGGGTCGGAGCAAGCCGGGCGCTGGAAAGGTGTGGCGGTCGGCCAGCTACAAACGGCGGCTCGTCAACTTGTGGCGTGCGCGCACGACGCCTCTCTGGCGCAGACGGTCTCGTTGATCTCAGAGATGGCAATGAAGGCCGCTCTGATTACAGCCGGTGTGTCGGAAGCTGAACTGAAAACAAAATTCGGGCACCGGCTGGAATCGGTCGCTCGAAAGCTGTGTGAAGAGCGCCCATCAGCGTCTGATACAGACCTCCTGACGGTTGTCGCCTCTCTACCGAATTATACGCCCGCAAGATACGACGCGCCCGACCTCACGATGCCAGAGTCACAGGACTACTACCGCCGAGCACTGTTTGTGGCGTCCGATGCACTGCGTCGGGTCGGAGAGCACAATATTGCAGATGCAGTGCGGAATGATGTTTCAGTCCCGAACAGAAGATGGGGACTCATCCCTACTCCAACTCACCGGTGAACTGCCGGTAGCGCGTCAGGCCGTCGCCGCCGACACCCCCCGTCGATCCGGGGAACGCCAAGCGCGTCATGCCCTGCCCCGATCTCGGCCACCAGAAACAGCGGCACGGCCGCCATTCCGTTCGATAGGAACAAACCGCAACAGCCAACCTGCTCGCCCAGTCTACGGACGAAACTCCAGCAGAATTTCGTCCGTATTCCGAAACGGTCATGTGCCGAGCATCTGACGCGACCCGACGCAGGACGTTGGCAAAGCGAAGCTGCGCAGCGTAGTCGGATCGGTGCGTAGGGCCTTCCCTGCGGCACCCCTGTTGAAATCCATTCTCCCTACGCGGCCCAATCCAGATCGAGGATGCGGCTCACCCGCCTATAACTGCGCCATTGGCTGTCGTTCGCGGGATTGCGGATGCTGGGCACGCCGAGTCGGTTGCACGCCGCGACCGCCTCTGCCGCCAGTTCGCAGGAAACAGGTCGGTTGCGATGACCATGCACCTGCCACACGACCCAGTCGTCACCTGACGTAAGGGGGCGAAACTCCACGAGGCATTCGTCGCGGAACTCGGCGATAGCCATCGCTCCGCTGGCCACGCGGTCCAGATTGTTAGAGAGACAGTTTCGATACCGACGCGCAGCCCACACGTAATCTCTCATCTGGGCGAAGGGTCGGAGTGTGTTATCGCCTTCGCCGAGAGGATGGGCGGGCAGACGGTCGGCCCGGTGCATCATGCGCGCCAGCAGACGGGCGGTAGTGGTTGCGGGCGCCATTCGGGCGATAGCTTCCGCTACCGCCTCATCCGTAGCCTTGGTCGAAACGGACTGGATGCAGTTGACTGCAAAGTTGAAGTCGTTGGCCTCGACGAGGGTGTCAATCCGGCCCAACAGGTTGGCATGAACCCAGCGGCGGTCGAGCGTCATGGCAATGCGCAAGGTCGTGTGGGTGATCCTCCGACAGGCTCGCAGCGCGTCGGCCAAGCTGGTGTATGGTGAGGCGCACAGGTCGCGCAGGATCAAATAGTCGTTGGCCGAGGCAAGCGGCTGCTCTCCGATCTTTTCCAGCAGACCGGCGTATCCAACAGGGATGTTCTCCAGCGCGTGGCGCAGGATTTCAGCGGGACGGCCATGACGCACCACCTCGGCCAGATCGGCGAGCGGCGCGCCTTCAGTCTCCGGTCCCCAATGGGCCAGCGCAGCGAAGATGGCCTGACGACGCGCGGGCGCAGCCGTAAGCACGCGAGCCAAAACGCCCGGCGCGGCGTCATCCAGTTTCACGAGAGCGTCAGTCGCCCAGCCCAGAAAACCACGCTCACGCATCGACAGTCTCCCACGGAAAGCGGCCTTGGCCCTGCGGGTTCGGAGCGATCTGGAACGCCACCCATCGCCATTTCCGCGTCTCCGCTGGCGTGGTCCGGTGATCGAAGAGAATGCGAAGGCAGGGTCGGTCGTTCTGAATGGCGCGTCCCACAATTCGCTCCTGCACGACCACGGGAACCGTGGCTGCTTCATCTTCCGCACTGGGCGGCTCGATGAACAGCCACTGGGTCGTCGAGAGCCACTGGTTCGGGCCGATGACGCGGTTCAGATAATTTTCGAGTTCAGCGCTGTCGATCTCGCCTGCGGCGTCAAAAACGACGCGAACGGCAAGGCATCGCAGCGGTTCTTCGACCGGCTCCAACACGCCTCCCAATGCTGTGAAGCTTGGATGGTCTCATGGAAGTCAATTTCGTCAAGCAAATCAGGATGAAATAGATTTCTTGGGGCCGGGATTCCCCGGCTTGCCAAACTCACGTCCAGCGGCTTTCGCCACCGCCGCACGTTTCTCACGCTGCCGATCCGCCGCCTTCTTGTTCCGGTCGGCTTTCTTTGCCGCTATCTCCTGATCCGTAGGGCCATCCGACTTCCGCCGCACCTTCATCAACCTCGCCTCATCCACCGGCACCAGTTCGACGTTTATGAACAGCAGCTTGTCTAAATGCGCCTTCAGCCGGTCGGCCTGAATCTTCTCATAGACGTAGATGTCATAGGCTCCGTCGAACGCCAGATTTCGGATTGCGCCGCGCATCGCGAACTGGGCGATCAGTTCGCCCTCACGGGCGCATTCGATGTCATCTTTGGTGAGGCCGAACACCGCCATCATGCCCTTATCGGCATTGGTGGCTTTGCCGCTGAAAATGATGGCGCAGTGCTGCTTCATCCGGTGCTTGTTCAGGCCAGCCGCGCTGGCAGCGATGAGTTCGCCCTTAAGCCGGTGCTCCATAAGGTGCTGAACCACGGTGTTGCCTGACCAAAACGACACCGTGGGTAAAGTCTTCGCGAGATGGTCACAGACCTGCTTGATCTGTAGCCGCCCATCGGACGTTCCCCAGAATGTCGTCGAACCACGATGGCTGTTGGTGAAATAGTGGATGTTAATCGACGGCTGATTTGTCCGCACGACCGGCACGTCCCGCTCGTCGAACTCCAGCAGGTCGTCGAACAGGGCCTTGGCGCCGAGATAGCCGACGCTGCTGGTATAGCTCGACCCCGCGATCTGGACCGACGCGAATCCAGCAAGCTCCAATGGCGACCACATCGAGAACCAGTCGATGTCGTCCATCGCATCCCAGTCAGGCGTCCTGACGAAAACCCGCGCTGGATTGGCAGCCTGCTTATAGAACTCCACGAGTTCTTTGGCGCCGAGGCTTTGACCTAGCTTGCTCCAGCTTGGCTTGTTGCCCTTGAGCGTGAGCGACGCCCATTCGTGGTCTGGCCGAGAGTAGATGTCGAACCGCTCCTTCAGAGCCGCCCGAACCTCACTGATATTGAACGATCCGGCCTGAACGGCTGCGGGCGCCTCGTCGATCCGGGCATGCCAACCGGCGAAGGCTGACAGGTCGCTGCCCATAATGGCGTCGTGGGTCGTCAAGATCACGGCGTGTCTGTGGCTCTCGCGCTCGATTTCCGCACGCGCAAACTCAAGCCGCTCCTCGACCTTACCCTTGCCGCCAGTTTTGGAATGAACCGCCCAAAGCTTCAGGCTTCGTGCATCCCTACGAAAATACTTCACCTGCTCGTCGATCAGTTCGTGGGTTGGCGAGGCGAACAGGTAGAGGCCGGACTGGGCTATGGCTTCGTCGCGCATCACCTTGCTTTTGCCGCTGCCCTGCGGCCCAGTGAGCACGGTTACCTTCATCTTCGCCACACCGTCTTCCCATGCTTAAGCTGATCCTTCCTGCCCCTCTGGCCCGGACGATGTGAAGGAAGGGTTCAGGAGC
>RCMZ01000722.1_pt1 | contig 14337 bp, 20 predicted proteins | sample 2041141 | NCBI WGS metagenome assembly RCMZ01 (sample SAMN09708263, study PRJNA481090) | Wastewater metagenome, whole genome shotgun sequencing project. | biome: sewage; isolation source: Davis station wastewater (DW) | place: Antarctica: Davis Station | collected 2010-03-01
ATGGGTTGAACATTGACCTGCAATGCAGCCATACCGTGATCGCGCAGCCAAGCAAAGCGATGTCGACCGTTATTAAACCGCACAAAGCCGTCGACGATACAAACTTCAGGCATCTCCACAGGCCTCGCTGACATTATCCATTTTGCAAAATTTTCGTACTTGCCAGGCATTCCATTATCGCCGCCAGCTCGAATATATTCATTCGTACTGCGCTGCCATTCATGCTCTAGCTTGACGACAGACACCCAAACTGGAACATCTCCAGACTCTGGAAGCGCCATCTTCCATTCAATTTTCACCCAATGTCCGGATTGACTTTTTTCCATAATTTTCCGTCCTATTTAGCTTCTGACATCGCCCAGGTGGCGAAAGTCTTGATTCCGCACTTACCGTGCATTTTCTTAACGCGGCCACGTACAGAGAAACCTTCAGTGCTCCAGGCGACTACCTTGCCGCCCGGACGCTTCGACGCAGCCACGATCATCTCGACTGTCCGACAGTACGTCCAAGGAGCGCCGTCAACGTAACTTTTGCCTTCCTCGATATCGCTTACCAGCATGGTCGACTTTTCATCTGTTAGTTGCCCAGCCAGACGCGGTTAGCGTCGGCCCAGTCATACACAGCCTCCAGCCAGCCATTCATCATATCTACCGCTTCGACACCGTTCTCGAGGTCGACCGCGAGCGAGGCTACCGTGCACTCTTCCATCATCTCCACGGCGTCCACGAAATCGTAGTCACAGTCAGGGTCGGTGCAGTCGAACAAACGGGCAGGCGCCTGTGCGCGTAGCAGCTTCGCGATGCGGTTAGCCTTATCAGCAATGACCGCTGGGTCTTCGCTGGACTGATCTTCGCGCAGGATGGTCTTGATGTTGACCTTGCGCGGCCAGATCGGCTTGCCGGCAGCGCGAAGCGCAGCGGCTGCTTGATGATTTGCGACGATGGTTTCTACGGTTCGTGGCATGTTCGGTTTCCTATCCCTGTACTGGTGGCATCGAGCCAAGCATTTCGACGCGGTCAAACTCGATCCCGGCTTCAAGCACCTAATGTTCTACATCGTCCTTCAACGTGCAGCCAGCCACCCGGCCGTCCTCAACATCGCCACGAAGAATTCGGCCAGCCCATTGACCGCTTGCCGCCTTCCATATTTGCAAAATGACTTCGTCCATGATGTTGCTCTTTTCCTTGCCCTTTATGGCCTGAACGAGCGCGTCAGTGACTGCGCCAACTCGTCCGGTATCTCCACACCCGCAATGTGGAAATCGGATGGACTCAAACGATCAATATGCGGCTGATAGACTCGCAATTTCTTGACACTGTCACCATCAATCTCAAGCATTGCTCCCACCAAGTCCATGGGACGGCCGTATGCCGTTTGAGCGGTACTGGCTCGAACAGCCTCACCATAAACGAACTGGTCACAGATATAGCAGGAAAACCAGGTGGAAATCCCTTCATTTAGAACAGACGTGATATCAGCAATTAGTGAGTTACCGTCCCGCGACGGATGCAACGTGTGACAAACTTCGTGCGCCAGCTGATAAAGCGTTTGCAGTAAATCGTTCTCGGCGCGAGGACTCAATTGAATGTCTATGAAGCGCCCTTCGGGGATGTAAATTGTGCACGGCCCGAAATCGGCGATTCGAACCGTACCAAGTGTCCAATCATGACGCGCTGGCCCAAATATCTTCTCCGCAATTTCGCGAAGCTTACAGCACAGGCGCTTGCGTTGACGTTCTGCCGCAGCGTCAGCATCGACGGTGATCGAAGCCCCTGCCAGCGCGGCGGCGGCCATCGTCGCGTCGTAGTTCTCGGCCTGGCGCACCAGGTCGATCAGTTCTAGCAGGTCAAATTGCAGTTCGTCCAACATGGTCGTCGATTTCCTTTATGGCGCCCGTAACAGGCGGGCGTGTGTTACTTCGCTTGCCTTACAAGCAGGGCAAGTGAGGTGGATGCCCCCGAAGACGTTCTGTAAATCCTTTCCCTCCGTGGCAACCCACTTGTGCCCGCAAGCACAGATGACTTCGGCTTCACGGACACCGACGACGACTTCCTCATTGCTTCCGATCTCTCTGCTACGCTGAACAATGTTTTCAACTCGTCCGAGCCTAAATTGAATTGTGCGAGTCATGATTATCCTTGTCAGTCCAATTGCGTTACCAGGGAACGTGCTGGAACGTCCATGCGCTTACCGGCGCTGGCGCCAGCCGTGCGCTCGACTTCCCACATCGCCACGCCGCGATACGGCGTGGTCGGTGCAATGGCGCGAACCTGGTTGCCGGATTTCGTAAAAAAGTAGGTTTTGCCTGCTTCGATGGCCATGGTGCGGCTTCCTTAATCAGAACAAATAGGCGCGGCCATCACCTGGCAGCGTCCAGTGCGTCGGTTCAAAACCCATCGTGCGGGCAATTTGACGCGCGTGGCCAGGTCCGATGGCGCCGGTCAATTGGTGAGCGCGAACATCCGCGCCGTCGCCTTTAACGCGCAACCAGTACACGTCATTCGGGTGACTTGCTGCGAATTTTGCGTCGTGCGCCACGATGACTTGGGCCGGGAAGTCGGCTGGTGGGGTCGCGTTGAATATCTGCATGTCGTTTCCTATTTTGGCTCTTTTATCTTACGGATCGCTTCCTCAACGGCAGCGGTTCCAACCCGTGCCGCTTTCTCGGCGATATCTGGAAAAACCCTTAGCTGCAATCTCGCGCTACGGCGTTTTTCAGGTGCAATCGGTGGACGACCGGGCTTTTTTGGAACAAATTCCATAATTAATAATGTACTCCATAAATTTGGGAGAGTAGAGCAATTTTTGTACTCCATAAAATTATGGTAGCACGTCTATGAAAGCCTGCCGCAGCTTTTTGTTATCTACTTCAAGATATGGATCAACATGGTCCAGATCGGCATGCCCCAGCAAGAGCTGAAGCGTTTCCAGTGAATGTCCCTGTCCGAGTAATCGGGATGCCATCGTGCGCCGGCCAGAATGGCTGCTGCCTCCTTTAATGCCCGCGTCCCGGTACAACTTAGTCACATGGGCTTGCAAGGCGTCACAGGCTGCGTAGTCGACTTGCTCGCCCGCTTGGTTGATCCGGCGCTTTCGATTCATACTGTATTTGAAGCCCTTGAAGGTCAGCACCAAGGCGCTATCGGGTCGTAGGCCGCGATAACGCAGGGGGTCGTCACTCATGCGCCAACGCCGTTCTATTCGGTAGGTTAGGTAGGATTCCAACGCCTCGATGAGCGCCCGGTTCGTGGGATAGATGCATCGCTGGCGGCATCCCTTCGTGATAGCTGCCCGAAGCGAGACTTCTTGCCGGATCGCCCCGGACGGAAACAATACGTCCTGAACCTCGATTTGTGCGATTTCGCTCACCCTCATACCGCACATGATCCCTAACAACAGGACGAGAGTATCGCGTTCGGGATCGCGACTGATGGCTGCTGTGACGCGGAGTAAGTGCCGGTACTGGCCCGGACGTAAGACGGTGGCTTGTGCCATATTGATCCTCTGAATAGGTGTCGAAATGTGCTGCATTCAGAGTGAGAACCGTTGAGGCTCTTTTTCTAGTGTACCACCGCATGTTTCCTCACGTCCTCGGAAAAGCCGGCGGCGCACGATCGCCGCGCCGCCGCGTCCAATGTTTGCTGCACTGTACGTAACCGATCATTTTCGTACCCATCGAAAGAAAATGCTGAATTTAATCTATATCAAAAAAATAACATACGCTTTTAATTTAAGTACTGCGAACCAAGTGTATATTTACGGAGTAAGCGTGGCGTCAGTACAGTATGAACGCCGACACGTTCACCAGCGATGATCGGATTTTGGCGCAGCATTTATGTGCAAAACTCAGATCATGAACTGATCCGGAAGGGCGTTAATTCCTAAAGTGAACTATTCTTGCAGAGGATATTGTATGAATAAGCCCGTATTTGAAGTTACCACCGCAGTCACCGTGAACCAAGTGAGGAAAGAAAAACTTGACATCAGTCAAGGCAAAGGCATATCGCCTGCATTGCAAAAAGGATGGGGGCTAGCTCTAGTAAATCGAACGCCGCTCGTGTTTGTGATGGTGAGGACGAAAAATAATCAAGGCGAGTGGGGGAAGTGGTGGGACATCCCTAGTATTCCGCATAACTGCGATCTTGATAGCTACAGCGCGTGTGTAAAAGCCGGAAAATTCACTGTTTTCTTTGGAACAGAATGCACTTCGCCGGCGTTTAGCTTCCAAATTGCGGATCAACCTGACTCACAGAACATGGCTCACGTGTTCGAGTGGGTGGCTAAGCCGGACTGCACCTACGCCGGTGGAGCATTTGGTGTTGATCCTTAACTTTTCTAGAACTTCCTATGCGTCCTCGGGGTCGCATTGCCCCCGAGTTCCGCTAATAGCAGGCAACTAGGCTTAGCGTTTCGCTGCGACTGAAATGAGGGATGAGAAGGCCACCATATAATCGTCGTAGCGCCCTAGTGGTTTCACGTACACACCCGGTGCCGCTGGCCACCGTCAGCTGTGAGCTGCGACGCTTGGAAACGCCGGTGTGGCGTCGCTGGTTGCTGTGGAAGGTGCTGGTGCGCGTCGACGTGACCGAGCACCCGGTCCTCTCGTACACCGACGGGGTCACCCGCACCATCTGGCTGCTGACTCACGGCGTGAAGGAGATGCCGGTCAAATGCGCGATGGCCGACGCGGCACGGTTGCAGGCGCTGGCCGGCGTGGATGGCGGCCAGCCGGTAGCCGTCGGTACATTGTTCAAGCAAAAAATGGATTGAAACCGTTAGTTCGATCAGCGGCGGGGAAGTGGCGGCGGACCTGGCACCTGCAGAAGGCTATAGCACCGGGCGGGAAGTGCCGGCATGTCGGGCAGATACCGGGGGGGGGAACGATAGCGCGGGGACAAGCCGGCGGTGGATGGCCAGCGGCAGAGGAGGGCGCTCGTCGCCAAAGGCGGACGGGGCGAGCACCAGGTCGGGGTCCACCATACCGCCCCGGCGCTCGGCAAGCCGCTGTAGAACGTAAAACAACGTATCGCATGCGCCTGCCCTTCCGTGATAATCCATATTATCACGGAAGGATTATTGCTCTTTTTGCGCGTGAAACGGGTATGATGGCCGGGTAAACCCCCCATTTTGATGAGGCCACCCATTACACACCATGCCGGGCGCCGTCCCACGGTCCCGGTCGCCCAGGAGCAACGCCGCCATGACTACTACCCCTTCCACATCGTCCGAGCCGCCGCTCACGGCCGACGACCTGGCCAGTTGCGGCTATCAGCAGGCCTTCGCGCGCGATCCTGAGCCTTGGTACCTTGGGATGTCGACGGAACTGAACCTGGAGATCGGCACGGCGCAACGGGAGGGGCATTGCACCCGTGAGCGCGCGCTGATTCTGCTCGCCAGGATCTGCTCGCTGCAGCTGGAACCGGACAACAAGAGGGCGCCATTTATGCCGGAGTGGAAAGCGCCTGACGGCCGATGTGGATTCATGCCTGAAGACCTGACATCTGACGAGATCGCAACCTTGTCGTGGTTCGCCGAGGGTGTGGAGAACACCCTGTTAAAGGCGCGCGTAGCCGATATCGTCTGGCTGCGTGAGCGGCGCCGCGGCATCGCGTTTGCCCACATGGCCATCGACACCTACTGCCAGCTTCCGCTAGACGGCGACAGCTGGTTGCTATCGGGGCGAGACGGATGGCGGCGCGCGCTGCAGCTGGCGCGTGCCATTCGCGATGCCGGGCGCGTGGCGTCTATCGAGGCCAGCTTGTTGCACGCATTTCGCGATGCCGTCGCTGCACCTGATCGTATTGCTTTGTCGTATCTCGGTCCAATGTGGGCGGAAGATGCCGGGCGCGCCCACGCGGAGGACATTGGTGAGCGCTTGGCGGCGCAGGCCGAAGCCCGACAGCGGGAGGGCCAGCATGCCGATGCACTGGAATATGCCGAAGCGGCGGCACGGTGGTTCACGCGAGCGCCCGCCGGTGCCTCGCGCGAAGCTGCCATGCTGGTCCTGGTCGGCCAAATCATGGCGGCGATCGGCGACGCCGCCGGCGCCGCGATCACTCGAAAATATTGGTATGCGAAAGCGATCGAGATGTATCGCGCAGTGCCGGGCGCGTACCGGGAAGAGCATCAGGTTCATACGATGATTGCTGCAGTGCGCGCGCAGCAGGATGCGGCCGGGCGTGAGGCCCTGAACGAAATGGAATCGTTCGAGCATGTAATCGACCTGTCGCCTTTTGCCGCAAAGGCCCGGGATCGGGTGCAAGGCCGGTCGCCATTCGGCGCGCTATGGGCACTGACCCGGATTCATGCGCTACCGAACCGTGCACAGTTGATTGCGGCAGCTGAGTGGCCACTGCCAACAGGGCGTATCAGCAGACTGTTCGATTCGGTGGTACTGGCCAATGACGGCCGGGCCGTCGCCCGGCGGCAGGGTTCCGGTGTGGATCGTGCGGCTCGCGATGCCCAGGTGCTGGCCGAGGCCACTCAGGCATGCCATTTGCTGTGTACCACCACGGTAATCGGTATGATACTGCCGGCACTGGAGACCATGTGGCGGGAAATGCATGTTGACCTCGGAACGTTCGAGGCGCTGGCCAGCAGGGCACCGCTGGTGCCAAACGAGCGCGCTGCGCTGGTCGCCCAGGGGCTGCACGCTGGCTGGTGTGGTGATTTCGTACAGGCGGTGCATATTCTCGTGCCGCAGTTCGAACATATCGTCCGCATGAAGCTGAAAGCCGCCGGCGCGCTGACCACGACCCATGACGCGGCTGGTCTTGATACCGAGATTGGCCTGTCCAATCTGATCGAGCGTCCTGAAATGCGTGATGCATTCGATGTTGACCTGACCTTTACGATACGCGCGCTGATGTGCGATCCGGCAGGACCGAATCTGCGCAATATGGTGGCCCACGGCTTGGCCGACGAGAGCCTGGTCAAGGGACCATATGGCATCTATCTCTGGTGGCTGGTGCTGCGCCTAGTGCTGGAGCAGTGCGCCGCAATGGAGCGCCCGGCCGGAACCGCTGATTCAACGGCCACCGACCACTCGGCGAACGCAGGCGAATAAATGGCGCAAAATACCCAGGTCGTGATCCCGCCGATCGCCTACAACCGGACCGATTACACGGCACTGCGCGCTTTCGTTCAAAAAGTGCCTATTCAACGTATCGCCGACCTGTACTACCAAGACGATAGCCCTCAGGTGCAACAGGGACTCGAACGATTCCTGATCCACATGCGCGACGAGCTGGTTGAACGCGCGATCGGACATAATCCGGCGTTCGCGGACATCCTTCAAAATGCACGCCGCGGCGGCACGATCTCTGTCAAGGCGCTCGCCATCTTGGTACAGGCGGCGGACCTGCCGGAACCGGTCCCCATGCCGGATGACGCGATTGGCCGATGGTTCCGGCCGCGGCTGACAGCCGCGCTGCGCGGTGAGGACGTGCGCACGCTCGGCGAACTGATGGCGATGATGCGGGTGCGCGGGCCGGCCTGGTGGCGGGCGGTCCCGCGCGTCGGGTTCGGCCGCGCCGAAGTGCTGGCGCGCTGGCTGCAACGCCATGCCGAAACGCTTGGCGCCATTGATACGGATACGCGCGCGCTTGTAATGCGCAACGATCTACCTGTGCTTGATGCTGCCAATGACACGCTGCCACCCCTTGGGACATTCACGCTTCCCGCGCTTTACGACGGCAGCCGTGGCATCAATCGCGCCGAGCGGTTTTGCTTCATCAGCGCCACCAACGACCTGGAGGCGATCGAGTGCTACCTTGCGCGGTATGAGGGGCAGCCGCATACGCTGCGCGCGTACCGGCGCGAGCTGGAGCGCCTCGTGCTGTGGAGCGCGCTGATCGCCTGCAAGCCGATCTCGTCGTTGCTAGTCGATGAATGCCAGGCCTATGTGCGGTTCCTGGCCATGCCGGCGGCGAGCTTCTGCGGTCCGCGCGCGCCGCGCACCAGCCGTCGTTGGCGTCCGTTCTCCGACCTGGCGATGTCGTCGGCCTCACAGAAGCAGACGGTGCAAATCCTCCGCGCCGCGTTCGAGTATCTGGCGCGCGTGCGCTACCTGGGTGGCAATCCCTGGCTGGCGGTCAAAGATCCTGTCGTCAATATCGAGACCGACCCGATCCAGGTGGAGAAGGCGTTGACGGCCGAGGCCTGGGAAGTCTTGATCGCGGCGCTTGAGCGACGTGCGCAGCAAGCCGACGGCGGGCGGGACCGGATCGCCCTTGCGATGCTGCTGCTGATGGGCGATTCGGGTTTGCGCCGCGCGGAAGCCGTATCGGCCCGCCGCAACTCGCTCACACCCAGTCGGCATGTGCCAGGCATATGGATGCTGAAGGTGCTGGGCAAAGGGCGGAAGAAGCGAGTGTTGCCCGTCAGTCCCCGCACCATTGACGCGCTGCGCGCGCACTGGGCTGATCTGGGTGCGGATTTTGACCAGGCCGGCGCTGATCGCCCGCTGTTATCGCCCTTGGTCATACCAGCCACGCCGGCAGCGCTGGCACGCCATGGTGATGGAACGGCGGGCCACCGTGGGTACACGGCAGGAGCGCTGTACGATGTTGTCACAGGGGCCTTGCGGCGCGTGCACGACGGCCTGCAGGCCCTGGGTGCCGAAGCGGAACTGTCACCAGAGGACATGTTTTCCCTGATCGAGGCCACGCCGCACGCCTTCCGGCACACGTTCGGCATGTTGGCGGTGGAGGGCGGTGTGGAACTGTACGTGGTGCAAGAAATCCTCGGCCACGCCAGCGCGGGTACCACGGCGGTGTATGTTAGGGCGCGCGAGAAGCGTCTGGCGGAGGCTGCAGGCATGCTTTATCGAAACGACCTTGTACCAATTAAATGAAAGGGGAGGTGGCACGCCGCTGTCGATGAATAATAAAGTCGGGTCTTGCCATGTAGCTCATCTGCCAGCCATTTCTCAGATCGCATCTGGGGCATCACAATCGATCGCAGGCTAAAGTCCAGCACTCAAGACCAACTCATCAAGGGCACTGAGATCTTCCCATTGCGATTCATCAAAACGAAGAGTTCCCCGGCGTCCTATATCAAACTGGACAGTACTCGCATGCGGAGTTCCGACTTGAATCGTAGCTCGTTCTAAACGCCCTGATACAAGTTTGGCCTCGAAATCGCTTATGGCGTCGCGCTCGGATGCGATCTGCACTTTGCATGTACTTTCGTTCGTAAGGGGAACATCGAAGTAGACTGCCTGGATAACTTTCACTCCTTTTGAGCCGAGATTACTTCGCGCCAATTTAATAAATTCACAAATATCTACGTTCAACTCGCCAACAGCGCAGTCCCCATTTAGAGCCCGGTTCAACGCACTCAAGAAATTTCGCAAAGAACGTGGGGGAGAGTGGATGCACAGCACGTGCCGTGAGCTATTCTTGAGTATCCTGAAGTCAAAACGAGTGTATCGGACATATGTGGTCGCCACATGTTCGCCAAACGGGTTCTGCGAGGTCTCAGTTATGGTTTCTTGTTGAACAAAACGAGCGACAATCTTTCGCCGGGCAACATCTATTAATTCGAAACCGAATAAGGAACTCTCGCTGAAGCTATGTTCGCTTAGAAGCTGCGCAAGGTTCGCTGTTGTGTAATCAGTGAAAATTTCGAGCCATTTAAGCCGTATCATTTTTCCCTCGTGCGTTTTCGAGAAGTTGACGTACCGCTGCACGCGCAGCAGACTCGATCAGTTTACCTACCTCGCGATCACCTTCAGTGCCGAACTGCTTTCGACTCTTGCTGTGTTCGCCATTTTCTTGATATTCATAGTAACCGCGGACGAGATAGGAAAAGTTCGTACAAAATCCAGGTTCGCCGAATTGCGCTTCGAACTCGACAATATCGGAGTCGAACGCTCCCTTTTCGCGGCACTGCCAAACTATTTTCGATACATAAAAACCCTGGGAAAAGAACCCGCGAAGTTGAGGCGACTCCAGCACATTACCTCCCTTCATACTCGCGCTCTTGATGTGAATCCCAAGATCTATTTCTTCGTCACCCGCAATTTCTGAACTGTCTTCTTCATTCGCTATGGCAGTGCCCGTGCGCCTCTTGTCCGGGTTAAACAAATATAAATCGGTCACATCGCTCCGTTGGTAGCCTGGAATGCCATCGATCAGTGCGCGGAAAAACTGAATCCTGTCCTTGCTTGATGGAACGCTTTTGAGATCGATGCGTTCAGTCTCGACATCCACCTTAAGGACGTTTGTAAGATAGTCAACCAGCCCATCAGAGACTTCATCGACTTTTTCGTTCTGAGGCCCCCGGAGGACGAGTGTTCCGCCTTCCTGCTCGATAGTTATGACAGCTTCCTTATTCTCGACTTGTCGGAACTCACTTTTGTTAAAGTGCAGTTGTTTATACCTGACGTTAATTTGCACTGTTCCATCGGGATTTACGGTCACAGTCGCGGCGTCGTTCTGATCGATAAGGGTGGCCACCACAGCATGTGCCGCTGCCTCAATGTCCTGCAGATTTGCCTCTCCTGTAATGCGCGTCGGGGCCATACGCTCACGGCGTTTGGGCGACTCGAAAATACGTGCGAGTGTTTCGAAATCATCGTAGTCATGAGACAGGCGTGCAAAATGCATTGCAAGCTGCCTACGAGGCGTCCCCGTAGCAATCACCATCCCGTGCCGGAGAAACAATTCCCTAAGATCGGACGCCGTCACAGAGCTTTGATTGATCGCATCGAAGAGCGCTTTGTCACTCGCACTGTAGATTGATCCCGATGCCATTATTGATCCCATCCCAATTTAGTCAATGAAAACGATTGCTTTTGAATGTCCAGAACTTCAAAACTAATGGCGTCCAGCTTTGATTGAATGTAATCATCGAACCCCCAATCATGTACAAACGCCTTTATTGCTCGCCTATAGTGACTTTTGATAGCAGGGTCAGGATTGTGATGTGCAACTCGAATACGAATTTGCTTTTCCCCGTCTAACAGCTGGCAGCTAGAGAGCACGTCGAAAAGATACATGAACTCGGAGTGCGTTTTCCCAGGACGGTTGTAGTAGACGACAGCCCCTTCTCCAAACGTTTGACTGCTTTCTCCGGAGGTCTCGTCGCGCGTAACCACAGCATCATGAGAAACGATGAAATACGGTCCGCTCAACGCTTCAATGGTTGCCGGCCGATGCTGCCGCTCCAGTCTAACTTTGTGAAGTTTTTGGTCTGGATAATAAAAGAAGTAATTTGCCCTGGGAAATGTTCCGTCCATATGCATCGCATTGACATCGTTGAGGATGGTCTGCATGTAGGCGATAGTCCGCGGCTGGATAATATGTATTAGCTGGCCGGGTTCAAGCGGAATTCCTCCGACGTCTGATGACGCGTCCTCCACACTTGGCGGTTTTCGTTTTGATGGAGCAAAATAGCGCTCGAATCCGTCGTCGAAATCTGCGTCGTGGTTGTAGACGAAGAGTAGTCCTCTAATTTCATCCGACTCCTCCACGTCGTACCTAACCTTCCATACACTACTTGCGCGTGCGCAATCGATTGTCTGGGCTAGCGACCGCAGGGCGGATCGGACATTCGGTCCAGTAATGGAGCTTTTAGCGTAGCTCTTGAGGTCGGTATTAAAGAGAATCCGGCGGTTTAGGTAGGGGTCACGGTAGAAAAAGACTACGTCCGTCGGATGCGTGTGCTTCTGTTTTTTGTTAGCCCGCGCGTGCTTATCCGTTTTCAAGCAGTCGAAGTTTCGATCCTTCAAGGGAAATCGCTCCCAGCGGAACCACTTCAGCAATTTATTTGAAACTTGCGCTGCTATTTCAGCTGTAGGTCCAGTTTCACCGCCCATTCAAAAGCCCTCTCACGTCCGCTAAATTGATCCATAGCATAGGGTAATAATTTCCAAATAGCAAAGCAAGTTTAATTATGAGCAAGTGAGCGGTTCGAACGATGTGACGAAGGCACGATTTTTTGCCATCCGTCTGATTTCGAATTCCCCGATTGGAAAATTAGCAGCCGCATTCGCTGCAGATATTGCCTGCAACAACATGCTTGGGTACGCCGGCCGCGCCTGCCTACTCAATCTTGTAGCGGTACGGAATGAGCTGTACTGTCAATAGCGGACACTCTTGACAGTACAGCTCAAACTTCCCTTCAACCTCCGAAAAGGCTTTTTCCCAGGATAGGCCAAATGTCCCAGGTGTAGATGGGATGGACTTGAAGTGCAGCGGCAGTAAGCAGCTGTCTGCCAATTTCAGACGCAACGAATTGCTCCGTCAAGTCCTTAAAAGCCTTGTACCAGTTCAGCAGGGCGGGCGCATTTGCCAGGGCAATTGCGAGCGCGGATGGTTTCGATTTGTGCGTCATAGACTTCTCCTAAAGGTTAAAAAATGGGCCATACGCTTATTACAGCTACTGGTTTTATATTTCTTCGCCGTCCGCCCTCGGCTTGATCACTTGGCCGGCGTCGCACACGACTACCTGTGCGGTTGCGCAGGCTGCGTACAACTCAAAACTACTGTCACGACTTGCTGTCCGTGCAAGCTCTCAACACATCATGCTGAACAATCGACCTGCATTCCTCTGGTGGGTTTTCCATGTGTTAAATCCCTGGCCGATGTCAATGGCGCAGTAATCCAAGCACTGGTGCCGGAGTCAAGCGTGAACCTGGCGGCTAAAACAGTCGTCTGGCTTGTCTAGCACCGGGATTTATTCCCAGCGGCTAAATCAGCGCACTGAGGTCAAAAGATTGGTCAATGGGAAGGAAGTAAAGCGAAGTGGAAGCAAGCCAATGAAAGCGATGTACCCGGCAGGTACGATCACTGGCTGTTCATCCAATAGTGGGGGGTAAAGACACTGCGGTAATACGATGGGAATGCCTTGCGGCTGCTTGTGCTTTAATGGCAGACTCTAATGGCGCCTATCTCTGTCTATAGTGTGGGTTAGACGTTGAGTTCTCTCTAACATGCGACTTCTGCCGGAGCAGGCTGCTGCTTGTCCTGTTAGTGTCCCAAAAGGTGCTGAACGCCCTTTTCTGCAATCTAGTCATGATTACTAGACTATTCACGATGAACCCGTTACTAAAGATCAAGGGGATCCTCAAGGATGGTCTTGATGACCCACTGGACAGCACCGAAGAGATTGAGTGGTCGCGAAGCATGGAGTGCCATTACGATGAGTGCCCAATGCGGCTATCCGAGCTCAACTGGGCAGTGTTACACTTTTTGGGGGATGCACACATATCGCCTGCGCCGTCGCCATCAACACTTGGTTCGGGACGAGTTGTGCGTTCTGGTGTGCGGGGCATTTTTTCGCTGAGGTATCCGGGGTTTTAGGTGCAGTGGAACGAAAAACCGGGTTAAGGAGTTGGCGTCACCTTCAAGCACTGATACAGGGTTTCCCGACTGATGCCGAACTCACGCGCAAGCGTTGATTTCTGCTCGCCGGCACCGGCACGGCGACGCAGATCGATAACCTAGTTGTCCACCAACGCTTTCTTGCGACCTCGGTAGACGCCGCGCTGCTTGGCCAATGCGATCCCTTCGCGCTGCCGCTCGCCGATCAAGGCCCGCTCGAGCTCCGCGAACGCTCCCATGACCGACAGCAGCAGGTTCGCCATCGGCGAGTCTTCGCCGGTGAAGCTCAGGCATTCCTTGACGAACTCGATTCGTATCCCGCGCTTGGTCAACGTCTGCACCAGCCGGCGGAGATCGTCCAGGTTGCGCGCCAGACGATCCATGCTATGCACGACTACCGTGTCGCCTTCGCGGGCGAACGAAAGCAAGGCGTCAAGCTGCGTGCGCTGGGTGTCCTTGCCCGAGGCCTTGTCGTTGAACAGCTTGTCAACTTGAACCTGATCGAGCTGACGCTCTGGATTCTGGTCGAAACTGCTGACCCGGATATAACCGATGCGTTGACCTCGCAAATGTGCCTCCTTAACAAGATGTGTCAGGAAAGACTCTATGACCGTTCAATGTATATGTCAGGTAATTGCAATACCAACCCTATCCTGACGGCTTGCGCTGGGGTCGTCTGACATCAGGTTAGGGTATAGCTCAATCTGACGCATCAACGCTTGAAGGCCAACAAGAGAACGCCACCGGCGACCATCGCTATACCCGACCACTCGCGCAGCGATGGTCGCTCTCCCAAGAACGTGAACGCGAACACCGCCACTAGAACAAGGCTGAGCTTGTCTACCGGCGCGACCTTGGATGCATCTCCTATCTTGAGTGCCCGGAAGTAACATACCCAAGATGCGCCAGTGGCTAGGCCGGACAACCCAAGGAACAACCAGGTCTTCGACGAAAGCTCGAAGGGGTTGGACCACTTGCCCGTGTAAGCCACGAACACCGACAGTACGAC
>RCMZ01000723.1_pt1 | contig 14319 bp, 11 predicted proteins | sample 2041141 | NCBI WGS metagenome assembly RCMZ01 (sample SAMN09708263, study PRJNA481090) | Wastewater metagenome, whole genome shotgun sequencing project. | biome: sewage; isolation source: Davis station wastewater (DW) | place: Antarctica: Davis Station | collected 2010-03-01
TTGAAGTAATTTAATTGATGTATTTATTAGGACTGATCATGAAACGACTCGTACTGTGGATGACGGCGCTGTTGATGGCGGGGGTACTGAATGTTGCCGGTGCAGCAGATGTCCTGCTGGGCCCGGGGGATGTATTGAAAGTCTCGGTGTATGGCAGCCCCGACCTTGCCCTTGAGACGCGTGTCAGCGAGGCGGGCGATATCACCTTCCCGCTGATTGGCCCCGTGCATGTCGGCGGCCTGTCCACCTCGGTGGCCGAGAAGAAAATCGGCGGCTTGCTGGAAAGCGGTGGCTTCTTGCGCAAGGCCCAGGTCAACATCATCGTGACAGTCCTGCAAAGCCAGCAAGTGTCCGTGCTGGGCCAGGTCAACCGTCCGGGGCGCTACCCGATCGAAGGCAAGCGCAGCGTCATGGACATGCTGGCGACGGCTGGCGGCATGAGTGCCGATGGCGGTGACACGATCAGCCTGATCCGCAAACGCAACGGCAGCACCACGCGTGAAGTGGTCGACATCATCAAGATGGTGCAAAGCGGCGAACTGTCGCAGGATTACGAGGTCTCGGGCAATGACGTGATTTTCGTCGAGCGTGCTCCCCGCTTCTATATTTATGGAGAAGTGCAGCGTCCTGGCGCTTTCCGTCTTGAGCGCGACATGACGGTGTTGCAGGCCTTGTCCGTGGGCGGTGGCCTGACGCAGCGCGGCACGGAACGCGGCGTGCGCATCAAACGCCGTGACGCCAATGGCGTCTTGCAAGTGCTCGATGCCAAACACGACGATTTGCTCAAGGTGGACGACGTCGTGTATGTGAAGGAAAGTCTGTTTTGATTTTCCACTGACACTTTTGTCATACAGCACCATTTTTTCTCCGGTTTGAAAGCACCAAATGAACTTAGCCCAATTTTTACTTATCTTGCGAGCACGCAAGAAAATTGTCCTGCTAACCCTGCTGTTTACAGTCGCGGTTACCTTGGGCGTCAGTCTGATTCTGCCAAAGTCGTACCGGGGAACCAGTTCACTGGTGCTGAACTATAAAGGTGTCGATCCCCTGACCGGCCTGACCTTGCCAGGGCAATTGCTGCCAGGCTATATGGCAACGCAGATTGATATCATCAGCAGCAAGAATGTCGCCCTGCGCGTGGTCGACTCCCTTGGCTTGGCGAAGAGTCCTGCCGTCGTCGCGCAGTTCAACGAGGATACGGAAGGCAAGGGCAATATTCGTGACTGGCTTGCCGACCTGCTGCTGAAAAAGCTGGAAATCGTGCCGTCGCGCGAGAGCAGCGTGGTCGACGTCAGCTTCAAGGGCGCCGATCCGCAATTCGTCGCCGCCGTGGCGAATGCATTTGTGGACGAGTATCAAAAAATTAATATTCAGCTGAAGGTGGAGCCGATGCAAAAGGCCTCCGCTTACTTCAACGAGCAGATCAAGTTGCTGCGTGACAATGTTGAGGTAACGCAAAGCCGCCTGTCGAAATACCAGCAGGAGCACGGCATTGTCAGCGTCGACAACCGCCTGGACGTTGAATCGAACCGCTTGAACGATCTGTCGGCCCAATTGGTCGCGGCGCAAGGGCAGTTGATGGAAGCCAGTTCGCGCCAGCGCATGGCGCAAGGATCGAATGCGGCCAACTCGCCCGATGTCACCACCAATCCGCTGATCCAGAACCTGAAGATCGGCCTCGGCAGCGCCGAAGGAAAATTGGCCGAGCTGGGACAGCGCCTGAGCCCGAATCACCCGCAATACCAGAGCGCCAAGGCGGAAGTGGACAAGCTGCGCAATGATTTGCGCGAGCAGATGCAGGCAACCTCGTCCAGCGTGGGCAGCAATGCGGAAATCCTGCAGCAGCGCGAGGCAGCCGTGCGCGGCGCCCTGGCGGCACAGAAATCCAAGGTGCTCGAACTGAACCGCACGCGTGATGAAATGGGCGTGCTGGCGAAAGACGTCGAGAGCGCGCAGCGCGCATTCGACGTGGCATCGCAGCGCTTCTCGCAAACGCGGATCGAAGGCCAGTCCGATCAATCCGACGTGGCGGTCTTGAACCCGGCCACGCCGCCGATCGAGCCTGCCTCGCCGAAAATCCTGTTGAACGTGGTGTTGTCGCTGTTCCTGGGTACCATGCTGGGCGTCGGTTTCGCCCTGGTGATGGAGATGCTCGATCGCCGTGTGCGTTCCGAAGCGGACCTGCAGGATGCCGTCGATGTGCCGGTGCTCGGCCTGGTGGAATGGAAGGCGCCAAAGCGCCGCCGTTTCGGTCTTTTCAAACGTGCTGCGCCGCGCCAGCTTGGCCTTAACTAAATTATGGACCCGACGATGAATCAACTTATTCACCCAGTTGCGACACCGGCGCCGTCGCGCAGTGCCGATTCCAGTATCGGTGGCTTGCTGCTGGAATCGGGCAAGATTACGCCGGAAGGTGCCGAGCGCATCTTGCGCATGCAGAAGGAGTTGGGCATACGCTTCGGTGAAGCAGCGCAGCGCCTGGGCCTGGTAACGGAAGCCGATATCCAGCAAGTGCTGGCGCGGCAATTCGACTATCCTTATCTGCAGCCGGGCGAGCGCCAGTATTCGGACAAGCTGCTGGCCGCCTACCAACCGTTCAGTCCGCAAGTGGAAACGCTGCGCGCCGTGCGCAGCCAGTTGATGCTGCGCTGGTTTGCGCGCGGACGCAAGGCGCTGGTGGTGGCGGGTGTCGATTCCGGCGATGGTGCCAGCCTGTTCGCGGCCAACCTGGCGGTGGTGTTTTCCCAGCTGGGTGAACATACCCTGTTGGTGGATGCGAATTTGCGCAAGCCGACACAGCATGAGATTTTTGACGTGAAGGGGCGCCAGGGCCTGTCCGACATGCTCGCCGGCCGCGCCGAGATCGATATCATCGAGAAGGTGGACGCATTTGTTTCGCTGTCCGTCCTGGGCGCCGGGACCTTGCCGCCGAATCCGCAGGAGTTGCTCAGCCGTAGTTCCTTCGGCGGCTTGAACCAGCAGCTGGAAAGCCTGTACGACGTCGTGCTGTATGACGTGGCCGCGTATGCCGACGGTTCCGATTCGCTGGCGATCGCCGGCCGTGCCGGCGGCGTGCTGTTGGTGGCGCGCAAGAACAAGACGCAGCTGGAAGCGATCAGCGCCATGGCCGAGCAAATGAAAAACAATGGCGCCGAGGTGGTCGGTTCCGTGCTGGTTGACTTCTGATGGCAACGCTCTCGAACGCCGGTGCCGGACCTGCTTCCGCCAAATGGCGCATGGAGCTGTCCAGCTGGCCGATACTGCTAGGTTTCCTGGCACTCGCCGTTCCGACGTTGATCAGTCTTTTTCGCGGCCCATGGTCGACGGAGGAGTACGCGCATGGCCCGATTATCCTGGTGCTTGCCTTATGGCTGATGTGGCGCCGCTGGCCCATGGTGCTTGTGGCAACGGACAGCCGTCCCAGCTGGACTGGCTGGCCGCTGTTCGCGCTGGCAATGCCGCTATATGTGATAGGCCGCTCGCAGCAGATACTCTCATTTGAAATCGGCTCGCTGATCTTGCTCGGCGTTGCCCTGGTCCTGCTGCGGCAAGGCGTGCGCGCCCTGGTCATCTTGTGGTTCCCGTTTTTCTTCATGCTGTTCATGATCCCCTTGCCCGGCGCCGTGGTCAGTGCCCTGACCATGCCCATGAAGATGGCGGTTTCGTATGTCACAGAACACTTGCTGTATGCCGCTGGCTATCCGATCGCGCGCACAGGGGTGATTTTGCAGATCGGCCAATACCAGTTGCTCGTCGCGGATGCCTGTGCCGGCCTGCAGACCCTGTTGACCCTGGAATCGCTGGGCCTGTTTTACCTGAATGTCGTGCGCCATACGTCGGCCTTGCGCAATATCGGCCTGGCCTTGCTGATCATTCCCATTTCCTTCACTGCGAACGTGATTCGCGTGGTGACGCTGACGCTGATTACATATTACTTCGGCGATGCCGCTGGTCAGGGTTTCCTGCATGGCTTTGCCGGCATGGTCCTGTTCATCAGCGCCCTGGTGCTGATTATCGGCGTCGATTCCCTGTTGCAGAAGATCTCGAAGTGGCATGCCGGACGTGGAGCGGTCAAATGAAGACAAAATTACTGGGCGCAATGATGATGGGCGCCTGCATGCTGCTGGCCGCTGGCGCCACGGTGGCGCTCACGCCGCATATCTACCAGGCGAAGATTCGTCCGCCATTTGTGCTGGAAAACGTGATACCGGTGCAGTTTGGCGACTGGAGCGAGGAAAAGAACCAGATGGCCGCCGTGATCAGTCCGGAAACGGCCGCCATGTTGAAGAAAATCTATTCGCAAACGCTGTCGCGCACCTATGTCAACAGCCAGGGCGAGCGCATCATGCTGTCGATTGCGTATGGCGGCGACCAGAGCGACACCATGCAGGTCCATTATCCGGAAGTATGCTATCCCGCGCAGGGCTTTCAGCTGTTGCATGAACGCAGCGAAACCTTGAAACTGGCCAACAGCAGCATTCCCGTGAAACGCCTGGAAACAAGCCTGACCAACCAGCGATTCGAGCCGATCACCTACTGGACTACCGTCGGCGACCAGGTTGTGCAAGGTGGATTCAATAAAAAAATCGCTGAAATGAAATACGGCATGCATGGCCAGATACCTGACGGTCTGTTATTCCGGGTCTCGTCGATCGATATGAACACGGAACGCGCGTATCGGCTGCATGACAGTTTTGTGAGCGCCCTGGAAAAAACGCTGGCTCCCGCATACCGCAAGCGTCTCATGGGAAGCGCATCCTGAAATGTCTAGTTTGTTGAACGCCCGCGGTGCCGGCCGGATGACGATTCATGCCGGCTGATTTACACGAGGACGCCTATTCCACGGCGAAAGTAAAACGCAGTCTGGTGCATTTTTTGGTGGGTAAAACCGGTTCGGCGATCGTCGCGATCGGCATGCTGCTGGTGCTGGTGCGCATGCTGGAACGGGAGTCATATGGCTTGTACATCGTTCTCCTGGCAACCCTGGAACTGGTGCAACTGGGCAGCAGCCTGGGGTGCTACCCGGCATTGAACCGGTATGTCCCGGAACTGCTGGCGCGTCACCAGGGCCTGGCCGTCCGGCGCCTGCTGCTGCTGCTGTCGTGCTGGCGCGGCGTGACGCTGGCCGTGGCATGCCTGATGTTTGCCATCATGGCCAAGCCCTTGGCCGGATTGCTCGGTTTCCCGGGTTTTTCAGCCATTATCGCCCTGTATTCGGTGGTCATTTTTCTGGAAGGCGCGGCCCGTTACTTTGACGTTGTTTTTGAAACCTTGTTGTTGCAGGGCGTCAGCCAGAGCGCGGTGTTGCTGCGCAATGGTTTGCGCCTGGCGGGTATCCTGCTGGCGTTCTGCTTCGACATGGAATTTTCGCTGTTAATTTTTGTTTGGATGGAAATCACCGCGTCTGCCTGTGGACTGGGCTTTTCCATGCTGTTGACCGCGCGCCATCTCAATGCCATCGCGCGCACGCGCCCCGGCGACATGCTCATGCCTTCGATGGCGCGCATGCGGGCGTATGTGACGCCAGCCTACCTTGCCCAAGTGGTTGGCCTGGCGCAGGGGCCTGACCTCGTGAAGATGCTTGTTGCCAAGCTGTCTGGCGCGGTACAGACGGGAGCTTTCGGTTTTGCGGCGGCGCTGGCCAGCATGTTGCAGCGCTATCTTCCCGTCTTCTTGCTGATCGGGATGGTACGGCCCTTGTTTGTTTCACAGCAGGCGCGGGGCAGGGACCCTGCGCGCCTGATTCTGTTGGCGAATCTGGTTTTCAAGCTGAATGTTTTTGTGATCGCCCCCGTCACGATGCTACTGCTGGTGGTGGGCGAGCGCTTGACTGGACTGCTGTCGGGGGGAAAGTTTCCGGAAGCCTGGCAATATCTGGCGGCCCTGCTGCTCCTGCTGGTCGCGCAAACCCTGCATGTCGTGCTGGGCTTGCTGGCGTTGGCAGCCGAAGAAGCACGGGCCGGACTGGTGGGAACAATGTATGGTCTGGCAGGCATTGTCGCCGGCCTGCTCGCGTATCCCCTGATGGGGCCGTTGTCGATGTGCGCGGGCCTGATCGTCAGTGAGCTGATCTGGTGCCGGGTCATGCATGGTGCGTTAAAGAAACACGGATTTCATTTCCGCATCGACTGGCCGGGCTTGCTGCGCTTGTGGCTGGCCGCGGCGGTGGCGTTGCTGCCGCTGGTGCTGGCCAGGTCCTATTTGTCGGGCGCTTCGCTGCCGGCGCTGCTGTCGGCGATAGCCTTGACGGGCTGCGCGTATTTATTCACCGCTCGCCTGCTGCGCCCCTTTTCCGGCAGCGAGCGCCACTTAATCAATTCGGCGTTGCCCAAGCCGATTTTTGTCTGGTAATGATAGAGCAAGATGTCCGATCTTAAACAAACGGCACCCGTGCCAGGATTGAAGGCGCGCCTGAAGCAGCAACTGCGCACCCATCCACGCCTGTGGGGCACCTATTGGCAAGCCAAGCAGCAGATTCGGCGCCTGGCGCTGTTGCGCTATTTTTGGTACGACATCCGTCACACGTATCGTGGCATGTTCTGGCGGCATCAAAATGTGCAAGTGCGCACCTTGGGCGCCGAGATGCTGTTTCAATATCATAAATTGGAAAAAGGGCTGGTCATGCCGGGCAAGCGCCGGCTGTTCGGCCTGGAGCCAGCGCATGCCAGCATGCAATTGATACAGCGGTGGCGCGCTGCCGGACATGATTTGCAAGATCCCGTGTACGTCGGCGCCGTCGAGACATTGCGCGCCTACCAAACCCGCTTGCGTGAGCATGCGCTGGATCCGAAGGGCCTTATCTTGCCGCAGGTAGATGTCTTCCTGCAGGATTGCGGCGCTGGCGATGCGGCGCTGGCGACGCCCCAAAAGCTGGTGCAGGCGATGGTCAGCGAGCTGTCGCCAGCGGCGACCTTCCGTTCGCTGACGGAGGCGCGCCGCAGCGTGCGCAGCTTCCTGCCCGAGGCGGTGCCGCATGGCGTGATCGAGGAAGCCGTGCGCCTGGCCCAGCTGTCTCCATCGGCCTGCAACCGGCAGCCGTGCCGTATCTATCTGGTCAGCGGTGACGAGCAGAAGCGCCAGTTGCTCGCGCTGCAGAACGGCAATCTGGGCTTTGGTCATCTTGCGCCCCACGTCGCCATTATCACGGCGGACGAAGAGTGTTTTTTTGATGCCAGCGAACGGCATGAGCCGTATGTGGATGGCGGCCTGTTTTCCATGTCGTTCATTCTTGCGCTGCGTGCCCAGAATGTCGCTTCGTGTTGCCTGAACTGGTGTGTGTCGCCTGACACCGACCGGCGTGCGCATGCCTTGTTCGCCCTGCCGCAGTCACAGCGCATAGTCATGCTGATGGCGATCGGCTATGCACCCGAGGAGTGTGCTGTGCCGCGCTCGCCAAGGCGCGGCCTGGAACAGGTCCTGATTTCATTGTAAGCGCGGCGCCATTGGCGCACATTTCTATAATCGCAAGGCAGTTGGAGCCAAGCTTGATGAAGCAGTCACTTAAAAAAATTCGATACCAGTATGTCCTTATGGCAATGGGCGGCATGCTGATGGCCTTCCTGCTCTCCGCATTCCTCGCCCTGGCGGGTCCGGGGAAACCAACATTCCTGCTGATCGGCGCGATGGCGGCAACGTTTCTGCTGTTGCTGGATAACTCGCGTCTGATCTTCCTGCTGGGCGTGATGGTATTCGTGGTGATTGGCCAGTTGCTCTATTTTGCTAAGATCAACCAGGCGCTCTGGCTGCCGTACGGCCTGTCCGCTTTGCTTTTCCTGCGCATTCCTTCCGCATACCTGCAAAGTCCGTTTGCGAAATCGCGGGTGCCGATCCCACTGCTGCTGCCGCTGCTGTTCTTCTTTTTCATCCTGCTGCTGTCCATTGCCCTCAATACGCCGCCGTTGCTGCAGGTAATGGTCGGTGGCAAAAACCTGATCATGCTGTGGAGCGTCTTCCTGCTGATCGCCTTGTTTGCCATTCCGTTTTCAGCGATGGAGCGGCTGATCGGCATGATGTTCGGCGTCGTTTTCCTGCAAATTCCGTTTGTCCTGTATCAATATTTCATCGTGGCGCCGAAGCGTAGCAACCTCGGTGGCCGCCACGGCGTGGCGTGGGATGCGATCGTCGGTTCGCTGGGCGGCGATCCGAGCGCCGGTGGCTTGAGCGGTTCCATGGCATTTTTGTTGGTTGTCGGCATGATCCTTGCGATCAGCCTGTACCGCTATCGCCAGATCGGAAAAAAAATGCTGGCGGCGATCTGGCTGGCCGGCTTGCTGTGCATCGGCTTGGCCGAAGTGAAAGTGGTCGTTGTGCTCTTGCCAATTGGTATCGCCATCCTGTTCTGGAAGGATCTGTTTGCGCGGCCCTTGAAAGCCGTCCTCGGCGTGATCGGCGGCGTGGTGCTGGCCTTGTGCATCCTGGTGGCCTATAACGAAATCCATTCCAATCAGTCGAACAAGGCGCATGATTTGACGCAACTGCTGGATCAGAATTTTGGCTATGTTCTCGATCCAACGCTGATCAATTTTGAAACGGGCGAGATGGGCCGCAGCGCCGCCATCATGTTCTGGTGGAGCGAAGGCTTCCAGCCGGATCCCTTGCGCGGCCTGCTCGGCTACGGGCCCGGCGCCAGCCGCAGTTCCAGTTCGCTGGCGGTGGGTGAGATCGCAAGGAAGTACAAGTTTGGCATCGACCGTTCCAGCGCCACGCAACTGCTGTGGGAAGTGGGCCTGGTTGGCTTTCTGGCATACCTGCTGATTTTCGGCGGGGCGGCGTGGATGGCGTTGCGCAGTGCCGAAAATTTCAGTTCTGCAAGAACCAAGGCGACGCTGGAAGCCTGTGGGGCGAGCCTGTGCATGGCCCTGCTGATGCTGCCGTACGGGCGAGACATGCTGGAGGCGCCCGCGCTGACCTTCACCATGATGTGCCTGCTGGGTTATGTTGCCCAGGCATATGGATTGCGTAGCCTGGCCAGCGCATCGCGCAAGGGCCCCCCGCGCGACGCCATCGTTTTGACAGAGCCGGAAGTGGTGGACTTACAAAAACGCTGAATCGTCACGCCATGCTGTGAACACTTCGCCATCAATCTAATACAGGATGCTTCATGACTAGGATTTACTTTGCAGGGCACAATAATTTCGGCAACCGGGGCTGCGAGGCGCTGGTACGTTCCGTGTCGGGGCTGATACGCACGCAAGTGGATGCTGCACGGTTCGCCACGCCATCCGTCGCCATCGAGCTCGATAGCAAGCAGTGGCCGCAAGCGGCAGCCAGCGGCATCGAGTTCGTTGCCGCCGCGCCTGCCTCCGAAAAGCTGCGCTGGTGGAGCCGGGCCAACCGGGTGCTGCCGGTGATCGAGCGCATGGGCCGTCCTGGCAGCCAGCTCGATGCCGCGTCGCACCAGCAATTGAAAGACTCGTCGCTGCTGCTGATGACGGGAGGAGATAATATTTCTCTCGACTATGGCCTGGTGTCGCTGTATGAGCATGCCGCGTATATCGATGCGGCAAAGCGCCTGGGGGTGCCGGCCATGCTGTGGGGCGCCTCAGTGGGGCCGTTCAGCCGCAAGCCGCACGTGGAGCGCTTCATGCGGCGGCACCTGGCCGATTACGCGGCCATCACGGTGCGCGAAACGGAAACGGCGCGCTATTTGCGCGGCATCGGCCTGGACAATGTGATCGAGGCCAGCGATCCCGCCTTTACACTCGTGCCGGAGGAGTTTGACGTCAGCGCCATCTTGCCCGAAGCGCCAGAGGGCGTCATCGGCATTAACGTCAGCCCGCTGGTGCGCGGCTACCTTGTCGGGGAGCAGGCGCGCACCGCGCTCGATGCCGAAGTGGCCGCCTTTGTGCGCGAACTGGTCGAAAAGCGCGGCTACGGCGTGGTACTGCTGCCGCATGTGGGGCCGCTCGACGGCGGTAGCCGCAATAGCGACCACCATTACATGCAGGGCCTGATGAAGGAATATGCGCTCGAGCACCCGCGCATCCGTCTGGCGCCTTCGCATTTGAATGCCACGCAGCTGAAATACCTGATTTCGCGTTTCCGCTTCTTTATCGGTGCGCGCACCCATGCCACCATTGCGGCCTTCTCCACCGGCGTGCCCACCGTTTCGATTGCCTACAGCGTCAAAGCAAAGGGCATTAACCGCGACCTGTTCGGCGATACCCGCCTCGTGCTTGATACCCCCGCCGTCTCGCTCGACAGCTTGCGCCGGTACCTGCTCCAGCTGGAAGCCCAGGAGCAGGATATCCGCGCCCTGCTTGCCGAGCGGATTCCCGAATGGCGCCGCCGTGCGGCCATTCCCGTGCAGTCGGTAGTGAACTTGCTGGGAAAGCGCTGATATGAGCAGGCTGGTTGTGAGTGTCATTATCAAGGCGCTCAATGAGGAAAAACATATCGCGCGGGCCATTGAAAGTGCCTTGCGAGCGGTGAGCACGGTAGGCGGGGAAGTGATCCTCGCCGATTCGGCATCGACCGATCGCACGGTGGAGATTGCCTCGGCCTATCCGATCACCATTGCCAGTCTGGGCAATCCGCACGAACGCTGCTGCGGGATCGGCGCGCAGCTCGGCTATCAGCACGCGCGCGGCGAGTTTATTTATGTGCTCGATGGCGACATGGTCATGCACGCAGGCTTCCTGGAAGCCGCGCTTGCCTGTTTCGTCGGTGACGCCACGCTTGCCGGCGTTGGCGGCATGGTGTGCGAAAAGAATCTCGATAGTCTTGAATATCGGATGCGGGTGGCGCGCGCGTCGCCTGATTTGCAGCCGGGAGAAGTCGGGCGCCTCGATGGCGGTGCCCTGTACCGCCGCGCCGCGGTAGAAAAACTCGGTTACCTGACCGACCGCAACCTGCATAGCTATGAAGAATTTGACCTGGGCATTCGCCTGCGCGCGGCGGGCTGGACCTTGCAGCGCATCCCCGTGAACGCGGTGGATCACTATGGCCATACGACAGAGGCGGTGAAACTGTTGCTGCGGCGCTGGAAAACCGGCTATATCTGTGGTTCCGGTGAAATTCTGCGCGCCGCCATGGGCAAATCGCATTTGCCGCTGGTGCTGCGGGAACTGCGCGACCTGCATTTGAGCATGGCGGTCATTGCGTGGCTGCTGGCCCTGATTGGCGTGTGGTGGCTGCCTGTCGCGCTGCTGCCCACGATCGGCGCCTTTGTTCTGGTGCTGGTACTACCGCTGCTGTTGATGGCGGTAAAAAAACGCTCGCTGACGCGCGCCGCGTATTCCATCTTCTCGTGGTGTATCGGTACGGCGGGCCTGTTGCGCGGCCTGTCTGCATCGCGCCGCCCGCCCACCGAGTCGATACAGGTGCGCCTGCGTTCGCCTGAAGTCTCCTGAGTCCGGGAACGCTGACGCAAGCCGTCCCCGGAACAAGGGCGGCTTGCGCGATCATGCTCAGGAACCGAGCGCGCCCACTGCAACGGATGCCGGGTTATAGGCGTAGCCATCCTTGTAGCGCCGCAGTGCCAGCCCGGTTTTTCCACTGGTCAAGGTCGCTCCCAGGGGGCGGTAGGCGGGACTGACGAGCGCAGGCGTGTTCGTCCAGCTTGCCGCCGCGTTCGCATCAAATGGCGCCACCTTCGCCTTGTAGGCGGCAAGGCCGGACTGGCCATTGAGCGAGACACCCTCCGCATTTCGTACGCGCAACTGGGCGGTCGGCGCCGACCAGGAGAGGTAATGGTTGTGATCACCGCTTACCGTGGCTGTCACCGTCATGGCGCCCATGTCGGTGGCGGCGACCTTGCCCTGCAGCAGGTCGATCATGATCCGCGTCCCGCTATTGCCGCACACCAGCAGGTTGTTGGACGCTTCCGCATCGACCTCGCCGGCGATCGGGCAGTTGGCGAACAGATTCAGCAGGCGGTTCGTCAGCGTCTCGGCGCTATTGAACATGGTGTTGTGATACACCTTGTGGCCGTTGCCGCCATCGATCTGAATGTGCTGGCCACGCGCCTCGGCGATGATGTTGAATTCGTAGCGATTGTTCTGGAATGCGGCGTGCGACCGGTTCGTCCCGCCGGCAACGTCATTGAAGACGGTCGACCAGATGCCGCCCGCATGATAGCTGGTAAAGAGGCGGCCAGCAGTGCCCGCCCGCAAGCCATAGTTATGACGCACAAGCATGTTCGAGCATGATGACCAGGCTTCCAGGATGGAGTTGCCGCCCACATCATGGCCGTAATTGCCGTCCACGATCAGGCCGTCCACATTGGCCACCTCGAAAGCGTTGTTCAGCGCATCGTAGCCTTCGCAGCCGACGATCATGGAATGAGTGGCGCGTACCGCGTCCGAGGCGCCATACAGCAGCATGGCGTCGGAAGCCGTTGTCAGCGTGGATGCGTCGTATCCCGCCTGTCCGGCACGGCAGCCAATGAACCATAGCCCTGACACCGCCGTCATGGCGGCGAATACCTTGGGACGCGAGGCCCGCAGAGAAATATTGCGCGCCTTGCGGCAATCCATGCCGATCACGTGCACATTGCCGGTTTGCCCGACGTTCGAATAGCGGATATTGAGCGCGTAGTCAGCGCCCTGGGTTTCCATGCTGACGGCATTCGGGTCCATGCCCGCATAGGGCCAAGCATACAACGCGCCTGCCGCCGCATCGTAATAGGCCATGCCTTCGCCGGTGACTTCCGCCAGCGTCGATTTTTTCCACAGCCGCTGTTCATCCTGGAACACATCGGTATTTTGCTTCACGCCTGCCAGTTGGTAGACGTTGCCGGCATGCTGCGTCCAGTCCTTGCGCACGACGCCAGCGGTGATGACGGGCAATGCTTCGGCCTCGCCGTACGGGCAGATAATGAAGGGGCTGGCCGCCGAACCATGGCAGTCCAGCACCAGACCATCGATGCCGGTGACGCGTAGCGTCGTGCCACGTTTGATGCCCAGCACCTGGCCCGACATGTCCCCCGTGCATGCCAGCTGGAGCTGGGCTTGCGTTGTGAACGGGTTGTTGCATGTTCCCAGGCCCTCGCTTTCCGTGGCGCAGGGATCAAAGAAGATGGTCGGCTGCGCAGAAAATCCCAGGGCATACAGGTTATAGCCTGGCAGGCTGTCCTGCAGCCACGTCAGGCCAGGCGGCATTGCCATTGGCGCAGCGGCCATGGGCAGTGGCGCCGCGCTGGCCGCGGCGTGAATGCCGAGCACTTTGCCGTGAGGGGGGAGGGAAGTTTGTGGGGTGATTCGCATGGTCACTTTCGAAAAGGAAGTTGATCAATTTGCTTCATGGCAGGAGGCGATACAGCATACTTGCCTGCTTGCTGGCAATTTTCCTGACTGGCAGGTGGTCATCCGCGCAGCCGTTGCCTGGTTGGCTGGGGCCGCCAGGCGAGGTTTTCTGCGCCTGCTTACCCTGATTGGCATTTGGGCATTCTGTTTTGAATGGCCAGTGAAATCGTCTTGCCGGCACATGCCTTGGACCGCACGGAAAACAGCGCTTTCGCATTAAAGGCGGGTACGCCGCATTGCATGAAGCAGTGGTAAAAAGAATAATCATTGTATATCAAAAAAACATATCTTACTATCAACTTATGGATATTAAAATATTATTTATTTTCTACGCTATGTATTTATTTTGAAAGGGATCTGTTTAATATTGCCATGCAGGATATTATTTATCGGGTGGTGGCGAATGGCTGTGCCAAGCGCGGTTGTTTTTGCTGTATTCACCGGTTGTGTATTTGCCGTTATGCAGGAAGGGGGACTCATGCGCGCGCAAGACGCCCGTGCCGGACCTGGCGCCGCCTGCGCCCGTGCCGGACCTGGCGCCGCCTGCGCCAGTGACGTGCCGCCGTCTGCCGCGCCTTGCAGGGCCGATGCCGGACGGCAGCCTGCCATGGCCTTGCGCGCGTGGAGAGGAGGTGAAGCGGGCGATGATTGACGGGCGGAAAAATGCAGGCGGCGCCGCGTCGCCCTGTTTTTTCGCATGAATTGTTGCTGAAGCGCACGGAGTTATCTTTGACCAGTCTTTTAATGGACTTGCGCCATACCAAAAATGATAAAATGGGGAAACTAAATATCAGGGGGTGACGATTTTTTCGCATGATATTTAAATCATTTTTTCCAGGGTAACAAGTTTATGTCGGTCGGCGATGGCATGGCCGGGTTTCATGATCTTCGATTATTGAATGGCAGTTCGGGGCGGTATAGTCCTGCGGCGACGAATCGCTGCTGATTATTTCTCTGCAAGAGGAGGTATTATGTTTGTTGACTATATGTCAAGACCGGCCTGGTTATATACGCGTTTAACGAATAATTCCGGCTTTTTCTCCTGCCATTTCTTCATAGCCTGAATCGGTGTTGC
>RCMZ01000995.1_pt1 | contig 14237 bp, 12 predicted proteins | sample 2041141 | NCBI WGS metagenome assembly RCMZ01 (sample SAMN09708263, study PRJNA481090) | Wastewater metagenome, whole genome shotgun sequencing project. | biome: sewage; isolation source: Davis station wastewater (DW) | place: Antarctica: Davis Station | collected 2010-03-01
GTATTCGCGGCGATCATCTACGTCTTGTGTCGACATGGCGAACCCATGGCCTGAGTGGTTGTCAGAGTGTACGGCGCGCAGCCAGACCCCGCCAGCAGCGTGGGTTGAAAAGCACTCGATGCGTCTTTTTCCAGCGCTTGCGAGATGGCCATTAAAGCCTCAGCCCGCTGTTGCCAAGCCGTACAAGACCAGACCAGGACGTCTCTTCTTTTCCAGCGAATATTTCTCCTATGTTCAGACCGCTGTCCATCTTTATCGGCGCGCGTTACACCCGTGCCAAGCGCCGCAACCACTTCGTTTCGTTTATCTCCCTGACTTCGATGATCGGCCTCGCCCTAGGCGTGCTGGTAATGATCGTGGTGTTGTCGGTGATGAATGGCTTTGACCGTGAGATGCGTACTCGGGTGTTGGGCATGGTGCCGCATGCCACGGTGGAGAGCAGTGTGCCAATCAATGACTGGCGCACATTGGCTGCGACCATGGCCAAGCATCCGCAGGTTCTGGCGGTGGCGCCCTTTGTGCAGATGCAGGGTTTGTTGAGCAGTAACGGCCAAGTGCAAAAAGTCCTGATCAACGCCATCGACCCTGACGAGGAGTCCAAGGTCTCGATCATTGGTGACTACTTCAAGCAGGGCAGCCTGGCAGACCTTACTCCCGGCAGCTTTAACATCGTTATCGGCGACAGCGCGGCGGCCAAGCTGGGTCTGGCCATCGGCGACAAGGTTACCTTTGTTGCGCCTGAAGTTACGGTGACGCCAGCGGGCATGTTTCCGCGTCTGAAGCGCTTTACGGTGGTTGGCATCTTTCATGTTGGCGCCGGTGAGGTGGACAACTTCGTGGCCATGGCCAACCTGCAAGACTTAGCGCGCCTGCACCGCTGGAAGCCGGATCAGGTGCAGGGCATACGCCTCAAGCTGGCTGATCTATTCCAAGCGCCGAAGGTTGCCTGGCAGCTGGCTGGGCGTCTGAGCGATGATTTTTATGCGCGTGACTGGACCCGCAGCCACGGCAATCTGTATCAGGCGATTCGCATGGAGAAGGCCATCATCGGTCTGCTGCTGTTGCTGATTGTCGCGGTGGCGGCGTTTAACATTATCTCCACCTTGGTGATGGTGGTTACCGACAAGAAGGCCGATATCGCCATTCTGCGGACTCTGGGTGCAACCCCGCGGCAGATCATGGCGATTTTTATGGTGCAGGGCACGGTGATCGGCGTGGTCGGCACCTTGCTGGGCGCCGCCTTGGGCAGCTTGGTAGCGCTGTATATCAGCAGTGCTATCGCCGGCCTTGAAAGCCTATTTGGCTTCAAAATTCTGAATGCCTCGGTGTACTTCATCGACTATATCCCGTCGCAATTGCTGCTCAGTGATGTGCTGCTGGTCAGTGCTGCCGCGTTGTTATTGAGCTTTTTTGCCACTTTGTACCCAGCCTGGCGTGCCGCCCGCACCCAACCTGCAGAGGCCTTGCGCTATGAGTGAGTTGACCATGACCAATGAAACCCAGGCCGGGCGTGCCGTGCTGAGCTGCCGCAATCTAGGCAAGAGTTACGACGAGGGCCCACAAGCCGTAGTGGTGTTGGCCGACCTGCAGCTAGAGCTGCTGCCGGGTGAGCGCGTAGCGATTGTCGGCAGCTCGGGCTCAGGTAAAAGCACCTTGCTGAACATGCTTGGTGGCCTGGATACGCCCAGCACCGGCAGCGTTTGGCTGGCTGGCGAGGAGTTGTCGGCGCTGAATGAAAAGCAGCGCGGCTTGCTGCGTAACCGAGCGCTGGGTTTCGTCTATCAATTTCACCATTTGCTCGCCGAATTCAGTGCCCTAGAGAACGTCTGCATGCCGTTGCTGATTGGCCGTGTGGCGATCCCTGAGGCCCGGCAGCGTGCCACTGCGTTGCTGGAGCGTGTGGGCCTTGGTCATCGTTTGGCGCACAAACCCGCGGAATTATCCGGTGGTGAGCGTCAGCGCGTGGCGATTGCGCGAGCTCTGGCCAATCGGCCCGGACTGGTGCTGCTCGATGAGCCGACCGGCAACCTTGATCAGCACACCGCCCAAGGCATTCAGGATCTAATGCGTGAGCTGAGCAGTTCTTCGCAGACGGCATTTTTGGTGGTGACCCACGATATGGCGTTGGCCCGGCAGATGGATCGCGTGCTGCGTCTGGAAGACGGCCGGTTGGTGGCGATCTGATATGTTCCGGCCTCTCAGCGTTTTTATCGGTACGCGTTACACCGGTGCCAAACGGCGTAATCACTTTATCTCGTTTATTGCCCTGACCTCGATGATTGGCCTGGCCCTTGGTGTGCTGGCGATGATTGTGGTGCTCTCGGTAATGAATGGTTTTCAGAAGGAAATGAGCACGCGCATTCTTGGCATGGTGCCGCACGCCAGCATTCTCGCCGCGCAGCCGTTGGATGACTGGCAGCCAGTGGCGGCGGCGGCCCTACAGAATCCGCAGGTGACGGCGGCAGTGCCCTTTACTGAGCTGGAAGGCATGCTCTCGTTCAAGGGCATGATGCAGCCGATCCAAATCAATGGCATCGACCCGCAGTTGGAGCCGAAGGTGTCGATCATTGCCGAGCACATGCTGCAGGGCCGCTTGTCGGACTTGCAGGCCGGGGAGTTCGGCGTGGTGGTTGGTGACGTGACGGCGCGGCGTTTTCGCCTCAATCTCGGCGACAAACTGACCCTGATTATTCCTGAGCGCAGCAGCGCCGCCGGTGGCGTAACGCCGCGCCTGCAGCGCTTGAATGTAGTGGGTGTATTCAAGGTCGGCGCCGAGTTGGACGGTTCCTTAGCGCTGATTAACTTAGCGGATGCTGCGCAGATGCTGCGCTGGCAGCCTAATCAGGTGCAGAGCGTGCGTCTCGCACTGAAGGATCTGTACCAGGCGCCGCAGGTATCCACGGCCATTGCGCAGCAGTTGGGCACTGATTTTCGTGCAGTCGATTGGACCCTGACTCAGGGCAGCCTGTTCAGCGCGATGAAGATGGAGAAGACCATGATCGGCTTGCTGTTGCTGCTGATCGTCGCGGTCGCAGCCTTTAATATCATCGCCACGCTGATTATGGTGGTCGCCGATAAAGGCGGCGATATCGCCATTCTGCGCACCTTGGGTGCGACACCTGGACAGATCATGCAGATTTTTATGGTCCAGGGCACGCTGATTGGTTTTGTCGGTACCTTGGTTGGCGCGGTACTGGGTGTGCTCGCCGCACTTAACGTCAGTACCCTGGTGGCTTGGATTGAGCGCGTCAGCGGTCAGCATGTGTTCAGCTCGGACGTTTACTACATCAATAACCTGCCGTCGGACCTGCAATCGGCCGATGTGTTGCTGGTGTGTGCGGCAGGCTTTGGCCTGAGCTTTCTCGCCACCCTGTATCCATCCTGGCGTGCGGCGCAGATCCAGCCGGCTGAGGCCTTGCGCTACGAGTAATCGACTAGGTTTCTCGCTTGCATAAAAACGCCGCATTTAGCGGCGTTTTTTATTCAAGGCTGGCGGCGGGCATCTTGGCGCTTGCGCCAGCTGCGGCGTACCCACCAGCGCCAGTAGAGCATGGTCAACCCGTAACCCAGGGCGCCCGCAACTAGGCCGGTAACCACCGAGCCTAATAAGAAAGGTTGCCAGAACGTGCTGAGTTCGGCACTGATCCAGCTCCAGGTCAGTTCGTCAGGCATATGCATGGCCGGGGTTTGCATCATCCAACTGCCCAGTTTGTAGGTGCAATAAAACACCGGCGGCATGGTGATTGGATTGGTTAACCAGACCAAACCTACAGAAATCGGCAGGTTGGCGCGGCTCATAATCGCCAGCCCAGCGGCCAGGAGCATTTGCATCGGCATCGGAATAAAGGCCGCGAACAAGCCCATGGCCATGGCGCGTGATACTGAATGGCGATTGAGGTGCCAAAGATTTGGGTCGTGCAGCAGTCGGCCTAGATGGCGCAAGGAGTGATGGCTCTTGAGCTGCTCGGGGTTGGGCATGTAGCGCTTGAATAGGCGACGCGGCATGGAGATTCTCTGGCGGACTTACGCCCTCACATTATGCACGGCTTTATGGGCGCTGGCCGAGGCTCAGTTTGTGACAATAAATATGTTGTTAGCGCCCGCTATGCTGTGAGCACGGACGAGCGTGCAGGAGCGGTGGCGGATGCGCACAGGGATGTTGGCGCTGGCGATGGGTTTGCTGGCTTTGCGCTGGATGCCGGTATTGCCGCCGTCTTGCCTGCTGCTGGTATTGGCTTTGCTGGCGCTCTTGCTGCTGCCGTGGCGCAGTTATCCCTTGGGGTTTTTCTTGTTGGGCTTTGTCTGGGCCTGCACCTCTGCGCAGTGGGCACTGGATGATCGTCTGACGCGCGCATTAGATGATCGCACCATTTGGCTTGAGGGGCGGGTGACAGGCCTGCCAGCACGCCAAGATGGTGTGCTGCGTTTTCAGATCGAGGCGCCGCAAGCCCGTAATGTGCAATTGCCGCAGCGCCTGCGTTTATCGTGGTATGCCGGCCCGCCGCTGCAGGCGGGTGAGCGCTGGCGTTTGGCGGTGCAGTTGCGCAGCCCAGTCGGTACGGCCAATCCCCATGTGTTCGACTATGAGGCCTGGTTGCTGGCGCAGCGCATCGGCGCACTCGGCAGCGTCAAAGCGGGTAAACGCTTGCAGGCAGCCAGCGGTGTGCTGGGATGGCGTGACCAGTTACGTCAGCGCCTGCTGCAAACCCCGGCGTTTGATCGTGAGGGTGCCTTGGCCGCGCTGGTGCTGGGCGATGGCTCGGGTTTGTCGCGGGCTGACTGGCAGGTGTTGCAGGCCACCGGCACCGTACATTTATTGGTGATTTCCGGTCAGCATATCGCCTTGCTGGCCGGCTTGGTCTACGCCGGGGTCGCCGGCTTGGCGCGTTTAGGTGGTTGGCCGCGCCGCTTGCCATGGCTGCCGTGTGCTTGTGCTCTGTCGCTGTGCGCTGCGGTTGCTTATGGCGTATTGGCAGGTTTTGAGGTGCCGGTCCAGCGCGCCTGTGTGATGGTGGCGCTGGTGTTGCTATGGCGCCTGCGTTTTCGTCATTTGGGTGTGTGGCTGCCGTTGCTGATGGCGCTCAATGCGGTGTTGTTGTTTGAGCCGCTGGCCAGTTTGCAGGCCGGTTTCTGGTTGTCGTTTGCCGCCGTGGCGGTATTGCTGTTGGTGTTTGCTGGCCGTTTGGGCCCTTGGTCGTGGTGGCAAAGCTGGGGGCGGGCGCAATGGGTCATGGCCGTGGGTTTGTTACCGGTAATGCTCGCTCTGGGCTTGCCGGTCAGTTTCACCGGGCCGTTGGCCAATTTGCTGGCAGTGCCGTTGCTGGGTATTTTGGTGGTGCCACTCGCTTTACTGGGTACGCTGCTGTTGCCGCTGCCTGTGCTTGGCGAGGCGTGTTTATGGTTGGCTGGCGGGTTGTTGCATGGCCTGTTTTTACTGCTGGCGCAATTAGCCGCTGTGCTGCCGGCTTGGCAGCCCGTGGCGCCGCCTCTGTGGGCTTGGTGTCTGGGCATGCTTGGCGCGACACTGCTGCTGTTGCCTGGAGGCATTCCCGGACGTGGTTTCGGCTTTTTATTACTACTGCCTTTGCTGTGGGTGCCGATTAGTCGACCGGCTGCTGGCCAAGTTGAGGTTTGGCAGTGGGATGTGGGGCAGGGCTTGTCGATATTACTGCGCACCCGCGAGCATGCGCTGCTGTATGACGCCGGCCCTCGGCATGGGGATTTTGATCTGGGCGAGCGCTTGGTGTTGCCGGCGCTGCGTGCTCAAGGCATCAGCAAGCTTGATGTGCTGCTACTCAGTCATGCCGACCTTGACCACGCCGGTGGAGCCGAAGCGTTACAGCGCGGTCTGCCGATCGGGCAAGTCTTGAGTGGTGAAGCAGCAGCGTTGCCCGCATCTTTAGCGGCGCAGCCTTGCGTGGATGGCGCCAGTTGGCAGTGGGACAACGTGCGCTTCACCACATGGCGCTGGCAGCAAGCGCCGGAGGGCAATCCGTCATCCTGTGTCTTGCAGGTCGAAGCGCTCAGTGGCGAGCGCCTGCTGCTGACGGGCGATATCGATAAGACGGCGGAACGTGCATTGCTGAGTGCCGGCCGAGATCTGCGGGCTGATTGGTTGCAGGTGCCCCATCACGGTAGCGGCAGTTCCTCATCGATGGTTTTTCTGCAAGCCGTGGCGCCGCATTCGATGTTGTTATCGCGAGGCCGTTACAACGCCTATGGCCATCCTCACCCTGCGGTAATGGCGCGCTATCGGGCACTGGGTGTCGAGGTTTACGACAACGTGCCCAATGGTGCTTTGTACCTGTTGCTGGGCAGTGCTGGCAAAGCGCATGGTGAACGCCAGCAGCGGTATTTTTGGCGCTAAACAAGCGGGTAAAAATGCCAACCGCAGCGGTCGGCGGCACCACAGCCCTATGCTAGAGTGACGCCACTTTTTACGAGGGGGCGTGCCACTGTGTGGGAATTGGTTAAAGCTGGCGGTTGGATGATGCTGCCGATTATTTTGAGTTCGGTCGTGGCCATGGCCATTATTGCCGAGCGCCTGTGGACCTTGCGTGTTACGCGTGTAGCGCCGGCCCATCTGCTCGGTCAGGTGTGGCGCTGGATTAAAGACAAGCAACTCAATAGCCAAAAGCTCAAAGAGCTGCGCGCCTCATCGCCGCTGGGCGAAGTGCTGGCGGCAGGTTTAGCTAACTCCAAGCATGGTCGCGAGATCATGAAAGAGTGCATCGAAGAAGCCGCTAGCCGGGTCATTCATGAGCTGGAACGCTATCTCAATGCGCTCGGCTCGATTGCTGCGATGGCGCCGCTGCTGGGTTTGCTCGGTACGGTGTTCGGCATGATCGAGATTTTCAGTGGCTTCACCGAAGGTGGCATGACCAACTCGGCGTCACTCGCCAGCGGCATCGGCAAGGCGCTGATTACCACAGCGGCGGGTTTGATCGTGGCGATCCCTGCGGTGTTCTTCCATCGCTACTTACTGCGTCGCGTCGATGAGCTGGTGGTATCGATGGAGCAAGAAGCGATCAAGCTGGTGGAAGTGGTGCAGGGCGACCGCGAGGTGGATTTCAGCGAGGTGGGTAAAGCGTGAAATTTCGCCGCAGAGCGGGCGGTGCGGCCCGCGAAGAGGTCTTCCTCAACCTCACGTCACTGATTGATGTGATCTTCGTCTTGCTGCTGTTTTTTGTCGTGACGACGACTTTCAGCCGGCCCAGCCAGTTAAAGATCGATTTGCCCGAAGCCAGCAGCGGTCAGGCCGCGCAGCAAAGCGAATTGAAACAGCTAGAGGTGCTGGTAAGCGCCGATGGCCAATATGAGGTCAACGGTCAGTTGCTGCTCAACAGCGATCTTGAAAGCCTGATGGCAGCCCTGCAGCGTGAGTCGGAGGGCGACAACAGCCTGCCTTTGACCTTAAGCGCCGACGCCAAAACGCCGCATCAGGCGTTTATTACCGCCATGGATGCTGCCGGCAAGCTGGGTTTTGCTCACTTGCGCATCACCACTGTTGAGGCCAAGGCGACACCTTGATGAGTTGGGCAGAGCGGCTGGTCAACGCCTGGTATCAAGGTCATCCGGCCTTGTATCTGCTGCGTCCGCTGGAGTGGCTGTACCGCGCTGTGGTGCAACGTAAGCGCCGGCGCTTTGTGGCTGGCCTGTCGCCTAGCTATCGCGCGCCAGTGCCGGTGATCGTGGTGGGTAATATCACGGTTGGTGGTACCGGCAAGACGCCGCTAATTCTGTATTTAATCGAACATTGCCGCGCGCGTGGCTTGCGCGTTGGCGTGGTCAGTCGCGGTTATGGCGCCCAGCCTCCGAGCTTGCCGTGGCGCGTCACGGCGGCGCAGAGTGCCCGTGAGGCGGGTGACGAACCCTTGCTGCTGGTGCAGCGCAGCGGCGTGGCGCTGATGATTGATCCTGATCGCGCGCGCGCGGTGCAAGCCTTGCTGAGCGCTGAGCCGCTGGACCTGATTCTGTGTGACGATGGCTTGCAGCATTACCGCCTAGCGCGTGATTTAGAACTGGTACTGATTGATGCTGCACGCGGTTTGGGTAATCGCCGCTGCCTGCCGGCTGGGCCGCTGCGAGAGCCAGAGGAGCGCCTGCAATCAGTCGATGCGCTGCTGTTGAATGGCGCCAGTAGCGATAGCCATGAGGGCTTTGGCTTCACTTTGCAGCCGACGGCGCTGGTCAATGTGGCCAGTGGCGAGCGTCAGGCGCTGGATTTCTTCCCACCCGGGCAAGCCTTGCATGCCGTTGCCGGCATCGGTAACCCGCAGCGTTTCTTCCGCACCCTTGAGGCGCTAAACTGGCAGCCCATCGCCCATGCGTTTGCAGACCATGCGACCTATAGCGCTGCAGCGTTGGCGTTTAGCCCATCATTGCCACTGCTGATGACCGAAAAAGATGCGGTTAAGTGTCGCGCGTTTGCGCAGCCTGACTGGTGGTATCTGGCAGTTGATGCACGACCGTCGCCGGACTTTGGCGCGTGGCTGGATGCAAAGCTAGATACATTGCTGTCCGCCCGCCACTGATCTGCCATGGTTTTCTCTGTTTTTTAATTAGCCTTCAAGGACCTCATCATGGACCCGAAACTGCTCGATATTCTTGCCTGCCCGTTGTGCAAAGGCCCGTTGAAGCTAACCGGCGATAAGTCTGAGCTGATCTGCAAGGCCGATGCCTTGGCCTTCCCAGTACGCGACGGCATTCCAGTGATGTTGGAAACCGAAGCGCGCACCCTGAGCACTGACGAGCGTTTGGATAAATAGTATGAACAGCGCGTTCATCGTGGTTATTCCTGCTCGTTACGCCTCCAGTCGTCTGCCGGGTAAACCGCTGCAAGATATTGCCGGCAAGCCGATGGTTCAGCACGTCTGGGAGCAAGCGCGTAAAAGCAGTGCCGCGCGGGTGGTGATTGCCACCGACGACGTGCGCATTGTTGCGGCCTGCGAAGGCTTTGGTGCTGAGGTGGTAATGACTCGGCCCGAACACAATTCCGGTACTGATCGTTTAGCCGAAGTGGCTACGCAACTGGGTCTGGCGCCAGATGCCATCGTGGTCAACGTACAGGGCGACGAGCCGCTAATTCCGCCCGCGCTGATTGATCAAGTCGCCGCCAATTTGGCTGCCCATGGCGAAGCTGGGATCGCCACGCTGGCCGAGCCAATTGAGGACGTAGCGGCGCTGTTTAACCCGAACGTGGTCAAGGTGTCGTGCAACGTTAAGGGGCTGGCACTGACCTTCAGTCGGGCGCCGCTGCCTTGGGCGCGCGATGCCTTCGCCACCAGTCGTGAAGCCTTGCCAGCCGGTGTCGCCTATCGCCGGCATATCGGCATTTATGCTTACCGCGCAGGGTTCCTGCACGACTTTGTCGCGTGGGGGCCATGCCAGCTGGAAGACACCGAATGCCTTGAGCAGCTACGTGCACTCTGGCATGGCCTTGCCATTCATGTGGCCGATGCCCTGCAATCGCCGCCGGCTGGGGTCGATACCTTAGAAGACTTGCAGCGGGTCCGCCGTCTGTTGGGGGCGTGATGCGCGTTCTGTTTGTTTGCCTGGGCAATATCTGTCGCTCGCCCACGGCTGAGGCGGTGTTTCGTCAGCAGCTGCATGCGGCGGGGCTCGATGGCCAAGTTGTTGTGGATTCGGCTGGCACCAGTGATTGGCATCTGAATAAGGCGCCGGACACGCGCACCCGCTTGGCCGCTCAGCGTCGCGGTTACGACATGAGTGCGCTGCGTGGTCGTCAGGTTTGCGTCGAGGATTTTGCTCGCTTCGATCTAATTCTGGCGATGGATGGTAACAACCTCGCCGAGTTGCAGGCGCTACAGCCAGCAGGTGCACGCGCCGAAGTAGATTTGTATTTGCGCCGTTATCAGTTGGCTCCGGAGGAAATGCCGGATCCTTACTACGGCGGCGAAGAGGGTTTTGAGCAGGTACTGGATTTGTCCGAGCAGGCAGCGGTCTGTTTGTTAGCTGAAGTGCGGAGCCGTCTGTGAGCCTTAATCTGCAAGCCGACGCTTCGCTGCAGGCGCTGAATACCTTTGGTGTGGCGGTGCAGGCGCGCTATCTGGTCGAGGCTCACGACGATAGCATGAGGCGCTACAGACTGCCAAGCGCTTAGCGTTACCGCTGCTGGTGATCGGTGGCGGCAGTAATCTGCTGTTGACCGACGATGTTGAGGCGCTGGTGCTGCGCATGGCCACTCGCGGCCTGCGCATTCTGTCGAACCAGGGCGATAGCGTGCTGGTGGAGGCAGAGGCGGGTGAGCCGTGGCATCCTTTCGTGCTGTGGACCTTGCAGCAAGGGCTGCAAGGACTGGAAAATCTCAGCCTGATTCCCGGCACGGTGGGCGCTGCGCCTGTGCAAAACGTTGGCGCCTATGGGGTGGAAATCAAGGATGTGTTCGCTGGCTTGACGGCGTTAGATCGCCAGACTGGCGAGGTACGTGAGTTCACTCTGGATGAGTGCCAATTTGCTTACCGTGACAGCCGATTCAAGCGTGAAGCGGGACGTTGGCTGATTTTGCGTGTGCGCTTTAACTTGGCTAAAGCCGGTGCTTTGCACCTTGATTACGGCCCACTGCGTCAGCGTTTGGCCGAGCAGGGCGTAAGTCAGGCCACGGCCAGTGATGTCAGTCGCGCGATTTGCAGTATTCGCAGCGAAAAGCTGCCTGATCCTGCTTTGCTCGGTAACGCCGGCAGCTTTTTTAAGAATCCATTAGTGTCCGCTGAACTGACTGCGCGCTTGCGTGATGAGCACACTGATCTAGTGGCTTATCCGCAGGCAGATGGTCAGGTAAAGCTGGCTGCTGGCTGGTTGATTGAAAAAGCCGGCTGGAAGGGTTTTCGCGACGGCGATGCCGGTGTGCATGGTCAGCAAGCGCTAGTCTTGGTCAACTACGGTGCGGCCAGCGGAGCGCAGTTGCTGGCATTGGCTCAGCGTATTCAGGCAGATATTTTTGCTCGCTTTGCAGTCTCGCTGGAAATCGAACCTAACGTTCTGTGACGTTAAGACTGATACGCTCTGGCGGTTATTTGGCTGGTTTGCCGTATTAGAGCGTTGCTTACGCCGTTGCGCTGATTAATCGGCGCGCATAAAAAAGGGGATGCATTTAGCATCCCCTTTTTTATTACTGGCTTACATCAGGCGACGGGTTTTACCTCGTCGGCTGTTTGTACTTCAGTCTGTATCTCAGCTTCTGCTTCAGCTGCTGGCTCGGCGACAGGTGCAGTCTCAACAGCTTCTACAGTCGTTACTGGCCCGCTGTCGACGCTTTCAGCCGCCGGAGCTTCAGCGCTTACAACCACCTCGGCTTCCGCTGCAGCAGCCACTTCGCTGCTGGCGACAGGCGCCAAGGCAGCCTCTTGCGCTAGACGCTCAGCTTCGCGCTGACGACGGCGAACTTCGCGTGGGTCGTTGGGTGCACGACCACCGGCAACCACCGGCGCAGCAATTTCAGCGACAACTTCGAGCACTTCAACGGCTTCAGTGACCACTGCTGCGGCCACCTCGACGATTACCGGTGCTGCTTCTGCTGGTGCTTCAACGACTGGGCTAGGTGCCTCAATTGCTTGCGCAGCGGCAGGTTGGTTTTCAGTTTCTACGGCAGGAACCGATTCGACTGCAACGTTGTTGGCGCTTTCTACAACAGCTTCCTCAGCAACAGCTACTGGAGTGCTTTCTTGGGCGTAGTGGCTAACCGCCGGAGCTGCAGTTGGAGCCTCGGTTTCAGCTACAACATGGCTGTCAGCTTGGCTTTCGCTGTTGATTTCACTAGCAACTACAGCTACGGCAGTGACGGTGCTAGCGGCAGCAGCAACATCAGCTACTGACAGCTCTGCAGTCGACTGCTTGGTCGACTCTTCGCTGTTTTCTTCGCTACCTTCGATCACGTTGCCATTGGCATCGCTTTGGCGCTCGCGACGATTGCTGCGACGACGCTGACCGCGGGAGCGGCGACGTGGACGATCACCACCTTCGTCGTTGTCCTGGCCGTCATCTTGATCTTGCAGTTGCTCTTCGCTATTCAGAACTTCTTCGTCTTCGCTGGCCTTCTCGGTGCGCGGTTGACGCTCTTCACGTGGTGCACGTGGTTGACGTTCTTCACGTGGCGGGCGAGCAGGGCGCTCTTCACGCACGACTTCTTGGCCTTGTGCATCTAGCGGCTCGCGCAATTCACGGGTCTGCCGCTCTTCGCGTGGCTTGCGCTCTTCACGTGGCTCGCGTGGCGGACGTGACTGACGCACTTCCTGCGGCTCGCGCACTTCGACTACTTCGCGTGGCTGACGCTCTTCACGTGGCGGGCGCGGTTGACGCTCTTCACGCGGCTCGCGCGGTTCACGGGCAGCACGCTCTTCACGAGGCTGACGCTCTTCGCGCGGCTTGCGCTCTTCATCGCGACCGCCACGACCACCACGGCCGCGAGTTTGCTGGCGACCATTACGGCGCTGCTCTTCGCTGCGTGGGGCACGCTCGATGCTTGGTTTTTCGATAACCAGTGCTGGCGCTTCTTCTTTGCTGGCGAACAGGCTGACCAGTGACTTAACCAGACCTTTGAACAGACTTGGCTCGGCGCTTGCGGCATGCGCAACAGGTGCGGCTGGCGCTTCAGTGATCGGCGTTGGAGCCGGAGCTGCAGTACGCTCGGGTGCAGTTTTTACTGCGGCTTCTTGGCGAGCCAAGGTGCGAGTGGCTGCAGCCGGTTGCGGCTCTTCCACTTCGACAGCAGTCATTTCGTAGCTGGACTGCGGTGTTTGCAGGTCCGGGCTATCGTCGCGCAAGCGCTGCACTTCGAAGTGCGGCGTTTCCAGGTGATCGTTTGGCAGAATCACGATGCGAGCACGGGTGCGCAGTTCAATCTTAGTGATCGAGTTGCGTTTTTCGTTGAGCAGGAATGCGGCAACCGGGATTGGCACCTGAGCGCGTACTTCGGCAGTACGGTCTTTCAGGGCTTCTTCTTCGATCAGGCGCAGAATTGCCAGCGACAGCGATTCAACGTCGCGGATGATGCCTTGACCGTTGCAGCGTGGGCAGACGATGCCGCTGCTTTCACCCAGCGATGGGCGCAGACGCTGACGCGACATTTCCAGCAGGCCGAAGCGCGAGATGCGTCCGACTTGTACGCGGGCGCGGTCGGCTTCCAGGCTTTCGCGGACTTTCTCTTCCACGGCGCGCTGGTTTTTGGCAGGAGTCATGTCGATGAAATCGATCACGATCAGGCCGCCGATATCGCGCAGACGCAGCTGGCGAGCGATTTCTTCAGCTGCTTCCAGGTTGGTCTGCAGTGCGGTTTCTTCGATGTCGCTGCCTTTGGTCGCACGCGCTGAGTTGATGTCGATGGACACCAAGGCTTCGGTCGGGTCGATCACGATCGAGCCGCCGGATGGCAGGCGTACTTCACGCTGGAAGGCGGTTTCGATCTGGCTTTCGATCTGGAAGCGGTTAAACAGCGGCACGCTGTCTTCATACAGCTTGATCTTGCTGGCGTACTGCGGCATCACCTGATTAATAAAGCTCAGGGCTTCTTGCTGCGCTTCAACGCTATCGACCAATACTTCACCGATGTCTTGGCGCAGGTAGTCGCGGATGGCGCGGATGATCACGTTGCTTTCTTGGTAGATCAGGAAAGGTGCGGCGCGGTCCAGCGACGCTTCTTTGATCGCGGTCCAGAGTTGCAGCAGATAATCGAGGTCCCACTGCATTTCTTCGCTAGAGCGACCCAGGCCTGCGGTGCGCACGATCAGGCCCATGTCGGCCGGTGCGTTGAGGCCATTAAGGGCTTCGCGCAGTTCGTTGCGCTCTTCGCCTTCAATGCGGCGCGAGATGCCACCGGCGCGCGGGTTATTTGGCATCAGCACCAAATAACGACCGGCCAGACTGATAAAGGTGGTCAGGGCCGCGCCCTTGTTGCCACGCTCTTCTTTCTCGACCTGAACGATGACTTCCTGGCCTTCTTTGAGCACGTCTTTAATGTTGACGCGACCTTCGGGGGCCTTGGAGAAATATTCGCGGGAGATTTCTTTCAGTGGCAGGAAACCATGGCGATCAGCACCAAAGTCAACGAAGGCAGCTTCGAGGCTAGGTTCGACGCGGGTGATTTTGCCTTTATAGATGTTGGCTTTCTTCTGTTCACGAGCGCCGGACTCAATGTCCAGGTCGTACAGGCGCTGGCCATCTACCAGAGCAACACGCAACTCTTCGGGTTGAGTGGCGTTAATTAGCATTCTTTTCATGTT
>RCMZ01000725.1_pt1 | contig 14224 bp, 11 predicted proteins | sample 2041141 | NCBI WGS metagenome assembly RCMZ01 (sample SAMN09708263, study PRJNA481090) | Wastewater metagenome, whole genome shotgun sequencing project. | biome: sewage; isolation source: Davis station wastewater (DW) | place: Antarctica: Davis Station | collected 2010-03-01
TTGATGGCGGCGCCACCGGCGATCAGCCAGCAGAACAGCAGGCCGGCCAGCAGCAGGGGCTTGATGCCGGCGCGGCGGATGGCCGACATGTGCGTCGTCAAGCCCAGGGCCGCCATGGCCATGGCCAGCAAGGCCGTGTCGAACTCGGTGATGGCGGCCACGACGCCGCCCGACAGCAGGCCCAGCGAATTGAAGGCGACCACGGCAATGAAGATGAAGGCGAACCAGGGGATGGCCAGCCTGGCCGCCTTGCCGTCGCCGCCGGCCTTGGCCTTGCCGCGCGCCAGCACGGCCGACAGGATGACGAGGAAGGGCGCCAGCATCATCACGCGCACCATCTTGGCGATCACGGCCGCATTCGCCGTCTCTTGTCCGATCGACTTGCCGGCCGCCACCACCTGCGCCACCTCATGCACGGTCGAGCCGATGTACACGCCAAAGGCGGACGGCGTTGCCGCCAGCACATGCCAGCCCAGGTTCAGCTGATACAGCAGCGGGTACAAAAAGATGGCGATGGTGCCAAACACCACGACGGTGGAGACGGCCACGGTGACGTCCTCGCTGCGCCCCTTGACGACGGGTTCCGTCGCCATCACGGCCGCCGCGCCGCAGATCGAGCTGCCCGCGCCGATCAAAATGGCGCTGTTGCGCTCCAGCTTGAATACCTTGGTGCCGAGCAACATGGCCAGGCCGAAGGTCGACGTCAGCACCAGCGCGTCGATGGCGATGCCGGCCAGGCCCACCTGGCCGATGTCCTGGAAGGTCAGGCGGAAGCCGTACAGGATGATGCCAAGGCGCAATAAGGTCTGCTTGGAAAACGCCACGCCCGCGCCGCAGGTGGGCGCCAGGCGCGCATACACGCTGTTGCCGAGGATGATGCCGAGGATGATGGCCAGGGTCAGGGCGCTCATGCCGTGGTTTTGCATCCATTCCAGCTTGCCCAGCGCAATGGCGGCCCAGGCGATCACGCCACTCAGCAGCAGGCCCGGCAGCAATCGGCCATAACGGTCGCTGATACTGTTTGAAGTCGTTGTTGATAAGGATGACATGCCGTGCTCCATGGTTCTTGGTTCGTATGGCATGACTGTACAGTTTGCCGATTAAATGGTAAAACGGATTGTTTTTGTATGTTTGACCTGAAAAACAGGTAAATAGATAACTGGGGAAGGGGAACGGCATGGCATTGACCTTGCGGCAATTGCAGATTTTCCTGGCCGTGGCGGACACGGGCAGCACCAGCGCGGCTGCCGGGCAGATTGCGCTGTCGCAATCGGCCACCAGCGCGGCGCTGAACGAGCTGGAAACCTTGCTGGCCGCGCAACTGTTCGACCGGGTGGGCAAGCGTCTGGTGCTCAATGACAATGGCCGATTGTTGTTGCCGCAGGCGCGGCAGATGCGCGATGCGGCCGCCAGCATCGAGCGCCAGTTCGCGGGTGCCGACCCGTCCGTGCCCGTCAGCCTGCAGATCGGCGCCAGCACGACGATCGGCATCTATCTGCTGCCGCAGATCCTCGCGCAGGCGGCGCAGCAATACGGGCGCAGCATTCCGCAAGTGACGATCGCCAACACGGCCGACATCGCCGCCGCCGTGGCCGCGTTCAAGGTCGATATCGGCCTCATCGAAGGGCCGTGCCATGAGGCCGGCTTGCTGGTCGAACCGTGGCTGACGGACCAGATGCTGATCGTGGCCGCGCCCACGCACCCGCTGGCGCAGGGGCGCCACCTGCTCAGTTTTGCGGAATTGAACCAGGCGGGCTGGCTGCTGCGCGAGGCGGGCTCGGGCACGCGCGAAGCCGTGGAGCAGGCCCTGGTGCCGTATTTGCACTATCTGCGCGCCGCAGGTGAATTCAGCAATTCCGAAGCCATCAAGTATGGCGCGGCGGCGGGGCTGGGCATCGCCTGCCTGTCGCGCGTGGTGGTGGCCGATCTGCTGGCCAGCGGGCAACTGGTGGAACTGGACACCATGCTGCCGCCGTTGGAGCGCAACTTCTATCTGATCCGCCAGTCTAAAAAGATCCTCTCGCCCAGGTTGACGGGTTTCCTGGAGCTGTGCCGGCACGCCTCGCGCATGGCGGCATAACTAGGCGGGGCGCAATGCCTCGCTGCATGTTGGGCCACGGCCTGGTGCCCGCATCGACCAGGCCCGTCCAGTGCGGCCCGTCCGATAGTCTCCGGCGCACGCCGGCCGCACGCCTGCGATGCCACCGGGCTTGACGTTCCCCGGCCGGTCCGTGCGATGGACACGGTGCCGCTCAGGCTTGCGCAGTTTCCGTTTATGGGATAAATTCCCATATATGGAAAATATAGAGGCAAATAATACCGAGCAGCGCCTGGCGCAGCGCTTGAAACAGTTGCGCGTGGAGCAGGGCTGGTCGCTGGACCAGCTGGCGAAGGCGAGCGAGGTCAGCCGCGCCACCTTGTCGCGCCTGGAAAATGGCGAAGTCAGCCCCACGACAGCCGTGCTGGGCAAGTTGTGCGCCGCGTATGGCCTGGCCATGTCGCGCCTGCTGCGCATGGTGGAAGACGATTTTCCGCCCGTCGTGCGGCGCGCCGCGCAAAGCGTGTGGAGCGATCCGGACACGGGCTTTCGCCGCCGCTCCATCTCGCCCCCCGCGCGCGCGCTGGCTGGCGAAGCGCTCGAATGCGAACTCGGTGCCGGCGTGTCGATCGCCTATGCCGCGTCGCCCCGGCCCGGCATGGAACATCACCTGCTGCTGCAAGAGGGCAAGTTGCGCGTGACGGTCGACGGTCATTCGCATGACTTGCTGCCCGGTGATTGCCTGCGCTACCAGTTGCAGGGCGCCAGCGCCTTTGTCACGCCGCCCGACAGCGGCGCCCGCTATTTTTTATTCCTCGTCTGAGACCATCATGCCGCCCTCACTGCATCTGTTTACTGCCACCGATATACGCGATCGCCTGCCGGAACTGGGCGCCTTGCTGCAGGCGTGCGTGCACGATGGCGCCAGCATCGGGTTCATCCTGCCCTTCGACGTGGCCGCCAGCCAGGCCTTCTGGACGGAAAACGTCTTGCCCGCCGTTACGCGCGGCGTGCGTCTGCTGCTGGTGGCCGAAGTGGAGGGCAAGGTGGCGGGCGCCGTGCAGCTGGACTGGGATACCCAGCCCAACCAGGCGCACCGGGCCGAGGTGCGCAAGCTGCTGGTCGCCCCCGCGCTGCGCCGGCGCGGCATCGCCCGCTGGCTGATGCAGGCGGTCGAAGCGCAGGCGCGCGCATTGCCGCGCAGCCTGCTGACGCTCGATACGCGCAGCGGCGACCATGCCGAAGCGCTGTACCTGTCGCTGGGCTATGGGGTGGCCGGCAGCATACCCGCGTATGCGCTGGCGCCAGCAGGCGACAGGCTGGACGCCACCACCATCCTGTACAAGCAGCTGGAGCAATGAGCTAGCCACGGGAACTCAGGCTTTCAGGCGCGCTCTAACGGTTGCCGAGCGTGCTGCTGGCGTGCGGCTGACAGTGCGTTCCTGCGCCGCGGCGAGGCTGATGGCGGCTGCCGCAGGGGCAGGCGCCGCAGAGTGGCCCGGCGCATGGCCTGTGGCAACACCCGCTTCGTGGCCCAGCTTGAAAATGCTGACCGTGCCCGACAGCTCGGAGGCGCGCTGCTGCATGCCATTCGCGGCCATCGATGCCTGTTCCACCAGCGCCGCGTTTTCCTGCGTCACGTGTTCCATCTGCACGATGGCCGCATTGACTTGCTCGATGCCGGACAATTGCTCGCCGCTGGCCAGGCTGATTTCGCCCATGATAGCGGTGACGCGGTGCACGCTGGCGACGATCTCGCGCATGGTGGCGCCGGCCGTGTCCACCAGGCGCGCGCCCGCATCGACGCGCTCGACGGAGTCGCCGATCAGCTGCTTGATTTCTTTCGCCGCGCCGGCCGAGCGTTGCGCCAGGTTGCGCACCTCGCTGGCGACGACGGCAAAGCCGCGCCCCTGCTCGCCGGCGCGCGCCGCTTCCACGGCCGCATTCAGGGCCAGGATATTCGTCTGGAAGGCGATGGCGTCGATGACGCCGATGATGTCGACGATCTTTTTCGAGGAGGCATTGATCGACGACATGGTCTCGACCACTTGCGCCACCACCGTGCCGCCTTTGCCGGCCACCTCGGCGGCCGATTGCGCCAGCTGGTTGGCTTGCCGCGCGTTATCGGCATTTTGCTTGACGGTGCCAGTCAGCTCTTCCATCGAGGCGGCCGTCTGTTCCAGCGAACTCGCTTGCGCCTGCGTGCGCTGCGACAAGTCGCGGTTGCCGGCGGCGATGTCGCCCGAGGCGCCCGCGATGTCGTGCGTGCCACCGCGCACTTCGCCGACGATATTGATCAGGCTGGCATTCATTTCCTTGAGCGCCTGCAGCAACTGGCCCACCTCATCGGCGGATTCGACGCGGATATGGCCGCTCAGGTCGCCGCCAGCCACCTTGCGCGCCACCTTGACGGCATGCCGCAGGGGCCGCACGATGCCGCTGCTGATGAACCATGCCGTGACCAGGCTGAGTATGCCGCCGACCACCCCCAGCGCGATGACCAGCCGGTTGGTGTTCTGCGCCCGCCGGATGGCCGCGTCGGCCGCCGCGCGCATCTGCGCCGACAGCGCCGCGATCTGCTGGTCGATGCCGCGCACGGCGGCCTCGCCGCTGGCCTGGGCCTGCCCGCGCAAGGCGTGCAGTTGCTCGATGCGCGCATAGCGCTGGTACACGCTGGCATCGATTTCCCCGCTCACCGTCGCCAGTTGCCAGGTGCTGATCGTCACCACGACGGCCAGCAACAGCGACGTGAGCAGAAAGCCTGTGGTCAGGCGTACACCGATGCGTATGTTAGAAATATTCATGTCCCCTCAGCGGTTGTCCCATGGTGGCCGCCAGCCATTGGCACGGCAAGTCGCGGCGCGATCGCCCCTAAGTTGCCGGGGTGAAATGAGTGTAGCAGTGCGGTACTAAGTAATCTATAAATATTTCCATATTGGAATGTGTTACTGATTATTCAGCAACACAAGGGCCATCCCGTGTCGGCATCCATCATGCTGGAGAATCAGGAGTTTTCCTACTCATCATGGCGGGATTGTCCGACTAGCCATTTCGCCGGCCGTGCCTACACTCCAATCCTGACCTGCCAGCACCTGCTGGCGGCGTGATATCGATGGACTACCTGGGAGGCCGAGATGGCGAATATACAATCGGGAACGGATGGAACAGTACGCACGGAACTGACGGCCATGCGCCTCAATGCGCTGGACTGGGTCGCGATGGTGCTGCTGATCGTGGGCGGCTTGAACTGGGGCCTGGTGGGCCTGTTCGATATCGACGTGGTGGCGCGCATCCTCGGCGTCATGACGACGGCGTCGCGCACCGTGTACATCCTGGTGGGGCTGGCCGCCATCTATTCGATCTACCTGTGCGTGCGCAAGCTGCCTGCCAAGCCCTAGGGGAAGCCGATGCCTGTTGGTGCCAACCCCAAGCGTGAACGCGAATTCAAGAAGCTGGAAAAAGAGTTGACGCGGGAAGGACGCTATCCGGGCCGCGAAGAAGAGGTCGCAGCCCGCATCGTGAACAAGCAGAGGGCGCAGGCGGGCGAGACGCAGATGGCGCAAAACAGGCAAAAGGCTGGCAAGACTGCGCGTCCGGCCGCCGGAAGCGCCTTGCCTATCGACGGCTACCAGCACCTGACGGTGGCGCAGATACGCGACAAGCTCGGTGGACTGTCCTCCGCCCAGCTTCAGCGGCTGCGCGTCTATGAGGCGGCGCACAAGAAGCGCAAGGGGGTGTTGCAGATGCTGGGAGAGTGAGCTGGCAAGGGCTTGCGGGGCGGGGCGGGCAAGGCAACGCCCGGCCATGGCTCGCCGCTAAATTGGCCAGTGCAGATGGCCTTGCGCTGTCTTTATTTAGTGTATTTTTTCCGGCAGCGTCACTGCGTGCGCAGATAGGCCAGCAAATCGGCGACCTGCTGTGCGTTGCCGATGCCCCAGAAGCGCATGTTATTGCCGGGGATGAAATCGCTGGGCGCCTTCAGGAAGGCGCCCAGGTTTTGTTCGGTCCACACGATATTCGCATTTTTCATGGCGGCCGAATAGCGGTAGTCCGTCGTCGCACCGGCCCTGCGGCCAATCACGCCCGACAGCTTGGGGCCGAAGCCGCCGCGTGCCGATGGGCCCACCTGGTGGCAGGAGGCGCACTTGCGAAACGCCGCCTTGCCCGCTTCGGCATTGCCCTTGAGGGCGGCAGGCACGGCAGGGGCCGTTGCGGCCTGGCCAAGGGCGCTTTGCGCCAGCAGCAGTGCGGCCGTGGCGAGAGCGCAGGGCAGGCGTGAATGGAACGGTGAGCTGAACGGTAATGTCATCGGGAATCATCGGGAGTCATCGGGAAGGCGTGCACGCAGTCGGGCGGGTACCACATGGCCAGGATGGCCTATTTTACAGCCCAGCCTTAAAACCTGCCTGCCAACATGAACCTGCCGGCCAACATCCACCCGCCGGTCGGCACGTGCGGGCGCAGGCCCAGGGGAAGGGGGGCAGGCATGGCAAGCCGCGATGCTGGCATCCGCACCGTTGCCGGCCTTGCCGCCATCGGCATAGCTGTCATCCGCATAGCGAGCGGCTAGCTAGCTGTTATCCACCTAGCGGCTATGTACCTGGCGGTTATCTGCATAGCTGCCATCTGCATGGCTGTCTGAACAGGCGCTGAAGACCGCTTGCGCGCCGTCAGCGCTTGCCGCCTTGCACCCCCAGCGCCGCCATGGCGGAAGCAAACACGATGCAGGCGATGGCCAGCCACTGGGTCAGGCTCAGCATTTCTCCCAGCACCAGCATGGCGGCCAGCGCGCTGACGGCCGGTGCCGCGCTGCTGAACATGCCGAACACGCCTTGCGGCAGGCGGCGCAGGGCAAAGATTTCCAGTGAGTACGGTAGAGCACTGGACAGCATGGCGATCGCCAGGCCCAGCAAGGCAATCGACGGCACCAGCAAGGCCGTGCCCGCATAGCCGATGCCGATGGGGACCGTCACCAGGGCCGCCACCGTCATGCCCCAGGCCACGGCCTGGCCGCCCTGCAAGGTCGAGGCGCGCTTGCCGAAGATGATGTACAGCGCCCAGCACAGGGCGGCGCCCAGCGCATACGCCACGCCGACCGGGTCCAGGCTGCCGGGGCTGCCCTGCAGCGGCAGCAGCAAATACAGGCCAAACACGGCGCCGGCCACGGCCAGCAGGTCGCGCGGCCGGCGCGATGACAGCATGGCGACGGCCAGCGGCCCCGTCACCTCGATCGCCACCGCGATGCCGATCGGTATCAGCGCAAACGCGCGGTAAATCAGCAAATTCATCAAGCCCAGCACCGAGCCATACACGAGCAGGTTCAGCACATCCTTGCGCGTCAGGCGGAAACGCCAGGGGCGGAAGATGGCCAGCAGGATCAGCGCCGAAAAACCCACCCGGTACGCCGTGATGCCTTCCACGCCGATGACGGGAAACAGATTCTTTGCGATCGCCGCCCCCAGGTTGACGGAAATCTGTCCTCCCAGCACGGCCAGGGAAGGGAGCAGGATGCTGTCGGGCAGGGAGGAGGTCGGGGCGGGGGAGGTCATGGGGCGACATTTTAATGGGCTATGTCTTCTTTAGATAGGGGACATGCGGCCATCTTGGGCCGGCGCTCGCTACGCGATGCCCGGCGCATCCCCCACCAGGAACATGGTTGGCAGCAACGGCGCCCCTGCTTGCCCGGTGGCGCCGCGAGCGGCGCAGGCTGGATGAGGCGGTAGGTGATGCGTAAAAGAAACAGTTTATCTAAAAAAAACGGCGTCCATGCCAGATATGAAAAAGTAATTTTTATTGTAATGACTGAAATTCATGTTCAAAAAAAGCATGAGGCCGCTGTGTGCTCTGAAAATCGGCAATCACGGGTTTATGCCAATTTTGGAAAGTAATTTGTCAATAGGCGTATTTATTTTATATCTAGTTAATATCGGACATGCATGAACATGGAAAGTACGTCTGGCCGGCAGGCATCGGATATACGGCCGAAACAACAAGGTTTTTATTTTGCCCACATAAGATGGATATGCGAAAATAAAAAAGTCAATTAGTAAATATTCCAATAACAACCACGTATTGCGTATGTTGAATGTTGACGCTGGACTCGGCGCAAGCCAGGCCCAGTCTGGCCGCGCCGTCTGGCGGCCGGGGCCTGCATGCGTCCAGCCATACCCTGGGTAAATGCGTGCAGGGTATGGACGCACTCGATATCGTTGGCTGGCTGTAATAAAAGCATTGGATATATAAAAAATGCAATTGAATGCATGCTAAATATCATAATTGATTTGATTTTATGATATCGCATCTGCGGTTGGGATGTGGATTATGACGGCGTCGCGTGAAAGGCGCGGAATAATCATTGATTTGCACGACCATGTTTTAAATTGAATATAAAACCTATAAATCAGTGCTTGCTGAAAGAGGCGGAACGGTCATCAGCCTGTCCGTATCGATTGGCGTAGCAACTCAGGGAAAGCAAATGAAACAATCTTGTAAAATCGCCATGGCGCTGGCCATGGTTTCCTCCCTTGCCGCGTGCGGCGGCGGCGGCGTGGGCGACAGTGATGCCACCAATCTTGCCGGAAGCGGCGCCAGTAATGTTGTCTCCGGAAACGGCGGCAACATTGCTGGCGCGGGCACTGGCGCTGAAGCAACACAAGGCGGCGATAGCGGCACGCAGACCGCTCCCGGTACAGGAACCGGTACAGGAACCGGCTCCGGCACCGGCAACGACGCTGGCGCCAGCGACAGCGCTGCCGCCCGGCGTATCGGCGATGCCTTGAGCAGTGGTAATCCGGCCGGCCTGCAAGGCACTGACGCGAACAGTCTGCTGGAACAAGCCATTGCCGAAGCCAGCGGCAGGAATGCGCGCCACATGAGCGTGCTGCGCTCGATCTATGGCAGCGGCGAGGATGGTATCAGCCAGGCATTGAACGTCGGCACCAGCACCAGCGCCATCATCGGTGTGCTCGCCTCCACCACGGCGATGCCGTATATCGTCTCGGACAGCGGCGCCGGTATCGCGGCAGTCAGCAGCGACGGCGCCGGCCGGGGCATGGCCTACGGCGCCGATGTGCTGCAATGGATGGCAGGCACGAGCAAGGAACAGCAGCACTACCCGCAGTTCCTGCGCGCCTTTACCTGGCTGATGACGGGCTCGGGCAGCGGCGCGCTGCCGGCGAAGATCAGTTATGCCAGCGCCGGCTACAACGCCTCCTACGTCAAGAACTTCATCAGCCGCACGGGCAAGACCCCGGCTGCGCTCGACTGCGCGGTGGCCGACAGCAACAACACGTGCTGGGTCAACGCGGATCTCATCGTGTTCGGCGCCAGCGTTGCGCCAAGCGCGGGCCTGAGCGCGCTGGTGCAGAAATACCTGGCGGCCGGCAAGGCCGTGATGTATATGCATCCGAACTGGACACAGTCGGCCGGCGGCATCCAGGTGCTCGCGGCCATGGGCATGACCCTGGGCGGCTATCCGGGCAATTATTATGCGGCGCCCGCCGGCGTCACTGTGTCGGGCAGCCGCACCGTCGCGCAATCGCTGGCGGCGGCCGACAAGCTGGGCGCCCTGGCGTCGTCGCTGGCCATGCTGCGTCAGGGCGCGCCGTCAGTGAGCCTGGCGGCCGACAGTTCCGTTGTTACACCGTTCAAGACCATGCTCGGCGAACTGGGCGCGCTGAATAATGCGGGCGTGCGCATTTTCGCCGGCGACAGCGCCTATCTGCTGCAGCGCCTGCTGGTGCTGTGGGCCGATACGCAGCGCAGCGCCATTGCCTACGGTAATATCAGCCGCGGCAATGCCGCAGCGTTCCTGAACACCTATGCCAGCGATTCCTTCCTGTGGTTCGCGCGCGGGGAGACTACGGCGGCGACGGCGGGACAGGGCGATTACATGCCTGCCGCCGCACAAACGCTGGTGCCCGGCAGCGACTGGGAAGAGATCCAGGTGGTCTTGCCGCAAACGAGCGGCATCACGCTGATCGGCCGCGGTGCCTTGCCTGCCAAGGGCGTGCAGATTGAAGTCGTCGACACGGCGGGCGCCAGCAACCTGGGCATCCAGACCAGCTACCTGCGCAGCTGGGGCAATCCGCTCACGGATGCCGCCAACAACTACGCGCGCCCGCTGCGCCCCCACTCGTTTGCCGTGCCGCTGGGCAGCGGCAGCACGCAATTCGTCACCCCCAATGGCGGTCCGCTCATGCTCAGCTACAGCGGCGCGACGCCTGACACGGTGCTCAAGCTGCGCGTCAAAGGCGTGGTCAGCTATGCGCACTTCGACTACACGCGCAACATGGGCAACAGCGAACTGGCGCAGGCCTCGGCTGCCCTGAAGGCGGGCACGTTTGGCTGGCAAACCACCAAGGTGACCGGCGGCGAAGTGCAGCAGATCATCAAGTTTGCGCAAAAGGTGATCGGCGAGACGGCGCCCGAGGTGTATGCGAACAAGACCATCCGCGACGGCTTGTTCATGAGTAACCATATCACCAATGGCTACAACGATGCCGGCATGACTGCCATGGTCTCCGCGCTGTGCGCCAGCCTGTCCTGGACTTGCGACGGCAGCGTGCACAATCAGCCGCTGGTGCAGCACTTCGTCGGCTGGATCGCCACCTGCGGCTTCCTGTGTTCGGGCAATCCCATCGATGGCGCCGCCGGCATCGACCTGGGCTGGGGCTATGCGCACGAGATGGGCCACAACACCGTGCAGCGCGTCATGCGCATCATTCCCGACGGTACGCATGGCTGCGGCACCGAATGCGACAACAACATCCTGGCCGGCGCCACGGCCTTGCGCGTCTTCGACCTGCATGGCCTGGAAATCAGCAGCGGGCATCCGCTTGATCACGCGGGACTGTACCGGGCGGTGGCCGCCAACCGTGCCACGGGCTTGACTGGCGCGGCACTGCTGGGCGACATGCAAAAGCGCGTCTGGAGCGACAGCGGGCAGGATGTCATGCGCGCCGTGCATTTCCAGCTGGCGTTCCTGTTTGCCCGCTACCGCAGCGGTCTTGCCACGCCGACCGCGGCGTCGACGCTCGATTACTTCAGCCTGCTGACCAAGGGCGACCGCCTGGTGGCCAAGAATTTCAGCCCCGCCACGGCCGCGCAATACGGCATGGGCCGCTACGCGACGAACAGCATCAGCAATCACGACTTGCTGTACGTGCTCAGCTCGAAGATCATGGACCGCGACCTGCGCACGCTGTTCGCGATGTACGGCCTGCCCCTCAGCAACGAGGCGCTCGGCTCGATCGCCGACCTCGGCCTGCCTGTCGTGCCGCGCAGCTTCTATGCGCTGCCAGCAGGCAAGCATAACCAGCTTGCCACCGGCAAGTGGGTCAACCTGGAAAGCGGCACGCCTGCCTGGCCGTACTGATGACGGCATGCATCCGGCTCTCCCGCGCGCCGCAGGGGAGGCCGGATTTGCTATGATCGCAGCCCGGCCAACCAGGCCAGGCCAACCGCAGACATTGAGGAGCAGTGGCGCATGCGCGTTTTCAGTATTGGCAGCACCGACTTTGCCGTAGACGGGACGAAATCGCGTATCCGCCTCGATGTGCAGGGCGATGGCATGCTCGAGGTGCATGTCGATATCCATGGCGACGAAGCGGTGTTCGAGCGCCTGGCGGACGTGGAGGATGGCGAGTGGTCGTGGGCGCTGTATCCGCCCGTGTTTTTCCTGCACGGCCTGCGCGTGGCGCAAGGCCAGGCGGGCGCGGGCGCAGGCGGCCGGCCAGGGCCGCAGGCCGCTGACGATGCGGCTGAATCGGGCATCTACATGATGCAATACCGCGACATCGCCGCGCTGGACATCATCGAATTGTCGGCGCGGCGCCTGGCCATGTCGGGCCTGGTTGATTTCCACGGCAGGCAGTTGCCGTTTCAGATAGACATCAGCCGCTCCGGGCAGTGTCCCTGATCCGCGCTGCCGCGCCGCAGGCGGGCTGGGCGACGCCCGGCGATGGCGGGGGCGGGTCTTGCAGGCCCGCCCCTTTTTCGCCCACGCTCGCCGCTATTCCAGCCTGAGCGCCTTCGCTACCGCTTCCCACGCCACGTACTTGAAGTTCTGCGGTCCGTCGGGCAAGCGCTTGTAGCCGTCCTGGATCACCAGCATGCCTTGCGCATACGCGCCGCCCAGGTTGGCGGACGTGACGTCGAGGCCATCCGTTTCCGACGTGCCGTCTATGCCGGCCGGCAAATTGAATCCCACCTTGAAGCGGCCGCGCACCTTGTAGGGCGCGTGCGCGTCGAGCACCACGTAGCTGCTGTCGCCCTGGCTGGAAACGACCAGATAGCCCTTGTCCGGCGCGCCGCCGGCCTGGCGGTAGATGGCCATGCCTTCCACGTCGGCCGCCAGGTTCGCGCCCACCGGCAAGACCATGGCCAAGGCGTCCGGCTTGGCGGCGTCAGCGGAAGTGGTCCACACGCCGCGCGTTTCCTCGCCCAGGAACAGGCGGGCGTTGGCGTCGTCGGCCACGCAGCCCTCCGGTTGCGTGGCCACCTTGAAGCTGCGCAAGAGGGTCGCCGTGAACTTGTCGCCACGCATGTCGACCTTGTATTGCTGAAAGGTGCCGTCCTTGTCGTTGAGGAAGGCTTGCACGCCGCCGCTGGCCGGCTGGTACAGGCACATGCCGTAGATGCTTTTCAGGCCGGTGGGAAACCGGCCCGCTTCGGCCACGACGCCATCGGCATTGATGGTAAACAGCATCATGCTGTTGTCGTCGCGCTGCGTGGCCACGGCCAGGTCGACCTTGCTGCCGCCGAACCGGATGTTCTGGCGCACGTCGACGTTGTTCAGGCGGCCCACTTCCAGCAGCTGCGTTTGCTTGCCTTGCAAGTCATAGACGAGCAGACCTTGCTTCTTGTTGGTGCCCAGGATGCGCGCATCGGCCGGGTTGCTGGACAGCCAGATGGCCGGGTCGTCGGCCGCATCGCCCTGGCGCGCCATCGGTTCTGTCTGCGCCTGCGGGGCGATGATGGCCACCGCAGCCCGGGTTTCCGCCTGGCCGGTCCATTTCAAGGGACGCGCCTGCCAACCGTTCTTGCCGCGCAGCAGCAAGGTATTCGCATCGAGCGCCAGCTGGCTGTCGCCCTTGCGCACGTTCAAGGCGACCGCCTGGGCTGGCTGCGCCGTCCATGTCGCTCCCTGATGGGTATACAGGTGCAGCTTGTCCGCCTTGCCATCGAGCACGGCCACGCCGCCGGGCAGCACGGCCAGGGCGCCGGCGCCGCCCTCCAGCTGGCCATACGGCTTGCGCAGGGCCACCACTTCACGCTTGCCCATGCCTTCGGACTCGGCCTCATACGCCCACACGCCCATATTGGCCTCGCTCACCAGCAGGCGCTGCGCGCCATCGTCGACGCGGCAGTGTTTGGCGTGCGGCGGCAGGGCGAGCTTGCGCACCAGCTGGCGCTGCTCGCCGTGCATCACCCATTGCTCCGCCTGCCCATCCTTGCCGATCAAAAATAAATGATCGAGCTGCTGGGCATCGCGGTACAGGCACGACGCTTCCACGGAAAAGGTAGGGACGGGAAACGGCGCCAGTTTCACGAGCTTGCCCGCCTGCACATCGACGGACACGGGCAGCGGGCGCTGCGTGTCCGCTTCCAGGAAAACGGCCAGGATGCGATTGCCATCCATGCGCGTGTCGAGCTGCTTGGCGCGCACGGCGATGCGGTCCTGCTCCTGGCCGGTGGCATTGAACAGGCGCAAGCCGTGCTTGTCCAGGGTCAGCCAGCCGCCGCCGGGCAGGCGCGCCAGCTCTTCCGCATCCTGCGTGAAGGAAGGCAAAGCGTTGGCGGGCGCGGCCTGCGCGATGCCGGCGAGGCAGAAGGCGGCCAGCAAAGTGCTGCAGAGTACGGTTTTTTTCATGGTATTTATAGTCATCATCAGAAGGCGCTGGCTTTCAGGCTCAGCTTGAAGGTGCGGCCGTATTGTTCGTTCTGCACGTTGTATTGCTTCGTGCCCTGGTATACATAGTATTTTTCGTTGTTCAGGTTAGCCGCCTCGAACGTCACCTGAAACTGTTTGCTGATCTGGTAGGACAGCGAGAAATCGAGCTGCTTCTGGCTGTCGACGAGATGATCCTGGCTCTGGTCGAGGATGTCGCCGCCCATTTCCAGCAGATACGGCGACTTGTAGTTGAGGGCCAGGCGGGCGCTGACGGGGCCCGTTTCATAGCCCAG
>RCMZ01001035.1_pt1 | contig 14205 bp, 10 predicted proteins | sample 2041141 | NCBI WGS metagenome assembly RCMZ01 (sample SAMN09708263, study PRJNA481090) | Wastewater metagenome, whole genome shotgun sequencing project. | biome: sewage; isolation source: Davis station wastewater (DW) | place: Antarctica: Davis Station | collected 2010-03-01
CAAGCCTATGCGGCAGGCGTCACAGGACAAAACCTGGCCATTTATGGCAAGGACCTGTTCAGCGACGTGCCGTCCACCTTCGCGCCGTTTGATGCAGCCCAGGTCAATCAAGATTATGTCATCGGCACGGGCGACGAGCTGCAGGTGCGCGGCTGGGGCATGGTAGATATCGACGTCAGCGCCACGGTCGACCGCAGCGGCGCGATCTTCATTCCCCGCGTCGGCTCCGTCAAGGTCAGCGGCGTGCAGTACAAGGATCTGCAGGGCTACCTGAAGAAAGCCGTCGGCAAGATTTACACCAACTTTGAATTGACGGCCAGCATTGCCCAGACGCGCGCCGTGCAAGTGTATGTGGTTGGCCACGCCGTGCGTCCCGGTACCTATACGCTGAGCGCCATGAGCACACTGCTGAACGCCCTGTTCACCTCGGGTGGCCCGGACGCCACGGGTAGCATGCGCAACATCCAATTGAAGCGTGGCGCGCAAACCGTCAGCACCTTCGACTTGTACGACATGCTGGCCAAAGGCGACAAGAGCAGCGACATGACCCTGCGCGACGGCGACGTGATTTACATTCCGGAAGTCGGTCCCCTGGTGGCCTTGACGGGCAATGTGAAGCAGCCCGCCATTTTCGAATTGAAAGGCAATGCCAGCCTGGCCGATGTATTGACCTGGGCCGGCGGCTTCGATTCTGCAGCGGAAACGAAGCAGGTGATCGTTGAAAAGAACGTCGACAATCAATACAAGACGGTGGTGGAACTGATCGCCGACAAAACCGTCACCAGCACCCAGCTGGCGAGTATCCCCGTAAAACCGACCGATGTGCTGCGCGTGTTTGCGCCGGGCGCCGTGCCGGTGCAGGCCCAGATCCAGAATGAGTACGTGCGCGTGGCCGGCGAAGCCAAACAGAGCGGCATCTTTCTGCTGAAGAAAGGCGAAACCCTGCGCGAGTTGATCGCCCGCGTGGGAGGCCCGAATGAAAATGGTTATTTGTACGCCACCCAGTTGAACCGCGAATCGGTACGGCGTGCCCAGCAAGCCAAGTTGAATGAAGTGGCGGACCGTTTCGAGCGCGATCTGGAGTCGAATGCCACCCAGCGCATGGGCGCCTCAGCCGATCAGGCTAACGCGGCTAAACTGGCTGCAGAGATTGAGCAACAGCGCAGCATCGTGAAAAAACTGCGCGGCATCAAGGCCGAGGGCCGTATCGTGCTCGATTTGCCTGGTGTGGAGACGCAAATCAAGAACTTTCCCGACTTGCCCTTGCAGGATGGCGATACCATCCTGATCCCGCGCCGCCCAGGCACGGTGGATGTGCTTGGCTCGGTATTCCAGCAAAACGCCTTTGTCTATCGCCCGCAGCGCACGGTGAACGATTATGTCCAGCAAGCCGGTGGTCTGACCGCCACTGCGGATAAATCCGAGATGTACGTGATACGCGCGGACGGCACGGCCCAGAGTGGGCAAAGTACGGGGTGGTTCAGCGGCCTTGGCGGCACGGCTTTAAATCCTGGTGATACCGTGGTGGTGCCGGAAAAAATCGATCGCAGCACATTTATGCAGAGTTTGAAGGAATGGACATCGATCTTTTACCAGTTTGGTTTGGGTGCTGCGGGGTTGAAAGTGCTGAAGAATTAATTTTCTATTTTTCGGTATTTGTAATATTTTTCTCTAGTAAAATTTGAGAAAGTAAAAATATCTATTTCTTTTTGCGAAATTATTTTTAATAATTAAATATTTTACGAATAAAATAAATAAGGTTTTACAATGAAAGCAGTTATTCTCGCAGGTGGTTTAGGTACGCGCATAAGTGAAGAAACTTCCACCAAACCAAAACCGATGGTTGAAATCGGTGGCAAGCCGATTCTGTGGCATATTATGAAATCTTACTCCGCTCACGGTGTGAATGATTTCATCATCTGCTGCGGTTATAAAGGTTATGTCATCAAGGAATACTTTGCCAACTATTTTCTGCACACCTCGGACGTAACGTTCGACATGCAGAATAATCAGATGGAAGTTCATGCGCGCAATGCGGAACCTTGGAAAGTCACGCTGGTCGATACCGGTGACGAAACCATGACTGGCGGTCGCTTGAAGCGCGTCAAGCGCTACCTGGAAGGTGAGGAGGCATTCTGCTTCACCTATGGCGACGGCGTCAGTGATGTCAATATCACCGAATCGATCGCGTTCCACAAGGCGCACGGCAAGCTGGCCACGCTGACCGCGACTCAGCCTCCGGGCCGTTTCGGCGCATTGATCTTGGATGGCCAGAAAATCAATAGCTTCCAGGAAAAGCCGCAAGGCGATGGCGCCTGGATCAACGGCGGCTATTTTGTATTGTCGCCGAAAGTCATCGATTACATCGCGGACGACAGCACCACCTGGGAAAAGCAGCCACTCGAACGCCTGGCTGCCGAAGGTCAGCTGGATGCCTTTTTCCACCGTGGTTTCTGGCAGCCAATGGACACCCTGCGCGACAAGGTACACCTGGAAGAGCTGTGGCAATCGGGTAAAGCTCCCTGGAAGGCTTGCTGATGAACGCAGCATTCTGGCAAGGCAAGCGGGTTTTCCTGACCGGCCATACGGGTTTCAAAGGTGGCTGGCTCAGTTTGTGGCTGCAGCAGTTGGGCGCCGACGTGACCGGTTATGCGCTGGAAGCGCCAACTACGCCCAGCCTGTTCGAAGTGGCGAGCGTGGCGCGCGGCATGGTTTCCGTCATCGGCGACGTGCGCGATGGTGAAGCGCTCAAGCGAGCCATGGCACAAGCGCGGCCTGAAATTGTGATCCACATGGCGGCCCAGCCGCTGGTGCGCTATTCGTATGTAAATCCTGTGGAGACGTACGCCACCAACGTGATGGGCGTGGTCAATCTGCTCGAAGCCGTGCGCGCCACGCCTGGCGTGCGTTCGGTGGTGAACGTCACCAGCGACAAGTGCTACGAAAACCGCGAATGGCCGTGGGGTTATCGTGAAAATGAAGCGATGGGCGGCTATGATCCCTACAGCAATAGCAAGGGTTGCGCCGAACTGGTGACGGCCGGCTACCGCAGTTCATTTTTCAATGCCGAAAAGTATGCGGAACATGGCATTGCATTAGGCAGTGGCCGCGCCGGTAATGTGATCGGCGGCGGTGACTGGGCCATGGATAGACTGATTCCCGACATGCTGCGCGCCATCGGCGCCGGCCAGCCGGTGATGATCCGCAACCCGCATTCGATCCGGCCATGGCAGCACGTGCTGGAACCCCTGAGCGGTTACCTGACCCTGGCGGAAAAGTTGTACACCGAAGGTCCGGTGCATGCCGAAGGCTGGAATTTTGGTCCGCATGACACCGATGCCAAGCCGGTCGAGTGGATTATCGAACGCATGACGCAAGAGTGGGGCGCCGGCGCGTCCTGGTCGCTCGACGGACAGAACCATCCGCATGAGGCGACTTATTTGAAGCTTGATTGCTCCAAGGCGCGTGGCCAGCTGGGCTGGCATCCGCGTTGGGACATCGGTCAGGCGATCGCCAAAATTGTCGAATGGCATAAAGCCTGCGACCAGGGCGCGGACATGCGTGCAATGACGCTGGCGCAAATCACTACTTATCAAAATACCTAACAAATTGAAGGCTGTACCATGAACGAACAACTGACTCAACAACAAATCCGCGAACAGATCGCTGCCCTGGTGGAGCAATATGGCGCACTGGCCAGCGTACCGAAACCATTCGAACCGGGCGTGACGGTGATTCCACCGGCCGGTAAAGTCGTCGGCGCCCCTGAGATGGGCCTGATGGTCGAAGCCTCGCTGGACGCCTGGCTGACGACTGGTCGTTTCAATGACGAATTTGAAAAACGCCTGGCCAAGTACATCGGTGTCGAATTCCTGATTACGGTCAACTCCGGCTCGTCGGCCAACCTGGTCGCCTTTTCGGCCCTGACGTCGCCCAAACTGGGTGCGCGCGCGATTCAGCCTGGCGACGAAGTCATCGGTGTGGCGGCTGGCTTCCCGACCACCGTCAATCCGATTTTGCAATATGGTGCGGTGCCTGTGTTCGTCGACGTCGAACTGGGAACCTACAATATCGATGCCAGCAAAATCGAAGCGGCCATTACCGACAAGACCAAGGCCATCATGCTGGCCCACACCTTGGGTAACCCGTTCAATCTGGAAGTCATCGTCGCACTGTGCAAAAAGTACAATCTGTGGCTGATCGAAGATTGCTGCGATGCCCTGGGTGCAACCTATAACGGTCAGATGTGCGGTACCTTCGGCGATATCGGCACCATGAGTTTCTATCCTGCGCACCACATCACCATGGGTGAAGGCGGTGCCGTATTCACTAACAATCCAGAGCTCAAAGCCATCGCCGAATCGTTCCGCGACTGGGGCCGCGACTGCTACTGTGCACCGGGCAAGGATAATACCTGCGGTCAGCGTTTCTGCTGCAAGCTGGGCACGCTGCCGGAAGGATACGATCACAAGTACACGTACAGCCACCTGGGCTACAACCTGAAGATCACCGACATGCAAGCGGCATGCGGTTTGGCCCAGATGGACCGCGCGGCCGGTTTTGTACAGGCGCGCAAGGACAATTTCAACTACATGAAAAACGGCCTGCAAAGCTGTGCGGAGTTCCTGATCCTGCCGGAAGCGACGCCAAACTCGGAGGTTCGGTTTCCCGATCACCTTGCGTCCAGAGGCCAATGTGGACCGGGTCAACCTGTTGACCTTCCTCGATCAACACAAGATCGGTACGCGTTTGCTGTTTGCCGGCAATTTGACGCGCCAGCCGTACATGATCGGTCGCAACTATCGCGTATCGGGCGAGCTGACCAATACCGATCGCATCATGCACGATACTCTGTGGATCGGCGTGTTCCCTGGCTTGACCAAGGAAATGATGGACTTCTCGATCAGCAAGATCGAAGAGTTCTTTGGCGTCAACTTCTAACTATTGTGCATCTAATGTATCAAAAGCCAGAGATGAAATCGCCTTATCAGCCTGGAGTGGCAGCAGATGATCTGCTGCTTATCATGCAGCGTACGCCCGCCAGCGTGTGGCAAGCGATGCGTAACCAGCGCATCTTCGTCACAGGTGGAACCGGATTCATCGGCTGCTGGTTACTGGAAGCGTTGATCTGGGCCAATGCCCAACTTGATCTTGATATCAGCCTTATTGTGCTGACCCGTCGTCCGGAAGCATTTCGCAAAAAAGCGCCACATCTGGCCACTCACGCGATCGTGAAGTTGATTGAGGGAGATGTTAATCATCTGGCTGATTTTTCTGAGCGGATTGATATCGTATTGCATGCTGCGACCGATGTTGCCAAATCCGTCGCCGATCAGCGTAAGGTTTTCGATGACATCGTCAATGGAACCAGCCAAACCTTGGCTTTGGCCGCACGTTGTGGTGCAAAACGCTATTTGCTGACCAGTTCTGGTGCTGTCTATGGGCGCCAGCCCGTTGACATGACGCATTTGAGTGAGCAGTATCTGGGGGCCCCCGACACATTGGAACCGAATACTGCCTACGGTCAAGGAAAGAGGGTGTCGGAATGGTTGGTGCAAAACCAGGCTAGCCAGCAAGGCCTGCAGACCAGCATCGCACGCGTGTTTGCATTGCTGGGGCCATACTTGCCGTTAGATGCACAATTTGCGGCTGGTAATTTCATTCTAGATGGCCTGAATCAGCGCGATATCAAGGTGAGCGGAGACGGCACATCGCAACGTTCATACCTTTACGCTGCGGACATGGTTGTCTGGTTGCTGACCATCTTGATTAACGGTACTCCTGGCCACGCTTACAACCTTGGTTCGTCCCAGGTACTCAGCATTCGCGAGCTCGCTGAAACAGTATCTGATGTCATATATGGATGTGATCGCGTTGTGATCGGCGCTTCGGCACTTCCGACCGCGCCAGTACAGCGTTATGTGCCAAATGTAAGTAAAGCGCGTACCCAATTGAATTTGCTTGAATATACCGACCTGCGGGCGGCCATACGTAAAACCATAGATTGGCGGGTTCATACATCGCAGCCTCCAGTCGTGAACTATCCTGGAATTCATCATGTTTGAATTTAATCCTCATAATTTGCGCCGAACTGTGCTGGAAATGGCGTATGCCGGTTCGACAGTACATATCGGCTGCGCATTTTCGCTTATCGAAATCCTGGCAGTTTTGTACCGCAATCATTTACGTTATCCAGGTAATGACCCGAAAGCTAACGATCGCGATTATCTAGTGTTAAGTAAAGGCCATGGCGTCATGGCGCAATATGCGTGCCTTTATGAAAAAGGCTGGCTGTCGAAAAGCGATCTTCAAAATTACTTTAATAATGGCTCGCGTCTGAAAGGCTTGTCTGATAGTCATGTGACTGGCTGTGAAGTTACCTCAGGTTCGCTTGGACATGGTCTCTCTGTAGGCGTAGGCATGGCCCTTGCGGCTAAGTTGGCCAAAGCCGACCAGTATTGCTATGCGATTGTCGGTGACGGTGAAATGAATGAAGGGACGATATGGGAAGCGATGCTGTTCGCAACGCACTGGTCGCTGGATAATCTGATAGTCATCGTTGATGAAAATGGTTTCCAGGCGATGGGCAAGACATCCGAAGTCATGAAGCTAGGTAGCATCCGGGACAAATTCAGCGCCTTTGGCTTCGAAGTCATGGCTATTGATGGCCACGATGAAGTCGCAATTGAAGCAGCTCTTGTGCAACTAAAAGCAAGCAGGAATGGCATGCCCAAGGCTATTGTGGCAAGCACTGTTAAAGGCAAGGGAGTATCTTTCATGGAACATCAAAATATTTGGCATTACACGCGATTGACGGAAGATTCTTTCATTGCGGCAATGACCGAGTTGGAGCATGCATTATGAGAGATGCATTTTCAAAAGCAATTGTGGATGCGGCAAAGGTTGATCCGAAAGTCTTGCTGTTAACGGGCGATCACGGGTATGCATTATTTGATGAGTTCCGCAAGATATTGCCAGATCAGTTCATTAATGCTGGTATCGCAGAGCAAAACATGGTTGGGGTCGCGGCAGGCTTGGCCAAGGCTGGTTTTAAGCCGATTGTGTACGGCCTTGCCGCATTTGTGCCCGTGCGCGTCCTGGAGCAGATCAAGATTGATATCTGCTACGAAAACTTGCCGGTTATTTTGATTGGCGACGGCGCCGGACTGGTATATAGCCATTTGGGTACCAGCCATCAATCTACAGAAGACATAGCCTGTACCCGTGCTATTCCTGGCCTGACGATCTTGTCCCCGGGGGACCGTTTTGAAATGGAGGCGACAATGACGCTGGCGTTCAAGTTGCATTCGCCAACTTATATTCGTATGGGAAAAAGCGATCGAGGCGATATACACATGGCACCGATTAGTTTGGCTCCGGGTCAGTTGATGCAGGTCGCCCCCACCTCGTGCAAGACCGCGATCCTAGCCACAGGATCGATGGTGCGTACCGCACTCGAACTGGTCGAGCAAGGTCTTGATGCGGAAGTCTGGAGCGTGCCTTGTATCAAACCCATCGACCGTCGCCAACTGGCACAGATAGCGCAACGGGTCGGCAGCATTGTCACAATCGAAGAGCATTCAGTAATGGGCGGTCTAGGTGCGGTCATTGCAGAGGAAATTTCATCAATGCACCCGTTGCCGATATGCCGTATCGGGATAGATGATCGGTTTTCGAATTATTGCGGGAATTGGAATTATCTTTTAACCGAACATAAACTCGACCCGCAATCAGTAAAAAACAAAGTGGATCTATTTTTGTCGAGAATATGATGCGACACCAGAAATTTTGGGAGCTATCTTTTTTTAAAATATTAATAAATAAGTTGTTTAAATTTAGGTGTAAAAATGGCGAATGACGAAAAAGTAAATGGCGGCGAAGAGTCAGAAGTAAACATATTAGATGTATTGATTGTACTGGCACGAAATAAATTTCTGATTATCGGATTGCCCGTAGCTTTTGCAATTTTTTCTTTTGTAATAGCAATGATGATGCCAAATGTCTATACCGGAACTTCCAAAATATTACCTCCTCAACAGGGACAGTCTGGCAGTTCGGCGCTACTGGGGCAGTTGGGTGCCCTCGGAGGCTTGGCCGGCGGGTCACTGGGATTGAAGAATCCGAGCGATCTATACGTTGGTATGCTAAATAGCCGCACCGTCAGCGATAACCTCATACGCCGTTTCGATTTGAAAAAAGTATACGAAATGCAAACAGCATCCGATACGAGAAAAGTGCTTACCGCTGTCAGCAGCATTGTCGCTGGCAAGGAAGGCATTATCGTGATCGACGTGGACGATGAAGATCCCAAGCGGGCCGCAGATCTTGCAAATGCATATGTTGCCGAGTTACAAAAGCTGACCCAGACGATCGCAATCACCGAAGCATCGCAACGCCGTTTGTTTTTTGAAAATCAGTTAAAGATTGCTAAACAAGGATTGGAGAGTGCCGAAATTGCCCTGAAAAAAGTTCAAGAACGAACTGGACTTTTGCAATTGAGCAGTCAGGCCGAGGCAATCATTAAGGCCTCAGCGGGACTCAGGGCACAAATTGCAGGCAAAGAAGTTGACCTAGGAGCCATGCGTTCTTTTGCTACCGTAAGTAATCCCGCATTTGTTCGCGCTCAGAGTGAACTCGGCGAACTCAAGGAGCAGTTGAAAAAGATGGAACAAGGACTGAATCAAGGCGACGGCAATGTTCTTGTGCCCACCGGGAAAATGCCGGAAGCTGGTCTGGAATACGTACGCAGCGTACGCGACGTCAAATATTATGAAACGATATTTGAACTGATGGCCAAACAATTCGAGATCGCCAAGATCGATGAAGCCAAGCAAAGTTCGATTGTCCAAGTTCTCGATGCGGCTATTGTGCCGGATAAAAAATCGAAACCACGCCGTGCCCCTATCATTTTTGCCGCAACCTTTGGTGGCCTTCTCTTGGCTTTGTGTATTACGTTTTTACGCGAGGGAATTAGTGCCGTGCGCAAGGATCCAAAACAATACAGTCGTCTACAGATCTTAAAGCAGAATTTCAAGGGTAGTAAGAATTCATGATCTACCTTATCTTTTCCCATTCGGCGGCACTCTGACGCCGGATGCAGCGGCGTAAGGTGAAATTACCCTTCTATTCCAGTAGCCGTTACGGGAAGTTAAACGATCATAGGCTGTAGCAGTCATTGCAATTCATGCGAGGAATTTGTGAACTATGTATAAGTCGCTTCAAGGAAGCAGAGGGATTGCAGCGGTATTTGTTGTTTTATTTCATTTGGGATTGACGATTTCCCTTGATAAATATTTTGGAATTAAAGAATTTTCCATTCCATTTTTATTTGGCGGCGCAGGTGTTGAATATTTTTTCGTGCTGAGTGGGTTTATCATATATTCTGCACATGCGCATGAAGTTTCGCAACCTTGGAAAATTCTTTCTTATATTAAGAAGCGAGTTTTAAGGATTTATCCAGCATACTGGATTATATTTGTAGTTATTGTATTGATGTTTTTTATGGCGGGGAAAGATAGAAATTCTTCTAAGTTAGATGGAATGGTTTTGCTGAAGTCTTTTTTCTTGATTCCTCAAGAAAAAACATGGGAAGGCGGAACATCAAGCCCTATTATAGATGTAGCGTGGACGCTGCAATATGAAATGTTTTTTTATATTTTATTTGCCACGCTGATATTAAACAAATGGTTGTTTTTATTTATTGCAATGGTACTGTTTTTGGCATGTACTATTATAAATTTGCCAACAGAAACTTCATTGCTGTTGAGATTTGTTACGGAAGAATGGATATTGCTGTTCTTTATGGGTATGCTGGTCGCGTTTACATGCAAAAAAAGTCATCTAAATAAGAATTTTTTTGGAGTAATTTTGGCTATAGGGGGGGTAATTTTTCTATCATTGTCTGCCGATACCATAATCAAGGGAAATTTTATTCCTTTTGATAAGACTATTCCTTATGGTATTGCGAGTTCCTTGATCATCATAGGATTGGTTGGCCTAGAACGATTTGGTCAACCCATGTTAAGTAGTCGTTGGATGCAACGTTTGGGAGATTCTTCCTATGCTCTTTATTTGATTCATTATCCAGTCATTAGCATATTGTGCAAAGTGGCCATGGTAGTGGGACTGGGCAAGTTGGGCCTCTATGGTGCAATCATAGCTTATGTTATTATTTTCGCATTGTGTATTTTCTTGTCCTTATTTTTCCATGTTTGCATAGAGAAACCGATTGCCCTGTTTTTTAAAAGAACATCAGGGAAAAATAAATAGGAATATTATATTTCCTTATTTTTTAATATTTTTTAAATTCCCTAATTGAGTCATGAGTAAAATGAAAAAAGCCTTAATTACCGGTGTCACCGGCCAAGATGGATCGTATTTGGCAGAATTCCTGCTTGAAAAAGGCTATGAAGTACATGGCATCAAGCGGCGTGCATCGCAATTCAATACCCAGCGGATTGATCATATTTACCAGGATCCGCATGTTGAAAATTCCCGCTTCAAGCTGCACTACGGCGACCTGTCGGATTCGTCCAACCTGACGCGCATCTTGCAAGAAGTTCAGCCGGATGAAGTCTACAACCTTGGTGCACAAAGCCATGTTGCGGTCAGCTTCGAGTCGCCTGAATATACGGCCGATGTTGACGGCATGGGCACCCTGCGCCTGTTGGAAGCCATTCGTTTGCTGGGCCTAGAAAAGAAAACCCGTTTCTACCAGGCATCGACATCGGAACTGTACGGTCTGGTACAGGAAACACCGCAACGCGAAACCACGCCTTTTTATCCACGCAGTCCGTATGCCGTAGCAAAAATGTATGCATACTGGATCACCGTGAACTACCGTGAAGCGTACGGTATGTATGCTTGCAACGGCATCTTGTTCAATCATGAGTCGCCGCGTCGTGGCGAAACCTTCGTGACGCGCAAGATCACCCGCGGCATGAGCAATATCGCGCAAGGGTTGGAAAAAGTGTTATTCATGGGCAATATGGACGCGCTGCGTGATTGGGGTCATGCCAAGGATTATGTACGCATGCAATGGATGATGTTGCAACAAGACAAAGCGGAAGACTTCGTTATTGCCACCGGCGTTCAGTACAGCGTGCGTGAATTTATTCAATGGTCCGCCACCGAACTAGGTATCACCATTGAATTCAAGGGGCAGGGCGTTGACGAAATAGGGTTCGTCGCAAAAATTGAAGGAGACAATGCCCCGGCTGTCAAAGTGGGCGATGTGATCGTCAAAATTGATCCGCGTTATTTCCGTCCAACCGAAGTCGAAACCTTGTTGGGCGATCCGACCAAGGCCAAGGAGACACTGGGTTGGGTGCCGGAAATCACCGCGCAAGAAATGTGTGCCGAAATGGTCCAGCACGATCTGGTTGCGGCCAAGCGCCATGCATTGCTGAAGACACACGGCCATGACGTGTCGATCTCGGTGGAGCGTTAATATGAGTGATATTCAGATCAAGAACATTTTCGTCGCCGGGCATCGCGGCATGGTCGGCGATGCTATCGTGCGTGGTTTGCAGAAGGATGCAAGCAATCGAATTTTTACAGCCACGCGCAGCGAACTTGATTTAACCAATCAATCGGCTGTAGCCAAATTCTTTGAGGAGAACAAGTTCGACCAGGTTTACCTGGCCGCCGCCAAGGTTGGAGGCATTCATGCCAATAATACCTATCCGGCCGACTTCATCTACGAAAACTTGATCATTCAATCGAATGTTATTAATGCTGCCCATGTGAATGGCGTACAGCAGTTACTGTTTTTAGGATCGTCTTGCATCTATCCCAAAAATGCCATTCAGCCCATGCCGGAAAGCGCTTTGCTATCCGGCGAATTGGAGCCGACGAATGAGCCGTATGCGATAGCGAAAATTGCTGGTATTAAATTGTGTGAAAGCTATAACCGCCAGTATGGTCGTGATTACCGCTCGATCATGCCGACCAATTTGTACGGTCAAAACGATAATTTCCACTCGGAAAATAGTCATGTTATTCCAGCGCTGTTGCGTCGTTTTCACGAAGCGACAGTCGCTGCCGATGAGGAGGTGGTGGTATGGGGAAGTGGTACGCCGATGCGGGAATTCCTCCATGTCGATGATATGGCTGCGGCCAGTATTCATGTCATGAATCTGGACGGTGCCGCGTTGAAAGCCCTGACGCTGCCCATGCAAAGTCATATCAATGTCGGCACCGGCATCGATTGCACAATCCGCGAACTGGCGGAAACCATTGCGCGCGTCACCGGTTATCAGGGCCGCGTAGTATTTGACGCAAGCAAGCCAGATGGCACGCCACGCAAACTGCTTGATGTCAGCCGCTTGAGCAGCTTGGGTTGGAAAGCATCGATCAGCCTGGAGGCGGGTTTGCGCGAGACGTACAAATGGTACGTCGCTAACATTTTACAAGCGCGAAAGTAGTTTCTTGCCTGCACTTGCTTAGGTGCAGCAATGGATTTCCCTTGCACGCCAGCGAGGGAAATCGCCGGATCCAGATTTGATTTAAGAAAAATTATGAAAAGTGAAAGCCAGGTTAATCCCAAGCACGTGATCGGCATAGATATTTTGCGATTCATGGCTGCGATAATAGTGATGTGGTATCACTACGGTTTCTGGCTGGGGCTCGATCCCAACAAGGTAACAAGGAATGTCAGTCAGGGATTTTCCGGCTTTCCCGAAATTTATGATTATTCGCATTTCGGCTGGATTGGTGTGCAGGTATTTTTTGTCATTTCCGGTTTTGTCATCGCTTTTTCCGCACAGCGCGCTTCTTATTTTGAATTCTTTGTTAGTAGGGTGATTCGACTGGCGCCATGTGTGTGGATTTGTGCATCCATTACCCTGTTTTTTCTGTTTTCCGTCGATGGTGGATTACAACTGATCCTGCGCTATTTGCGCGCCATATTTTTCATCCCGTTCGGTCCGATGATCGATGCGTCTTACTGGACATTGGGGATGGAAATGGGATTTTATTCGATGATTTTCATGTTGTTATTTTTCGATAAATTCTCATGGATCAGAAATTTTGCCGTGGTGATCGGCTGTATCAGCGCCGCTTTCTGGTTCGCCACGTATCTGTCCGCCTTTTGGAATATCGAACAATTGTCGGCCATCTTGAAAAAAATGGGCGGGAAACGGATGTTCGCACTGGTGCTCGTGCATCACGGTATCTTTTTCTCAATCGGGATTTTGTTGTGGAATCAAATCAAGCATGGCGGCTATAAAAATGCAAAATGGTTTGCCATCCTTGCCGCTGCGGGTTGTCTGCAAATTGTGGGCACTTCGAGGTCGCTGAATTTCGATTCGGAAAAGGATTACACGGCCTATCTGACTTGTGGCATATGGCTTTTTTCTATAGTTTTCATCTACCTGTCAGCTCGCTTGAATCATCATTTTCACACCCTGCCGCAGCCTGTGCTGCGCGCCACCAGGACGGCGGGCTTGATGACGTTTCCAATCTATCTGCTGCATCAGATGGCTGGAAGTATTGCCATGGGCTGGTTGATCAGATTCGGTATGGGACGCTGGACGGCACTGGCCATCACAATGGTCGTCGTCGTCGCTGTATCGTGGCTGGTGGCTATGAAATTGGAGCCGCCTTTGCAACGTTTTACCAAAGAATTATTATACAGAATGAGAAATGGCTATCGTCAGCTATTCAATATAGTTTGAATAAATACGGGAAAGTGAGCACGCAAGATAATCCGATGCTATTGGTATCTTTTGGTGTTTAGTTTCGTGCGATCATATTCCTCGTCGTAGCATGCCTCTGTTCCGGGCCAGAGCTGCGCTTGACGAGTTGATCGGCGGTTTGCCACCGAGATCGTCCCACCGGTTACAGCACATCGCATAAACTTCAGTCCATGAGCTCACGCATTCATCCCCAAGCCCGCACCACCCCGAAGATCCAGCAGGAAATCAAGGACTACGGACTGTCCGACCGCGAGGCCGCCAAGGTCTTCAACATCACCCGTGCCACTGCTGCCAAGTGGCTCAAGCGGGACGATGTGCAAGACCGTTCGCACCGAGCCCATACGCTGCATACGACCCTGAGCGCGACGCAGGAGGCCATCGTGCTGTCACTGCGCCAATCGCTCTATCTGCCGCTCGATGACCTGCTGTACATTACCCGGCAATACATCAATCCCGACGTCTCGCGCTCGGGCATTGCCCGTTTGCTCAAGCGCGAAGGCATGGCCCG
>RCMZ01000727.1_pt1 | contig 14199 bp, 13 predicted proteins | sample 2041141 | NCBI WGS metagenome assembly RCMZ01 (sample SAMN09708263, study PRJNA481090) | Wastewater metagenome, whole genome shotgun sequencing project. | biome: sewage; isolation source: Davis station wastewater (DW) | place: Antarctica: Davis Station | collected 2010-03-01
GTCTATGCGATCCGCCACTTCCATCTCGGCACCGGTGCAACCGGTTTGGGGATTGGCCTGTCACTGGGCCTGATGAGCGCCGCGGTCCAGATCGGCGGCGGCGTTCTGGCAGACCGCGCGACCCGAAAAGCGGGGGCCGCCCCCCTGCGTATCGCAGGCTTGGCGCAGTTTCTGTGCATCCCCTTCATCATCGGCGCCCTGTTCAGTCAGAATTTTGTGCTGTTCTGCGTTCTGTTCGCGATCGGCAACGGCTTTGCGTCTACCAGTGGTCCCCTGTCATTGGCGGCCATCCAGTCGGTTGTTCCGGTCAATGTCAGAGCGACGGCGGCGGCCATTATCCTGTTGTCGGGCATTCTTTGCGGCTTTGGCTTTGGCCCCACGGTCGTGGGCGCCATCAGCGATCTGATCCGCACAACTGACGCCACGGCGTCCCTGCGCACTGCCCTAATGGTTCCCCTGATCGGAGCTGTCATTAGCGGCGTGATGTTGTGGGCGCTGAGCCGCAAGGGCGGCGCCATGGATCAGGCCGTGGAGGCCCGCCGCCTCGAAGTGGAGGCGGCGGCGTGAGCGACTATTCCGATATTCGTTACGCGGTGAAGGATGGTGTCGCGCGCATCCTTCTGGCGCGGCCCTCTCGCCTGAATGCGCTGACGCCTCAACTTCTGGCGCAGATGGCCGATGCTCTGGATCGTCTGGAAGCGGATGGCGCCCGCGTTCTTGTGCTCCAGGGCGAGGGGCGCGCCTTCAGCAGCGGCGCCGATCTTCAGGCGGAACCCGGTGAGGCGGCTCTGGCCGAAGACCTGGGGCAGTTGCTCGAGGACAGCTACAATCCCGTTCTCAGGCGGCTGCACGGGTTGCCGATCCCCATCGTTGCGTCGGTGCAGGGCGCCGCTGCGGGAGCAGGCTGTTCATTGGCCCTGGCCGCGGATTTTGTTGTCGCCGGCGCTTCGGCCTATTTCCTTCTGGCCTTCGTCAATATCGGCCTGGTGCCCGACGCGGGCGTCACCTGGATACTGCCTCGATTGGTCGGCCAGTCGCGAGCTCTCGAAATGATGATGCTGGGAGAGCGGATCCGCGCTGATAAGGCCGAGGCTTGGGGGCTGATCCACCGCGCCGTTGCCGACGAAGTGCTGGAGGCGGAAACTGAAGCGCTGGCGGCCAGGCTCGCGGCGGGCCCCACAGTGGCCCATCACCTTATTCGCACAGGCGTGCGCGCAGCCCAGTTCGAGGCCTTTGACGACAGCCTGCACCGTGAGCGGGTGAACCAGGGCATTGCGGGCCGCACGGCGGATTTTGCTGAAGGCGTCGCGGCCTTCACGGAACGGCGGTCCGCGCATTTCGGCGGGCGTTGACGAAAAACCTATCACTAGCGCTAGGTTCTGAACGGCCTGCCGCACGCAGCAGTGACTTGTCCGCACCCCAGTGCGGGCATAGCTTGAGCTTGAGGAAACCATATCGATAAAGATCCTGAAGGGGACGATCGACAATGATCAAGGTTCATAAGCTCGACGACGTGCGGATCCGTAAACCGGAGGATGTTCGGCCCGCCGCTGTCGCCCTGCGCGATATGGCGACGGAGCTGTTCGATTGCCGCGTCGCCGTTTGTCACAACATCGCGGTCAAGCCCGCGATACTGGATCATACCGGCGCAAACCTGACGACCGAGGTGTTCGGCTGGACAGATGGTCAGAATGACCGTTGGTGGAAGACGCCGCGTTTGGCGCTGAATTCGCTTCTGCCCACGGCGTGCCGGTACGAAAGCGAGCCATTCTGGTGTAACTCCGAAGGGTTTCGCACCCCGCATGACAATCCGCTTCTGCGCAGTCTCGACCTGACGGATTTCGAGAAGCGCTGCATGGCGACGGCGGCGATCGTGGCGCCGGTCCACCTGCCATTCGGCCATATTGGCGCGGTCAGTTTTGTGCCGACCGACGCTGACAAGCGCGATCTTTCGGCCGAGTTTGAGGCTTACGGTGACATGCTGGGCCTTTATGCCCGCACCTTCATCTCAGGCTATCAGCTCGTGATGGCGCCCGCGGAAAGGCTGCCGGTTGGCACCATACTGAGCAAGCGTGAGGTCGAATGCCTTCGCTGGGCCGCGATTGGCAAGACCGATATGGAGATTGGCATGATCATGTCGCGCAGCCGCGCGACCGTGCGCTTCCACATCAACAACGCTGCTGCAAAACTGAACTCGGTCAATCGCAGCCAGACGGTCTTCAAGGCCGCGCAGCTGGGTTATATCGGCCTGGATTCCTGACGCCCGATCAGATTTTGGCAGTCCTGAGCCTCTGAGAAAAACTCAGAGGCTCAGAACCTGTTTGGCGATGATGGTGCGCTGGATTTCGTTGGAGCCGCCAAAGATGGTCCAGGCGCGGCTGTTCAGATAACGGGCGGGCGCAACCTGCGCCTCCTTGCTGTGGATCGCTTGCGGCGCGTCATCGCCATAGAGCGGGCGCAAGCGGCTCAGTTGCAGCCCGGCATAGCCGAACGAACGCATGGTCAGGGTGTCGACCTTCTGGCGCAGGGTCGATGCGACCAGCTTGACGACGGAGGTCTGTGATCCCGGCTTTCGCCCCTGAGCGATCTCAGCCAGAATTCTAAGCTCCGTGGTCTCAAGCGCCAGAGCCTCGCATTCGAGGCGGGCCGTCTCGGCCATGAACAGCGGATCCTCAGACAGGGCGCCGTCTGCGCATAGGGCCGCCGCCGCCAGTTCGCGAAGACGTTTCAGATCGGCCAGAAGCCGGGGCGCGTGGCAGGACCCGCCTCGCTCGTTCTCGAGCAGGAATTTGGCGATGCTCCAGCCTTGGCCCTCTTCGCCGACCAGGTCTTCAACAGGGGCTTCGACATTGTCCAGGAAGACGGCATTGACCTCATGGTCGCCGGCAAGCCCCAGTATTGGCCGAATCTCGACGCCGGGCTGGCGCAGGTCGATCAGGATGAAGCTGATGCCACGCTGAGGGCGGCATTCGTTGTCGGTTTTCACGAGACAGAACATGTGATCGGCGAACTGAGCCTGGGTCGTCCAGAGCTTGGAGCCATTGATGATGTAGCGGTCGCCACGCCGTTCAGCGCGCGTTGAAAGACTGGCCAGATCGGAGCCGGACTGAGGCTCCGAGAAGCCCTGGCACCAGAAGTCCTCGCCGGTGAGAATACGGGGCAGGTAGTGCGCCTTTTGCTCCGGCGAGCCAAAGGCCTGAAGAACCGGGGCCAGCAGCTTCAAGCTGAGATTGGGCAGGTCGGGCGCACCGGCCAGAGCGCACTCTTTTTCGAAGATATAGCGCTGCACCGGCGACCATCCGGCCCCGCCATGCTCGACGGCCCAGTGGTAGCCCAGCCAGCCCTGTCTGTTGAGAATGTCGCGCCATTCGTCGGCGATGTCAGGCTCGGCGAAGACGGCGGGCGTCGCCATGGCGCCCGCTCTCAGGCGCTCGGTGAGGTTTTGATCGAGAAAGGCACGAACATCGTCGCGAAACGCGAGGTCTTCGGTGCTGAAGTTCATGTCCATGGCGGCGCTCCTGAGACGAAGGCCGTACGCACGGGCGTGACGACGATCTGGCCGGCAGGGTGGCAGGAAGCGGGCGCTGGAGCCTCTGTGAAAATGGCTAGGGAACAACGCGGGATTGTCCGCCTATCCCAAAGCGGAGGCGCTATGGCCGCCTTCGGGTTCTAGATTTCACGCCTATGGCGCGCCCGTTTCGACGGGCTGTGCAGCTGACCCTTTAAGGGATGGGGGCGCTTTTGGATTTCAACCTTACCGACGAACAGCAGATGCTGAAAAATCTCGTCGAGCGGTTCGCGGCCGATCGTTTTTCTGCGGCCGAGCGGCCGATGCACGAAACACCGCCAACGGGGTTCAATGCCGACAACTGGGCCCTTCTGGCCGAAGTTGGTCTGCTGGCCTTGCCATTTTCAGAAGATGACGGCGGTCTCGGCGGCGGCCTTGTCGAGATCACGACGGTGATGGAGGCCATGGGGCGCGGTCTGGTCGCTGAACCCTATCTTTCATCGATCCTTCTTGCCGGCGGGTTGTTGGCCAAGGCTGGTGACGATGAGCAGAAAAGCCGCTGGATTGAACCCATCACGACGGGTGAGGCCCATCTGGCGGCCGCCTTTGCGGAACCGGACGGTCGCTTTGACCTTGGCAAGGTGAAGACCGCGGCGACCGTTTCGGGCGGCGGCCTTGTGCTTAATGGCCACAAGACCTTCGTTCTCGCAGGGGAAGCGACGCAGGCCTATATCGTCTCGGCGATCGATCAGGATGGAGGCTTTCGTCTCTATCTGGTTGAGGCGGGCGCGCCCGGGCTGATCGTGCAGTACTATCGTCTGCTGGACGGCGCCACAGCCCAAACCTTGGCGCTGAACAATGTCGCGGCGGCGCCTCTGTCGGGGGGGCTGGACGCGCTTGAGGCTGTGGCCCAGGCAGTGCGCATTGCGGCCTGCGCCGAGATGTTGGGCATCATGTCCACGCTGTTCGACGTCACGCTTGAATACCTCAAGACCCGAAAACAGTTCGGCGTGCCGATCGGCAGTTTTCAGGCGCTTCAGCACCGGATGGCTGATCTCTATGCTTCGCTGGAGCAATCCAGATCCATGGTCTTGCGCGCAGCGCTGTCGAGTGACGCCGACCGTCCCGCGGCAACGGCGGCGACCAAGGCCTATGTTTCGGCGGCCGCCATCAAACTGGCCGAAGACGCCGTGCAACTGCATGGCGGCATGGGGGTGTCGGATGAACTCATCATCGGGCATGGCCTGAAACGCATACTGGTTCTGGCCAATCTGTTCGGCGATGCGGATGCAGAACTGGTGCGCTACCAGCGGTTAACCGCTGCATGACCGGCCGGCTTGAAAATCGTGTCGTTCTGGTCACCGGCGCCTCGTCGGGATTGGGGCAAGGGTTCGCACGAACCCTTGCCGCCCAGGGCGCTTCAGTCATCGTCGCGGCGCGCCGAACGGAGGCCTTGCAGACCTTGGTCTCGGACTTGAAGGCGCAGGGGTGGAACGCCGGGTTTGTGGCGATGGATGTCACCGACGAGGTTTCGGTTATCGCTGCCTATGACGCCGCCGAAGCCGTGTTTGGACCCATCGACACCGTGGTGGCCAATGCCGGCATCGCCATAAGCGGGTCTTCGCTTGATATGACGACCGAGGATTTTGACGCCATGATCGGCGTCAATCTGAAAGGCGTCTTCCTGACGGCGCGCGAAGGCGCGCGGCGGATGATCCGCAATGGAGCGGACGGCCGAGTTGTGATTGTCTCCTCGATCGGGGCCCATACCATCCTTCCGGGCGTGACAGGCTATTGCGCATCAAAAGCGGGGTCGGCCATGCTGGGCCGGGCGATGGCGCGTGAATGGGCGCGCAAGAGCGTCAATGTGAATGTGCTCTGTCCAGGCTATGTGGAGACGGATCTGAACAGCGGCTGGTTCTCCAGCGAGGGCGGTCAGAAACAGGTCGCAGGCTTTGCGCGACGCAGAATCATGCAGCAGTCAGACCTTGATGAGGCCCTGGTTCTGTTGTGCTCGGACGCCGCAAAGGCGATCACCGGATCGGTCTTCACGCTGGATGACGGCCAGAGCCTCTAGAGCCTGATCCGTTGAGATGGAATCGCTTCGCGATTCCGTCGATACGGTGAATCAGGCTCCAAATATGAGCGAGAGACTTTAGCGAGAGGCGTCAGGCGACCGGCTGGCCTCCGATAAAGGTGTTGGTGACCAGGTCTGACGACAGACTTTCGAGCACATCCGCGATGGGGAGTTTCATAAGGCACAGGTCGGCGTCGTGGCCCACAGCGATCTTGCGTTCCGGCCCGCCTGGATTGGCGGACGATCCGAGATAAAGCGAAAGAGCGGCGCGGGCAGAGACGCCTTCGGCTTGACCCAGATATTGCCCCTTGCGCGTGCGGCGATCCACAGCGGCTCGCATGGCTTCCCAAGGGTCCAGACTGGCATAGGGCGCATCGCTGCTGGCGGCGACACGGATGCCGCGTCGCTGCAGGCCGAAAATCCGGTAGAGGTTGGGCTGATCCTCAACGGCGACCTGGCGCAAATAGCGATCACCCCTGTCCAGAACAAAGGCCGGTTGGGTGACGACCGTCAGTCCAAGGCTGGCAATCGCCTCTGCGGCGTTGTCATCAATCACGCCCCCATGTTCGATGCGGTCGCCGGGCAGGGCGCCCGCTTCGTCGAATGCCGCCAAGGCATAGGCCAGTTCGCCAGCGGTGACGCAGTGAACGGCGACCTTACGCCCCCAGCTGCGCGCTAGACGCACCGTCGTGGCCATTTCAGCGGGATTACTCAGACGATCATCATCAAGCAGCACCTTGACCGGCCCAACGCAGAAGGCGCCATCTTCGGGCGCAGTCAGTGCGCCGCCGCTCATCAAGGTCAGGCGCTGACGCAGCTTCGCAGCGCGGGCCACGCGTACGAGAGCCTGCGCTGTTGCATCGTCTGTCGTTACGGAGGCGTCTGTAACAGCGGTGACGCCATAAGCATTCAGTCGGCGGGCGACCTCGTCTAATGAAGGCGGATGTGACGGAAAGGTCTCACGCATCCAGCGGTCTTCGCGAAACACCCGGCCTGTGATCTGGCCGTGATGATCGCATTCGACACCTGGGGGCGTGTCATCGTCGGACTTGATCTGGGCGAGCGCCGCGGTGTTCAGCACCCACAGGCCGCCAGTGCGGTATTGCAGCTTGGCGGGGTGTTGAAGCGACAAGCGATCCAGCAATGACCGGCTCATGGGGCCTGCGACGCTGTCATCATAGCCGACAATGCGAAGCCAGGCGCCAGCCGACAGGCGGTTTTCCGCAGCCCTGACCGCCTTCGTCAAGGCGACAATGTCGGGCGTGTTCGCAGGGGACGCGTCCACCGACTCCAACGCCGCCGCCAGACCGAACAGGTGAAGGTGGTGATCGACCAGGCCCGGAAGAAGCGCGCCGCCTGCGCCATCGAACGTCTGGCAGCCGTCTGTTTCAAGCCTTGGCCCGATCTCGACGATCCGGCCCTGGGCTATCCGAACATCAAGACCTGCTCGACCCTCGATCTCTATGTTTCTGAGAACCAGACCGGTCATGCGAGGCGCATGGCCTGGCCGCGCGCCAGACGCGCCGTCATGGCGGAAACGCCCGCCAATGCGATGTCGAGCAACACGCCGCCTCCATTTTTCAGGGCTTCAATGACGGCGCCTGCGGCATGGATGCCGGTGAGAGGATCTGCGATGGCGTCGCCCAAAAACTGCGGAGCGCCAGCGGCATCCCGGCCGACCAGACCGCCAGCGACGGCGGCGTCGTCGCCATAGCCTATGCGGTCGCCAGCCTCGCCCTCGCGGCCGTGGGCGGTGATCGCGACCCAGACCTGACCGGGCTTGAGGGGCAGAAGCGTCTCGGCGTCGAGCCCGATACTGCGAAGGGCTCGGGGGCGGCTGGCCTCGATCACGACATTGGCGTTGAGGATCAGACTTCGGAGGCGGGCGATATCCTTGTGTGATTTGAAGTCGAGCGAGCTCTGAGCCTTGCCGTGGTTCAGGCGGTCAAAAAAGGCGGGTGAGCCGGTTCGCCCGCCATCCGGCCGCGAGAGACTTTCGACCTTGGTCACCTGGGCGCCGAGGCGGTGCAGGATGTGGCTGCAAAGGGGGCCAGCCCAAAGGGATGACAGGTCAACAACGCGCGGTGATCTTTGCGGCGCCTGTGTCGAAGATAACCGGGTGCAGATCAGGGCCCGGGTCAGGCCAGCCTCATCCAGACTCGGGACCGCAAGACCGAGCAGCGATCCCCGCGCCACCCAGTGGGCTGCGGGGCGTCGTCGGATCATGTCGGCGAAGGCCTGGTCCTGCGGGTCAGGCGCTGCCTCGACCTCGAGCCAGGCAGGGAGCAGGTCATGGTCATCAACGCGCGCCAGATTGATTGCAATCCAACCGTCCAGCGCTTTAACAAGCCGACAGGATCCGTTGGCCGAGACTTGGGCGGGGGTCTGGAGCGTCATGAAATCCGACCTCTCGGTCAGCAGGCTTGCGGTCGCCACCTCCAGACCGGCTGCGGTCAGGGCGTTGTTGACCGGCCCTGCAATCACGTCAAATGCAGGCCCAATATCCGCCAGATTGAGAGCTCTCTTCATGGCGCCTCTATCGCATGAACGAGGCCCCAGTCTAACGCGGTGACTGGATCGATGCGGGCGCCGCTCAACGCCATATACATCGTCCTGTGACGACCGATGGCGAGGGTGACCGACACTGTTCCGCCGGCGCCTGGAACCAGTCCCATAGCAATCTCGGGAAGCTGGAAAAAGGCGTCAGGGCGGGCGATGCGGTGAGCGGCGGCGGCGCCGATTTCGATCCCGGCGCCAATACAGGCGCCGTGCAGGATGGAGCGCGCGCGCGCGCCCAGGGCATGAACAAGGGCCGTCGGCGAACGCATGGCGCGCACAATGTGCGCCTGTCCTAGGTCGATTGCGGAGCCGAACTCATCCAGATCGCCGCCAGCGGAAAATGCAGGACCGGCGCCGGTCAGGATGACCGAAGGTGCGCTCGGATCATCGATCACGCTGCACAGGGCGTTGAACAGGGCGTCGCGCATGGATGCGCCCACGGCGTTGCGCCCTTGCGGCCTGTTCAGCGTCAGAATGACCTCGTCGTCGCACCGATCATAGAGCACAAGAGGCCCCGGCCCGGGCGAACGTCCTTTCGACGGATGCGCCGCTCGCCAATCGGCAAATCCCTGTCCGCCCAGAAGGGTTGAATAGGCGAGGGACTCAACGATCAACGCCTGCTCGAAACTAAGGTTTTCGCCAAGTCGTAGGATCTGACGCAGCGTCGAACTGGCCACAGACTGGGCTTGTACGGCGGCGACAAGCGTCTGTTCCGCGGCGTCAATGTCGTCGACCTGAACCCATGGGGCAGCGGCCTTGGGGCGGGAGGTTAGCAGGATGTCAAAGTCATCTGGCGCCGAAACATCGGCGTCGCCTGAGCAGTCCACGCCGATGACCACAGCCTGAGCAGACTTCAAAGCCCTGGCCATGGCGGCGCTCGTTTGACCGGCCAGATCCAGAACCACGACCGGCGTCTCGCCCACGGGCGAGAAGGCCTCAAGCTCAAGCCGGTCTGGCGTCATCCCCGTCTTGTCATGCGACTTTATCATTGGCGCTCAGGTGACGAACGGTGAAAGCTCCGCCTTCAGGGCGCGCCGCAGAAGCTTGCCCGTTTCGTTATAGGGCAGGGCGCCACGGAAGTGGACGACTTCTGGCGTCTTGGTGGACCGCAGGCGTTCGCGAACCCAGGCTTGCAGTTCGGCGCCTTCAACGGGTGTAGAGGCCACGATGACGGCAGCGACCTTCTCGCCCCATTGATCATCGGGCAGGCCGATGACGGCGACGTCCGCAATGGCCGGATGTCCGCGCAGGACGTCCTCGATTTCGCCGGGGGATATGTTCTCGCCGCCCCTGACGATGACATCGTCCAGCCGGCCCTCGACGAAAAGATAGCCCTCTTCGTCCAGCCAGCCGCTGTCGTTGGTCGGGAACCAGCCGTCGGAGCGCATGCCGGACTTGCCGACATATTCTCCCGACACCTGAGGTCCGCGAACCCAGATCTCGCCGGGCGTGCAGGCAGGGCAGGCGACGCCGTCGGGATCGGTGATCTGGAGTTCCAGAGAGGGGAGGGGGCGTCCAACCGAGCCCAGACGGCGGCGCTTGTCGGCCTCCGCGTGTCCGTGGAAGGCGCGATGGTCTTCGGGGGTCAGCACGGCGATGGTAGAGCTGGTTTCGGTCAGGCCATAGGCGTTGACGAATCCGACCTGGGGCAGAAGCTCAAGCGCCTGCTCGATAAGAACCTGCGGCATCCGTCCGCCGCCATAGGAGAGGTGGCGAAGCGACGGCAGGGCGGATCCGCCGGCTTTGATCGTCTCGCTCAACACTTCCAGCACGCGGCCCAGCATGGTCGGCACGACCATGGCGTGGCTGACGTCTTCACGCGCCGCAGTCTCGACCCAGGTTTCAGGGCTGAACTGCGCCAATTGATGAATGCGACGCCCGCTGTAGAGCGAGGTCAGGACGGCCGATACGCCCGCGATATGGTAGGGCGGCACGCTGATCAGCGCGCTCTGACCGTCAAAGGCGGAGGCCATGAACTCCACGGTCGAGATGACATAGGAGGTCAGGTTTTCGTGACGCAGGATGGCCGCCTTGGGTTCGCCCGTTGTGCCGCTGGTGAACAACAGTATGGCAATGTCATTGCCGGTCGATTCAGGCGCGGCGTCTTGGGGCGACTTGGCGGCCATGAAGGCGCTGCGGGCGACAATCTGAACCCCCTCGATGCCTTGGGCGCGCGGCAGGAAGTCGTCTTCGACCACAGCGACGCAGGGCGCGGTGCGGGCGAGGATCTTGCGCAGATCAGCATCGGGCAAGCGGTAGTTGAGCGGTGCAAACGGTCGGCCGAGCATGGCGCTGGCGAACAAGGCGACCGGGAAGGCGGGAGCGTTCAGGCCGAGATAGACGGTGTTCTCTGCGGGAAACTGCGACAGCCAGCCCGCCGCCTCGCGCGCACGCTCGCGCAGGCCGTCAAAGCTGATGGCGTCATCACCGCTGCCGATGAAGGGCGCATCGCCCAGACCATCGGCGGCCATGTCGAGAAGAAGGGAAAGGTCCAAGAAGGTCGCCCCGCAAGTTCAGGTGTCAGTCAGAAGAAGGCAGGGCCTTGGCCTCGCGCAGCGCCAGAACGCGGCCGTCGATGGCCAGAGCCCCGTCGCCGCTCTTGGTGCAGAGCATTTCCAGGCCGCTCTCTTCGTCGAAATAGCGTTTGCCCATGATGCTGCCGCCCGCAAAGGCCGTGTCGATCGCGCCGCCTTCGGGTTTGGCTTCCGTGAAGGCGATCATGGGCGCGCCGCCGCAAGAGATCTCGCCGGCGGACGGCAGTCGCACGACCACGCCTTCGGTTGTGTCGACGACGCTCTTCAGGCGCGCTCCGGTCTTGTAGGTCATGTTTGGGGCTCCGATGAGGAAAGGGGTCGCCATTGTGGGATCACGGCGCCGTCGGCCAGGGTTTCGAACCAGACCGCCATGGGCTGATCGGCTTCAAGGCCTTCGTCGCCGCCCGCCAGGGTTCCGATCAGGTTGACGCCCGGCGCGTCCTCTATCGACACCAGCAGGAGCGTCGTGGGGGCGGGGAAGGCGGGATGGATCGAATGGCTGATGACGGTCCAGCTCTGCAGACGGCCCTTGCCCGATGACGCGCGCCAAGCCGTGTTCCAGCTCTGACAGAAGGGGCAATGGGCGGTAGGGGGGTGAATGGCCTTGCTGCAATCCTGACAGGCGCGGACGACCAGTCGGCCTTCCTTTGCCGCTTCGAAGAAGCCGGCCGTGTCACGATCAAAGGTTACGGGAGAAGGACGCGTGCTCATGGTTCAGGCGCGCCGCAGCAGGGCCGAACTGCCGATCGGCAGGGGGCCGCCCGTTACAAGGCAGAGTTCGGCGTCCTTGATCTGGACCGAGGATTCGCCACGCAGTTGACGCACCGCTTCGACCACATGGTTCATGCCGTGAATATAGCCGCCGGACATGTTGCCGCCGTCGGTGTTGATGGGAATGCGGCCATGGCGTCCGAGGTCGCCGCTGGCGGCCAATGGCCCGCCTTCGCCGCGACCACAAAGCCCGAACGCCTCCAGCTGCATCAACAGGCTGATGGTGAAACAGTCGTAGATCTGGGCGACGTCTATCTCATCGGGTCCGACGCCGGCATTGCGCCACAGAAGGTTTGCAGCGGCATAGCCTGGCATGTCGGTGATGACGTCTCGGGTCAGGCTGGGAAACATCATCCCGCCCTTGCGGTCAGACGGCGCCGCCATGGCGGTGGCGCGGACCAGAACCGGGGGTTTGGCGCTGTCGGTTGCGCGGTCTGCCGAGGTGACGATGATGGCGCAGGCCCCATCGCTTTCAAGGCAGAAGTCAAAAAGTCTGAGCGGCGTCGAAATCGGTCGCGATGATAGATAGTCATCCATGGTCAGGAGGCGGTCACGCATCTGGGCATGGGGCGTGTCATTGGCGTTTTCGCGGCACAACAACGCCAGGGCGCCCAGCTGCTCCTGGGTTGTGCCATAATCCAGCATGTGCCGACGGGCCATCATGGCGAACATCTGGCCTGCGGTCATCATGCCATAAGGCAGGTAGAACTCGTCATAGGTGGCGCGTCCGCCCACAACCGGCGCGCCATCGCGGGCCATGCCGGCGCCGAAGCGAACTTCGGAGCGGCCGTTGAGGGCGCGGAACAGCAGGACGGTTTTCGCCTGACCCGACAGAATCGCGCCGACCGCCTGGGCCAGCATGGCGCAAGGGCCGACGCCGCCGGGTCCGCTTTCGCCCCAGTAGGACAGATCGGGGATTCCCAAAGACGCCGCGAGGCTGTTGTGGCTGACGGTGTCGGAGGTGCAGCGGATCACGCCGTCGATATCGGCAACCGTCAGGCCGGCGTCTTGGATGGCGGCCAGCGCTGCCTCGGTCGCCAGGGTCAGCACGCTGCGGCCCGAATCCCTGGAGAACTCGGTCGAGCCAATGCCGGTGATGGCGCAGCGGTCTCGCATGCCGATGTCCATTGCGCCGATGCCTCCCTGCTGCGCGGTGTATCCGCTGTTCTCGCCGACACCCCACCCTAGGACCAGGCGTGCGTGGCGGTTGACTGCTACTTAGGTCAGTGCGGTCGCAAAACCAGCAGCAAAGACAATCACCAATACGTCAGACGGCGCCGGCCTTCTGCGCCTCTGCCCAGGCGGCGTCGGCGATGAGCGGCACGCGCCGCGCCAGATCGGCGGCATTGGCGGAGTTGGCCGTGCCGTCGCGAACCCGACCCGTTATGCCCTGAACAATGGCCGCGACGCGGAACAGGTTATAGGCGCGGTAGAAGCCGAGGTTGTCGGGCGCCGGCTGGCCCCGGCGTTCAAAATAGCGGGCGACATATTCGGACTGATCCGGCACGCCGAGCGCCTTCAGGTCCTGTCCAGCCAGGGTGCCGCGTTCATCGACGCCAGCAGGGCGATACCATTCCATCAGATGATAGGTGAGGTCGCCAAGCGGATGGCCCGTGGTCGAAAGCTCCCAGTCGATGACGGCCACGGCGCGGGGCTCGGTGGGGTGGATCAGGACGTTGTGGAAGGAATAGTCGCCGTGGCTGATCCGCGTTTCGTCGCCCTCGGGGACGGCGCCCGGCAACCAGTCGATCAGGCGGTCCATTGAGGGAATGCTGACGGTCTGGGAGGCGGCGTACTGTTTCGACCAGCGGCCAATCTGGCGCGCGAAATAGTTTCCGGGACGGCCGTAGTCGCCAAGACCAATGTCTTCCGGAATCAGATTGTGCAGTCGAGCCAGGGTCTCATTGACGGAATCGAACACGGCGGCGCGATGCTTGGGATCAAGGTCCGGCATGGTGCAGTCGTAGAAGACCCGACCCGGAACATGGGACATGACATAGAAGGGAGAGCCGACGATCTCGGGGTCATCGTCATAGACTAGGGGTTCAGGGACCGGAAAACCCTGAGCATGCAGCGCCGACAGGACGCGGAACTCCCGATCCACCGCATGCGCTGACGCCAGCAGAACGCCCGGCGGCTTTCTGCGCATGACGTAGTTTCGGTCGGGGGTTTCGAGGAAATAGGTGGGATTTGATTGTCCGCCCTCGAACTGGCGCGCCTTCAATGGGCCTTTGAAGCCCTTGATCCGGCCTTGCAGATAGGCTTCGAGCCTCGCCACATCAAAGGCGTGGGCCGACTTAACCTCGCCGATCGTGCCGAGGTATTTTGCGCCATCGCTCATGGGAAACTCCTGATCAACGCTCGCCGCCGTCCAGGGTCAGGATCGAACCCGTGGTGTAGCCAGAATTGGGGCTGGCTAGATAGAGCGCCGCCGTGACAATCTCTTCGGGGCGGCCGATGCGGCCTGCGGCAGAGGTGGTGTTCTCGTCCAGTTCTTCACGCCAGCTCTTGGCGATATCGGTCCAGAACGGTCCCGCCATGATGCAGTTGACCCGCACCTTCGGGCCATATTCGAGAGCGTGAGCCTTGGTGATGATGTTCAGCGCGCCCTTGGCCGAAGCATAGACCGCATAGGTCGGCTCGGGCCGCAGCGACCCGGTCGATGAGACATTGATGACCGATCCGCCGCCCGCCGCCACCATGCGTGGGGCGATCAGGGCAGTCAGCCGGAACGGGCCCTTCAGGTTGAC
>RCMZ01000728.1_pt1 | contig 14169 bp, 12 predicted proteins | sample 2041141 | NCBI WGS metagenome assembly RCMZ01 (sample SAMN09708263, study PRJNA481090) | Wastewater metagenome, whole genome shotgun sequencing project. | biome: sewage; isolation source: Davis station wastewater (DW) | place: Antarctica: Davis Station | collected 2010-03-01
TAAATGTTTAAATGCACGTACCTGCCGAGACGTTTTTCTAATTCGGCAGCCATCGCATGCAGTTTCATAAATTCGACGTCGCCGATGACTATCACGTCGATGTCGCTATCAGGGCGCTCTTCACCGCGAGCGACAGAGCCGAAGATGAATGCTTGCGGCTTGTTGAGCGGTTCAACAACCTGCAGCAGTGCTTCTGCTAACACGTCGCGAATGCCGAAAGTCTTGCGGCAGATGCTTGCTAATTCTGAATAGATTACGTGACGCATGTTTGCGCGGTACCGCGGCCGAAATCGAACTTCGAACGATTCGATGACACCCGCGTCGACTAACTTCTTAACGTAGTTCTGAGTACTGCCATGACCGGCAGCGCCTGCTGCTTCGATGAGCTCGGCAAGAGAGAAATCACGCTCAGGCCGCAACAAAACCGTGGCTAAAATACGCTGCTGCCGCTCAGTAAGCAGAAATTGGAGAGTGGTCATATAGTTGTTGAACAGTTTAACGGGTACCAATAATTGGTAATAGTTTACCAAAAAATGGTATATGTTGAACGGTTCAACAAGAGTGAATACACCGCTGGTGCGCCAGCTAGGTTTTGCCGACCCCGGTCGTTCTCGACCAACAGGCCAAGACGTTCTTCGAATCCCGGTTGCTCAAGTCAAGTTCCCACTGTTCGGCGAAGGCGTGTGCTATGCCGAACAGCTTCTCCCGACCTCGGTGCCGTCGCCGAAGAAGTCTCGCGCGTCAACCCCATCGTTTCGATTTCGTGGCCGAATCCCACTTTCACACCCGACCGCATCAGAGAACGAAGGTTGGGCGAATGCTTATCCGCATTGCCTGTGCATTGTTAAAAGGAGGCGGTTCGGCGGCAGTCATCTTAATGGCAGAAGAAAGACTGGCCGGCCGAACGGGTGATGGACTGTCACACCACCGATTGCTATGCAAGCTCGGGTTGCGCTAACTCTTTGCGATAAACTTCGTGGATGCGTAAAGTGGCTGCAGCTTTTCCTGGGACTCGCAAAACGACTTCGTCCCCAGCAGTGGAGCCCAGCAATACCTGCGCCAGAGGCGTCCCTTCCCCTATCAATCCTTGATTCAAGTCCGTCAGCAAGGATGTTATTTGAACTGAGAGATGTACCTCTGGACTCTCGATATTGAAGTACGTTACGAGGTCTCCGACGCGAACTTCAATTTCATCGTCTGCAGTTTCGAGAACCATCTGGGACACTTCCAGACTAGGGGGCGGTCCTTCATCTGACGTTTGCAATTCAGCGTCTTCATAGTCCTCCTCAACCTCATCGTAGCTCTCGCCGATGGGGAGGGGAGTGGACCGAAGCTCGTCAAGGAAGCTAAAGAGGCGTTCGGCTTCCAGTTGTGGGTTACGGAACCAATCGGTCGACCAAATACGCCAGATGCGGCCACGCCATCCCAATCCTTCAAGAATTTCTTGTCGAATTCGGTCTCGGTCGCGCACCGTTACTCCGGAATGGTAGCTCGCTCCATCGCATTCTATGGCCGCCAGGAAGACGGACTTGTAGTCAGGATGGCGAACAGCGATGTCGATTCTAAAACCGGCAACACCCAATTGAGGCACTACTTCGTATCCCTTGCCCTTCAACAGGTCGAGAATCGCCACCTCAAAATCGCTATCTGGCGGAAGGTCTGTCTCTTCATTTTGCGTGAGCACGTTATCCCGCGCGAAGAGAAGATAATTACGCAGAGCCTTCGTACCTTCCGGAGTGCTCTTGTCGACGACGATGTCTTCAGGGCGCATTGAGCTAAAGACTACGACCGACTTTTTCGCACGGGTGAAAAGCACATTAAGCCTGCGCCATCCACCACCTCTGCTGATGGGACCGAAGTTCTGTCGAACCACGCCGGCCGCTGCAGGGCGGCCAAAAGTGGTGGAAATTATGATGCAGTCGCGCTCATCACCCTGCACGTTCTCAAGATTTTTCACGAATAGTTCCATGCCTTGGGATTTCCAATGCATCTTGAAATCGTCAGCGCCGCTGACCGTCTTTAGGCGTTCTTCAAGCATCTCTGCAATCAGCTCCCGCTGCTTTACGTTCAGCGTTACCACTCCGAGCGAAGTGCCTGGCCGCGTTTGAATGTGAGAGGCGACAGCTTCGACAACTTGGCGAGCTTCGATAACATTCATCTGGCCTTCGTATATCCCGTTCTTCACGTAGTGGTAACGCAGTCCCAGTTCTTTGCTTTTTCCGAACGGAGATGGAAAGACCACCAAATTGCCGCGATAGAAGTTTTGGTTCGAAAACGCGATAAGCGACTCATGCTGGGAGCGGTAGTGCCAACGCAGCGTGCGTACTGGGTGGAAGTGACTGATGCAGACGTCAAGTATGCTTTCCGCATCCACGGCTGCAGCACCTTTGCCGCTATCGCCATCGTCCTCTGGAGTCGCCATGCGCGCGAAGAATGACGTAGGCGGGAGCTGTTTAGGGTCACCCACGACGACGAGTTGCGAGCCGCGCGCAATTGCTCCCAGGGCCTGTTCCGGCTTCAATTGGGATGCCTCGTCCATGATGACGATGTCGAAGTGCAGTTGACCTGGCTGGAGGAATTGCGCCACAGCCTGTGGTCCCATCATGAAACATGGCTTCAATGATTGGATTGCTCTGCCCGAGCGGCTTAGTAGTTTGCGCAAAGGCACCCGAGGCCGCTGTTGCGGAATAAGATGCTCGAGGAGCCGGAGTTCGGTTTTGTCATCAACGCGGACGCCCGAAGTGCCTTGTGGGGGCATGCTAGCTCGCATGCAATCGCGCGCGACCTGCGCCCCCCGCATTTTGATTACCTCCCGGTCCAGCGAAATAAAGTCTTTCCTTACCGCTGTATGACGCGTTCCGCTGAAGGTTCGCAGGTCTTTGTTCTGACGGAAGAGTTGTTCAGCTATCGATGCATAAAATCTGAAAGCGAACCCACTCGTCAATCGCTTTGGAGACAGCGCACCCGCCTCGACTAAGGCGAGGTAGTCCATCAGGCCGGCACGTCGGCAAGCCTCGCGTGCTTGCACGTACTGCGCCCAAGGTAGCAAGCTTGAATAGTTTTTTAGAGCGTTTGCGGTCCGCTTGGCCAATCCTTGAGCGAAATCGGTGATGTTATCGGCGTCGCTACCTGCCCATTGCGTAGTATTTACGTCACCGAAGTCGCTCAAAGATTGTTCGAACTCGACCAGGTCCTGCCAGCCCTTGTTGATAGCGATGATGGATTCTTCAATGGAAGCGTGGTTCGCGACAGAGTCTGCCGACAACAGTAGCTGTTCGATTGGGGTAGGCAAGCGCGCTGCCAGCAAAAGTGTGCCGTAGGTGTGGGCAGCTAAAGCAGTGGCGAGATTGGTGTCGCGGCCTCTGTATGACGTTCCGAAGATTTCTCGGCCATCCGTGTGGAGCGCGAGTGAGCGCTCGACGTCAGGAATTTTCGCGGCATCGGCGATTGCGATGACTCCATCCCTGAGCGTCGCGTTCGACCTGACCCATTTCGTCATGAACGCGATGGCCGAATCGAGCATCTCCGCAGACTCGTCGTATTCAAATAGTCGTTGGTCCCAGTTGGCTTGCTCCATGCGCACTGAAATTTCTGGCGCACCTGAGTGTATCGAAGCGTCTATTGCCGCTACCGTGTTCAAATCGGCTATAGCAGCTGTCAGGCCGTTCGTCGCGCTGGTCACTTCGATTATGTCAGGGCGTGCAATTTTGAGAAGGTCGAAGGACGCTTTGGTTATTCGGCTGTCTTCAAACTGCTCGCTCGATTTCACCAACCAACTGGCTACCGTAATGAGGTCTTGGAACGGGGTCGCCTCACCATTGAAGGCAGCGCCAGCAACGGTTTTGAGCCTCTCATCGTTTTTCCAGGCCTCGTGCTGCTTCGTGCACTTTCGAATGGATTCGAGTTCAGCGAGTCTCTGGTCAGACGATGGCTTGAGCGTTTTATTGCGCGCAAGTCGCTTGTGCAAGCCGACTGCCTTCCGCCAGCTTCCCTGGAATACTCGATACCACGCGCTGCCTTCTCGCAAAACTGCGATTGCTTCTGATAGCTCGCCGTCCGAGGGTATTGAATCCATGTAGACTGATTCTTCAAGCTTGCTGAACGACGATTGAATCGAGGTGAGCTCTTCGGCCATCCGCTTAAGTGTTTCGAGCGATGTCGGGTGCATCAGGTGTTCGCTGCGCAGATGTAGCAGCCCTGTCGGCGCAACCTCCAAGACCGAGCGCACAATCAGTAGCTTTTTCACGTCTTCAGCCGACCCATCAAACGATAGGCGGAAAATTTCTGCGATGCGCTCCAATTCTCGGAGCGCTAATAGGCCGGCGGCAGCCGCAGGGCGCAGCTTATCGAGCATTTGTTTAAACTGCTCGCGGGTCCGTTCTCCGAGCTTGGTTACAGCTGCTTGCCTGAGGATTTCTTCGCCTTGCGCAACGTCGACGGCAGATGGAGCCGAGTTTGCAACCAGTGCTTGGTCGCGGCTACGCTCCAGTGCGGATAACAGCTCCTGAGCCGTCGACAGCTCCTTAAGGACCCCAATGGACTTCCTTCCTTGTTCGTCGCTAGACGGGAAGAGGGTGGGAAGCAGATTGAAGTTGACTTCATCTGGGTCCGCCGGCGCCAAATCTGCCAATACCGAAATTAGCTTTGAAGCGGTAGCGTTGTCCAGTGGGATTTCGTCTGTGCCAAATATGTCTAGCGCGCGCTCCAGGCCGCTTTGGAAGTCTTGGAAGCGGGCTCGATAAGTCGTAAGAATTTGCTGAATCGGAATGGCGTGGTGCGGCGTCAGCTCTGTCGGGAAAAATCCCCAGAAAGGATGTGAGTCGTCGAATTTTTCGATTGCCTCAAACTGTTCAACCGTGTATTTCAGCCTATCGTGAATACCCGCGAGCTCGGACGAGGTCGTCACCGCGGCAGGTAAGTATTCCAATGTCGCTAAAGCAGCTGACTCATCACCGCATCGAGCGCGGTTAAGCTCAGCTCTCCACATAACTTGATGCAGCGAGAGAGCAATCGCATTTCCGTCGGTGTTGCGCATGATTTCCATGTGGGAGCGCAGCTCGTCCTTCTTTTCTTGCAGCTGACTCACTAGCGCTGGCAATTCCCCGAGCCGCGGCACTGGCATTTCAAGGCGGTGCTTTAAGTCCTCAAGCACGCGCTTTTTATTCGTTTTGTTGCTATGCAGCTCGAGGACAAAATCCTCCAGTCCTGCTTGCTCCAGTCTCGACTTAACGACCTCAAGCGCCGCCAACTTTTCAGCGACGAAAAGTACAGTTTTACCAGCTTGCATAGCCGCGGCGACGATGTTGGTAATGGTCTGGGACTTGCCGGTTCCGGGCGGGCCCTCAATAACCCGATTCTTACCTTCCAGAACGTCAATAAGCGCACTGTGCTGGGAACTGTCCGCATCGTAAATTAACGGAACGTCGCCGCGTGGGTGAGCATCGATGTCGTATTCACCGGCGTAGGCCGGCTCTCCGATTGATGAATGGCTACCTTCGAATACTTGGCGTATCAAAGGATGGTCAAGCAGTGCTGATTTTCCTGATGCATCTGCCCAGGTCTCAGGCGCGATGTCTTTGACCATCAGCATGTTTGCAAACGAGAGCAGCGAGAGCGTAATGCGGTGCTGGACTCGCCAGCCTGGCAGTTCCTTCACCGTTTCCGCTACGCGAGCCAAGTAGGCGTCGGCTGACTCATCCTCTTCGTCCCAATAGGTCGGTAGGTTGAGCCCAAAATCTCGCTTCACCTTCTCACGTAACGAGAGATTGTCCGTCAGTTCCTCGCCGGAACTGACCAGTGTGAAGCTGGAATACTGACCTTCGTCCGAAATTGCGACGGTCACTGGCACGCATAGCAAGGGGGCTTGATAAAGCTTGTCGCTGCCGGGGTTATCGGGAAACTCTAGGAAGCCGAAGACGACGTATAGCATGTTCGAGCCCGTTTCTTCGATGGCCAACTTTGCCTCGCGCGCCAGCTTTCGACCGTGCTTTCCTAATTCGTCGCCGTAGTATAGTGTCTGCAGCGCGGCCGTCGACCTCGCCCGGCTGCCCGGCGCAGCCTTTACACTTGCGAGGTCGTAAGCCGTACTTTTCCCCATTCGGGCGACATAGACCTTCGCATCCGGGCGAACCATCCGACCGTTTTTTGTCTCCCAGTCGGAACGGTTAGGTTCTGGAACAAACTCAAGTTTTACGCCGGTCGCAGTTTCGCCAGCGAGGCGGTCAAATACCGCACTGAAGTCGCTGTCGACGAACTGGATTGTTTTGCCCGGGCCGTGCTTAAAATTGATTAGACGATTCCTGCCTGTGAGGTCTAAGAGCCGCAGCCGGAGTTGCTCCAGTGCCTGGGTGATGGGCAGGCCGGAAACCGTCAGTGGCATTTCTATGTTCGCCTCGATGGATTCCTCAGTGTGGAAATCGTCTTCAATCATATTAAACTTTCAGTATTTACGTCTGGCTCTTCGCTCGTGCATGTATCCGAGCGTAACTGTTAGTTTAATACACGGCTGTTGCTCAGGTGCTATTTTTTTATATTTTCCTGAGCATATGCTTTTCGACCTCTCGGCGATATTCTTCGACGAGGCTTGGCCAGCAAATTACGTTGACGGTGCCATGCTCATCTTCCAGCGTGATGAAGACCGCGCCCTTCGCCGTACCAGGTCGCTGACGGACTGTTACGATGCCGCATGCACGCGCGAGCTGACGGTCCGCAAACCCTATCACTACATCGCTTGTGACGAAGCGTCGTTCGGTTAACGCTTCATCCGCGAGAGTTCGTCCCATAGTAATAGCTTTCGACTGGGATTTGTTTGCCGGCGCCTTTAGCAGAAAGCTACGAGAGGGTGAGAATTCACGTATTTTTGCATGTATCCAACATGATAACCTTCCGGCAACATCGATTTTAGTATCCCGCAGCGTGTCTCCAAATCGAGGAACCACAATGAGTCTGTTCAACAGGATTAAGAGCGCTTTCGTTGATAGCGAGAGCCCACGTCCAGTGGATAATAGTCCTCCGAGTACGGCTATCCAAGACCGCAGCCAGCGGTCCACTGTTACGGTCGAGGCGGCCTTTAGTGCCGAGCCGGTGCGCCTCTTAATTTCAACCAGCACGTCCATTACTGAATCGAACGGCGCGTATGGTGCGACGGCAGAGCAGCTTAGCCGTAAGCTAGACGAGTATGTCTACGTATTTTCCCCCGTCGTACCCGCAGAAGAGAATTTCTCGCCATGGTTCTTGGGTGACTCATATCCTTCTTACGCGAAGCAACGTGACCAAACGAGGGGTGACTGGATACATCCATTCATGTCGCCTCAAGTCGCTGCCTTGCCAAGTGTTAGGTCGCTAATCAGTCAAGGCGTGAAGGGCCACAAGCGTCTTGCGGTAGCCCTCCGTGCTCTAATCCGAGAGAAACGAAAAGCTAAGGAAGACCATCGGGAGCTATTGGATGCCCTCTACGGGGTCGCAGTGTTAAGCGATTTATTGGAGTCACTGGGTGGCGAGCGGCCGACGTTCTTTGCCGATTTGACCAAATACGTTCCGTTTGATGAGCTGCTCCGAATGCGGTGCCAGTACGCTTGGATGGGGTATGCGAAAGTGCCTTCACTTATGAAAACAGATGTGAAATGGTTGATTGCTGAATTTGGTGAACCATCGGTGCATCACTCATTTGAGCCACTATTTGGCACGCTCAGGCGCGATGCTGTTCGACGGTTCTGCCGAGCTGAGGTAACTCGTGGCAGCAAAACGCGCCTGTCTCCGACGGAGATAGAGGCGGGACTGATGCAGGTACTCCGCCGGAAGTTGGAATTCAGCATATCAATCGATAACGAGAATAGCGCGCGTTCAACAGCGGTGTCTACGCGTTCCGACCGGCGAGCAGAGGGGCTACGAGCCCTGGAAAACGTATGGGAGGCCACCAACTCTGACTTCGTTGTGGCTGATATCGAGACGACAGGTCTAGATGCTGATGCTTGCGAAATTTTGGAGTTAGCGGCCCTAATGGTCAGTCCGGTGGGCCTTGTAATTTCGGAGTACTCGTGTTTAGTCCGGGTCCGTGCGAGAGTGCCTTCATTTATAACCGAGCTGACCGGTATTACTCAGGAAATGGTACAAGAGAACGGCATAAGCGAAAGGGACGCCCTTGTTGGCTTCGCGTCATTCGTTGGGCAGCGGCCGATGTTTTTCCATAACTCGACGTTCGATACGAAATTCTTGGTTCCAGCTTTCGAGCGGAATGGAATGAATTCTATGGGCCCTGTTATGGATACGTTGCCGATAGCACGTGCTGCGTGGCCCGACATGCGGTCGCATAAGCTCTCCACCCTCGTCAAAATTATTGATGACGCGCCCGCGCCTACACATCGCGCGCTGTCGGATGCGCACGCGACGCTCGCCGTCTTGCTCGCAGCACGTGCGCTGGCCGACCACACAGCGGTACCACGGGGTACTGATGCCCTTCATAGTAATCCTTCCACCGGTTCGTACCTGTAAAGCTTCTGCGGCAACTTGCAAGCATGAACGCTACTATCCGAGCTGTCACTTCCGACCCATCACAAACCGCCTTTGGCTTCAAAGCCGGACGGATGTACGCAGCTGCCGAGGTTGACGCCGGACTCGCATGCGATTGTGTTTGTTTCGGATGTGGCGCCACTCTGGTCGCCAAGAAAGGCCAGAAAAATAGGTGGCACTTCGCCCACCACAAGGTTGAAATTGGCGAGACTTGTGCTGAATCTGCAATTCACGCCGCGGCTAAACAGGTACTGCTGGAGCAGAACTGGCTGACAGTTCCGGAATTGACAATCGTCGTTTCGAGTCAGACCAAGCTAGGTCTCATGATGCAAGAGTCGAGCACTCTCTGCGAGCGTCGCACCGTTCGGTTTGAGCGCTCACTGTCTGAGGTGTGGGAGACGAACATTCGCCCCGATGTAGTTGGCTAGTGGATTTGTACCTGGTGGCTACATCTGGAAGGACAACTTACTGGGCTATTTATGCAGGCATATTTTGACTTTCTCACGCAACGCGCGCGTAGCGAAGGTGCTTCCGCTTATCACCGTGGTGAACCGCGGCATGCGCCGCAACGCCTGGGCACCTATTCAGGAGCCTGGATAGAGGGATGGGATGTTGCGTCTTTCGAAGCGCTTGATGCCGAGCTCACCGCTGCGGACTGATTTTGAAAGTGCCTCCCGTCGTCGAGGGAGGCACTTTTTCTCGCCTATGGAGGTGTTGCACCGTTCAACACCGAGGCCTCTGTGATGGGTGGTGGACGCTGCACCACTAAGGCCTAAACCTGGAGGGTGTTGAACCGTTCAACAGTAGCCCCGCCCGGTGGAGACGAGGCGCCACAGTCGATGGCTCAGTCCAAGCAATAAAAAAATGTTTCCATAGGGCATTGACAGCAGCGGTTGAGTGCAGTTATTCTGCACGCCTACACACCAGCTTCTTGTAAAGCACAAACGGCAGACCAGTCTCACAACGCAGACTGGTTTTAAGACCTCTTGTGCTTTAACAATTCAAAAGAAGCAAACGCGACAAGCAAACTCGCCTCGCTTCGAGCGCCGTTCCGGGCGCTACACAAATTCCGAAAACCGAAGACTCACCGACAGGCTTGTACTGGCCGGCTGTCTATGTCGTTGTTAGCATCCAGCAGCGGCGAGCTGTTACAAAACCAACCCAATATTACTTGCTTCCGCCACATGGCGCGAAGCATTACAAACGCCCCATTCGGGGCGTTTTGCATTCATACGCACGTCGAGCGTTTGTCTCCGTGCCATACAAGAAAAGGAAAAATCATGATTGATAATCAAGCTATCGCAGCCATGTCGGAAATGCTGGTCCTGATTAAAAAATACGCGAAGAATGCGTACCCAGATGTTGAAACAGCATCGTCGAACGAGCACCGCCGCCGAGCCTGGGTTATCACGTCCATGTTGGCAAGACTTGCTGAGCACATGGCCAACAGTGACCTCGAAGCGGTCCTTTCTGACAACGTTCATAACACGTACTCGGAAAGACAGAAATACGCTCATGCTATGAAACAGAGTGATAGGGCTTTCATGTTGGAACTACATGAATTTAAAAAGAAGGCAGAAGAATATAAAAAACGGCCTATCAAAGGGCTCAATAGGACCGACGGAGACATCGTTCGCTGCCTCGAAAATCTCCGTCCACTACGTGAGGCGCTGTGCGCTCGTCGCGCAGATTTTGCAGGCCGCTTGGGAATAAAGTTATCGAAGAAAGAGGCAAGGGAGCAGGCAGCGCATTTAGCCTCCGTCGATAACATGCTCCAGGACGTCGAGGAGAAGCTGGCAGCTGCCGAAACCGCTGCTGCCAGCCGCGGCATCGCTGTCTCGCTTAGCAGGTATCGTACCGTCATCGAAAAAGTCAGAAAGCCAGCCAAGAAGCGAAGCAGCTGCACCAAAGCCTCGCCGAGCACAAAGTCGATTGAAAACTTGTTGGTCATCTGAATGCTGGTGCCGACGGCGTGAGCTCCTTCCTGACATGTATTCGTCTTGCCAGCGGCGCCGCCGGTAATAGCGATGCCATTTGTATGCACACTGAACCGAAAGAAAAACTATGAAGATTGAAGCGTACCAGTATCGCACTAAAACGATTGACCCAGCGGTGGCCGAAAAGTTGCCATTCAAAAAGCTGCCTGAATTTTTTGAGGACGTTCTTGATGCCATCACCGCAGCATGTGAGCAAGGACGTTTGAGCACCGACGGCTGGGTAAGGCAATGCTTCTCTACGAAGAAAGTGTTCAACGAGTTTCTCGAGTGTCTCGCCGAGTATGACGACCTCTGGCGCATCCATGACCGGTGGTATGACGCGCTTTACCAAATTGCTCAAAAAGGGGAAGAGTGCGGCTTCATCACTACCGCCGACATCGCCTTTGGGCTGGAGGAAGCAGCCATCGAAACGGGGCAAACTTAACTCAGATTCCTAGCATCCACTTAACCGCCGCCATCTTGCTAAAGTACCTAGCTGGAACAGTCACAGAAAGTAATACCGGCCAACGTTGTTGCTATACGAAGTACGCCACTTTTGGCAGACTTCAACAGGACAACAATGAATTTCGAAACGTTTGACATCCTTGGAACGATGGTAAGCAATGGTCGGCTAATGACCCCAGCAGCAGTACAAAAAGCCATCGAGCGCCGTGATGGAATTCCTGGCTTGGGCGCAGGTTGGTGCCTATGTGGAGATACCAAGAAATCGATGTTCGACGAAATCGGAAAATATGGCACCGGCGTGGACATTCGGCTATCCGCATTTATCGGGCCCGAGCACGGCGCTTACGCCACCATCACACAGCAGCTCAGTGGTATGCAGCACCGATTTGTCCTGCCACTTTTTGAACCACACGTCATCGCATATCTGAGAGCTCTGGAGCGACAGCCAATCCAAGTCATGCTGGGGCGAGAGGGAGAGAGCGAGGCAACCATACTGCACAATGAGCTTCCGTGGCGACACATCGTTCCTGTCGTCGGAATGTGCCAGCAGAACAGGCAGGTCGCTTTTGAGAAGACTCTCGCTGAAGTGACTGACACCGTGCGTGCAATTTGCCGACCAGAGACGATACCGAGCTTGTACAAAGGGGTGGCTCTGACGGAGGTGAGCGTGTCGGTTATTCTGCCGATGGCCTACTGTCTCTCAGCTGCGCAGGGCGAGGAAACACCGGAGGCAAGCCAGCGGTGAATGCCACGATTTGTAGCCTGCGCCAACTGGAGCCCAACTGTAAATACTACGTCGTTGCCAATGCTCGTACGCGAGAAATCGTCACCGTTGTAGAGGCGGAGCACGAGTTCGAAGCGCGACAATTTTACGCTGCGCTCCACCACCTCTTGCATGCCTCGCCAGAGTCCAATATTCGCGTACTGGAAAGTGGGTTGCCGCCAACTGGGGTCCCTGTGTTTCGGCGAAAGTATTTTCAGGCCATGCAGGTGAATGCGCAGGATGAGGCCCGACTGTTTGGTGTTACCCAACACTGATGTTTTCAGGCTCCGCATCAACGTTGTAATTCTACGGCGGCTGTACCCATCCGGTACCGCTGCCGTTTTTTCGTTCTGTGGATTGAGCGCGTCAGCCTAGGCGAGAGCATGGATGCTGTTAGAGCATTCGCCCTTGCTCTCCCCATCGTCAATGAGTGGCCGGCAGCAGGTGGTCGCTCATAACGAGGCGCAAGAACACGCGTATAGACGCTTAAATTCCGAAGGCAAAAAGCCCACGTACTCGCACATGGTTCGCGGCGCACGAGTAAATACTCCAAGCCTCTCCTTGCGACTTCACGCAAAGCATCAAATTCCCAAAAAAGTATAAACCCCCACGCTACAGGGGAAATCTCCGTGATGTACCTACGGACCAACTCAACGCACAGGAAAACTATGCAAACCTTCGAAGAAAAGAACATCTCAGATACCACCCAGAACCTGCAGTTCATCGCCTACGGGCTGTCGTACGAGGCCCTGCAGGCATGGACATTCACTCGCTACAACATTGAGCATTTTCTTACTGAACACCCTCCAGAAATTCTCTCTCCTAATGGAAAAGGTGACGGGGAACTTGAGGACGAACTTGCACTGTCGTACGAGCAAAGTGTGAAGGCAACCGCGCTGCTGGCGGCTGGCCGTCTTGACTGGCTGCTACAGAGCACTCGCCCGCACCTGAGCGGCGTGTTCAGTGAACGGGACGTTGTGGCGCTGCTCGATTGCTACCAAGGAGGCATCTTTTTCCCGGGTCAATTCAACAGCATCTCAACCGACCTTTGTGACCACCTGGGTGTCGAAGTAGACGAGTATGAGGCGAGCTCCATTGCACCGCTTGTCGAAAAGCTTCTCGGCTTAGATGCGGTACAGCGAGTGACCCTTGGTGACGCGCTCGAACAAGCGTGGCACCGCGGGATGAAGCAGCAGGGTTTGTCGCCAAAGGAGTTCTTCGCAACGCTCGGTATCGAACTCGTCTGAGTTCACGCTTGGCTAGAGCAGGGCGACAAAACGCCCGCTGTTTCCATTTATACAGCGGGCGTTCGAGGCGGTAGGACAGCAGAGGTTACACGTGAGTCCATCCACCAGGGCCTACCACTGACAGCAAAGCTTCGTGAAACTCAACCCACTGTTCCTCAGTTACAGTAATTTGCGCACCGTTCCAGTTGAAGTTGACATTGTTTCCCGTGCCGTTGGTAGCAGTGCCGTCCACCGTAACAAGGAGATAGTTAACATCAGTTTTAGACAGCATTTGGGCTGGGGGATGGGACGTAACCTCGACAAGGATGCCTTGTGGGGAGTAGGTGCTGAGAATTTTGTACCACGAGCCAGTAATTGCCATTTTTTCCTCGGTAAATGATGTGGATTACACGGCACAGAATAGCATTTTGAAACTATTGAAACATCACACAATGTAACGGTCATATTTGTTATGCTTGTACCGCTTTAGGCGCCCGCGCCGTTCATCGATTTTTACCTGGCGACGCAGTGCTTTCTCTTTGTTCGTCATGCGCTACTCGCGAGAGGGCTGCTCCCGGCCGGTAGCGACCTGTAGGGCACACCAATCGACGGTCACCGGCACCAATTCTTCAATGACGTGCACTTGCGAAGCCATCCACTTGCCGTCGCGGTACTCAATCTCCGTCCTTTTATTTCTACCTCAAAAAGCACCAGCGTCTTCCCAGCAGCGACGCTCGGACAGAGCGTGCCGCCACGCTTATCCGTCATGGCAGCTCGAGCGCTGCTTTTCGACATTATTTTGTAACCAGTTGTACCATAAAGTGCTACAGATGAGTGTTACGTCAGCCGGGGTAGGGCTAGCATGGGTCTTGCTCGGCGCAACAGCTAAAACTAACAGGTGATTTTATGAGCAACGAACGACTGAAACGAATGCGTGAAATGCTGAAATCTATCTCGCATGAGCGTGCTCAGCAGCTAATGGACGAGCGCACCAGTGTTGTTGAACCGTTCAACGAACCTGCTTCGGCTGAAAAGGCTATTGAACGGGTCAACAAACCTACATCAACTCCATCCGAGAACCGGAAGCGATAGCTGCGACAACTGGGTCGGTTGCGACTAGCTCGTTCCACTCGGCTGTGCCGTAAATGTTTAAATGCACGTACCTGCCGAGACGTTTTTCTAATTCGGCAGCCATCGCATGCAGTTTCATAAATTCGACGTCGCCGATGAC
>RCMZ01000729.1_pt1 | contig 14168 bp, 16 predicted proteins | sample 2041141 | NCBI WGS metagenome assembly RCMZ01 (sample SAMN09708263, study PRJNA481090) | Wastewater metagenome, whole genome shotgun sequencing project. | biome: sewage; isolation source: Davis station wastewater (DW) | place: Antarctica: Davis Station | collected 2010-03-01
ATCGACCCGACGACGGCGCAGGGGGCCGTGCGCGAGGCGATGATCTACGCCAACGTCATCGGCAGCGACCTGGGGCCGAAGATCACGCCCATCGGCAGCCTGGCCACCTTGCTGTGGCTGCATGTGCTCGACAGCAAGGATATCCATATTTCCTGGGGCTACTATTTCCGTGTCGGCATCGTGCTCACCGTGCCCGTGCTGCTGGCCACGCTGGCGGCGCTGGCGCTGCGCCTGTCCTGAGTGGCGTGTATTTGCGTGTATCGTAGTGGCTGACCGCAACTTGAACTGGAAAACCATGAAACTACTTCTCGTCGGCGCCACCGGCCTGGTGGGCCGCCATGTGCTGGCGCTGGCCTTGGCCGACGCGCGCGTCAGCGGCGTCGTTGCCCCCGCGCGCAGGGCCTTGCCCGCACATGCCAAGCTGGATGCGCCCCTCGTCGATTTCGACCAGCTGCCGCAGGAGGCGCCATGGTGGCGGGCCGATGCCGTCATTTGCACGCTGGGCACGACCATGAAGGTGGCCGGCACGCGGCAGGTGTTCAGGCGGATCGACCACGATTATCCGCTGGACGTGGCGCGCCTGGCGCTGGCGGCCGGCACGCCCGCGTATGTGCTCAATTCCGCCGCGGGCGCCAATCCGTCCTCGCGCATCTTCTATAACCGGGTCAAGGGCGAGCTGGAACGCGACCTGGCGGCGCTGGGCTTTGCCTCGCTCACGCACGTGCGTCCGGGCCTGATCGGCGGCGAACGCGACGCGGCGCGGGCGGGCGAGGGCGCCGCGCTGCGCGTCCTGCGCGTGTTGGGTCCCGTGCTGCCGGCGCGCTGGCGCATCAATCCGGCGCCGCGCATCGCCGCCGCGTTGCTGGAATCGGCGATCCGGGCCGTACCCGGCGTGCACGTGGTAACGTCGGCGCAGCTGGCATGACATCGCCGCGCGCCCGCAAGCCACTCTTGTCTGAAGGAATATCCATGCCGCGCCATATCGCCGCCGTCCCGCTGGAAAAGGCCTACCGCCTGCTCAATCACGGTCCCTCCATCCTCGTCTCGGCCCGCCATGCGGGCGTGGAGAACGTGATGGCCGCCGCCTGGGCCTGCGCCCTCGACTTCGCGCCGCCCAAGCTCACTGTGGTGCTGGACAAGGCCACGCGCACGCGCGCGCTGGTCGAAGGCAGCGGCACCTTCGTCATCCAGGTGCCGACGGTGGCACAGCTGCAGCTGACGCATGCCGTGGGCACGCACAGCCTCGACGCGCAGCCCGATAAACTCGCGCGCGCCGGCGTGCGGCTGTTTCGGATGGCAGGGGTGGACTTGCCGTTTGTGGCGGGGTGTTCCGCCTGGCTGGCCTGCCGGCTGCTGCCCGAGCCGCATAACCAGCAGGCGTATGACCTGTTCATCGGCGAGGTGACGGGCGCCTGGGCCGACACGCGCGTGTTCCGCGACGGGCACTGGCATTTCGAGGATGCCGATCCATCCTGGCGCAGCCTGCACTACATCGCCGGCGGGCGTTTTTATGCGATCGGCGAGGCGCTCGACGCGGATACGTGATCAGTCGAGGGCGATGACCCGGTCGTCCGCGCCCGGCATGCAGCCGTCGGCGACGGGTTCCCAGCCCCGGTGCACCACCACCCGCTTGCCGTCGTGGCAGATTTCCACGCGCTCGCTGGCGGGCAGGCGCTGGCGCGCGAATGCTTCCAGGCTGGCCGGCAGGCTCACTTCCAGCCGCATCGAGCGTATCGCCTCGGGCGGATGGTCGTCCATGTGCACGAGGGGCACGAAGATGGAGCCGAGCATCAGCCAGCGCGCGCCCACGTCGACGGGCGCGGGCGCATAGGACGCGGCGCGCAGCCAGTCCTGCGCGCGGGCGCGCAGGTCGGCGCCGTCCGCCAGCTCGCCCCACGCGGCGGCCATCAATTCCACCACCCACTGGTTGCAGTTCTGGTATTTCAAATCGAAGGCATACGCGTTGGCGCTGTAGCGGCCTGCCAGCAGGTGCTGCACGCGCGCCGGGTCGAGCAGGGCGCGGCGCAGCGGCGGCGTGGTTTCCGCCGGCAGCTTCACCAGCGAGATATAGCCGAGCGCGGGATTGTCCGTGCCCATGACGAAACCGGCCGTGCCCTGGTCGAAGATGCGCGGGCGGCCTTCGTCGCAGGCGTAGTACAGCTGGCGCGCGGACCAGGCGCCGTCATCGTGGCGCCAGGCCAGGGCCGCATGCGAATAGCGGATGCCGAAGCGCGCCAGGTCCAGGCCCGAGCGGCTGATCAGGGCCACGCCGCCTTCGCTGGCGGCCAGCTCGTCGCGCACGACGGCGGCAAAGCGCAGCAAACGGTCCTGTTCCGCGGCCGTGAGTTCCTGCCCGCGGTCGCAAAAGCGCGAGGAGGCCAGCGACGTGCCCGCGTGGGCGGCGCCAGCCAGCGCCAGTACGGCGCAGCCGGCCAGCAGCCGCGAGGTCCAGCGTGGGGTGAAGCGAGGAATCAAAGGCTGACGGGACGCGTGGCCAGTTCGCCGTACCAGTCGTCGGCCAGCACGAGGAAGAAGGCGGCGCGCGTGTCGTTGCGCGAAAACTCGATGCCGTAGGCGCGGTTTTGCGCGTGCACCATGTCGCCTTGCGCCAGCTGCTGCTTGTCCAGCGCCGCCTGCGGCAGGTCCAGCACGACGGGCGCCTGCGCGGCATCGGCCTGCAGGGTCAGGCGCGTCATGCCGTCGCGGCCCGGCAAGGTCGCCACGTCGATGATGCGGTAAGGGCCGTTGGCCACCTTGTTGTCGCGCGAGGAGCTGTTGCTCGATCCCTTGAGCGAATCGGAAATGCTGCCGCTCGATTGGGAACCGGCGCTGGAGGCCGAGGAAACGAAGCTGTCGGCGCTGGCGTTGCACGCGACGGTCAGGGCTGCGGCCAGGCCGAGCATGCGTAGGGAGGTAGTCAAGGCAGTTTTCCAGTGTACTGATGGGGCGATGGCGCATGCATGTAAAAAGCGCAAGCCGGGTCCATCCCGGCCTGCGCCATCATAGCAGATGGCCAGTCAGCTGAGGAGTACCGCGATCAGGCCCTTCGCCTCGGCCGACGGCTGCTCGCGCAGCGCCTGCAGCACGGGATCGGTGTCCAGGTAGGTGCGCAGCGCCGCACTGACGGTGACGGGCGCCTGCGGCAGGGGCGACGGCACGGGCGCCAGCGCCTTGGCCAGCAGCAGCGTGTCGCGCAAGCCGACGGGCGGCAGCATGATGGTCGAGCCGGGCAAGGCATTGACGGCGTCGGCCACGGATGGCGGCACGCCCAGCTGCTGCAGCAGGGCGCGGCCGATGACTTCCAGCGTGGACGCCATCTGCGTCTCCAGCTGCGCGTACAGGCCCGGCGTGCGGTCGGCCTGCGCCAGCAGGTAGACGCCGGCCACCTCGTGCACGATGCCGGCGAACAGGGCGGTATCGGCATCCGTGTGCGTGACGGCGCGGGCGATCTCATGCGACAGCGCGGCCACGTGCACGGTGTGCGCCCACAGCTGGCTGGCGCGGGCGCGCAGTTCGGCATCCTTGATGCCCGCGTTGAGCTGGCGGATGACGGCCGCCGTGGCCAGCGCATACAGGTTGCGGTGCCCGAGGCGCTCGACGGCCGCGCGCACGCTGGTGATGGCGGGCGCCAGTCCCGGCGCGAACAGCGCCGAGTTGGCCAGCGCCACGGCGCGCGCCGAGAGCGTGGGCTCGCACAGCAGCAGGCGGCTGATGTCGGCCGAATGGCAATCGGGATTGGCCAGTTCCTTTTGCAGGAGCAGCGCCGTGTTGACGCTGGTGGGGAAGGCCAGGGTTTCCGTTTCGGCGCTGGCCAGGAGTTGCGCCAGGCTGCTGAGGTTGTTGACGTGCATGGATGGGGGCCGGGAAGTCGCGATGCCCGATATTATCAGGCAATTGCCGCTTGCATGGCGTTCGCATGCCGAAGCGGCCATGCGCGGCATGCCGGTATGCCGGGTTCCTGCCGCTTATGGCAACAGCAGCGCATGCTGGCTGGCCGTGTGGAAATCGCGCCACACGCGGTTGATGGCGCTGTCTTCGCGGGTCGCGTACAGGCCGCAGTACGGATACAGGCCGTCGACGGCGGCGCGGCAGGCGGCGACCAAATCCAGCGAACTGGCCTGCACGGCCTGCATGGCGTGCTCGTCGAGCGCCGCGCCGTCTGCCACCTGCGCCCAGCTGTCATCGAGCACGGCGTAGAAGCGGGCGCGGGCGGCAGAGTACGCATCTTTCCTGGCTTGCAGCATGGATATCACTTCCGGCACGTCCAGCAGGGGCAGGCCGGCGCGCGCATGGCGCCGGTGGCGCATGCACTCCTCGGCCAGCGCGATGAAATGGCCGGCCATGCCGGCCACGTTGGCGGCCAGGGTCACGTAGGCCAGCGCATAGAACGGGTAGCGGTACAAGGGGCCGCCGGCCGTGGCGGCGCTGGCATCGATGGCAAAGCCGTGTTCCTTGCCCAGCCACTGGCCATCGATGCGGTAGCTGTGCGAGGCGCTGGCGCGCATGCCCAGGCTGTTCCACGACGGCACCAGCTGCACCAGCGCGGCCGGCACCAGGAAGGCGCGGATGCGCGGCTGGCCGTCCTCGTCGAGCAGGGGCTGGCCAGCGCGCCGCAGGCGGGCGTTCAGGGTGAAGTGGGTGGCCATCGGCGCGCCGCTGGCGTAATCCCAGCTGCCCGTGAGGCGGTAGCCGTCGCCTTCCTCGTCCGCATGGCCGGTGGCCGCGCCGCTGCCGCCAAGGCAGGCGCGCGGCGTGCCGATGATGCTGCGCGCCAGCCCGGGTTCGAGGAACCCCGCGAACCAGCCGGCGCCCGCGCACAGGGTCAGCACCCAGCCCATGCTGCCGTCGATGGCCGCCACGGCCTCTTCCAGGCGCACCACCTGCGGCAGGGGCAGTTCCGCGCCGCCCGCGCTGCGCGGCGCCAGCATGGTCAGCCAGCCGCGCCGGTGCAGCAGCGCCTGCTGTGCCGGATGCAGGAAGCGGGCGGCGTCGGCCGCCGGCGCATGGCGCGCGATGCGCCGGGCGTCGCGCCCGGAAAGGGTGGCAAGGGTAGCGAGGGCAGCGTGCGGCATGAGTAAAGTCCGGCAATGGCGAAGGCGGGCATTTTCGCACAGAGCGGGACCTTGCCGGCACTAGCCGGGCTAGCTGAGCTGCTTGAAATACGTAAACTGCATGTTTTCCTCGTCCATCAGCGCGAAATACGCGCGGCACAGGGGAATTTCCATGACTTGCCGCGCCGCCAGGTCGGCCGCGGCGTGGTCTTGCCAGGTGATCACGTCGGCATACCGGCCATCGTCCGTGGCGCCGAACTGGCGCGCGATAAAGCCCGGCATGGCGGCGAAGACGGGCGTGATGGCCAGCGCCGCCGCCTGCAGGCGGGCCGGGTCCACGCCATCCCTGGCGGGGAAGATGACGACTTCCATGATGTGCGGCATGTTGTTGCTCCTTTTCTATGCTGTGCTGACGCCAACGCTGCAGCCTGTGTGCAAGCCTGGGGTGGTGGCCAGGTCCACGCTCAATTGTGCCAGCGCATTGAGCGGGACGTCGTGCCCGATGAACGGCTGGCCCTTCTGCGTGAGCTGGTAGCGCTCGCCTTTCTGGTGCGTAAACCAGCCCGGGCGCAAAATCGTGTAATCGAGCCCGGAAGCTTCCACGATGGCGGCCGCATCGCGGTACGGATCGAGCACGCTGCGATAGGGTTCGCCCGGCACTTCGCCATGGATGCCCATCGAGCTGACAAAGATCAGGCGACGCACGCCCGCCGCCCGCATGGCCGCGACGATGGCCGTGGCCATGCGCGGCAAGTCGCCCGACAGGCTGGCGTACACCACATCGACGCCCTGCATGGCCGCTTGCAGGGCGGCCACATCGGTGGCGTCGCCTTCCAGCATGCGCACGCGGGCCGGAGCGGGATTCGGCAGGCGGCGCGCGCGGCGCAGGAATAGGCTCAGCCGGGCATCCGTGGCGGCCAGCAGGCGGGCCGTCGCGTGGCGCGCCAGCTGGCCGTTGGCGCCGATGAGCAGGATATGCGTCATGCTGCCTCCTTTCCGTCCAGCAAGGCCATGTGTTCCGGCGGCAGGCGCTGGCCCAGCACGGCCAGCTGCGCAAAGGCACCGTCGATCTGCGCCAGGTCGTCCGTGCTCAAGTGCACGCCGGCGGCGCCCAGGTTTTCGTCGAGGTGGGCGATGGCGTTCATGCCCGGAATCGGCACGATGAAGGGCTTGCGGGCCAGCAGCCAGGCCAGCGCCATCTGCGCCGGCGTGGCGTTCTTGTGCGCGCCGAGATGGCGCAGCATGTCGACCACGGCCATGTTGGCACGCATGGCTTCCGGCGTGAAACGGGGGAAGGTGGCGCGCAAGTCGGTGGCGCTGTCGAAGGTGGTATCGGCTTTCAGCGTGCCGGTGAGAAACCCCGTGCCCAGCGGCCCCCAAGGTACGAAGCCGATGCCCAGCTCTTCGCACACGGGCAGCACCTCGGTTTCCGGTTCGCGCGTCCACACCGAGTATTCATTTTGCAGCACGGACACGGGCTGCACGGCATGCGCGCGGCGCACGGTGGCCGCGCTGGCTTCGGACAGGCCGAAGTGGCGGACCTTGCCGGCGCGGATCAAGTCCTGCACGGCGCCCGCCACGTCCTCGATGGGCACGTTCGGGTCGACGCGGTGCTGGTAAAAGACGTCGATGTAATCCGTGCCCAGGCGCTGCAGCGATGCCTCGGCCACGGCGCGGATGTGTTCGGGACGGCTGTCGAGGCCGGCGATGGCGCCGTCGCGGATGTCGAAGCCGAACTTGCTGGCGATGACGACTTGCCCGCGCATGGGCGCCAGCGCCTCGCCCACCAGCACTTCATTCGTGTAGGGGCCGTAGGCTTCGGCCGTGTCAAAAAACGTCACGCCCCGCGCGAAGGCGGCGCGGATGATTTCGATGCCTTGCCGCTTGTCGGCAGCCGGCCCCAGGCCGAAGCTCAGGCCCATGCAGCCCAGGCCGATGGCCGATACCTGCAAACCGCTGTTACCCAATTGACGCTGTTGCATATGTCCTCCTGTGAGATTGCGATGAACGATCAGAAAACTGGCGCCATGCGCCGAGTTCCTGTAGTGTAGGAGTCGTCGTATGATTCAACAATCCGCAAAAATCTGTATGTACTAGTGAGGAAATTTCACCAATGTTGCGTGCCGGCCTGTCCGAACTGACCGCTTTCATCGCCATTGCCGATGCCGGCACCTTCCGCGCGGCGGCGCGCGCGCTGGGCGTGTCGCCGTCGGCCTTGAGCCACGCCATGCGCAGCATGGAAGCGCGCCTGGAAGTGCGCCTGTTCAACCGCACCACGCGTTCCGTGGCGCTGACGGAAGAGGGCCAGCGCCTGCTGCAGCGCGTGCGTCCGGCCATGGCCGACCTGGAACAGGCGGTCAACGAGGCGGCCGCCGCGCGCGGCAAGCCGTCCGGTTCGGTGCGCATCAATTGCTCGGAGGCGGGCGCCATTCCCCTGATCCGCCACGTGCTGCCCGCCTTTGTCGAGCGCTACCCCGATATCCGCGTGGAATTCGTCGTCGACACGCGACTCGTCGATATCGTTGCCGACGGCTATGACGCGGGCATCCGCGTGCATGAAGCCGTGCCGCGCGACATGATCGCCGTCCGGTTCGGTCCCGACATGCGTTTTGCCGCCATCGCTTCGCCCGCCTACCTGCAGGGCCGCCAGCCACCGCGCGCGCCGGATGACCTGGCGCAGCACCGCTGTATCGGGTTTCGTTTTGAAAGCGGTGCCCTGTACCGCTGGGACCTGCAGCAGCATGGCCGCAGCGCCAGCATCGCCGTCGACGGGCCGCTGACCCTGGGCAATTTGAACTTGATGGTGGAAGCGGCGCTGGCCGGCATCGGCATCGCCTGGGTGCCGGAAAATGAAGTGGCGGAGCACCTGGCGGCGGGCCGCCTCGTGCATTTATTGCAGGACTGGAGCCAGCCCTTCGACGGGCTGTGCCTGTACTACCCGGCAAATCGCCATGCACCCACGGCGCTGTCGCTGTTTGCGCAGGCCGTGCGGGAGTGGGCGGGGCGCTGAGGGCGGATGCCCCGCTCGTCGCGCCGCCGCGCGGCGGCCTGGCCTTTGCTGGTGGCCATCGCCATCAGCCTGCTGCTGATGCCGCGGCGGCTGTCCCGGCCAGGCGTGTCCGTGCCGGGCCGGCTGGGTGACAGCCACGATTACGTGAAGCTGGCCCTGTATCCGGCCGCCCGCGCGCAGCCCGACCTGCTGACCCTGCGCCTCGACGAACCGCTGTTCTTTGTCGATGCCGAGCGCAGCCTGCACCTGGCGCGCGGCCAGCAAGCCCGCTATTTGCCGGGCTGGACGGGAATCGTGCCCGCCGCCTGAAGCCTGCCTGTCCTGCGCTGCGCCATCATCGCTTGCCCGTGCTGCGCCGCACGATGGCGGGCGGCGGCTTTCGCGGGTACAGTGCAAGCTGGTCATCAGGTTTCCTCCTTGAAAGCGTATCGTCCATGAGCAATCGCCCGTCCCGCCTTCCCGATCCGCAATTCGCGGAGAAAGTCCGCGCCAGCTTCGAGCTGCAACACGCCATGACGCTGATCCGGGCCAGCCTGCCCGTGGTGGCGCATGGCGGCACGGAAATCCACGTGCCGCACTGGCGCGGCATCGAGCAGCAGCACGGCTTCGTGCACGGCGGCGTGGTGGGCATGATCGCGGACTCGGCCGCCGGTTACGCGGCCATGACGATGGTGCCGGACGGCGCGTCCGTGCTGACGGTGGAATACAAGATGAATTTGCTGGCGCCCGCCGATGGCGAAAAGCTGATTGCGCGCGGCAAGGTGGTGCGGCCAGGCCGCACGCTGATCGTCACGCAGGCGGAAGTGTTCGCCGTGCGCGATGGCGTGGAAACCCTGTGCGCGCTGATGCAGCAAACCATCATGGTGATGCACGGCAAGTCCGAAAAGACGTGAGCCGTGCACCGCGCCACGGCGTTCAGGCCGCCTTGGCCAGGCCTTCCGCCGCCAGCGCAGCCCTGACGCTGTCGCGCTGCGCCACTCTTGCCAGGAAGGCTAGCACGTTCGCCAGCGCGGACAGGTCGAGGCCCACGTTTGGCGCCCAGTTCGTCACGGCGAACAGGTAGGCGTCGGCCACGGTGAATTGCTCGCCCGTCAGGTAGGCCTGGCCTTCCAGGCGGCTGTTGACCCACGCGTATTTCTTGCCCAGCTGTTGCACGTGCAGGGCCTTGGTGGCCGCATCGAAGCGGGGATCGAACAGGGGGCTGAACGACTTGTGCAGTTCGGAGGTGATGTAGTTCTGCCATTCCAGCACCTTGTAGCGGGCCAGGCTGCCCACCGGCGGCAATAAATCCTGCCTGCCCGCCCGTTCGGCGATGTACTGGGCGATGACGGGGCCTTCGCTCAGGGTGGTGCCATCGTCGAGCGCCAGCAGGGGCACTTGTCCCTTCGGGTTGAGTTCATAGTAATTGTCGCCCTCCGGCGTGCGGTGCTGGCCCAGGTCGACCTTCACGAGGGTGAAGGCTGCCCCCGTTTCGCGCAGGAGGATGTGCGGTGCCTGCGAGCAGGCGCCCGGCGAGTAGAACAGTTTCATGGCGATCCTTGAACAGGTGGGAAAGAGGCCACTATAGCCCTGTGCCGCCGCACGGTAAATACGTGTTCGCCTGACGCGCGTGCATGCCGGTCCAAGCATTGCGCCGGCGCAAACGCCTGGCGTTGCCGGCAGCGGGGATGGAAAAGCCATGCGTGCGCTGAGGCGGCCAGGCACCGTGCTAATGTGTTGAAAGGCAACCTAATTTTTAGAAACTCCAGGCCCGGCGCCCGGACACCACATGGGGGAAGACGCATGCCATCCCGACGACATTTCCTGGCCGCCAGCACCGCTACCCTGGTGACGCTGGGTGCGCCCGCGCTGGCGCAGGGCGGGGCGGCGCGCATGCGCAGCGTCACCGCCATCACGCAAGTGTTTGGCGATGGCATCCGCCTGACGGCCGCCGCCATCGAATACACGGTGGCCATCGACGGCGCGAAGCTGCAAGGCTCGGCATTCCAGGTGGCGGGCCGCCGCATCACGGACGCCTATACCAGCACGGCGGCCGATCCGGCGCAGCGGGCGCAAGCGGGGCGCTTTGTCATCCTGGCGCTGTCGCCCGAGGATGCGGACGCCATCCTCGCCGAGCACGTCCAGCCGCAGCGCGGCGCGCACTCCCAGGCGGCGGACGCCGGCGGGCCGGGGCCGCTGGGCGGGCCGCCCGTCGGCGGTTCGGACACGGTGTACCGCAGCGCCAGCGTGCAGGTGGCCCAGGTGGCCCCCGTTCTCGCCAGCGATGGCAGCATCATCTTGCCTGATGGTAAAACGCTGACCAGCAGCGCCGTGAAGAACCTGGTGGTGGACGACTTCAAGCAATTGGAATTCCACGACCCCGTCACCGGCGACACGCTGCACTACAACCTGTTCATCCCGCGCGCTTACGCAGCGGGCAAGGCCTATCCGCTGGTGCTGTTCATGCATGACGCGGGCGCGACCAGCGAGATCACGCGCACCACCCTGCTGCAAGGGCGCGGCGCCGTCGTCTGGGCCAGCCCGGAAGACCAGGAAAAACGCCCGTGCTTCGTGCTGGCGCCGCAGTATGCGAGCCTGATCGCGAACGACAATTCCGAGACCACCAGCCTGCTCGACACCACCGTGCACCTGGTGCAGGCGCTGAGCCGGCAGTACGGGCTGGACACGCGGCGGCTGTACGCGACGGGCCAGTCGGGCGGCTGCATGCAGGCCATCGCCATGAATATCCGGTATCCGCAGCTGTTTGCCGCCTCCTACCTCGTCGCCGGCCAGTGGGACGCGGCGCTGGTCAAGCCGCTGGCGCGCAAGAAGCTGTGGATACTGGTGTCGCAGGACGACGCCAAGGCGTATCCGGGACAGAACGCCATCACGGCCGTGCTGGAGCAGGAGGGCGCGCGCATCGGCCGCGCCATCTGGGACGGCACCTGGACGCCGGCGCAGTTCCGCGCCGCCTACGACCGCCTGCACGCGGACGCGAACCAGATCAATTACGTGGCGCTGCGCAAGGGCACGGTAATACCGCCGGGCCAGTCGGCGGCGGGCGCCAGCGGCCACCGCAATACCTGGCGCATCGCCTATGACATCGCGCCCATCCGCGAATGGCTGTTCAGGCAGGTGGCGTAGCGGGGCTTGCCGCCGGCGCCGGGTAGCGCAGCGCGTCGAGCAGCACGGTAAACGCGGGCGACGGGTGGCGCCGGCTGGGGTAGTACAGCTTGTAGCCCGGGTAGCGGGGGCACCAGTCGTCCAGCACGCGGATAAGGCGGCCGTCGGCCAGGTGCGGCGCGGCCACGTCTTCGGGCAAGCAGGCCAGGCCCAGGCCATCGAGCGCCGAGTGCAGCCGCATGGCCAGGTTGTTGACAATCATCTGTCCCTCGACCCGCACCTTCAGCTCATGGCCGTCCCTGGCGAATTCCCAGGCGAACAGGCCGCCCAGGGTGGGCAGGCGCATGTTGATGCAATTGTGCGCCGTCAAGTCCTGCGGCGTGGCGGGCGGCGCCTGGCGGCGGAAATACGCGGGTGAAGCGACGATGGCCATGCGGAAATCCGGGCCGATGGGCATGGCGATCATGTCCTTGGCCACTTGCTCGCCCAGCCGCACGCCCGCGTCGCAACGGGCGGCGACGATGTCCGTCATGCCGTTGTCGACGACGACTTCGATGTTGACGTCAGGATAGTGCGGCAGCAGGCGCGCGATGGCCGGCTGCAAGATGGTCAGCGCAGCATGCTCGCCCGCGCTGATGCGGATGTTGCCGGCCGGCTTGTCGCGCCGTTCGCTGAGCAGGGCCAGCTCCGTTTCGATCTCGTCGAAGCGGGGCGCCACCGTGCGCAGCAGCTGCTCCCCCGCTTCCGTGGGCGAGACGCTGCGCGTGGTGCGCACCAGCAGGCGCAGGCCGAGCCGTTCTTCCAGCGCCCGCACGGTCTGGCTCAGCGCCGATTGCGACACGCCCAGCCTGGCCGCCGCCCGGGTAAAACTGCCTTCGCGGGCCACGGCGACGAAGGCCAGCAAGTCATTGAAATTGGTCTGCGCCATGCTCGGTTGCCTCTCTCATTCATTAGTCGCGCTAATAAGTTCATGCAGACTTTAGCATCTATTCATGGTAATGCGGAAGCCCTACAGTGGAGGCATGAAAAATTCTCCAGTCAAGGCGGCCACCGCCGCCATGCCGCACAAGGCGGCCATCCTTGCCATTATCCTCGTCAGCTATGTGATGATCGTGCTCGACACGTCCATCGTGCTGACGGGCTTGCCGAAAATCCAGCAGGAACTGGGCTTGACGGACACGGGCCTGGCCTGGGTGCAAAGCGCCTACACGCTGACCTTTGGCGGCTTGCTGCTGCTGGCCGCGCGCGCCGGCGACACGTACGGCCGGCGCCGCCTGCTGCAGCTGGGCCTGGCGCTGTTCACGGTGGCGTCGCTGGCCATCGGCCTGGCGCGCTCGCCCGCCATGATGATCTGCGCGCGCGCCATCCAGGGCGTGGGCGCGGCCATCCTGGCGCCATCGACCCTGGCCCTGCTGCAAACCACCTTCACCGACGCACGCGAACGCACGCGGGCCATCGCCCTGTACAGCGCCGTGGCGGGCATCGTCGCCAGCGTGGGGCTGGTGCTGGGCGGCGTGCTGGCCGAATGGCTGTCGTGGCGGGTCGGGTTCTTCCTCAACCTGCCCATCGGCGCCGCCATGCTGGTGGCCGCGCAGCGCTGCATCGCGGAAAGTGAAACGCGCCAGGGCCGCTTCGACGTGGCCGGCGCGGCCAGTTCCACCCTCGGCATGTCGGCCCTCGTGTATGGCTTGATCCGCTCGGCCGGCGCCGGCTGGGGAGACGTCCTGACGCAAGGCGCATTGGCGGCGGGCATGTTGCTGCTGGCCGCTTTCATCGTGATCGAGCGGCGCGCCGCGCAGCCGATCCTGCCGCTGCGCTTGTTTGCCGACAGGCAGCGCAATGCCGCGTACGGGGCCAGGGTGCTGTTCCTGGGCGCCATGATCGGTTTTTTCTTTTTCACCACGCAATTTTTGCAAGTGGTGCTCGGCTATCCGCCAGCGTTGACGGGCCTCGCTTTCCTGCCCATGACCCTGGTCAACTTCGGCGTGGCCCTGTGCGTGCCCCGTTTGACGCGCCGCCTGGGCAATGCGCGCCTGCTGGCCACGGGACTGGCAACGACCTTGCTGGGCATGGCGTGGCTGAGCAGAGTCGACGCGGACACGCTCTACTGGCTGGGCGTGGCCCTGCCGATGGTGCTGATCGGCGCGGGGCAGGGCATGGCCCTCAGTCCCCTGACGGCGGCTGGCGTGGCCGGCGTGCCGGTGCAGGATGCGGGCGCGGCATCCGGCATCGTCAACGTGGCGCACCAGCTGGGCAGTTCGCTGGGGCTGGCGACGCTGGTGGCGATCTCGGCTGTTGGCGCGCACCAGCTGGCGGGCGTGCCGCTGCTGGCGCACCGCGTCACCGTGGCCCTGGGCAGCGCGGCCGCCATGCTGGCGCTGGCCTTGCTGCTGGTGCTGTCATGCCGCCGGCGCGGCTGAGCACTGGCGCAGCAATCGGCCGGACGCGCTGGGCGGCGGCGTCAGGCTTGCACTGGCGCAAGGCTTGGGCGCCGTGATGCTGTACGGCGGCGTGGCTGCCTGCCTGTTCGCCGTGGCCAGCTGGCTGGTGTTTGGCGCCGGGAGGACGAGCGCGCCAAGGGGCGGGGAGGCTATAATCCGTGCACGTTGACAAGTGTTGCTCAACGTCATTACGAGGCCGCCCATGCATAAACTGATTTCCGAACTCACCCGCCTGTACCTGTTCGAGCAACAGCAGCACTGCGTCGATGCGGGCGGCGGCGTGCGGCCGCTGACGCCGGCCGTGCTGGCCCTGCACCTGGCGGGTGAGCACACGGTGGCCGTGCAGCTTGTGAGCGAAAGCGGCCTGGCGCGCGCGCTGGTGCTGGAGTTTGGCGGCAAGGGCGGCGGCGAGGCGCACTGGAGCGCGTTGTGCACGATCGCCAATGCCGTGCAGCATGAGCTGGACTTGCCGGCGCCCGCCGTCAGCATCTCGGGCACGGCGTTCCAGCTGTGGCTGTCGCTGGCCACGCCCGTGCCCGTCGCCCAGGCGCGCCAGTTCGTGCA
>RCMZ01000730.1_pt1 | contig 14142 bp, 24 predicted proteins | sample 2041141 | NCBI WGS metagenome assembly RCMZ01 (sample SAMN09708263, study PRJNA481090) | Wastewater metagenome, whole genome shotgun sequencing project. | biome: sewage; isolation source: Davis station wastewater (DW) | place: Antarctica: Davis Station | collected 2010-03-01
ACCTTCAATTATCTTCAGATAATCACCAAGTTTGGTTTTTAAACTTTTAAGGCTTTTAAGAGCTTTTAAAAGCTTTTACAGTGCTGCAAGTCATTGATTTATATAGCGTTTCAGACCCTTATGAATACGTTTATCTAGTCATAAAGATACGTTTATCTAGCCATAAAGATACGTTTGTCTAGCCATAAAGATACGTTTGTCTAGCCATAAAGATACGTTTGTCTAGCTATAAAGATACGTTTGTCTAGCATAAAGCTACACCGTTAATTTGACGTATCTTTATGTTTGATTATAGATACAGTAGAGAGTAGTATGTAGCTATATCACTACTGCACATTTAGGCTGAAAATGAAAAATAAAGATTTAGTAGTAAAGACTCACAAGTTGAATACAGCAATTTACAGTTTGAGCTTGTCTGAAGTTCGCTTGATGCAGCTCGCTATTATTGACGCTAGAGAAACAGGTAACGGCTTAACAAGTGAGAAGCCATTAAGAATATCTGCAAGCAGATACGCAGAGCGCTTTGACGTAACCACCGATACAGCTTACCAAATAATTTTGAAAGCTGAAAAAAGTCTAATGAAAAGACAGTTTAAATTTTTAAGTGATAGAGGTAATAACGCTTATTCAAACTGGCTTCAAGAAGTTGAGTATATAAGAAACGAGGGAGCTATAGAGATACTGTTTACAAGCAGAGTCGTTAAAGAAATAACTAGAATAGACGTTTATAAAGACTTCTTTTCAGCTTATCAACTTGAAAAGATTATAGGTTTAAATAGTGTTTATGCTGTTAGATTATATGAGCTTCTTGTGCAATGGAAAGCTTCAAAGAAAACGCCAGTATTTGAGCTTGACGTTTTTAGAGCGCAAATGGGGCTAGAGGAAAATCAATATTCAACGATGTCAAACTTTAAAAATAGAATTTTAGATTTTTCTGTTGATGAAATAAATAAGAAAACTGATTTAGACGTTAGTTATGAGCAAAAAAAGAAAGGTAGAACTATCGTTGGTTTGATTTTTACCGTTCATGAAAAAGTAAAAAAGAAAACCAGCAAAGAACTTGATGCCGATGCTGATGTTATTCCACAAAAAGAAATGAAAAGCGAAAAACAGCGTAGTTACTTTGCTAAATTACTGAGTGAAGACAGTGCATTTGGTAGCAAATATGCACTACCAGCATGGTCAATGTATGAATTTGCGCAGTGGATAAAGAAAGAACTGACTAAGCCTGAGCGTGTTTTAGAATGGGCTAAACATTTAGATAAAGTGGGATTTTACAGTGAAGAGAAAAAACAGCAGAGCGCTTTAGACCCTGTTAAGAGTGAAGAGCTAAGCACTGCTGAGCCAGTGCAAGAACAGACGCGGAAGGACAGTCGCCCGAAAACAAATGAAGGCAAGCCTATTTCTCTTAAAGAACTCTTAGAAGCGAATAAAAATACGGCAAGCGCATGATAGTTTACATAACATTGTTTGCACTTTTATGTAAATTACAATAGAGCCAAACGAAGCAAAAACTTAAACTTGATATATAAATAGCCATTATATATAATCAGACCCGCTTCAAAATTATTGTAAAACCGAAGATATACGGCGGCCTGTTATAGAAACGTTGATACAATAATTAGAGGTAAATTGTTGCAGTTGACACAGACATAAAGCCCCTTAATCGGGGCTTTTTTGTGCCTGTTCGTTTTTCGCTAGGCGAAACGAGAGGGTTTTCATGCGATTAGAGTGCCTTTAGAGTCGCGCCCTAAGCCCATTACATACTGAGCAACCTTCAGGACTGCCTTTACTCTGGTAGCCGCCACAAGAAGCCCTGCAAGCCACAGCACGGCCATGAGGTCTAGCCGCTTACAGCGGCCACCGCGCTACCCTGTCAAGCCAACATAAAACGTTGTCTTGCCCCATTCGGGCGGGTATCACTGACCTTTGCGCTATCCTAGCGCTCAAAACCACATCACTTTTTCGCTAGGCGAAAAAAGCCAAAGCATCGCCAGCGCCCTTCCCTAGCCACTGGCTGCGCCAGTGTCAGACTCAGGCCACTAGCGCCAATCCCTGAAATGCCTTTGTTTGAAATTTTCCAAACGTGTTTAGTAACGCATCAAGCATCGGTCGTATTGAACTTAAACCAGCCGAATTTAAAGTAAACACACGCTGCGCTTAAAGTGTTGACTTTAAATTCTATTGACTGGTTTTTAACAGTTCACGCCCTCAGCTAGATCGCGTTGCTAAACGGAAAATTCCCAACAAAAGCTAAAAACCATTTCAGCGATTGAAAGGCAACAGGACAGCTTGCGCTATCCTGATAAAAGCAAAATCAAAAGCGCCCTAGCAGAAACGCTTACACACGGATTTTTAAATCAAAGTCAAGACAGGCTTAAGTCAAAATAACTAATTTAATCCGCTTTAAATCATTGACAAGATATATTTAAACTGTATAATAGAACTCAACAAGGCAGCAAATAGCCTAAATGACGTTAGATAATTTATTCAGGTAATCGACATGACCAATTCAAAAAAAGAAATCGCAGCACAAGCCCTAAACAACGCAGTAACAAACACAAGCACAGCAAATTATGATGCTATTTTCAATGGCTTCATGGAAAAAGGCATCAACCCGCAAGACATTGCACCGCGTGAGAATGTTTTTACTTACAACGCTTGGCAGGCGCTAGGCCGTCAAGTTCGCAAGGGTGAAAAAGGCGTAAAAGTCGTTACAGTCGTAACCACCAGCCGCAAAGATGCAGCAACAGGCGAAACCGAAGGCGCAAAGTTTTTGCGTAACACAACCGTTTTTCACATTAGCCAAACCGACCCAGTAAAAGGCAAAGACGAGCCAGCGACTGAAGCAGTAACCGAGCCAGTAGCAGCCCCAGCCAAGGCCGAGGAAGCGCCACGGGCGGCAGTTGTAGCAGCTAAAGAAAACCCTAATGATAAATATGAGCTTGGCGATGTTTTTTCGACATCATGGGGCTACGAGCAAACCAACGTAAACTTTTATCAAGTCGTTGCAAAAAAAGGGAAATCAACCCTTGTTTTTAAAGAAATTACAGGCGTTATTGTTAGCCAAGATAGCAGCATGAGCGGCAAGAAAGCCCCAGAGGTTGACGAGTTCAAAAATGACAAAATGCACACTTGCCGCTTGAATAAGTGGGGCAGTGTAAAGATTGAAAATCACGGCGCGTCAGCTTGTGACTATACGCTTGTAGACGGCGTGAAAGTGTACAAAGGCGAAAGCTATACAAGTTGGTACTAATTAAACCAGTACAGGCCGCTTAGCGGCCTGTACCTCGATGAGTAACGTTAAATTAATATCAAGTTAAAGCAGTGCAGAGGGCGTAAAAATGCAAACGAAAAAAACAATTATTTCAGGTAGTGTTTTTGTTGGTGACAAGGTGATCTGGTGTAACGAATTTGGCACTATAAAAGGTATTTTTAGAGGTTTTACGGGCGATAATCAAAAGGTTGTAATAGTGGCTGATGGCAGTCAGATGTGTGCGCCTACAGACGAAGTTTTTTATGATAACGAGCTGTAAGCACCTAAATAAAAAAGCCCTTTCATTGGGGCTTTTTTATTCTTGTTTTTTTCGCCTAGCGAAACGAGCCAGAGCAGCGGTAAGAGCGGGTTAATAATAAAAGGCTGGTAATGGTTCAGGCTGGCACGAGAGCTGGCGAAGCGGCGCAGGCGGTAGGCTTTGTAAAAGTCTTTATAAAGTCAAAATAAAACACAGTTACCGCTTTAAATCATTGACGCAGTAAGGCGATGCTGTATAATAGAGTACAGAAAGGCAATAGAAGCCATTATCAATTTAAAATCATGACTGGAGAGCTAGAGGTATGAATCAAAAAGAATTGGTTGAGTATCTTAAAAAACAATCTGAGAAAGCCATTAGTTCGCATGGTATCGGTAGTGATTATGCAATGTATGCAATGTTTGCATTGCAGGCCGCTTTAGTTGGCTCAAAAAGTCCTTATGATATTGCAAGCGTAGAATTAGAAAGGCTGCAAAAAATTAGAGTTGATGAATGGTTTGAGGTTGTTTAAATATGACTAATGGCCTAGCGTGGGAATCGTTTGATTATTGGTTTGACAAAAATGGTCACTGGATGTTTGGAGTTAGAGCAGAAGACAAAAAAGCAGCGGAAAAGGCATGGGCAGAGCGTGGCATTATCGGTTTGCCTGCTTACCTAGGAGCAAGACCGAAGTGATAGAGCCGACAAGATAAAGCCCTGCAAATCATGTGGGGCTTTTTTTCGCCTAGCGAAACGAGCCAGAGCAACGGCAAGAGCGGGTTAATAATAACAGGTATGTGCTGGATGCAGGTCAGCGCGGGAGCTGGTGACGTGATGCGGCAGTTGAATTAAATAAGTGTGCAAATAACCACTATTTACCGCTTTAAATCATTGACACCATAAAGTAAGGCTGTATAATAGTACGTATCGAAAGGGCAAGCCCGATTGATAAAACTAAAATTAAAATACAGGAAAATTGACGTTATGAGTACATGCACTTTTGAAGTTACAGAGGTTGCGCAAAGTTCGCGTCTGAAGTTTTTACCTAAACATGCAGGTAATTTTTTCATGACTTTTGAAGCAATGGTTTTTAATTATTTGTTTTTTGTTGATGATAAGCGCAAACGGGCGGCAGGCTTAGAGGCACAACAAATCAGCAAGCAACAGCAGTATCTAACCGATGCTTTTTATGCCTTGCGCGACTATGCACACACGCTGCCAGAGGCTAACTTAATCAATCGCTTAATCGACTAGGTAGCGCAACTGGTAAGGGCAGGCACAGCTTGCCTTTACCACCATAAAACTTTTTCGCTAGGCGAAACGAGGTTAAATTATGAATGTATCAGCAGAAAACGGAACGATTGCGGCGGCCAAAATATGTGAGCATATAAATATGCTAGAAAAGCGCATAGAGCGCTTGAGTGGGTTTAATGGCGTGGAGATTCAAAGTTTAAGACGTGAGGCTGAAGCCGAATGCAGAGGGCTTAAAATTGCCTTAAGATGGCTTCAGGGTGAAGATATTTTATATTACAGCTAAGGAGTGCGAGAAATGAAAATAACAGCAAAGCATGCGAATAGAACAGCGTTAATTATCAGTTTGCGCTTAGCGGCATTAAACGGCCAGCTTGAGGGTTTGAAAGGCTCAAATAATCCGCAAGTAATTTTTTCAGTGAAAGAGTTAAATGCGGAGCGTTTAGCGCTTGAGCATGTTTTAAAGTCATTGCAGGGCGACCATGTGCTATTAAATTGTTTTGCCCGTGTAGAGTATTCTCAATAAAACATAAAGGCCGTTAATCGGCTTTTATATTGTATTTTATTTATCTTAAGCCGTTATAAAACATTGACAGTATAGCGCATTACTGTATAATAGAATCTATCGAAAGGGTAAAGCCCGATTGATAAAACTAAAATTAAAATATAGGTATGACGTTATGACTATTCAAGAAAAAGAAACCCGTTTAAACAGCTACGAAGAACGCCAGCAGGCCAAGCGCGAACGCTATCAGGCACTTGCAGGAAATGCAGCGGCGAAAAGCTCAGCAGCAGCGCAGCAGGCCAGTGATATGGCGCGACATATACCATTTGGTCAGCCTGTTTTAATCGGCCATCACAGCGAGAAGCGCGACCGCGCATACCGCGCCCGTATTGGCGGCACAATGGACAAGTCTATTGTGGAAGCTAATAAGGCTGATTATTACGAGCAGAAAGCGGCCAAGGTAGGCACAGGCGGTATTTCTAGCGATGATCCTGCCGCCATTGCCAAGTTAAACGACCAGCTGGCTAAAGCTGAAAAGCTGCAAACAGTTATGAAAGAAACAAACACCATCATTAGAAAACATGCTAAAGCAGGTAAAGAAGCCCAGTTAAAAGCCCTGCTAGAAAAAGGCGACCTAACAGAAAAGCAAGCCGCAGGCGCTTTAGAACCTGATTGTTTTAATAATTTGGGTTTTGCATCTTTTACACTAACCAACAACAATGCAAATATTAAGCGCATTAAAGGCCGTATTGCTGCACTAGAAGCCAGCGCTAAGCGCGTAGATGCAGAAGTAACAGGCGCGGGTTATGTGTGCCGTGAATGTACTGAAGAAAATCGCGTAATGTTCATTTTTGACGGCAAGCCAGCCGAGCCAGTGCGCAACATTTTAAAACGCTTTGCGTTTAAATGGTCGCCTAGTCGTGGTGCTTGGGTGCGTATGCTGAATGGCTCAGGCGTTCACGCAGCAAAAACCGTTATTGCAGCTCTAGCCGCGCTAGAAGCTTAAAAACAAGGGGCAAGGTTTACACCTTGCCCTTTCACCGTTCCATCATGCAAATCAAAATTAATTATTAGAACGCGAGGCGCAAAATGCAGGTATTTGATAGAGTTATGTTTTTATTATTAGTGGTAATGGGCGCAATGCTTTGTAATGCTGCTTACTCATTAATAAGATTAAATAATCTTGGGTTTAGTGACGATGATGCACTTTTTATCTTTAAGGTGATTGTTATAGCTGCTTTTTTTATCCTTTGGTTTTTCATGATTGCGGGAAATATTAAAGCCTTAGTAAACCTTAAAAAAAATAGTAAGACTGAACCAGTGATTGTGCTAGGCACAGCGCAACTGAAAGGAGCAGAAAACGGCACTTTTCCAAAACACACACAGCGCAAATACTTTATTGCCTTATGTCTGATGTACCCGAATCTAGGCGGCACACTGCAAGAAATCCAAGCCGTAGGGCTTGGGCAGCAGCCAGAGCTTAGCGACAATTGCAAAGGCTACATTCAAGGCTTTATGCAAGCCTTGATAGACGCTAGAGCGTGGCACTTTGATAGCTTGGTGCAGATGGATGCGTTTGTTCAACAGCTTTTAACTGATACCGATATTTTAAAATCTTTTGTAAAAGACTTTAAAAGTGATATTGAAGAAACTATAGAGCTAATCTTAAACCCATCCGCAGATCATCTATAAAGGCGATTTAGAAATGATTATTGATGAATTAAAAAAGCGTATGCTTATCCAAAAAATAGTAATGCTTGTGACTAGTCCATGTATATGCGCTGGCATGTTAGGGGTTGTATTTGGCGGCATATTAATGATTTTTTTAGGTGTGTCGGGTTTTTATGGTGCAGCGGTAGATAGTGATTTTAATCAGATAGTTATTTTAACATTTGCTGTATCTATAGTTACACTTTTTATTTGCTATGGAATACATAGAGCAAAGTTCATGGATAGCAATTGCACTTCAGAAGAATTTAATCAGCTACTGCTTGAAGAAGAAATAGACAAAAGCTTGTCTGATAAATTTTTAAAAGAGCGTAGAAAGTTGGAAGCTATCACATGCTTATCTGGATTTAATGGGTATACTGACGAGTATTTAAAGCATGTTAAATCAGTCACGGCAAACAATATTATAATTAAAGAGAATATATATAATATAGCCGCTGTTTTAGAGCTTGCAGAACTGAATAAAGAACTAAAAAAAATAGATATAGAGGTTCAGTGAAATGGCTTTTATTCCAAAAAAGCAAAAGCTAACTGCATGTAATGCAACACACTTCCTTAAATGCAGCCACATTAACGGCAAAAGCCGCGTTGATTATCTAATGCGTTGCCATGTTTTAAAAACCATGCCAGACGGACGTAAGAAAGTGCTTGTTTTTGGTGATCGTTTTTGGAGGCTTGACCAGCCCCCAAAAACTGAAATCAAAAACCGTGAGCGGTACGTTGAAAGCTACCGTGTGATAGCTAAGAGCGAAGTTAGAGATTAAATTTAAATCAGATTTAGAGGCTAATAATTTTATGACCGTTAAAACGCTTAAAATTAATAAAAAACGTATGTCAGAATAAGTCATGTGCTTGCCGTTGCCATAGCCCCTTAATCGGGGCTTTTTGTGCCTGTTCGTTTTTCGCTAGGCGAAACGAGTAAATAACCTTTGGTGTTAGCCGCCTATGGCGGCTACCGCGCTGCTCTGCTAAGCCCACGATGAAACTGTGGTCTTATCCCTTCGGGCGAGCATCCCTACCCCTTGCGCTATCCTAGCGCCAATCACTAAAACGTCTTTGTTAGAAATTTTCCGAACGTGTTTATCAAAGCATCTAGCATCGGACGTATTGAACTTAAACCAGCCGAATTTAAAGTAAACACACGCTGCGCTTAAAGTGTTGACTTTAAATTCTATTAGCTGGTTTTTAACAGTTCACGCCCTCAGCTAGATCGCATTGCTAAACGGAAAATTCCCAACAAAGCTAAGAGCTGTTTCAGGGATTGAAAGGAAGCAGGACAGCTTGCGCTATCCTGATACAAGCAAAATCAAAAGCGCCCTAGCAGAAACACTTACATACGGATTTTTTAAATCAGAGTCAAGACAATTTAAACTCAAAAGCGAGTCAATAATATTAATCCACTGTTACCGCTTAAAAGCATTGACGGCGTAAATTAAAACTGTATAATTTTCAGCGAGGTTTCAAGAATGGCTAATTTAGTTCATGTTTCAAGCGGTGCTAAGTTTGATGATTTTGTTGATTTGGTGAAGCATCATGCCAGCTTTGTTGCTGATAAGTTTTGGGCGAAAGTTAAGGCTGACCAATTTTGCTGGTGTGTTGATTTTGAGCGCAATATAAATGTTGGCCGTTTGCGCTATGAAATCATTAATAGTGAATCAGAGGATGTAAGCGATGCTTGTGACTGGCTCAAATTTGACGTGCATCTTGATTAAGTCGTGACGATGAAACCTGCCAGTAGAGCGCATGAGGCGCAGGAGCTAATAGCTGAAGGACAAGCGGCAGGCTGGTTTGGTTTTACCTATACGATAAGCTTTGCTTTTCAATGTGTGATTAATGAGTATATTAATGATCTAAAAGAAATTGATATGCAGCATTATTCAATAAGCTTTAAAGATGGTTCGATACTGCTTTTTAAAGAGTGCCAAGTAAGCAAGTGGGGCTATGATTTAAAGATAGTTGAGCTATTAAAAACATTGTAATAGCCTTGAGTCATACAGAGCAGCCCTGCAAGTCATGCAGGGCTTTTTTTCGCCTAGCGAAACGAGCCAAAAGCAACAGCAAAAGCGAGTTAATAATAAAAGGCATGTGCTGGATGCAGGCAGCGCGGGAGTTGGTGGCGTGGTGCGGTGCTTGGCTCTTACAGCCTGTTCCGAAATTTAAAATAAATGGATTAAAGCCGCCATAAACCATTGACGAAAACAATTAAACCTGTATAATAAATTTTACAAGACAGCAAAAGCCTTAATGCTTTACATGGAGAATCGCTAAATGAAAATCAGCTCAGTGTCTAATGACCAAATCACCATTCAAGCGAATGTAAATAAAATCGGTGATTATGCGGCGGTTTTGTTAGTGGCTAAGGAAATGTGTAAAACCGCTGGCTTGGCTATGGCGGCGGCGTGTGAATATGAGCAATGGATTATGCTTACTGATACATGGAGCAACAGCCAAGCGCAGGAATTTAAAGACGCATACGGCCAAGCTAAAAAGAATCTAAAAAATGGGGCTTCAAAATGACTTACTACAAAATTTTCAATACGGATAAAAAAGCATACTGGCATCAAAATCAGCGTGGCTATACACAAGCCGCTGATGCTGGCCGCTGGACGCTTGAGCAGGTGGCTTTAATGGGCTTGGATGACGAGCAGGTAATTGTTCCAGCTAACTTGTCTAGTGACAGCTTGCAAGCGCTTGCAGGCGGTCAATCTTGGAGTAATGATAATGCTTGATAAGGCCAGCTGGTTTGCGGAAGTAAAATATAAAAACTTTGAAAGCAACACTCTGTTAGGTGCGACCAATCAGTTAAATCACTGGTTAAAAAATTATACGGTGAATGTTTTAAGCGTTGAAACAATTACCAATGCGAGTGGGTGGATTGGCGTTGCAGGTGGTACGGTTGATACTGAGTTTGCGTGTGTAAGGCTTTGGTATCAAGAAAAACAGTCATCCCCTAAAGTTAAGCCAGTAAACCCGTTAACAACGATCAATAAGAACTTGGAGACGGTTTTAAAACATGCCCGACAACGTGCGGCAGACCGTGAAAAATAAGTGGTTAGCATTAAGACGAAGCCCTGCAAATCAAGCGGGGCTTTTTTCGCCTAGCGAAACGAGCCAAAAGCAACAGCAAAAGCGAAAGCGGGTTAATAGTAAAAGGCGCGTGCTAGATGCGGGGCAGTGCGGGAGCTGGTGAAGCGGCGCATATACTGCGAGTAAATCATATTCTAAATTGCTATAACAGGCATTAATTCAGTGTTTACAGGTCTAAATTAATCACACCCTACCGCCCTAAAGTATTGACGCCATAGATTAAGCCTGTATAATAGAACTCAACAAGGCAATAAAGCCTATTTAGTGGATCAGATTGAAGGTGGTTTAAATGTCAAACAAGAATATTGAGCACGCTGTTTTCGTTAGATATACCGTTGGCTTGCTGGCTAGTCACAGCACATTCAAGAGAAACCAAATGGTTAAGGTTTTTTTTGATAACCGCGACCGAGCAGACGGGCAATTGGTTGTTACGGTCGAGTCTGCCCGTAATTTGAACAGGCTAAACCAGTTTGGCACGATTGTGATGACTAAAGAGCGGTATGACGAGATTGCGGATGCGTCAGAAAACAGCATTGATTTTGCAAGACAAATATTCGCAATGTTCGGTATTTCATTAGCTGGTGACGGGTTCTAATTCCGTTTAAAGCCTAAGCCTTATTAAATTTAATTGACCCACGGAAACCCTAAAATGCTAGACATTAATAAAATCGTAAAAATCACTTTCCAAGACCACGGCCAAGACTTTCTTGAGTGGACGCTTGAAAATGGCGTTGTAGTTGATTGCGAGCCTGCACAGGGCTTTTTTTGGAACGGCTGCAAACTGCTAGCGGTTGAGGATGGCGAGTACGCTCAGATTGAGCGCAAGGGCGTGAAGATGACAGTAAAGTATCCAGTTGATTCTATTGAATCGGTCGAGCATTTTAAAATTGCTGAAGCACCTAAGCAAATTCATTAAGGCGGTGTTTTATGGCTAACAAAAAAACACAAGCAGCAGCAAAAATTGCTGAATACTATAAGCACTGGCTATCAACCCACGAGCAGCCTATTGAGGTTATTGTTAATGAGCGTGAGACGATAGATAACAAGGTGCTTATTCCCGTTAAGTTGCTTAACGAACTGCTAACAGATTATCAAAGTAGTGGGTATGAAAAAGAGATTATTGAATTAACTTCACAAGGAGCTGAAAAACTTCAGGAGCATATTGATAGAACTGGCAACACTGAAAACCTTTCACTGGAAAAGGCTTTCAGTGATCTTAAGGAAGTTGTCTTCTCGCAGATGAACAACAAAAACCCTGAACTTGCTACCTCGCCTTGGCATTTTTCTATTGGAATGGCAGGTACTGCTTACCCAACATGCCCATCCGAGCATGAGACTTCAAATTATGAAGAGCTTTGCTTTGGGTATTATGCGGAAGATTTCTTCATAGAATTACTATGCGAAGAATGCGGTAGCGTTATAACTGTTAGCTAGGCTAAAAGGCGGTTAACCCGCCTTTATTTGCGCCTGTTAATTGTATTGTACAATACAAAAAGAGTATGACAATGAAAGCCAAGCCAGCGGTAAAAGCCTATCAAGAGCTGCAAGATGCCTACGATTTTTTCAATCGGCGCTTGTTCGATAGTGAGTTGCCAGACCTGCTAATAACATTGCAGCGCGGCAAAAATACCTTTGGTTATTTTTCGCCTGATCGTTTTACGGGCGAGTCAAAAATCGCCGAACTTGCCATGAATCCAAATTATTTTGGCGCTCGATCACTGGCTGATACTTTATCAACGCTGGTGCATGAAATGGTACACGTTTGGCAGTGGTACACACCCGCCAAACAGTGTCGTATGGGCTACCATGACCGTGTTTGGGGCGTAAAGATGGAGGAAATAGGATTGATGCCATCGAACACAGGCAGAGCAGGGGGCAAGAAAACAGGGCAGCAAATGACGCATTACATTATGCCAAACGGAGCTTTTCAAAAAACAGTGTTTGAGCTTTTAAAAAGCGGATATTCAATATCATGGTATGACGTTTATGGCAGTCAAAACGCAATTGATTCAAGAATTGATAGTGCTATTTTAAGCAACTGGCTTGCTGAAGCCGATGATGACGATGAGCTAATAGAAAAACTTACTTTAACGGTATCTAAAGCAAACCCTCCTGAAGAAGACCCCGACCACCAAAATTATACGGTAACACCGCCGCCAATTGGCGCGAGTACCCGAAGCAAATATAATTGTCTGTCATGCGGTTTAAACGCATGGGCAAAGCCAATCGCTAATTTAATCTGTGGTGATTGCAATGAAGCAATGGAAGCTGTTTAAAAAACCTATCGTATTATAAAACTGCATTGGCATTTGCGCGTAATAAAAAAAGCACCTACAAGGTGCTTTTTGGTCTGTGTGATTTATACAATTGTTAGCGCATTGTGCCGAACTTGTTATTGATTTTGTCGTTTTCAGGGCTTGGGCATTCATTCAGTTTTTCCAAACGTTTTTTAGCCGTTCGGCTTGGGCTGAATTTTTTCTTTTTCTTTTCAACAATACTAAAGTATTCTTTTTCAGCGCTCTTGCATTCGCTTTGACTGTTGCCCGTTAATTTACCATACATGCATAAAACAATTTCACAAGCGTCAGCCGCTTGTGACGCTGGGCTGAATGCAAACAATGGCGCACATAAGGCGGTAGCTAGTGCAGTTTTTTTAATTAATTTCATATTTATACTCGCATAGAACAAAGGAATACCTTAAAAAATAACGCTGGCCGCTACTGCGCCCAGCGTTATCACTTGCAGCACAATAGCCACAACGACCAGTTTACCACTGGTATTTTTATTTGCAGCCGCTTTGGGATCAGTATTACCTAAAGTGTTAATTGCTTCACTGGCTGTCATCCAGTCGGATTTTAATTTGTCAATTGCTAGACCATTGACTTCATTAAAGCTAGCAAGAGCTTTGTCGATTGTTTCTTGATATGCCTGAAACTTTTTGTTCAAAAGTGCTTCAACATTATCTGAAACAGTCATTGTAATCTGATTTACCCGTGCCTCAGCAACTTTTGCTAGCTCGCCTTCCATTTCTGCCAGCAGTTCGACAAGCTTTTTTGCCAAATTATCAAAATAACCTTCAGAGCTTTCATTGACCTGTTTTAATAAAGCCGTAATTTCAACGGTCTTTTCTTTTAGATCATCAACGTTTTCTGTAAGCATTAAAACGTCTTTCGCTACATGGCTAATAACCAAATCTTTTAGCTTGGTTAGGTCATCAACACTTGAATCACTCATAATGTTAGCCCTTTAGCTTATCTTCAAATGCTTCAAAGACAATATCAAAGTCTTTATTCAGGCTTGATGCTAGTCGTTGTAATGCTCGCATTAAAACCGCACTGGCTAATGCTTCAGCATCTTCTTTTGGCGTTTCACGCACAATTTTTGCATAGTCCTTTTCATCTTTGATAATGTCTAAAAAATCTTTACCTGTACCCGCAATGCGTCCAAAAAAATCATGCGTTGGTATTTTAAGATTTTCATCAAAAGTAAGGTTTAGGCCAGTATGATTTTTTAAGGCATCAAATTCAAATGTAATATCTGTATCAATATCTATTTGATTTAATACTATAATAATTTTAGAAGCAGGTACGCCAAGTTGATTTAGAGCTTCAGCAGTAGCAATAGTATCATTAATCACTTTCTTTTTAGAAATAACTGGAATGATAAAGGCATCAAAATCTTCATGCGAATCACCATATTTACCAAGAAGATTAACAACCGTTTCAGCGTTGGAGCTTCCAACGTCTAATAAGCAATTTTCATGGTTGACCATATCGTCAAGGATTAAACCTAGAGCATTCCCCCGAAGATTTTCTTCTTCATGCTCATTTTCGTTTATGGACTCAACCGAATAGATTTTACAATCATTCAGGCGCGGTTGAAAAAGGTACTTAGCTAGTGTTGACTTGCCCACGTTACCCGAAAAATTTACAATCATAATATTCATTTATGTTTACTTCCTACCTGTTAATGGGTTTCTATTTTTTAATGAAGCAGTTACTTTAGCCGCTGCTTCTCTTTTTTGGTCTAAAGTCATATTTGACTTTTGAATCCTTTCTA